>Ga0193752_1001942_pt1 | contig 16372 bp, 15 predicted proteins | sample H1c1metaG_FD_144924 | JGI IMG/M metagenome (GOLD analysis project Ga0193752, IMG submission 144924) | Soil microbial communities from a riparian zone of the East river system, Colorado, United States - H1c1 | ecosystem: Environmental > Terrestrial > Soil > Riparian zone | place: USA: East River... | reverse complement strand
CGGGGTAAGCAAAGCGAACGTGTTCGAAAGCGATCGAGGGTTGCCGGCTGGGTTCGGTGATGGTGGTCGAACCACCGGACGGTGCAAATCCTGTCTCGCCCAGCAGCGAGCGTATCCCCGCCGCCGCCGATTGGCCTGTCATGCCCTGATGCAGGACGGTGCGCAGGTCACGCAACGGGCGAAAGATCTCGGTCCCGGCCATGAGTATGACCAGCAATGCTTCCATGCCCATCAAGCCGTGCGTCACACGATAAGCCCCCAGCACCAGCGCGAGCGCCGCACCGAGCGCCATGCCCAGATCGGTGATGCCGCGCGTTAGTATGCTGACGGCAAGCACCCACAATGTATTGTCGGAAAGCGCGCGCGCTTTTTTTGCCAGCATGCGGCCGTACGCCTTGCCCTGGCCGAATGCCTTCAATGTCAGCAACCCCTGCATCGCATCGAGAAACTCTTCACCATAGGCCTTGAAAGCTTTTTGGCGCGCGATGGCTGCCTGCTGATTTTGGCGATGCACGAAGCTGGGCAGGATCAGCGTGAAAATGGCCGCAGCAAGCATGACGCTCGCGACCGGCAGGTCCCACCACAGCATAAAGGCGAAGATGGCAAACGGTGCACACGCCGAAATAAACAATTGCGGCAGGTACTGGCCAAAAAAGGTCTGTAGTTGTTCGACGCCATCGACCATCGACAGCATGACACCACCGGTGCGTTCACCTGCGAACCAGCCGGGACCCAGCGTGACGATCTTGTCAAAGAGGCACCCGCGCAGACTTTCCTGAACCCGCGCGGCTGTGCGGTGCGCCACCATGGTCCGCGCGTACTCGAGTAGCGCCCGCAGGATGATGGCAAGCGCGATACCGGCGAGTGGAAGCACCAATTGCCCGAATGGCGCGCCTTGGAACACCAATGCCAGCAGCCATCCCAGAAATGCGAAACGCGCAATGCCCGCGGCAAGCGCAAACAGTCCCAGCAGGACAGCGAGAACGATGCGTCCGCGCAGACCCTCGGTCATTCGCCAGAGCTGGAAATCAAAATACATCGCTACTCTCCATTTGGAGTGCGGCTGCTTGCTACCCCTTTCTGCGCCGTGGTAAACCCTGGACAATCAAAGCGGCCGCACTCCCAATTCCCCCACGTCAATCGCATCGCCCGCCCTCTTCAGGGCGCCAGGGGTTGGTGAAGGTACTCAACGATTCGAGGAACACAACCAGGTCGCTCTGCTCGCGCACACTGAGGTTCAGCAGTTTTTCGGGCAACCCGTCTTTCGCGTGCAGGCGGATGGGGTCGAGGTTAGCGTAATGCCGCACGACTTCGGCGAGGGTATCGACGCTACCGTCACGGCCGTAGGGTGAAGTCAGGTGCAGATTGCGCAGTGACGGGACTTTGAATTCGCCGAAGTTTGACCTTACGAGCGACACCTGGCGGGTGCGCGTGGCACTGGCGCCAGTCGCGTCGTCGCTATACGGACCAAGTAGGTTGAAACGGCTTTCCAGCAGTTTGCCGATTCCCGAGTGGCGTCCTGCATCGGGTTTGCCCAGCGGTTCAAAGCGCGACAGGCCGGTGCTGAAGAACTCGCCGCTGGTGAAATTGGGGCCAGCATGACAGTTGGTGCAGCCGCCCTTGCCGATAAAAATCTTGAGTCCGCGCTGTGCCGGCTTGGAATAGGTCCAGGTCGAGGGCGGCGCGCCGCGCGCCAATGCATCGCGAAAGTGATCGAACGGCGTGCGTCCGCTTGTCAGCGTTTCCTGAAACGCGGCTAGCGCTTTGCCCACATTCACCAGCACACCTTCATCGTCGGTGGATGATGGCGGCGCACCGTATGCTTTGCCGTAGCGGCACGACATTTCACTATCGTGACGTACCAATTGCGCCACGTGACGTGGCGTTGACGCCAGTTCGCGCCCGTCGAGAATCGGACGCAGGCTTTGGGACCACAGACTGTCAGCCGCGCCGTCCCAGCCGTACCAGCGCCCTGCAACCAGATTCATCAGTGTAGGCGTGTTGCGATCCATCTCCGTCAAACCGACGCCGCGCCGCTGGTTGTCGGTCCAGTTGCGCTCCGGGACATGACAGCTTGCGCATGACATTGTGCCGCGGCCGGAGAGTCGCTGATCGAAGAACAGGCGCGTCCCGAACTCGATCGCGGCCTGCTTCCCTGATGCCCGGTTGCTCGGGTCGAGCGGCGCGGTCGCGGGCCACGGACCGTGGGACAGGACAATTCTGATCTCATTGTCTGTGAAATGGGGCTTTGCTATAACGCGTTCGTCAGCCGCACCGGCCAATGGCAACCTTGCGCAGGTCACAACGAGCACAACGCATGCAATGCGGGACATGGTACGTTTCGGCTGGCTCGCGTTGGCGATCATTCTCTTTAAGCCCTTGCTTTCCGCGTGGTGGACGCAACAACTCCGAATACTTGCAGTCATCCTACCAAAAACCCCGGGAAATGCAGCAATCGCGGCGTACGCACTGAGCAAGCCCGCGCGACGGTCGAAGTCAAAGCGGGCTCGAGCCGGAGTAGCTGCAGGCGCTGCCAGTGACAATCGATGGCCAGCCGAGTAGCATGTCGGCATCCCGCAGCAGCAGATGTAGTTTGCCGGCCGGCAAGGTGGCAGCGCTCCAGGAATGGTCGCTAAAGAATCACCGATGTTTTGAAACTTCGATTCAAGGAGATTCGCATCATGTCTATCCAAATTAGCGCGCTCGGACCGTGCATCGGTGCAGAGGTTGACGGCATCGATCTGCGCGAGCCTCTCAGCCCCGTCCACGCGGAGGAGATCCACGCTGCCATGGACCGTCATGCCGTGCTGGTGTTTCATAACCAGCCGCTCACCAACGAACAGCATCTCGCTTTCACGAAAGCGCTGGGCGCACTGGAAAACACCGCGAACAACAGCCTGCGCAGTGCCGCGGATTTCCGCTTGCCGCCCAACTTTGCCGATGTATCAAACCTTGACGGAAAAAACCAGCCTTTCGGGCGCGATGACCGCAAGCGGCTGTTCGCCATCGGCAATCGTCTGTGGCACTCCGATTCGTCGTTCAAAGCCATCCCGGCGAAATACTCGCTGCTGCGCGCGTTGCGCATACCCTCGAAGGGCGGCAATACCGAGTTCGCCCACATGGGCGCTGCCTACGAGGCGCTGGATGAGGAAGCGAAAACATTGATCGGGCCTCTGGTGTGCGAGCACTCCCAGATGTTCTCGCGCGATCTCATCGGGTTCCGCGAATTCACAGCGGAAGAGCGCGAGCGCTTCAAGCCCGTACGACAACGGCTGGTGCGCACGCTGCCCCGCACCGGGCGCAAATCGATCTATCTGTCGTCCCACGCCGGCACTATTATCGGCTGGCAACTGCCGGAAGCGCGGTTGCTGCTGCGCGATCTGACCGAACACGCCACACAGCGTCAATACGTCTATTCACACCAATGGCAGGTGGATGACCTTGTGATTTGGGACAACCGCCAGACCATGCATCGCGGACGGCCTTTTCCGGCCGACGAAGCACGCGATGTGCGCAGGACTACGCTCAGGGGCGAGGCTCCGACGGTGGAGCAGGAGCAGGCGGTTGCCGCGTAATCGGCCACACAGTACCGTCGAATTTGCCGCGCGTGCACCGTTCGTGGTGAACCTGTCAAACCATAAACATGGTTCCACTTTCCAATTATTGGATTTTATTTAAAAATTTAGAAGCCACCTGAACAAACCCCGGCGGATTGTCGAGCGTGACATGATGATCGCAGCCCGGTACTTCGGCCACTTCCACGTGCGGCGCGCGTGATTTAACTTCGGCGATTATTTCCGGCGTGATGCGCGCGCTGCGGTCGCCCTTCATCAGCAAGGCAGGAATCTTGATGTTGTTCCAGTACGGAAAGCTGTCCATGCGTTCGCGCATGCCATAAACGTTGCGGTCAAATTTGTAACGCCAGCGGCCATCTTCGGACTGGCGGCCGCTGTTCATCGCGAGATGGCGCACCACTTCGGGCGCAGCGCTGCTGCCCGCAGGACGCACTTTGTAGTGTGCAAGGAATTCGGCTTGATCCGCGTAACTACGGCCATCGCGATTGCCGCGCGCGTTCATATCCGCTATGCGCTCCGGCGGCATGGCGATGGTTGAATCGATCAGGATAAATGCCTTCGCGCGCCCCGGGTACGTCCCGGCATACACCGTGGACACCACGCCGCCCATCGAATGGCCGACCAGAATGAAATCGCGCAGATCGAGCTTCTCGGTCAGTTCGTGCAGATCGGCGGCATAACGTTGATACGAATAATCCGGCGGCGTTGAACGATCCCATTGACTGTCGCCGTGGCCGCGCTGATCCAGCGCGCGCACATGATATTGACCGGTAAACCCCGCCGCGACAAAATCAAACCAGTGCGCGTGTGCCGCGCCGCCATGCACGCATAGCATGGGCGTTTTGCCCGCCGCGCCGTAATCCTGCACATGCAGCTTGAGGCCCGCGACTTCGACGAATTGATCCGTATAAGGTGCCGGCTTGAGCGCGGCGGTATTGTTCAGTTGAGCTGACATCGTGATTGTTCCGTTCCGATTAATATTCTCTGAAGATGCGCCGTATCTCGGCAAGATCGCGCGTTTTGGTGAGTGCAAGCATCAGCAGAATGCGCGCTTTCTGCGGATTCAAATTGTCGCCGGGCACCATGCCTTCGGCGTCATAGTCCTTGCGCGGTATCACACGGCCGTTGCCGGTGCGGTTGGAACGCACGATGACGGGGCGCGCGTCCAGCGGTCCCAGCGCCTTGATCGCCGCCCGTTCCCCGTCGGAAAGCCCGCCCGCGCCGGTGCCGGCGAACACCATGCCGCCGGCGCCCGCAGCGCCCAGCGCCTTGATCGCGTCCGCGCCGGGTTCGGCATAGGCATACAGAATTTCCACTTTGGGCAAACTCGACAGCTTGCTCACGTCGAACTCCGAACGCGCAGTGTGACGCTTAGTCGACGCCCGGTAGAACGTGACTTCATCCGCATCGACGTATCCAAGATATCCCAACTCGCCGGAGCGAAACGCTTCCACGCGATAGGTGTTTGATTTGGTGACATCGCGCGCACCGTTAATCTCGTCGTTCATCACCACCAGCGTGCCCTTGCCGCGCGATACCGGCGCACCGGCCACCCTTATGGCATTCAGCAAATTCAGCGGCCCGTCGGCACTGATCGCCGTTGCCGGGCGTTGCGAGCCGACCAGCACCACGGGCTTGTCATGCTTGACCGTGAGATTCAGAAAATACGCCGTTTCCTCCAGTGTGTTGGTGCCGTGCGTGATCACCACGCCCGCCACTTTCGCATCCTCGCTGAAAATCGCATTGATGCGTGCGGCGAGTTTCAGCCAGATCGCCGTGTTCATGTTGGTACTGCCGATATTGGCAATCTGTTCGACGCGTACCTGCGCGTAATTTTTGATCTCCGGCACGGCATCGATCAATTCCGAGCCGAGTATCGAACCCGATTTGTATTCGGTGAGACTGGTGGTCGAACCGCCGCGGCCGGCAATGGTACCGCCGGTGGAAAGCACAACAACCAGCGGCAACTCGCCCGATGCGCTTTGCGCTAATGCCGTCAGCGGATTAACGCACATCAGTGCGACCGCTGCGTAAGCCAGCATACGCAGCAACACCGCACCAGCATCGCCCACCCGGGTGTCCTGCATCCACATCTTTGAGATTATCATAAGTATTTGTTTTTAAACAATATTTTGTTATTCAACAATTGAAGGGTTTTGCCACCCAAAGCCGCCGAATTTCGCGTGGCGCTTGCTTGTCCTCAATCGATTTTGGTCCCAGTCTCTTTCACCAGCTTTGCCCAGCGCGCGATTTCTTTTTTCATATAGTCGCCGAGATATTCCGGTGAGCCGCCGATGGGTTCAAACGCCTCCGCCATCAGGCGCTGGCGTACTTCCGTGTTCTTCAGCGCAGCCAGAAACTCGCGGTTCAGCCGCGCAATAATGTCGGCGGGTGTGCCCGCGGGCGCGAGCAACCCGTACCACACCGCGGAGTCATAACCCGGCACCGCTTCCGATATCGCAGGCAAATCGGGTAGTGCAGCCGAGCGTTTGGCGGTAGTCACACCCAGTGCGCGCAAACGCCCGGAACGGATAAAACCGCTGGTCGACGTGTAGGTGAGATAACTCAATTGCAACTGTCCCGCCACCAGATCGGTCATCGCCGGGGCACCGCCCTTGTAGGGAATGTGCAGCGTGTTTATGCGCGCCAGCGAGTTCAGCATCTCCCCCGCGAGATGCGAGCCGCTGCCGTTGCCCGCCGAACCATAGCGCACCTCACCCGGCTTCGCGCGGGCGAGCGCCACCAGTTGGTTCACTGATTTTACCGGCAGCGCCGGATGCGCCACAAGCAGGTACGGCGCGATGCCCATCAGCGAAATCGGCGCAAAATCGCGAATGAGATCGTAATTCAGCTTGGGGTAAAGACTCGGATTGACCGCCAGTTGCGCGGTGATACCCCAGATCAGGGTGTAGCCATCGGGCGGCGCTTTGGCAACGAATTCCATGCCGATATTGCCGCCCGCGCCGCTGCGATTATCGATTACCACCTGCTGGCCGATGCTCGCCGAAACCAATTGCGCCAACGGCCGAGCGACGATATCGCTGCCGCCGCCGGGCGGATACGGAACGACCAGGCGTATCGGTTTCGACGGATAAGTCTGCGCAGAAACCGGAGCCGCCAGCGCGGTGGCTAGCAGCGCAGCCCATATCATGACACGAACAATACCCATTACTAATTTCTCCGGTTGCCTCGCCACTTGCAGCGCGCCTGCGCGCGTGGACCATTGCACCCAACGCTCACCCTAATTTCGGATTTTGTGACAAGGGCCGCCACATGTCCATCGCCGTAATGGAATGCGCGTTTAGTACCGATGTAAAGTCCACAATACAGCTGGCGTACCAACCCATCAGCCGCGCGCACGCCTTGCCAACAATACCGGCAAACGCAACACAAAACCGGCAAACAGGCGTAGATGCATCCAGGTCAATAACGCGTTGTCACGCAAGTAACGAAAATGCGATACGCCGCCTTCCTCCGGACTGTAGTAGCGCACCGGTGCCGGCAGGTTCACGGGTCTGACCCCGCGCCAGCACAAGCGCACCACCGCCTCGGGATCAAAATCAAAGTGCCGCATCCACGGCTGACTGCGCATCACTTGCAATAACGCTGCAACCGGATATACACGAAAGCCAAACAACGAGTCGCCGATGCCTGTCCACAGCGTTTCCAGATTGGCCCACCAGTTCGATACGCGCCGCCCGTTTACGCGCAGTGTCGGCGCACTGGTATCGAATACCGGCACGCCTAGGATCATGGCGGCCGGTTGCCTGGCGGATTCCGCCATGAACGCCCGGATGCATTCGGGCGAATGCTGGCCGTCTGAATCCATGGTTAAAGCGTGGTTGAATCCTGCTGCAGCCGCCTGCTCGAGACCATGCAATACCGCAGCGCCTTTCCCCTGATTGCGCGGCAGGACGAACACCCGCATGTCGGCGTCTTGCGCTGCCATCGCCAGCAAACCCTCGGCGCTGCCGTCGGTACTGCCGTCAACCACCACCCACACTGGCGCCCAGAATTGACGCGCGGCACGCACGGTTTCATAGACTTTCGCGCCGGGGTTATAGCTGGGAATGAGGACGAGATGCGTAGTCGACGCCACAATCATGACAACGAACCGGAGGTGAGCCGGAGCGCGCGATCAGCCTGCGCCGGCAGGGATCCGTCCGGATAAAATGCCGATCCTTGTATCAACTCCTGCGCAAAGTAGTGTTCCAGTTCAGCCATGAATTGCTGCGTGTTTTGCGGCGGATCAAAGCGCCGTCCCAGGCGCACCCGATAATGAATCGGCATCTTTGGTTTGCGAAACAGCGGCCAGCCTTTGCTGAGATATTTCGAATCGGTTTCGATCAGCACGGTTTGCACCGGTACCTGTGCATGGCACGCGATCAGGCCGATACTGCCTTTGAATGGATTGACCGGCGTCTTGGTGGTGCGCGTGCCTTCCGGAAACAGCAGCAGATGGCTGCCGCAATTGAAATCCTGGATGCCCAACCGCACCATGCGCCGCACCGGTTCATTGCGGATGAAACGTGCCAGCCGCGCGCCCGCACCGAGAAAAATATTGTTCATCAGATCGGCTTTAAGCACGCAAGCGACATTCGGCAAGCGTGAGATCACCAACACGGCGTCCAGCAGGCAAGGATGATTGGGTGCAATAATCATCGGCGGGGCATCACGCAGCACGTCCAGCGCCTCCACGTCAAAGCTGAAACGTCGCGACAGGCTAAGACTAGCCAGGTACAAACGAAACGCCGCCATGATGACGTAACGCCCCAGCGCCCGTCCCCGGCGCTCGGACAGCAGCGGGTAAACCATGATCGCTATCGGCGTCCACGCCAGACACAGCAGCCCCAGCAAGACCAGGCCACAATACAACACCAGGTGGTCGTAAACACTCAGCAACACACACCACGCGGCGCGCATGATCAATCCCGTCCGCCGCACATCGGCGTCAGTGGACACGCGGCACTGGCCTCGATTTCCAGCAGCAGTTCCTGGCGACACACATCCGCCTGCAGATAAATGGCCTTGAACGTGTCACCCACGCACTGTGCAAGCTCGGCGCGTATTTGCGGCAGATCGGCAGGGTGGCGCACGTAAACCCGGTAATTCAGGTTTGCCAGATCGAACCCCGGCGGGCTCGCAATACCTTTGCTATTGGCCTCGGCCAGCACGGATTTAATATTGGCTATGGTTTCGCGAATTTGCGCAGTGACGTTGCCCGGGTGCACGGTAGCATGACCGACGATGCTGGCTGTGCCGGATACAAATAATCTCGCTTCCCGCCCCAGACTCACCAGAGTGGCGCGCGAAAACATCGGGCTGCGCGGGCCATATTGCCGCGGATACCGGTAGGCGCTCATCTGGCGCGGATTCTCAATGCGCAGCGGCGCCACGCGTCCAGCTAAAAAGGCAATGCTCAATGGTCCCTGTGTCGAACCCAATGCACACGCCGCAGGAAGGTCTTCCACGCCATCACGTCCATGTGCTACAAAAGCATCCTGCCGCCCCAGATTGAACTGGCGATAGCGCTCCAGTCCTAAGCTGTGGGTATTGATGTCAGGGAAGTAGTTCCAGAAGCGGAACAGATGCGGGAAGCGCAGCGTGTCGAGCAATTCAAACACCTGGCGATAAGCCGACTCGGCGGCTTGCTGCAACGGCGTTTTGTCGGCACTAGCCGCAAACATCATTTCGGACAGTGTAATCACGCCAAACAACAACCCATCGTCATGGCGATAGCGGATGGCGCCATGCTCACCCTGCGTCAGTTGATCATCGCCGCACCAAACTTCGCAAATTGAATCGCCGGCATCCAATCGTTGCAGGGGTACGCGCAAACAGGGAATACCGGTGTCAGTACTCTGGCTCTCGACGGCATCGGCGGAAAAACACACGGCGCCCAGCACGTTATTCTGCCACTGTGCGGGTTGTGTCAAAAATGCTGTCATGGACAAGGTTGCACCATGCAACGCGGATACCGGGTCGCGCATCAACTCATTGCGGCGCCAGCGTCATCCACAGCCCGGATGTTGTGCTTGCGCATCCGCCCTGCCTTCAATGTCCGTCTGAAATTGAACAAGGATGCCGCGTAATATAATCCCTTGAACGCCAGTAACGGGCCGCGGACCGGCGTTTTACCGAACACGTCGCCAGCCAGCACCGATAGCAGCGCCTCTTTCACGCGAAAAATATTGCTCGGCCCCATGAACATATTGCGCAACGTGGGATTGGTAACCCGGTAAATGAACCACGAAAACGCCTGGGGACCCATGCGCATCGAGCGGTCGAACAACTTCAATGCGGCCGCTGCCCGTTGCGGGTGGCGCAGGCAGGTATCCACGGTGTCGGCTCCGACAAACGCGCTCTGCATCGCCAGCATCACACCGGAAGAAAACACCGGATCGATAAATGTGTAGGCATCGCCCAGCAGCAGATAATTGCCGCCGTGCGTGCGGTCGCACACGTAAGAATAATTGCCCGTGGCTTCGACCGGCGAAGCCAGATGCGCGTTTTGCAGGCGTTCGTTCAACGGCGCACACAATGCGATGGTTTCCCGTAAAAACTGCTCCAGCGTTTTTTTCTTGCGTGTTTTCAGATAATACGGCCACGCCACCGCTCCCACGCTGGTCGCGCCACCGGCCAACGGGATAAACCAGAACCAGCCATGCTCGAACCAGAAAATAGTGATATCGCCTTCGGCCCTGCCCGGGTTGCGCCCGGCCCCTGAAAAGTGGGCGTAGATGGCGGCGCTGTTGTGCTTCGTATTGCTCCGCTTGGCTTTCAGGCGGCTGCCGAGAAAGGTATCGCGGCCTGAGGCATCCAGCACAAAACGTGCACGCACCGTTTCCAGGCTGCCGTCGTCGTGGCAGGCTTGCGCCAATGCGCCGGCATTGTCCGGCAAAAAATTAACCTCCTGCACCTGACAGCCTTCCACCACGCGAGCATTTTTACGACTGGCATTGCGGATAAGAATTTCGTCAAACTCGGCGCGACGCACCTGATAGGCCATAGGCATGGATTTGTCCATGGCATCGGCAAATACAAATGATTGTTTGTGTGCATGCCAGGGCGAAACAAATTCCACACCCCATTTTTCCATGCCGATGGCCTTAACAGCCTCGGCCACACCCAGTTTTTCCAGCAGGGGCAGATTGGAGGGGAGCAACGATTCGCCAATATGAAACCGCGGATGGCGCGCTTTTTCCAACAGCGTCACACGGTAACCGCGCTCAGCCAGCAACGCGGCGGCCGTCGACCCTGCGGGCCCGCCGCCGATGACCAGTACGTCGCAGTCCGATGCACGGGTGGCGGATGCGGCGAGAGGCGTGTTCACGGTGTAACCTGCCTTTTCCTAGCTTGGCCTGGGTTGTGCTTCATGTTCTGGAATTGTATCGCATTGCCTTGGTAATTCACCTGCTTTTGTCTTATGCGGACAGTAATAAGCAGGGCCAAACAGGGCCTGCGCTGGGCGTAAAAACCGGCATTCATCGCCTTCCGCTCAATTAAGTTGAAAACCCCTCGGTTTAAAACCTATCGCCTGAAACAGGAAAATTCGAGGGAACCGCCAACCCCGCCCAAAGGCGAATAATATCGACTCATCGTGACCGACTGCATTACAATTTGATAGTCTAACGGCTACACCGATTCGATACGGTGTGTCACGGTTACCGAAAGAACCGGCTCCATCAACGTTGGCCCATTTTGTAAATTATTCAAACTTTGAACGCGATGCAAGATAACCAGAAACCTGCCGTAGCCAGCACGGCCGAATTACAACTTGAAGTGGCGCAATTGATCGTCGAGAGCCTGAACCTGGAGGTCACCGCGGATCAAATCACGCCTGACGCCCCGTTATATGGCGACGGCTTGGGACTGGATTCGATTGATGTGCTGGAAGTCGCCTTGGTGGTCTCCAAGCGTTATGGTTTGCAACTGCGTGCCGACAGCACCGACAACCGGCATATTTTCAGTTCGCTGCACGCCCTCTGCGAATATATCGCAGCGCATAGAACCTGTTAATGGCACATCGTATTGTGCGCTGGATGGGCATTGCTGCCTTGGTGACCGGCTATCCCCTGCTCGCGCATTACACCAACGAATCCGCGCAAAACGGCCACTTGGGTGCCTTGGTGGCCATGGCACCCGTAGTATTGATAGCGCTAGTGCTTGCATGGCGTTCTTCACAACGCCTCATCATGCTGGGCGTGCTGGCTTTGTCGTGCGCTGTGCTGTGGATTGCGTGGCCGGCACTGGAGCACCATTTTGGGGTGATTTACTGGCTGCAACACGCGGGTATGCAATTCGTACTGTTGGTGGTGTTTGGCCGCACTTTGATCGCCGGGCGGCTGCCGCTGTGCACCCGCTTCGCAAGAGCGGTGCATGCACCCATGATACTGACGCCCGAGCATGAACGCTACGCAGGCCAAGTCACCTTGGCGTGGACTGTGTTTTTTGCCGTGATGGCGGCAACGTCCACCCTGCTTTTTTTTCTGGTACCGTTGGCCACCTGGTCGGTCTTCGCCAATTTCCTGACGCTGCCTTTGATCGCGCTGATGTTTGTCGCCGAATATCGCATACGGCATTGGGTACTACCCCACATCCCGCGTTTGCACATCCTCGATGCAGTGCGGGCTTTCAGAGGCTCCGCCGGGCATCCCCGCTAGTTTGGATACAGGCTTCGTCATGTCTACACTGCCCCTAGTATCCCACACTGCGCCGGACAGCATCATCGCATGGCGTAGTGATGGTGCCGTAACGCTGCGCCAGTTCCTGGCCGAAGTTAGCGGGCTCGCGGCCCGGTTTCCCGCTGCGGGAAGCCTGCTCAATATGTGCAGCGATCGTTACCGGTTTAGCGTGGGACTGGCGGCCGCGATTGTGACCGGCAAAGTGAGTCTGCTGCCGTCCACCCATACACCGGGTGTGGTACGCCAGATCAAGGATTTCGCGCCAGATGTGTTTTGTTTGACGGATAACGACGCATGCACGGTGGACCTGCCCCAATTGCGTTATCCAAGCGTGGGTATGAACCAAACCGACGCGTTTTCAATTCCGCAAATTGATAGCCGGCAGCGCATTGCAGTGGTATTTACGTCGGGTTCGACTGGGACGCCACAACCGCACTCCAAAACCTGGGGAGCGCTGGTCAGTAGCGTGCAGGCCGAAGCGTTGCGTCTCGATATACCCTGCAACGCGCCTTGCACCGTGATTGGCACAGTGCCCCCGCAACACATGTATGGGTTTGAATCCACGGTACTGATGCCATGGCACAACGGCAACGCACTCAGCCACACACAGCCGTTCTATCCGGCCGATATTTGCCGGGCACTGGCGGCTGTGCCCGCGCCACGCGTGTTGGTATCCTCACCCGTACATCTACGTGCCTTGTCGGATACGAAATTGGCCCTGCCGGAAATCATACGGGTAGTATCCGCCACCGCGCCGCTGTCCGTCCCGCTCGCCACGGACGTCGAGGCACGCTGCAATGCGCCGCTGACGGAAATCTACGGCAGCACGGAAACCGGCCAAATTGCTTCCCGTCGCCCCACGCAAACCACCAAATGGCATTTATTCCCCGGGATCAAATGGGTTATCGAAGGTGACTGCGCGCGCGCTTGCGGCGGCCACATCGAGACATTGGCCGTCATGAGCGACCTGATTGAACCCATTACAGAAACGCATTTTTTGCTGCACGGGCGTATCGCCGATCTCGTCAACATTGCGGGTAAACGGCATTCGCTGACAAGTCTCAACCATCTGCTGAACAATATTCCGGGGGTAGTCGATGGCGCGTTTTACATGCCGAACGAAACCGGCCACGATCACATTACGCGGCTTGCCGCGTGCGTGGTCGCTCCCGACATGGATGCGCCACGACTGCTGGCGATGCTGCGGGAACACCTAGACCCTGTTTTCCTGCCGCGTCCCCTGCTGTTTGTGAAGACGCTGCCGCGCAACAGCGCAGGGAAACTACCGCGCGCCGCACTGCAAGCCCTGTTTCAGACTCACAGCGAGCGGCCATCTTCATGAACGGCGCCGCGCACTGGACTGTTCCGGCAGATCACCCTGCCTTCGCCGGTCATTTTCCCGGCACGCCCATTTTCCCCGGGGTATTGCTGCTGGATACGGTGATACACACCATTGCCGCTGCCACCGGGATGGTGCTGGATACCTGCGACATCCACGCCGTCAAATTTTTGAGCCCGGCAAGTCCCGGCGACGATCTGGTCATCCGGCATATCCTCTCCCCCAATGGCACGATACGTTTCGAAATCCTGGCTGGCGTGCGCAAAATTGCCAGCGGCAGCATCGTGCCACGGTTGCCCGTATGACGGCGCCTTCGATAGCCCATCAGACCGCCTGGGCACATATTCCGGAGCGGGGCAACATGTTCATATTGCGCCTCATGACATGGATTTCACTGCGTCTGGGGCGGCGCGCAGGGCGCGGCGCACTGCATGTGATCACCAGTTATTTTTTGCTGTGTGCACCGGCCAGTCGTCGCGCCTCGCGCGACTATCTCAGACGCGCGCTGGATCACACGCCTCGATGGCGCGATCTGTACCGGCATTTTTTTACCTTTGCCGCTACCATCCATGACCGTATCTATCTGATCAATCGCCGCTTCGACCTTTTTGATATTGAAGTACATGGCGAGGATACGCTGCGCCTAATGCTGGCTAACGGCAAAGGCTTGTTCCTGATTGGTGCGCACCTGGGTAGTTTTGAAGTGCTGCGTGCGATCGGTCGCAAAGTGCCGGATTTGCATGTCGCTATGGTGATGCATGAAGGGAACGCACAAAAAATCAACGCTATGCTGGCCGCCATTAATCCGCAGGCAGTGCAAAATATTATTGGCCTGGGGCACATTGATTCAATGCTCAAAGTGTGGGAACGCCTGGATGAAGGCTATGCCGTCGGCATGTTGGCCGATCGCACTTCGGCCGCGGACACCTTGTACCCGGTGCACATCCTCGGCAGTAACGCAAACTTGCCCGGCGGACCGTTTCGCATGGCCGCATTGCTGCGGCGTCCCGTGGTGTTCATGACCGGTCTGTATCTAGGCGACAACCGCTACGCCATCCATTTCGATCCGCTTGCCGATTTTTCCACGGTTGCGCGCGGTCAACGCGATGCCGCCTTGCAAGCGGCTATTACCCGCTATGCGTCGTTACTGGATCAATACTGCCGTAAGGCACCTTACAACTGGTTTAACTTTTTCGATTTCTGGCAGTGCGCTCCCACGGCAGTGCCGTCCAATTCAGCACAATCTTCCGAACAATGATTAGGCTACGCAGCGTGCTGCATACACTTGTTGCGCTGATGTTAATGCTGACGTCGGTCGCCAGTCACGCTGCCGATTGGGATATTGATCAACTCATGCAAAGCCTGGCCAAAATCCGCGCCGATCGCGCCACTTTTTCCGAGAAAAAATTTATCGCCATACTCGACAGACCGGTGGAAACTTCTGGCGAGTTGGTTTACACAGCGCCTGACCATCTGGAAAAACGCACGCTCAAACCTAAACCCGAATCCATGATCCTGCATCAAGGCGTTCTGGTCATCGAGCGTGGCCGCCAGAAACATCGCCTGCAATTGCAGGATTACCCGGAACTGGCTGCTTTCATCGACAGCATCCGCGGCACGCTGGCGGGCGACCGCAAGGCGCTGGAACGCAGTTTCCAGCTCAGTCTGGACGGTACCGCCGAGCAATGGACACTATATCTGCATCCAACAAATGAAAAAGTACGGGCTGTTGTGAAAAACATTCGCATCGTGGGCGCACGCGATGCCTTGCGCAGCATCGAAATTGCGCAGGCCGACGGTGACCGATCGCTGATGCTCATCGAAAGGTCGGCCAAGCCGTGAAGCCAGCGCCGGCGCAGCACGGCCGATCGGCGATAGCCCGGACTTCGATAGTTTTATGGTTGGTGTTTATCCTTGCCTGCGGCACCATCATCAGCTGCAGCCAGTTCACCTCGGATTTATCCGCTTTTTTACCCCGCAATCCCACGCCAGCGCAGCAGTTGCTGATGGAGCAAATACGCAATGGACTGGCGTCACGTCTGATTCTAGCGGGCATCGAAGGTGCTGACCCATCTACCCGCGCCATGCTTTCCAAACAAATCGCCCAGCGCCTGCGCGCTGATCCCACGTTTGTCATGGTCAATAACGGCGAGCCCGTCAACGCCGAACGCGATCGCGCTTTTCTTTTTAACAATCGCTATCTTCTGAGCCCTGCCGTAACGCCTGCGCGCTTTAGCGTCGACGGCTTGCATGCCGCCTTGAGCGATAGCATCGATCTGCTCGCCTCGCCCGCCGGAATGCTGGCCAGATCGCTGCTGCCACGCGATCCCACGGGTGAAATGGTGCAATTGATCGGCCAGATCAACAGCGGCCATCGCCCTCAACTGGTGGACGGCGCATGGGCATCACGCGACGGTAAGCGTGCCCTGATGCTGATGCAAACGCGTGCCACGGGATCCGATACCGACGCCCAGCAGCACGCGATGGCTGCCATCCAGCAAGCCTTTGACTCCGCCCGCGGTACGAACCCTGCTGTTCGATTGGTGATGACGGGTCCCGGCGTGTTTTCAGTGACCTCACGCGAAACCATTAAAAGCGAAGTCCATCGTTTGTCCATCATCAGCGTGGTGCTGATCGTTGCGCTGCTGTTGCTGGTTTATCGTTCCTTCACCGCATTGGCACTGGGCTTTTTGCCAGTCATCAGTGGCGCGCTGGCAGGCGTTGCGGCAGTCAGCCTGGGCTTTGGCGTGGTGCATGGCATCACACTGGGCTGT
>Ga0193752_1001941_pt1 | contig 16390 bp, 17 predicted proteins | sample H1c1metaG_FD_144924 | JGI IMG/M metagenome (GOLD analysis project Ga0193752, IMG submission 144924) | Soil microbial communities from a riparian zone of the East river system, Colorado, United States - H1c1 | ecosystem: Environmental > Terrestrial > Soil > Riparian zone | place: USA: East River... | reverse complement strand
AGTTACGAACTGGCCAGCAGGGGAGCACCCGATATTACCATTGTGGAGAAGGATAATAAGATGTACGACTTCATTAAAAAGACATCAGCAGAACTTGAGTTTGAAAATTTCAATGTGGTAAAGAGTGATGTGTTTCGTTTTATTGAAACAACGAATCAACAATACGACTTTATTTTTGCAGGGCCACCATATGCATTGGCAACTATTGATGACCTGCCTTTGAAAATATTTGAAAAGCAGATCTTAAAACCAAAAGGCTGGTTTGTGCTGGAACATACACCCCGAAACAATTATAAAAAGTTTGAGCATTATAAAACAGAAAGGAATTACGGCACGACGATCTTTTCTATCTTTATTGCGCCGTGAATTGTTAACTGTTAATAGTTGAGTGCTGCATCCGAATAACAAATAACCGATAACAAATAACCGATAACTGACAACGTGTTACTAAAAAGCTTCAGATACCTTCTCTTACCCATCACCTGGATATACGGTGCCATTATATGGCTGCGCAATAAGCTGTACGATAAGAATATTTTAAAATCATCTTCATTTAACTTCCCAATTATCTGTGTTGGTAATCTTGCTACAGGCGGCACAGGCAAAACACCAATGACGGAATATTTAATTCGCCTTTTAAAAAATGATTACAAAACGGCCACCCTCAGCCGTGGTTATAAAAGAAAAACAGAAGGCTTTGCCATTGCCAATACAAATACCACGGCACTGGAGATAGGAGATGAGCCGATGCAGTTTCACCAGAAATTCCCGGATGTCACGGTTGCGGTAGGCGAAGAAAGGATCGTGGCCATCCCGCAATTGCTGCATGAGCGGCCCGAAACTGAAGTGATCATCCTGGATGATGCTTTTCAGCACAGGCAGGTAAGGGCAGGATTGAATATCATTCTTACCGATCATGCAAATTTATATACCCGTGATTTTATTTTACCGGCCGGCGACCTGCGTGATGTGCGAAGCAGCAGCAAGCGTGCCGATATCATTATTGTAACCAAATGCAAGGCTGATCTGTCGGAAGCAGAGAAGACATCAGTTATCAAAGAAATAGGGCTGGCAGCAAACCAATCTGTTTATTTTACTACAATTGTTTATGGGAAGCCATATCATCTGTTTACAAAAGAGGAGATCAATATCGAACCTGATTATGGAATACTATTGGTTTGTGGCATTGCAAACCCAAGACCGTTGAAAGAACACCTGAACAAACATGCGGATAGTTATGACATGATCCGTTATGCTGATCATCATATTTTTCACAGCAACGACCTGCAGGATATCAGGCAGCAGTTCAAAAAGATAAAGGGAGATAAAAAACTGGTGCTCACAACTGAAAAAGATGCGGTAAGGCTGGAGAAGTTTGAAAAAGAACTGGGTGATTTTCCGATCTATGTAGTTCCTATTCAGCATCAATTTTTATTTGATGAAGCCCACCGGTTTGACGGACAGGTAAAAAAATTCATACAATCCTTTCAGCAAAGCAGCCAGGCATAAAATTTTGTACCTTGTTTGTAATTCATCGATCATGCGACTGCTTACTATTTTCTTATTATTTTCTACTACCTGTTTTAGCCAGCAAAGGCCAAACATCATTTACATGATGAGTGATGACCATGATGCTGATGCCATCAGTGCCTATAGCAAAAAATTCATCAGTACACCCAATATTGACCGGCTTGCAAAAGAAGGCGTTTTGTTTACCCGGAATTTTGTTGGCAATTCGATCTGCGGGCCAGTGAGGGCAACTCTTTTAACCGGGCAGCATTCCCACAAGAACGGGATGAAGAATAACCGGGTAAGATTTGATTCTTCAAAGATCACCATGCCCAAACTGTTGCAGCAGGCCGGTTATCAAACGGCCATTGTCGGCAAATGGCATTTACATTCTTATCCAACCGGTTTTGATTTTTGGAAAATAGTGCCGGGGCAGGGTTTGTATTTTGAACCCAGGTTCATATCCATGAAAGGCGACACCGGCACTTATCATGGATATGCCACCGATGTTATTACAGATGAATCCATCAAATGGCTTGATAACCGGGATATGAGTAAACCTTTCTTACTACATATTCATCATAAGGCTCCACACCGGTATTTTTTTGCACCGTTAAAATATATAGAGCAATACCATAACAAAATATTCCCGGAGCCTGCTACTTTATATGCTGATACAGCCGGGCATGGCACTGCATGGCGGTTGCAAACCATGAGTATTTTATACGACATGAAATTATGCAGCGACCTGAAAGTTGATCCAAAGTATTTAATGAATATCCCCGAATTAAAACCTGACTCTGCTGATATTGTTTATTACAATGCCATCTTTAGCCGTATACCGGAGCCGGACAGAAGCAGTATTAAAAAGATCTATGAAGAAAGAGGGAAATTATTGCAACAGTTAAAACCCAAAGGAAAAGAATTACTGAAATACAAATACCAGTGGTACATGCAGGATTATCTTGCCTGTGTGGCTTCTGTTGATGAGAATGTGGGGCGGGTACTTGATTACCTCGATAAAAATAACCTTACAAAAAATACATTGGTGATGTATACCGGCGACCAGGGAATGTACCTGGGAGAAAATGGCTGGTTTGATAAGCGCTGGATGTATGATGTATCTATGCAGGCACCATTACTGATGCGCTGGCCGGGACATATTAAGCCAGGCACTATAAATACAAATATGACCCAAACCATTGACTATGCACCAACCATACTGGATGCCGGCGGAGTTCAGGTTCCTGGTTTTATGCAAGGGATAAGCCTGGTACCAACAATTACAGGTAAACAAAAAGTTATACCAAGGCATGATCTTTACTATCATTTTTATGAATACAATGCTGATCATACCGTGTTACAACATCTCGGTATAAGAGGCGAACGATACAAGCTGATCTATTTCTATACAGTAAATGAATGGGAACTATATGACCTGGAAACCGATCCGCAGGAACAAAAAAATCTTATTGCATCAGCAGCACATCAAAAGATATTGGTACAGATGAAAGCTGAATTAATACAATTGCGGGATCAGTATGATGACCATGAAGCAGCTGGAGAGCTGCATTAGACCAGGCAAAACGACTGCACACAAATAATTAATTCCTTAACCGAAGGTTTTTGTAATTTTCAACATCTAATCACAAAGCGCATCACCTATTGACTGAACAGGAATTACTTTTTGGCCTCCGCCAGGGGGAGGAATCTGCATTTAAGGAATTGGTGACCCGGTTCCAGGACAGGGTATTCAATACAGCGCTTGGTTTACTGCAACACCATACCGAAGCGGAAGATATAGCCCAGGAGGTTTTCATACAGGTCTATCGTTCTATACAAAGTTTTAAGGGGGAATCGCTTTTATCTACCTGGATATACCGCATCACCGTTACCAAATCGCTTGACCACCTGCGCAGCAAAAAAAGAAAAAAACGCTTTGGCCTCCTGGGCAGTTTATTCGGTGATGATAACAAGCCGGCTTATGAACCGGAGGATTTTAACCATCCCGGTGTATTACAGGAAAAGAAAGAAGATGCAGCCATTCTTTTTAAAATGATCGACCTGTTGCCCGAAAACCAGCGTGCAGCCTTCATTTTAAATAAGGTAGAAGACCTGAGCTACCGGGAGATTGCAGCCATTTTAAATACAACCGAATCGGCTGTTGACTCATTATTACAACGGGCAAAAATGAATCTCAGGAAAAAATTAAATGAATTTCCACCTTAGCGAAGGTTTTTATAAAAAACAACATCTAACTATTAACAACGCAAATTTTAGCAATGCAAAATAAGTTTTCAGAAGAAAGGGTTCTAAGTATAATGGAAAGTTTCGGGGGCATACAACCCGCTGTTGCTCCCGATTTCTTTTACACCCGGTTAAGGGCTAAAATGCAACCGGTGGAAGAGAAGCGCAGATTCTTTATGCTTCGTCCCGCATTCATTACAGCAACACTTGCTGTTTTACTCATCGCAAATGTTATTTCTCTTTTTCAAACAGATAAAATGCCTCATAGACCCCTGCGGGAAAAACAGGACCCTACTGTTGTTAACAGCAAACCGGCTACTATTGAATCGTTTGCTGCTGCCTATAATATGACTACCGGATCTGTTTACGAATAAAAACACAGCATGAGCAACACTACAAATAACCGCTGGCTTACCATAATAACATTATTGTTATTAACGGCCAATATTGTAACACTGGCTTTGTTGTGGACCAATAAAAAGCCAGATAAAGAACACTTCAACCCACCGCCACCACCACAACCCGGCGGACAGGTATTTGAATTTATTACCCGTGAACTTCAATTAGATTCAACACAGCAGGAAACGTATAGAAAATTAAGAGATGAACACCAGTCGCAGGTAAGGCCTTTGCAGGATAGTATTGGCAGGGCAAAAGACAGCTTCTTTGATCTGCTGAAACAGGAAACTGTTGCTGACAGCCTGGTAGAGAGCGCCAGTATATTTTTACTTTCAGGCATTTTCAAAAGTTAAGGGCTATTTGCAATAAGGAACAGAAAATCAAGTTCGATAGCGTGATTCAGCAAGCGTTGCGCCAGATGGCACCTCCCAGGGGCTCAAGGCCAGGAATGGGAAAGGATCGTCCCGGAATGGAAAGAAGAAATGATGGTCCCCTACCAAAACCGGGCATGAAGCCCGATGGAAAAAGGCCACAGCCGCCTCCGCAGGATGGCGAAATGAGGCCTGCAGGTGGACCTCCACCACATCCTCCGGGATGGAGGCCGGAAGATGGTCCGCCACCTCCGCCGCCAGGCATGAGGCGGGGAGATGAACCACCACCTGGCGGAATGAGGCCTCCTCCGCCCAATGGCGGAATGCGGCCTCCACCAAAAAAAGACAGCCTTAAATAATAAACCTGATAAAACCCTAAACCCATTTTATGCAACAAAAAAAGATCACTATTATCAGCTTGTTGTTACTGGCTGTCTTTGCTTTCCAGTTTTGTTCAAAGAGCGATACAACAACTACCATAATAACACCGGTAGTTGTTGATCCTTTTGCAGCCATTAAAGCGGCATTCGGAACAAAGATCGATCCCACGAACCTGGCCAATTATGCAAATCAAACCAGGCCTGCTTATATAGGCGCAAAGGACAATACCGGTGGCAATAATATTACCAATGCAAAAGCCACTTTAGGCAGGGTTTTATTTTACGATAAAAATCTAAGCATTGATAATTCTATCTCATGTGGCAGTTGCCACAAACAGCAATTTGCATTTAGTGATACAGCTATTGCCAGTAAAGGTGTTGCAGGTGGAACAACCGGCAGGCATTCCATGCGTTTAATAAACAGCCGCTATGCAGTTGAAACAAAATTCTTTTGGGATGAACGTGCAGCAACTTTGGAAATACAAACAACCAAACCCATACAGGATCATGCCGAAATGGGCTTTAGCGGTAGGCCCGGACTGGCTAACCTGTTAACCAGGTTGCAGGCCATTGGATATTACAACGAACTTTTCAAATTTGTTTATGGCGATATAAATGTAACAGAAGCCCGTTTGCAGGAATGCCTGGCGCAGTTTGTAAGAAGCATTCAATCCTTCGATTCAAGATTTGATGCAGGCAGGGCAGTGGTTCCCAATGACGGGGCACCCTTCCCCAATTTCACTGCACAGGAAAATAATGGCAAACAACTATTTATAGGAGCTCCGGTTTTTGATCCGGGAGGAAACAGGATCGGTGGAGGAGCAGGTTGTAACGGTTGCCACAATGCACCTGAATTTGATATTGCCCCAAATAGCGGCAACAATGGAATTATCGGGACTATTGCTGCATCGGGCATTGATATAACGGTAACGAGGGCCCCAAGTTTAAGAGATGTAACAAACAGCCTTGGTTTGGAGAACGGCCCCTTCATGCATACAGCCAATTTACTTACATTACAAAATGCGGTAGGGCATTACAATACCATCAATATTGCCCCGGGCAATACAAACCTCGACCCTAAATTAAGGCCCAATGGCCAGGGGCAAAAACTAAATATGACCGGTGCTGAGCAATCGGCTTTGGTAGCCTTCTTAAAAACATTATCTGGTAGCAATGTTTACACAGATACAAAATGGAGCAGCCCTTTTTAATTAGTTTTTCATTTGTTTTAACTCATTAAAAATTGCGCCGGGGGTTTTTAAAAAAATGCTCGTCTAAATAAAAAAAGAAAGTATGGAACTTCAAACCCTTAAAAATTTAATTGCAGCAGTTATTGTTTTGGCAGCAGTTTCCTGTTCTAAAAGCAGTGGTTCAGGCGGTGGCGGAACTACTCCAACCACAGCAAGTATTACAACATTGAATTGTCCTGCTGTTTCTTTTAATGCTGCTGCAACTGCCAATGTTGCTTATTCAGGGACTGCAACGGTTCCGTATACGGGCGGTAATGGTGTTGCATTTGCTTCAGGTGCGCCAATTACATCAACCGGCGTAACCGGTTTAACGGCTACTTTAGTTGCAGGTACATTGGCAAGCGGTACAGGCAATCTCTCATTTACTGTTTCAGGCACTCCATCTGCTGCTGGTACAGCCAATTTTTCAGTAAGCTTTGGAGGACAAACATGCAGTTATGCATTAACAGTAAACTCAGCAGGGCCAACCACACCAACTATTACAGCCCTGGCTTGTGGAAGCGGTTCATTTTCTGCAACAGCAACTGTTGGTATAGCATACACAGCAACTGGTACTATTCCATATAATGGTGGCAATGGTGTTGCTTACAGTGCAGGAACCGCGATCGCATCAACGGGTGTAACCGGTTTAACGGCTACACTCATGCCAGGCACGCTTGCAAGTGGTACAGGCAATCTTTCATACGCTGTAACCGGTACACCTTCAGCAGCAGGCACAGCAAGTTTTGCAATTAGTTTTGGTGGACAAAGTTGTACGCTTAATTTAACTGTAAACAGTGCCGGCGGCGGACCAACATTGCCAGCTGTTTACAATAAAGTTTACGGCGCTACCAGCGTCACTTTTGATGGTACCTGGGTGACCATCAAATGCAATGCATTGCCTGATCATAAAAGTATTTATTATCCAACAACAAACCCGCTGTATGAAAATTTCAGCGGCACTACTTTCAGTGGCGTAACATTTGTAAAGAATCCTAATTCGATCGCAACACAGAATATCACACTTAAAATTCCTGTAAACCCGGTTGTGGCTGCAACGCATGCCGCAACACCAGGAGGTGTGATAGGCGTGGCCTTAAATGGCATACCATTGTTTAATCAATATGCTGCAGGTGGTTCACCATTAACGAATGAGATCACCAGTTTTGACCAGTGGTGGGGGCACCCTCAAATGTCAGGCATGTATCACTACCATGTTGAGCCGAAATATTTAACTACTGTAAAAGCTACAGCTGCGTCTTTAATGGGCTTTTTACTCGATGGTTTCCCTGTTTACGGGCCTAAAGAAGAGAATGGAAACGACCCTACAGGCCTGGATGTATACCATGGCCATACGCATGTAACTGTTGACTATCCCGCAGGCATGTATCATTACCATTTCACAACAGCTGCTCCATACCTGAACGGTAACGGGTTTTATGGAACAGCCGGAACAGTAACACAGTAATTTTTATGGGCTTTATTTCTATATTAAGAGCCGGCTTATTTTTTATACTACCGGCTTTTTTTTATTCCTGCGGTGAAAAAGAACAGGAGGTAAAAATAACTGTGCCTGAACCAAAAATTGCTAAAACAGTTCCACCGGTTTACATAGCAGCATCGGATAAATATCTTTCAAAACACCAGGATACCATATTTTATAAAGATCAGTTCTTCACCGGTTTCAGGTACACTTTACATCCAAACAATGATACAGCAGCTTTGGATTCGTATTTCAATGGGGTAGAAGAGGGCACTCAGAAAAAATGGTATCCCAATCGCCGGTTGCAGGAAGAAAGGTTTTATATCAATGGTAAAAAAGAAGGCGCTCATAAAGGCTGGTGGCCCGATGGTAAGGAAAAATTTGTATTTACAGCTTATAACGATAAGTATGAAGGACAATTTAAAGAATGGTATTCATCCGGGCTTATACAAAAACATTATCATTATACAAACGGCCAGGAAGAAGGCAGTCAGCGGCTTTGGTGGGATAACGGCAGCGTAAGGGCCAACTATGTGATCAGGGAAGGAAAAAAATATGGTTTAATCGGTTTAAAAACATGTGTCAATCCTTATGATTCAATTACTAAGAAATAGTTGCGTGTTTTTATTGCTGGCCATGGCCTCATGCAAAAACAAAACGGAAGATAAAAGCCTGGCGCTGCCATTTATTAATAAACCTGATTTTACGCCTGAATGGATCGCAGCCGATGATCCTGCCTATAAAAACATACATACCATACCCGCATTTTCTTTCACCAATCAAAATGGTGAAACGGTAACTGAAAAAGATGTCGCAGGGAAGATCTATGTGACCGATTTTATTTTTACCCGCTGCGGCAGTATCTGCCCCCTTATGACAACCAATATGACAACCCTGCAGGAAAAATATAAGAATGATGATGAGGTTTTATTGCTGTCGCATTCGGTAACACCAACAATGGATAGTGTGCCTGTTCTAAAAAGATATGCCGAAGCAAAAGGCATCATCAGCGGCAAATGGCATTTGCTCACCGGCAACGAAGACCAGATATATGCACTTGCAAAAAAACAATATTTTGCCGGCGATACGGTTGGCTACTATCAAACCGGCAATGAATTCTTACACACCGAAAATTTTATACTGGTAGATAAACACCGCAGGATACGGGGTGTTTACAATGGCACGCTTGCTTTGGAAATGGAAAGGCTGATGGATGATATTGCTACACTCAAGAAAGAAGATTAACCCTATATGGCATAATACGTGACAGTTGAGTTGTCAGGGTAAGCTTGTCGAACCCGGTATATTTAATCAACCCGCCTTCGACAAGCTCAGGCCGACAGCTTTTTTGTTCAAGCAATAAAAATCTGTGTTAATCTATTCAAATCTGCGTCATCAGCGTTCCTACCTTGCTATCTCGATCTTCACCTTCTTATTCTTTATCTTCTCATTTTTTATCAGCTCTAAAACATGCCCCACTTTCACCTTACGTACAGCTACAAAACTAAAGAAGTCTTTCACTTCAATAATACCGATATCTTCCTGCTTTAATTCTCCTTTTTTAGAAAGAAACCCAACGATATCTATCTTATTTACTTTATCTTTTTTACCGGCTGCAATGAAGAGGGTACTCCAAACTGGCTTCTCCGGTATAGGATGATCACGGGTAATTTCTACTTCGGAAACATCGCCAATATATGAAGGCAGTTTTTCTTCTTCTGATAAAATTAAAATAGCAGTACCACTGGCATCCATACGGGCTGTGCGGCCGTTGCGGTGTGTAAAAACATCTTCTGTATCAGGCAAATGATAATGAACAATGTAGCGGATATTGGGAATGTCCAATCCTCGTGAAGCAAGATCTGTTGTAACTAAAATATTGCTGGTACCATTGCGGAATTTGCAAAGCGCTGCATCTCTTTCCTGCTGCTCCATACCGCCGTGGTAAAAAACATTCAGTATGCCTTTTTCGGTTAATAGATTGCTTGTACGTTCAACAGCAACACGGTGATTGCAAAACACAACTGTAGACCTGTTGCCCAGGTAACAGATCAGTTTAAAAAGCGTATCGATCTTATCCTTCTCCGGGCTGAACATGGTTTTTACTTCCAGCATATTATCCGGTTGTTCGCCTTCGGGTAAAAAATCAAGTCGTACCGGATCTTTTAAGCCAATAAAATCGGGTACAGGCACGGCATAGGTAGCCGAAGTAAGAATACGCTTTTTAATATTCTTTAATGAACCGATGATGAAAGACATTTCCTCGGTAAAACCCAGTTCAAGCGATTTATCAAATTCATCAAGCACCAGTGTGGTGATATTGTCAAGGTCAAAATTATTGCGGCGGATATGATCGGCAAGCCGGCCGGCAGTACCAATAATTAAAGCAGGGGCTTCCTTTAAATTATTCTCTTCAGTCTCACGCTTATGGCCGCCATAACAAAGTGTTACTTTAAAGCCGGTTTGCATTTTCCGGAAAACATCATCTATCTGTATGGCTAGTTCCCGGCTGGGTACAATGATCAAAGCCTGAACATTATTAATTTCGGGGTCAAGGGTTTCAAGCAATGGCAATAAAAAAGCCAGTGTTTTGCCGGAACCGGTAGCCGATAATAGCACTACATTGTCATTTTTGGCATTGGCTTCCAGTGAAGCCTGCTGTATTTCGTTCAGCCCTTCAAAACCAAGGCTGTTCAAGATAAGCGGTATATTAATTTGTTGCATAACTGCAAAAATACGCTTAGTTGCGGGGATGGGCTAATTCATTAATATTAATCGCCTTTACCGGAAATGGGATCACTTGTATTTACCAGGCAGATCCTGGCAGGATATTTTTTCTAATGCACTTCCATCATATTTTATAAGGGCCGGGTTTACAAAATAGGCAGTGTCACTTTTAGTATTCATTTCACCTGTACCACGTATTAACTTACCATTCTCATACTTTAAATAGAGCTCCATTACACTTTTCATTCCTTCTGAAGCAAAAAAGTAATATACTTTAAGCACATCTCCTTGTAGTGTTCCTGAAATCGTTCCTGAGCTGCCGTCCTTTTCGTAATTATCAAAATGAAGCCTGCCGGTAACCAGGTTTCCCTGTTGTTGCAAACTGGCTGTAAAAGTATCCCGCTTTAAAACCTGCATATAGCATCCGTCAATAATTGTAGCAGGATCTCCAACAGGATTTGAAGTTAAACCAGTGGAATCCTGTGGTTTTACAGCCTCTTCTATTTTTTTCTTATCAGGGGCGGATATGCAGCCAGCTGCCATACTTAGAATCAATATTACAAAAAGCTTTGTCATTGTTTTTTTATGGATGTACATACATAATTGTGCCAGAAAATAATACTGGATATTGCCTTTATTCACTTAATGCATCATGTAGTATAGTAAATGATCTAAGCTTGGCATCACCATCATATATATAAGTGGCTGCCATCAGTTCATCAATACGGGTTTCCTCGATAAATTCAGTAAGCTCTTTACGCAACGTATCCTCACTGCCGATAAAGGTGCAGGACAGCATATTATTGATCATAGCTTTTACTTCCGGCAGATCATAAGCAGCGGGCAATTCGCCCGGCGGCATTAAGGGCCTTCGGGTGTTGGTAATTACGCCAATAAACATATTAAGCAGGCTGGTTGAGAGAAACGCTGCTTCCTTATCTGTATCGGCAGCAATTACATTTACACAAGCCATTACATAAGGTGCAGCCAGCTGTTTTGAAGGTTTAAAATTTTTACGGTAAATATTTATTGCCGTTCGAAATTGTGCAGGAGCAAAATGTGCAGCAAAGGAGTAGGGTAATCCAAGTTCTGCAGCCAGGTAAGCACTGTCGGTACTTGAGCCCAATATCCAGATAGGTATATCCAAACCTTCGCCGGGAAATGCCCGTACTTTGGAATCACTGTTCTCTTTACTGAAATAAGTTTGCAACTGTTTTACATCCAGGGGAAAGTCATGCGAAGTTTCTATATGATTGCGGCGCAAGGCCAGGGCTGTCAGTTGATCAGTACCTGGTGCCCTCCCCAAACCAAGGTCAATTCTTCCGAGGTAAATTGTTTCAAGTGTTCCAAATTGTTCAGCCACCTGTAACGGGCTATGATTTGGAAGCATGATACCGCCTGATCCAACCCGGATGCTTTTTGTTTTACCAGCTACATGGCCAATCAATACTGCAGTTGCAGAACTGGCAATATGTTCCATATTGTGATGTTCAGCCATCCAGATACGGTTGTAGCCGAGTAACTCTGCATGCTGTGCAGTTGCTACAGTTCCAGCTATGGCAGTGGCCGCATTTCCCCCGGATGAAACTACAGCTAATTCCAAAACAGATAATGGTATTTTTTTCATTGATCAGGCTTAAATTGTTTGTAAGGTTAAACAGCAATACGGGCAGATTGTTTGGTCAGCACCTCGCGAAACAAGAAAGTTATTAAACCCGGTTAATCATCTATGCATAAGTTGTTTTAGCCCGTTATTTAAAAAAAATAAGTTTTTTTGAAATAAACAGTAAAGAATATCGTTATAAGATTGCAATACCCTTTAAAACCCAACCTATGAAACATTTAATTCATGTAATTGTAGCTATATGCTGCCCCATGATGGTCTTTTGCCAGGATATTACCGGCCTTTGGAAAGGAACCATGTACAACGATTCCACACAACAATCCCTTGAATACGAAATTGTGATCAACAAAGACAACGGAAAGTATACCGGCTATTCCCATACTTCGTATGTGATCAACGGCACTAAATATTTCGGCGTTAAAAAAATAAACGTGCGTATAGCAAAGGATGGTAAGATCGTGATGCAGGATGCAAAATGGATAGAAAATAATTACACCGGCGAGCAAAACAAGAATGTGATACAACTGAATGTACTTGACCTGGCTACAAGCGGTGATCAAAGTTTCATGGATGGCCTCTTTATTACCAACCGAACAAAGGGTCATCATGCATTAACCGGCCGTTTGAGTATAAAAAAGGAAGATCCCCGGGTAGCCCCAACTGAACTGAAAAAGTACCTGCAGGCAAATGCTGCAGAAGACAATCTTACGGCAGTTAAATAAAACAATAGTTTCTTTAGTAAAACTAAGCCGGCTGATGAGCCGGCTTTTTATATCCAGTCACGCTGCAATTCTTCCAGGGGCGCATACCAATTTATGTATTGTACAATTCTTGGTAATTGAGCTTTGTTTGGGCTGGCTGAATGTGGTAGTTTATGATCCCAGATAATAAGATCACCGGCATTGGCAGCTATTGGTTTGGGGCCAAATGATGAGAGATCAATTTCTCTTGGATTAACATTACCAGGCAAAGCCTTCAGCCAGCTTTCAATGTTTTTATGAAACCCCGGTATAACTGTTAATGCGCCCTGGTGAGCTGCTGTATCGGTTAAATATAAAATACCCTGCGTACCAAAAGGAATAGGTGTAGCCAAACTTACATCCCAATGAAGATCAGTACCTCTGTATTTAAAATTTTCAGTTTCGGGAGGGTTAAAACCACATTTGTCTGTAGTTACTATTAGGTCTGTACGGTTCCATAGTTGTTCAAAAGCTCTTTTAATCTTGGGAGAGTTCCTGTTCTTATCAATAGCAATATCTCTGTACAAAAGCACCATCACACCTTGTATAACCATACTTTCGTTGTACCAGGTTGTTTCATCCGATTCATCCATTTCAAGATGGTCCATAATGGCTTTGCGGCTGTTTGCACAATCCTGCGGAGTTACAGCATTTTTAATAATTACATAGCCATTTGTTTCCCAAAAGTCAATATCAGCAGGAGTAAGCACATCTGCTGCAATGCTCTGGTGATGGATGGTTTTATTCTGAAACAATGCATTGCAAAGCTCTATGGTTGCTGTATCAATATGTCCATTTGCATGAGCGATGATCCATTGTTCAAAAGTTTCAAGATCGGGGCCTTGTTCATACAGGAACCGGTAGGTAGGAAGCAGGCCTGTACCTAAAATATCTATGAGCCTTGTTTCCAATAATGTTTCATCAGGAAATTGATTTACAACTGCCGGGCCTGCAATAGCCTTGCTCCACAAACGTTTTAACTGGTAAATACCTGTGCTGCCTTTATCTGTACTTAGCGCTAAAGAATTGTTATCAGGCGGTTTCATTTAATTGGAATTTAGTTTATTCGCCCAACCATGATCTTAATATAGATGCCTGTAAAGAAGTAGGAGAGTCTATTCTCGTTATCATTAATTTTTGTGTGATCCCTTTTTCTTTCGATTCAATTTGCTGCCTGTCAATTTTTAATCCGGCGTAGGCTAAATATTTTGCATAGTCAGGTTCTTTGGTTGAATACACATATTCAAAGATGGCTGAAAGCGGAATACCTGCCACTTGTTCACAGGCAGCCTGGAACTCAGCTTCAGTAAACCCCCGGTTTTTCTCTTTATAATATTTCCAGTATAAGAAACGCATCACATCATCCAGCGATCTTTTATTTTCAGTGGCATTCCTGATCTCAAAATCCAACAACATTCCCACAAGCGGTCCTTTTTCATAGTAGGAAATAGTCTTTCCCTTTTCGTTGCCCTGTGTGCCAAAGGGTCCGTCGCTCCAGGTTCGGTAACTCGCCTGCTGCAAAGACTGGTAAAGCCTGCCGGGATTGTTTTCAACGGCATTCAGGTTTCCATTAAAGTTCATAAACAAGGTTGTATCAGCAACCAGTCCGGCCCTTTTTACAGCCAGGTATTCATAATACACAGAAAGCCCTTCGCTTACCCATAGCAGGTTTGTCCTGTTTGCTTTATCATAATCAAAAGGCCCGAGTTCAAAAGGCCGTATTCGTTTTACATTGTAATGATGAAAGTATTCGTGCGCCAGGAAATTCATGATCCTGTTCATGGCTCCGGGTTTATCCAAACCTTTGCCATCAAAACTTATGGTGGTATTGTTCAAATGTTCAATACCACCACGGCCGGGGCCAATACCAATAAAAGTGTATTCTTTAAATGGAATATCACCAATAATATTAACTGCTGCTTCAACTGTTTTTTTAAGATTATTCATAAAAAGCACCCGGTCGAAATTGCCCATATTATAACCAATGAAACGGTGCTCGATCCCTTTCACTTTAAAAGAAGGTAGTTCTTCCAGGTTACCGACCAGGATAGGGCAATCATACAATATATCAAAATCAGGTGCTGTGAATTCATTGGGTTTGTTTGCAACAGTTTCCAGGCCGGTTGCAACTTTTTTCCAATCGCTGTTGAATGAAAGGCTAACTGATACAGGAATATTCAACTGCCCGTCAACATACAAAAATGTATTTGCAGGAATGATGTATGCATGGGCGCTGTCTACATAACTGTTTGCAACAAATTGCCTGTTGGTGCGTATGGTATAGTTTACAGAGAATGATTTGTTTTTAACACCGGCAATGCTCCATGTATTCTCATTTATCTTTTCAACAGGTATACTGTTTCCTTTGCCATCTTTAACCATCATATTTTCAACGGACTTTGGATAGTCCATTATCTGGTAATAGCCCGGCATCCAACGTGGCATTTTTAAACGAATGGTATCCTGTTTAAAATTGCTGCAGTTCAGTTCAACATTATAAGTATGGCTTGCAGGTTGCGGTATAGAAACGGTGTAATGCAGTTGAGTAGCTCCCTTTTGTGAAAACGCAGCAATGTTAATGGAGAATAAAACAATCAATATCAACCGGGCATAACGAATAGATCTTTCCATTTGGTGTAAGGTTGTTTTTTGCTTTTCAAATGTAACAATAAGCAATTACTTTTTAATTGCCAACATCCGTTGCTTATAAGCTGATAAAGCGCTTGCAAGTAATTTCTTTATTGCCGGGGATCTTATTTGTTGTTCAGATCTTATTGCTACATAACGGGAGATCTTACCGGTTCCTTCAAGGAGTTTTTCAGGATCGGGTAGATCAACACCCCGGTTAAAGCCAAGCTTAAGGCCTTTCTTTGATGGAATGATGGTGCAGATCAATTCAGCATATTTCTGACCATAACAATAGGCGATCATTTTTGCGGGTATGTCTACCTGCTCAATAATGCCCGGGAGATTTGCCAAAAGAACCTCACGCAGTTTTAAGGCGTTGGTGAATAGCTGCTCATTATACTGCGATAAAAAGTTATCGATATTGTTATCAGTTTTCATGTTGCTTTGCTGTGGCTGAAAAGTAGAAGCTATGTTGTTATTGAGATCCTTTAAGCAATTTTTTATACTTCACTAAATTAAAAACACCAAAACCGATCTGTATTAAACTTGCTAAAACAACATAGATGTATATATTTTTATAGAGGTTATAAGTGAACTTAAGCATGCCCTGCATATGCTGTTCCTTCTCCCCAACTGAATCTGTATTTAATCCGTCAAAACCCGACAAGCGGATAATTATCCAGGGGATAAGAAACAGGATAACGAACAACAGGATGCCTATGCGGATATTTCTTTTAGCCTGCACCACTCTCTTTTGCCAGGCCGGCACTTTTACCTGTACCATAACCCGCTGAACCAATTTTTCGCTGAGCCCTTTTAGCTGTAAATTTTTTATTATTTCCTCATCATCGGGGTAAAGGTCATACATGCCCAAAACATACCTGGTATTTTCTTCTACGATCTGTTCATCGCTTAAGGTTTCATTTGAAAGCATTGAAGTATAGATTTTGATTTAATGGATCATCAATCCTTAGAATTGCCCGTAACCTCCACATAAAGTTTATCCCATTCCTGTCCTATATCATTGGGATGCCAATGTTTGATGTATTCAGT
>Ga0193752_1001940_pt1 | contig 16391 bp, 15 predicted proteins | sample H1c1metaG_FD_144924 | JGI IMG/M metagenome (GOLD analysis project Ga0193752, IMG submission 144924) | Soil microbial communities from a riparian zone of the East river system, Colorado, United States - H1c1 | ecosystem: Environmental > Terrestrial > Soil > Riparian zone | place: USA: East River... | reverse complement strand
ACGAGATCCGCTAGTGCCGTCCGGTGGCCGAGCGAGAACAAGATCAGCTCGTTCGGTGGCGGCAGGTAGTAGAGATCTTCGTACGTCTGCGCGCGCAGGTAACGGTCTTGCGCGCGCTCGCGGGTTTTGTCGCCGGCGACTGCAATCGCGACGACGACTAAACACGCGACGGCGTATTTCAATCGGCCCACTCGGTGATTGAAACACGCCGCGTTGTGTCCCCCAAAAGAAAACTCCCCGGCTCGAGGGAGCCGGGGAGCTGTAGCTCCGGAACTCAGCCGGAGCGCACACACGCGTGCAGAGGACTACTCGATTTCGTCCTTAATGTAGAAGCCACGTGCGTGATAGAGCGTGGTCTCGCTGTCCGTACCGGCCGCGAGCTCGAAGCGGCTCGACGTGCTGTCGCTGTCCAGGTTACCCACGGCGAAGAACGTGTACATCGAGGAGTTCGACCCCTTGCCGCAACCGGGGGTCGTCGAGTCGAAACCGTAGCCGTAGTACACGAAGTCGGCGATCGAGAAGCCGAGCGCCTGCGCGTTCGTACCCGGGGCGTAGCGCTGCTTATTGCCGTTGACGCTCGCCGGGTTCTGAACCTCGCTCGAGACGATGCAGTAGCTCGCGGTGCTCGCGGTCATACCCTGCGTCGTGCGCTCGATCGACATGTAGCTCGATGCAGCCTTGAAGATCGCGTTCACGTTACCGGTGGCTTCAGACGTCTTCGAACGACGCACGTAGCCGATGAACGCCGGAATCGCGAGCGCCGCCAGGATGCCCAGGATCGCGACGACGATCATGAGCTCAATCAGGGTAAAGCCTGACTTCTTCCTCAAAAGTTTGGACATGTACTGAACTGTGCCTTTCTGCATCCGGCGGACGTTCCGCGGGATCTATAGTCAAGTGCTAGTGCACTCTTGCTGTCTGACTGTGTTGCAGGCGTCGTGCCATGCTCTAGGACAGTTCGTGGAGGCAGAAACACGCGTAAAAACACTGTCGGTGTTGCCCTGCCGCTGCTGCTTCGACAAGAAACGTCACGCAGCTGATGGCGGCACTGACAATAAACGTCACTCCCAACCTTTGGCGATTGCGCCACCAGTCGGGTAGTTGCCGATGTAGATGCCCTTGCTCGCTGAGTACGTCTCGAACATGACGTATGTCCCGTCGCCATCGAGGTCGCCTACTGCCCGCGCGACCCACCAGAAATCCGGTCGGGTTTGAAAGCCGAGGCCGGCTGGAATGTTCGACGGATCACCCGCGACTGCACCGTAACCGAAGCGGATCGGACCACTCGGAGAAGCGCCGAGTTGGCGCCACTGTGCGGTCGGCGACCAGAGCGTCGTGTTGCGGCCGGTCGTCGACGGATCGGGAACCAGGTTCCCCTTCGTGTCGAGCGAGCCGACTGCGGTCGGGAACTTCTCGGGCGGCAAGGTCGGGCAGTAGGCACCGAACTCTGCGCGGTAAGCTTCTTCGCGCAGGCGCATCACGCCGAGGAACTCGGTCGCTTCGGTCGCGCGCGACTTGTAGATATAGTCGGAGAAGGTGGGGATCGCCATTGCTGACAGAACCCCCACTATGACTACAACCGTCATCAACTCCATCAGCGAGAAGCCGCGCTGTCGGTGCTTGTGAGACTGCAAAAACTTGACTGTCACGTGGTCCTTCGAGCGCATATCAGACTTCAGCGTAACGGGGTTTTGTCACGGGGCCAAATCGGCCGGCGTGGTTAGTGATGTTAGGCGCCTTCGGCGAGCTCCTGCTCGAGCTCGTCCGAGTCACCCAGGCCGTATTTGGCGAGTCGGTAGCGGAACGACCGGAAGGTCATGCGAAGCAGCGTCGCTGCGTCTTTGCGAACGCCTCCGGTTTTGGCGAGTGCAGCGATCAACACTTGACGTTCGATCGCGGCGAGGTGTCCGTCTAGATCGAAGCCAGCGTCGGGAATTTGAACGGATGCCGCGGCGAGCGTGGGCACACCGGTGAGCGTGTCGCCGGTCAGATCGGGAAGCTCGATGCGTACACCGAGCGTGAGCGTGACTGCGCGTTCGACGAGGTTCTCGAGCTCGCGAACGTTGCCGCGGAAGCTTTGAGCGACGAGCCAGCGAAGCGCGTCGGGTGCAAAGCTGAGACGTTTGTTTTGTGCTGCAGCGTGTTTGGTGAGGAAGTGGTCGGCGAGCAACGAAATGTCTTCGGGTCTCTCGCGAAGGGCTGGAAGATGAAGGTTGATGACGTTGAGGCGATAGAACAGATCTTCGCGGAAGCGTCCGAGTTGCACTTCGCGAGAGACGTCGCGGTTCGTTGCGGCGATGACGCGGACATCGACCGGAATCTCTTCGTGACCGCCGACGGGTCGGACCGTGCGTTGTTGGAGTACACGAAGCAGTTTGACTTGCAGCGCGGGAGGCAGCTCTCCGACTTCGTCGAGGAACAAACTGCCACCGCTCGCAGCACGAAATAGGCCGTCCTTGCGGGTGTTAGCGCCCGTAAATGCGCCTTTTTCGTAGCCAAACAGCTCGCTCTCGAGGAGTGCCTCGGGGAGGGCGGCGCAGTTGACTGCGATGAAAGGTTTGGGTGCGCGGTCGCCGCGATAGTGGAGGGCGCGTGCGATCAGTTCTTTTCCGGTTCCGCTTTCACCGGTGATCAGAACGCTTGCGGGTGCGCTCGCGACCCGTTCGACGAGTCGCATCACGTGTTGCATCGGAGCGCTCTTGCCGACGATTTCTCCTGCGCGAAATCCTTCTTGAAGGTGGCGCCGGAGCGTGCGGTTGTGATCGACGATCGCGCGTTTGTCGCAGGCCTTTTCGACGACGGCGAGAAGCTCGTCGTTTTTGAAAGGCTTTTGGATGTAGTCGTAGGCGCCTTCCCGCATTGCCTGAACGGCTTGGGCGGTGGTCGCGTACGCGGTGATCATGATCACTTGGGTCGAGTCGTCGAAGGAGCGTGCTTCTTGCAGGACTCCCATGCCGGAGCCGTCGGGCATGGAGAGGTCGGTGATGACGACGTCGAATGGATCGCTGGCGCGGAGGATGCTGACCGCGCGAGTTTGGCCGTCGGCGATGGCGACGTCGTAGCCGGCGCGGGTGAGTAGAACACGAAGCATTTCGCGCAATCCGGCTTCGTCGTCCACAACCAGAACGCGGGCGGTCATACAGGCGGAAGGTTATCAAACCTTGCAGCTATTAGCGGCGGGTGCGCGCTTGCGCTACAGGCGACTGTGATTGCGCCGGTGAACCTACAGGCGGACCGTGGGGTGACACTTCGGTTATGTCTACGGCCCCGAAAGGCAGCGAATGTGCGGCGAGAGCTCGGCGCAAAGCATGCTCGTGTTCCAGCTTGGCAACTAGCGCCAGAGCGTCTGCCTAACGGCTTCGCCACGATGCCCAGAATCGTCGCGACCTGTTTAGGAGTAACACGCTGACCAACACTCCCTACCCAAAGCGAAACGCGGCGCCAGCCACAGTTGCGGGTGGAACGACAAACAGCAGTGGCGTGATAAAATACGATGTTCTGGCGGCCTGCAACGCGCCCGGGACGTGCCGTACTCGCCGGTCTGTTCGATCACCGGTGCAGCTCGCGCGATCACGCTCGCGATTCGTATCCAAGCGCGGGGCGGTCGACGGCAGCCTCGCTCGGTCAGGACGCGTGCGAGCGCGAGATGGACACCACCAATTGGATCAAGCTTGAGCCGCGTCCAGACACAGTCGAGTTGTGGGCGCCCGAACATTTCCATCTGCTCGCGAATCCGACCCGAGAACATGCAAGCTCATCGGCCGTTCGACGCAACGGTTGCGTGATTCGCCCGTTCCTACGCAGAACACGCAAAGCGCCGCGAGTCGTTCGTGGGCGGTAGCGACACGGACGTGCTGCGAGTTGAGGCGCAGAGAGGCACGGAGTGCCGCGGCCAACCGGCGCTCTACACGTAGAGACGCTGTCAATCGGCGAACCAGGTGGCAGCAGTCGATCCGCCGGTACGACCGGCGCCGCTAGAGCTGTGTGCGTAGGCAATTCCATCGCGGCGTTGCATTCCCCCCGGCCCCCCTTACCAAGCCTCTCGATCTGAATGACGTTGCAGCAGCACGGAGCGAATCCGTTGGAATTCGGCGGCGAGTCTGGCTCTATCTGCCTGTTCGGTCTCCGCTGCTCGCATCGTTGTCTTGGTGCTCGCGCCACGCGAGCAGTAGGATGAGAAACCCGATGCTCGCCTCTAACTTTGCGATTGCGCGGGTTGTGGCGTTCAGCGCCTGAAGTAGTTCCTGCTGGGCCTGCACCAGGCATCGCAGCTGCTGCAGTTCTGAGGTCTGCTGGGTCGGCGCTGCAGCCCGCGGAGGTGCCACATCCTTTGCGAGATTTAGCCTCCGGACGAGTGGCGCCGGTCAAGGTCATCGACGCGACCACTTCGCGCACGAAAGCGAGCACGCATAGGAGGTTGCGCGTGCTGGCATATCGGCGGATTTTTCTCATGTGGGACCGCCTGGATTCATTGTGCAATCCTCGGCTTCGCAATCGCCTGTGAGTTCGATAAGTCGGCTCGCTTAGCGAGGTCGAGCAGCACCGCCGCGGCCGCGATCTTACCGAGAATCTGTAGCGCGGCGGCTACGCTGTCCTCGTTTGGAGTGCCTGATTCGAGCTCGCCTCCGAATCAAGCCACGATCCGTGCCTAGCGAGAGAGTCATCAGTGCCAGATCCACCGAGCTTCGCGCCAACGCGTTTCTCCAACAAGTTACGGATGCACACCTAAGATCGACGCAAACAGCCGCTTGTCGCGCAACTGGCTGCCGCTCTCGTCCTTGCTGCCGGTGACTCGTCTCCCTCCTTCCTCCGTCATCACGGCGGTATCCCGCAGGACTGGCGCGCTGCTGGCTTGATCCGAGTCACGCTCGCCGCGAGCACGCGCTCGACCCGAGGAGTTGCTGCGATTCGGTTGTCGGGGTCGACGAACTGTCGCAGCGGCTCGACATCGAGCACCGGCAAGAACGCTCGGAAGAAGTCGTCGGGCAATAATGCGTGCGTCGGCTTCAGCCTCAGCACCGCACACACTCTCGCTCTCGAATCTGGCGCATGCACCACCGCAGCTAGATTGAGGCCCACCGCATCGATCACGCGCGCAGTTCGCGGCAGCGCGAAACGTGTCGCTCCGGCCCCTTCCACCAAAAGTCGTGCGTCCGGCGGCAACGTCGCGGCCGCCCATGCGGCAGGCTGACTGTGCGAAAGCTGAATATCGTTCTCCTGAGCACGCTGCAACGCCCGGGCGTTGGGCAGCATCCACACACTCGCGAGCGCGATCGGCGCGAGCGCGTAGGCGGCGAACGCACGCCGCTCCGGCAGCGCACAAGCTAGCGCAACGCACGGAAAGACGGCGAGCGGAGCGAAGTAGCGCCAGCAGTAGAACAACACGTGCGGAAAGATCTCGCGGCTACCCGCGATCGCAACGACGCCCACGAGCCACGCGAGCGCCAACCGACGCTGTTCACCCGCGCGAGACAACGCGAGCCCGAGAAGCACAACACCAGCGACTCCGGCAAACCAAGCGTGTTTCGGCAGGTACTCGCGCGCGAAGTAGACGAGCCCGCGCGAGATGTTTGCACCGCGCTTCACGTAGTACGTGTTCGGGAACGGGTAGCCCGAGACGCTCATGCAGTACGCGACCCAAACCAGCATCGCAAGGCCGGCAGCTGCGAGCGGCATGACTGCCTGCCGCGTGCGAACGCTCTCGTAGCGCAACACCGACCACGCGCCGAGAAAGAAAAGGCTTTCAGGTCGCGCCAAGACTGCGCATGCAGAAAGTGCAGCGCAGACGCCATGACGCCCGCCGAGCGAAGCTCGAACGCTCCACACGAGCAGTGCCGCCGCGAGCGACACCTCCATGCCGCTCACAGCTGCGAACGTGAGCGCAGGATCGAGCGCGCAGACGAGTCCGGCGGCGGAGGCTCGCAGCCGCGTCGAAGTCGCTCCGCGTTCGACGAGCACCGCCTCAGTCAGGCTCGCAGCACCCCAGGCGGTAGCGCCGTGACACAACGTCCCGATCAACTTGACCGACAAGACCGGGCTCGCGCCCCAAGGCATGACAGCGACTAAAAGCACCCAAAGCGGACTGGAAAAACCAGTCTCGTGATCGCCGGGGTTGTAAGACAGCCCATCGCCCAGGCGCAGGCTCTTCGCGTAGGCGAGGTGGATCCACGCGTCATCGAGGCAAAAATCGACGCCACCGGCCAGCATGAATACTGCTGCGGCCAGTGCGATCACGAACGCGATCGGACCGGGAGCAATCGCCTTGCGACCCATGTGCGCCAAAGATCTTACGCGCGTAGTGGAAGCGCGTACACAACGGAGTCGGTTTCGGCGCTCCACACGTGCGCGCGCTGCCCACACGAGCCGTCGCGTGCGCTCGAGCTACAACGCCTTCTGATAGACGCGGTACTTCTTGTAGATCCGGCCGCCCATCATCTTGATTCCGATGTTGACCGGCGCGTCGTCTTCACGAGTCCAAGAGAGTTCGCCCCACTTGTAACCCTTGCTGAAGCCACGCTTCGCCGTCTCCACGTACATCGCGGCAGACAAACCACCGTACCGGCGCTGTTTCCGAATGTCCTCGCGGATGCCCAACATCATCAGGCGCGTCGAGGTCGGATGTTTCACCTTCATCCGATACAACAACTTGAATAACCCGGTCGGGAACAGCTTGCCGTTCAGATCCGAGATCGCCTCGTTCAAGTTCGGCAGCATGATGCACATGCCCGCCGCTTTTCCATCGACCTCGGCCACAAACGCGATGTCGGGATCGAGGATGAGCTTCAAGTCGGTCACGACCTTCCGCACCTCTTCCGGCAACGCCGGCACGTACGCCCACTTGCCGTTCCACGCGTCGTTGTAGATCTGCATGAAGACTTCGACCTCGTGCTCGATCTGACTCAGATCGAACGCACGCAGCTTCACCTCCGGCATGCGCTTCACTTCTTCCCAAGCCTTGAGCGCACGCGGAGGCAATTGCGGATCGTCGAAGCGGAATGCGAAGAGATCTTTCTCCTTCGTCAGACCAGCATCGTCACACAACCCAGCCTGATACGGCCGCGAGTGGGCCATGAACATGACCGGCGGGTGCTCGAAGCCCTCGATCAAAATCCCGACCTCTTCATTAACGTACAGCGAGAAAGGTCCGAGCATTCTCGCCGCACCGCGCGAACGTAGCCAATGCGCCGCGCTATCGAGCAACGTCCGAGCGACCTCCGGATCATCGATCGTGTCGAAGAAGCCGAAGAATCCCGCGCGGTCTTGATGTACGCGCCAGTGCTCGTGATCGATCTGGGCAGAACATCGGCCGACGAGCCGACCGTTGCGCCACGCCGTGAACAACACGACGTCGGCACGTTTGAAGAACGGATTGGACTTCGGCGACAGTCGATCCCGCAGCTCGAAGTGCAGCGGCGCGATCCACTTTGGGTCGCTTTCGAACACTACGTGTCCAGCTTGGATGAAATCTCGAACGTCTTCTCCGGGGCGATGCTGTCTAATTTCCACGGGCATGACGACTTTGGGGGCGGACCATAGCCAACGCATGCTGGGCAGACAAGTCAGGCAACCACAACACACCTGCTCCGCTCATCGACGCCATGATCCAATATGTCGTGGGGCAACTTCGACGACCCGCCATTACTGGGCGTTGGTACGTTGGACCCCGCAGCATGGTCTGGCATAATGCAGCGGGGTGAGGAACAGGGGGTTCGGCATGGGTATTGGGGAGGCAGGGCCCGAAAGGGCGAGAGCCGCGTCGGCCGAAATCCAGATCGGCGATAAGCTCGATAAATACCGCGAAACGCGCGAGTCCGACATCGAACGGCTTCGTGCGAGCGGATCAGATCTGCGACAACGCGCGCGCGACCGGGCGCTCTTTCAATCGCAGTCAGATGCGCGCCAACAGCAGCGCCTCGAAGCGATCGGCACGCTCGCCAGCGGCGTCGCCCACGAGATCAACAATCCCGTACAGAGCATCATGAATTACGCTCTGCTGATCGAGCGGCGGTCAGACACGCCGGACGTCGTTAAGTACGCCCAGGAGATCCTTCACGAGTCCCAGCGAGTGGCCGCAATCGTTCGCGGGCTCCTGTCGTTCTCGCGCCAGGAGGGCGGGCCGTACACCGAAGTCGCTGTCCACGAGCTCGTCTCGAGCACGCTGTCGCTCTTGTCCGTGATGCTCCGTAAAGACGGCGTACAGATCGAAGCGAGCGATCTCGAAGACGGCCCGGCCGTGCGTTGTCATCCGCAACAGATTCAGCAAGTGCTGATGAACCTACTCGCGAACGCACGCGATTCTCTGAATGCGCGCTACCCGGGGCAAGACGACGCGAAGCGAATCATCATCCACAGCCGCCCATGGCTGCGGGAAGGCGAGCTCTTCGTTCGGCTCACGGTAGAAGACTTCGGGATCGGAATCCCCGAGTCACAGCGCGAGCAGATCTTCGATCCGTTCTTCACGACCAAGGCGCAGGGGAACGCCGCGGGCCTCGGGCTGGCGATCTCGCACGGGATCGTGGTGGAGCACGGTGGGATGATCAGCGTCGAGAGCGACGCAACCTCCACACGATTCCACGTCGATCTGCCGGCCGCGAGCCTTCCGAGAGCGGCAATGCGCGAAGTCGTGTCTCGCTAAGTACAGTCTGTTATCGTGTTCAGCTCGGACTGATCACGACACATGGCCCAGCTGCACGAGACGCGGGATGCCGACCAGCGCGCATCGAGCGCGTCCCCCGGACCTCGCTGGCGTGCCTGGCTGTGGCGCGGGCTGCAGCTCGTAGCGACCATCGCCGCGTTCGCGTACGTGCTCTCACTCGTGAGCGCAAAAGCGCTGTTTGCTGCGCTCGTCCGCGTCCCGTTCGGGATTTTCGTCTGCGCCGCGTTGCTCACCATCGTCGCACTCCTGATCGGCGCACTCCGCTGGTGGCTGCTGTTTCGCGCTTTCGGTGCACCGCGTCCTCCGCAGTTTGCGCCGCTTTGCCGCTACTACTTCGTGGGCTTCTTCTACAACACGTATTTGCCGGGAGGGGTCGGCGGCGATCTGGTTCGCGCACTCGCTTCACGCAAAGCCTGGGACGCGGACCAGGCGGCGACCGCCGGGATCGCAACCGTGTTCGTCGATCGCGTGTTGGGCCTCGCCGGGCTACTCGGCCTCGTCTCGCTCGTCTCGCTCGTGCACCCACTCCCGATCCTCGGCTCGGCGATCGTCCCGGGCATCCTCGGACTCTGCGGCGTAGCGGTCTGCTTACTCGCGCTGTCGTCGGCGCGCTGGCTCGCGCCGCGCGTTCCCGACTGGCTCGGTCGGGCGCTCTTGCGGCTGCCAGCTGCGCAACGCTGGTTGCCGCTCATGGCTGCAGCGGCACTCTCGCTCCTCACCCAGATCTTGCCGGCGCTCTCGGGACACCTGCTGCTTTCCGCACTCGCGCCTGAAGCACGCCTCTTGGACTCGCTCGCGATCGTACCGGTCGCGGCAGCGGCCGCGTTCTTGCCGATCACCGTCTCGGGCGCCGGAGTGCGAGAGGCGCTATTCGTGAAGCTGTACGCAACGGTGGGCATTCCCGCGAGCGCAGCGCTCGCAGCCTCGTTGTTGCTCTGGTGTTCGCAAGCCAGCGTTGCAGCTGTCGGCGGCTTGCACGCCCTCTGGCATCCGCTCGCCGACGAGCGCTGAACGCCACACGTGCGCACACGCGCAGCCGATGTGCGAGCCACGCAGCGCCGATCGAGCGTCCCGAGCCTGTGATAAATTCGAGGTCCGGATCGTGGCAGCGAGCGGAAAACAGCACGCGGGCGGGGGCACTGGCGGCGACGTTTTCGACGTCCGCGTGGTGGCGTTTGCGGGAGGCGCTGCCGCGACGCTTCAAGGCCTTCAAGAACTGTTCGGTCTGGACCGCGAGGGCGCGCAACGCCTGGTCGACAGCGTCCCGCTCGTCGTGCGCCGAGCCGCGCCCGCGAACGAGGCGCAGAGCTTCGTCGCCGCCCTGCGCGGCATCGGTGCTCAAGTCGCGTTGGAGCGGCCGAGCAATCAGAACGCGGTCGAAGGCCGCAAGCTCGATCCCGTTCCAGCGGCGAGACCTGCCCCGCCTGGGGCACGACCTGCACCACCCGCGCCAGTGAGGCTTGCGCCGCCGCCGCCGCCGAAAGCTGCACCGGGCAAAGCTCCACCGCCGCGCCCTCGCGAAGCCGATCCACTCCCGCGACCGATCATGCGCGCGCCCACCGCCGATCTGGAGTTCGACTTTGCGAGCGTGTCAGGAGGCGATGGCCTCGATGCCGGCTTGCGGAGCTCGCTCCAGCCGGGGGGCAATGGCCCGGGATCGCGCGGTCGCTCCGAGATCGACTTCAGCGACGAGCCCGACACCGGCACGCTGGAGCTCGACATCGGCGGCAGCGCACGCACTCCGGCTTCGGATCGAAGCGCCGCCGTACGCAACACTGTCTCTGAACGTGCGGCTGCAGTGCGTGCGGCGATCGCCGAACGCAACGCCTCGAAGACCCTGTCGATGCCGACGCCGGCGCTCGCGGAACAACACGCCGCGTCCGAGCCCCGCCCGGAACAGCTCGCGGGTCGCATATCGAATCCTGACATCGTGCGCGGCGTCCCCGGGCCGATGTCTCGCGCGGCGATCGTGCACAAGCCCGGCGTCGATCCAAAAGATAGCCCGGCGCGGCGCCGCCAGATCGCACTCCTGCGCGTGCTCGGTGCGATCGGAGTCGGCGCGCTCGGAGTCGTGTTCGACAGCTCGATCGTGTACGGCAACGCGAACCTCATCAGCGTGCTCGCACACGCGGTCGGCATCTATCAGCTGGGCGTCGGCCTACGTGGGTTGACGCGGTGAGCGTGGGCAAGCTGATCTGGGCAGCGCTCTGCGGGGCCCTCGCGTTTGGAGTCAACGTCGCGGCGCGACCTCACGTCGAGGCTTCGTTCGAGCGTGGCGGCGCGCAAGAAGCGCAGAATGGCCTGCTCACGTTGTCGGATCCGCCGCTCGAGATTCCGACGACGGGCGTTCACGTGGTCGCTGAAGATCTCCAGCATTTTGGAAAGACGTATGAACTGCGCGAGATCAGCCTACGCTCGACGCTCGCGCGCGGTGGCCTGCCGAGTTGTGAGTTGTTCATCAAGTTGCCCGATCGCGCGGGCGCAGCACCGGGCCGAGCGATCGATCCGAACACGCTGCTGCAGCTCGAGCTCGCAGTTCAACCGACCGGACGGCTCGGTGCGCGCGAGTCGTTCGTGCAGCGGGAAGCAGCACAAGCCGGACCCGTAGTCACCGGGACCTGGCAGTTCACCGACGTTCGCGAAGTCTGGGACACCGGCCAAGCCGAGCTTCAAGCGGATGCGCGCGTCGAGCTGCAAGTCGAAAACGGGCGCGGCGTCGATCTGCTCACGGGTCGCTGGACGGGCCGACTGATCTTGCAGTGACGTCGCCGCTCACGGCAGCACACGAAAGCTGAACTGGTCGAGCAGCGCGCGAAGCTCGGGGTCTTCGGTCTTCTTTTGCATGCCCGCTGCGTAAAAGCGCGCGAGCGAACGCCGCCCTTCGCGCAACTGAGCTCGCGCGATCTTCTGCAGCGCGTCGTCGGGCAGCTTCTCGCGCGCGATGATGATCTGCAGCGGCAGCTCGAGCGTTCGCAGGTAGCCGCGCTGTAACAAGAACGAAGCGAGCTCCTGCAACCCCTGCTGACTGTCCATGCTTTCGTAGTAGCGCTGCGCGAGCGTGCGCGCGTTCGACGGCGTCAAGCCGCTGATGCGTTCGTCCCGAAGCGCGACCGCTTCGAACAACGCTGCGTGCGCGAGTTTTCGTAGCGGTGCCACTTGAATCGCAGTCTGAAACGCCACGATCGCACCTTCGAGCTCAGCGTGATCGCGCCGCACTTCGCCGAGCTTCAGCCACGCGTAGTCCGCGTCGGGCTGCGTGCTCGCGGCGTGGCCCCACAAGCGCGTCTCGCTTTCCCATGCGCCCACGTATTGAACGGTGCGGAGCCCGAGCGCCGCGACGAGCAGGCTTCCTACGATCGCGGCTCCGCGGCGATTTGCACCGCCCGCGCTGTCGATGAATGCCGCAAACGCGAGTGCGAGGCCTACGAGCGGCAACGACAAGTACCGGTCTTGCAGCGTGAAGTACATCGGCACGAGATTGCTGACGGGCAGCATCAAAAGTCCGAAGCCGATCAAGCCCGCGAGCACCAACCGAGCTCCGGTGCGCCAGGCTGCAGCGCAGACCGAAAGCCAGGTGAGAACGGCGACGAACGCGCTCACGTCGTATTCGATCACTTGACCAGTCGCGTACATCGGCGCCGTTCGCGACGGCCATACCGCAGTCAGAAGTTGATGCCCGACTGTTTGGACGAACCGCAGCGGCGCGAGCGACGCGCCTCCAACGGTCGTGCGCAGCATCACGTTGTCGCGCCAGATCACCAACACGCCCGCAGTCGCGGCTGCACCGATCGCAAAGCTCGGCAGTTGCCGGAGTAGCGCCGGCCCCAATCGCAGATTGCGCGCGAGCAGATCGATCGCAAGCAGCACGAGCGGCAGCGGAAGCGCCGTCGTTTTCGACAGCAGCGCGAGCGCATAGGCGAGACGCGAAACCCAGGCGAATCGATCCCACGCCGTGCTCGCGCGCAGATGCGACCACAAGCTCGCGCTCGCAAACAACATCGCGAGCACATCTTTGCGCCCGGTGGCCCACACCACCGCTTCGACTTGCACTGGATGCAATCCGCACGCGAGCGTTCCGAGCACTGCCACCCAGGGCGTGATCGAAAGCGCACGCATCGCAGCGTACAAAAACCAGAGTCCGATCACCCAGAGTGCGAGGCTCGTCGCGTGCAAGACCCACGGCGTCGCGCCGGACCACGGCACATCCAGCCAGTAGCCGAGCAGATGCAGCGGATGGTAGGCCTCGAACTGCGGCTTACTGACGATTCGTTGCAGCGCAGCGAAGCTCGGGTGAAGCACGTCGGAGTTGTCGAGGATGAATCGACCATCGTCCCACGAACGCTGCAGCGGGTACGGCAGCGCACGCGCGAACACTGCGAAAGCTGCGACCGCGATCACGGCGCGTGCAGTCCACTCGGTTGCAGCGCTCAGCGGCAGTGGGCGAGACGCTTCGCGCGCATGGGGAGCATTCGGCGCTGCGCCGGCGCCTTTACGCCGAAACGCAGCGTGCTGCCTACGTGCCATCTCGATTCAATCCAACGTCACGGGATAGTGGACCACCATGTCGGGCCCATTGAATGAACGAAACTGCATGGAGGACGCGGCCTTGCGTAGGCAGGCTCCGCATTCCCCCTGCGCGACACTCGAGGGTCCGCTCAGGTTCACGGCCGAGACTTTGCCTTGGCCAGAGATGCGCAAACCGAACGTCAGCTTGCCGTGCGCCGGCTCGTCGCTCGCGGCGAGCACGAGGCAGCGACGGATCTGCGGAAACGCGCCGTCGAAGCCTTTCTCGATCTCGGTCCCCTTCAACTGTTCCTCGCCGCCACCAGCGTGCATGTCGACGTTGCGCGCGTCGTTCTCACCGAGATCGTCACCGGTCATCGTATCCCGATCTTCGACCTGTCCGGACGGCGAGCGCCGCGTTTTTGGTGCTAGTGTCCGCTTGCGCCGAGGCCGGCCGGGTTTGTCCGCTGCCTCGGGTTCGTCGTCGGGAGCGGCAGTAGCCTCTTGCTGTGGTGCATCGGGCTCCAGGCTGATATCGATCAGCCCCTGCTTGTAAGCCACGAGGAAGCCGCCCCATAAGAGCGATGCGAGTGCGAATCCCGACAAAAACTTCGACACGCGGGCCTTATAACACGCTGCACCCGAGTCTCGCTTCGCGTTGGAAGACTGGCCGCATGAGCATTGCGGGCATGGCCGGCTCGCTGCTCGCGATCGTGCTCGGGGCGTCGCTGGCCGCGCCGGTCGCCGCGCAACCCGCGCCGCCGCCACCCGCATCTAGCGAGACACCATCCGTGGTGGAGCGCGCGCCCGGCCTGAGCGCGAAGGATGACGAGCGTCCCGGGGCGAACCACCACGATGATGACGATGACCAAGCATCGCGGCGCATCGATCCACCGCGCTATGTCGCGCTCGCGTCTGCGGGCATGCCGCTGCGGCTCACGGTTCAAGAGGAGTACGGCCAAGATCGGCTCGGCGCATCGTACGTCGATCTGCTCGCTGGTTACGTGTTGCCCGGCGCTTCCTACCGGCACGGGTTCGGTATCGGCGTCTCGTGGAACCTCTCGCGCGATGGCGGTTATGTCGCGCCGATCTACACCGCCGACCAAATCGTGATCATGCCGGCGTATCTCGGGTACGTGCCGCTCACTCGCGACTTCGTGATGCTCGCTCACCTCGGTGTTCCGATCGTCGTGCGCGGTGGCGTCGGCCCGGGGCTCGAGATCGGCAGCGCGTTTCTGTTTCACTTGCTCGCGGGCGCGGGCATTTTCGCTGAAGTCGATCTCACCGGCTTTGCCGCAGGCGACGCGAGCGTGAGTGTGCTCGCCAGCCTCGAAGCAGGCATTGCGATCAACTACGAGGTGTTGCCGTGAATCAGACGCGCTTGTCGTGGTGCGCGCGCGCGATGCTCGGTGCGCTCATGTGGTGTTTCATCGTGGCGCCCACGCCCGGCGCCGTGGGTTCCTGCGGGGACAGCGATTTGAGCGGGCCAGTCGAGTTCAGCTATTACTGTCGCAATCGCGAGGAGCTCGCGTGCGTGCGGCAGTACCTTCGCAAAGAGATCACTGGCCGCGAGCGCGATACGTGTCGCTGGGATGCGGTCGACGCGTGCCGGCGTCGCGACTTTCCGAGCACGTGTCATCCGACGAAGCGCGCGGCCGAAGCCTGCCTGAACGCGCTTCGATCGTTCGACACGCTCGAGACGAAGGAAGAGGACATCGACGAGTGCAACACCGACGCGTTGTGTCGCGTGACGCCGAGCGAGGACCCGGACGCGGGAGGCCCGCGATGACGCGGCTCGGTTTGCTTGGACTGGTACTGACACTCGCCGCTCCGAGCTGCACGATGCTCGCGAGCAAAGGCGACTACGCCGACTACCGTGAGATTCGGCTGGCGAAGGGTACCGATTCGCGTCTCTACGCGTTGCAACAGTACGCGGAGCGGCATCCGAACGGCTTGTGGGCGAAGGACGTCGAGATCGAGCGGTCCACGCGCGAGACCGAGACGTTCGAGAACGGGAAGAGCACGCGCGAGGGGTTGGAGCGCTATTTGCGCGCGTACCCCGATGGCACGTTCGCGGCGCAAGCACGTTCGCGGCTCGCGGCGGTCGCGCTGATCGAGCGACGGCGTCAGGCGGAACAAGCCGAAGCGCAGCAGCGGTTCGAAGCGCGCAAGCAGCGCGAGCAGGAGCTGACGCGGACGTGGGTGACACGGTTTGCGGGGTACTGGTCGACGACGCTCGCGCGGCTCAACGGCTGGGGTCAGCCGATTCCGGATGTGGCGCGTCAGAACCAGCAGTTCTCACGCGCGTTCGGTGCGCTGCCGCGGCCGCGCTGCACGGAAACCGAATGCATCAAATATTACACGAGCCCGTACGGAATTCCGGTTCCGGGAGGCACGCGTGTCGAGCGCGTGCTGTCGCTCGTGCTTCGGCTTCGCATGACCGAAGGCAAGCTCGATCGCGCCGAGTTGCTCATGCCGGCGCAGGGGTTTTCGCGCTGGTACGAGCTCGAGCAACGCAAGTTGATCGCGAGTGGCGATGGGGAAGGGCGCAACGTCGCGGTGAACTGGGCGCTCGAGCGTTTGCAGGAGACGTTGAAACCCGCGATCGGAGATTTGACGGCGCTCGCGAGTTACACGCTCGGGCCGATTCCAGCGCCGACGATCGCTTCGTCGGGCGAGATCACCGACACCACGGCAGAAGATCCGAGTGAGCCTGCGAAGCAGCTGACGGCGGAGCCCGGCGTGCCTCCTGCCTCGCAGCCCGATGTTGCGACACTCGTGAAGCCGAAGGAGCAGGCGGGTCCTGCCGACATGGTGTTCTCGCCGCTCGGTGTCACGAAGGAAGGTCGCACGTTCCAGACGCCGACTGCGCCGGGTGCTCCGCCGCCGCCAACAGCTGCAAGCGGTGAAGTGATGGTGATGGATCCGCTCGCGGTTCCGAGAGACGCGAGCGGCAATCCTCTGGCAGCGCCTGCGGCTCCCGGAGCGCCGGCGCCGGCAGTGGCTCCGGCCGAAGTGCCCACGCCACCGGTGGTGAAAGCGCTACAAGGTCACGGCTTGCGAGTCGTGTTCTTCGCAGCTGCGGGCGGCGCGACCGGGACAGATGCGTACGACGGGTTGATCATCGAGCGAGTCGCGGCTGCAACTGCTCCGGCAGCTGCGGGAAAACCTGCGAAGCCGAAAGCAGCAGTAGCGCCCGCGCCAACACCGAAACCGCCAGTCGCGCGACCCG
>Ga0193752_1001939_pt1 | contig 16398 bp, 12 predicted proteins | sample H1c1metaG_FD_144924 | JGI IMG/M metagenome (GOLD analysis project Ga0193752, IMG submission 144924) | Soil microbial communities from a riparian zone of the East river system, Colorado, United States - H1c1 | ecosystem: Environmental > Terrestrial > Soil > Riparian zone | place: USA: East River... | reverse complement strand
AACGGCCAGCCCGACGGCCGCACGGGCAACACCGTAGGGGGCGGAGACTTCGTGGCCGGGGTCACGTACGCCCGCCAGTTCAGCGACCGGCTCGCCGTCGGGGTCACGGCCAAGTACCTCCACGAGTCGCTGTGGATCTACGGTGCGGGGGCGTTCGCGTTCGACGTGGGGACGAACTACGACGTGGGCTGGCGCGGCGTCCGGCTCGCCATGAGCGCGCAGAACCTCGGCGGCTCAGCGGGCTGGCTCCCCGACTCGCTCACCGACCGACAGGAGGGCTACGACCTCCCCCTCGTGTTCCGCATGGGCACGTCGGCCCCCGTCGTCGGCCCCGACGCGCTCATCCCCTCGACGGGCCCGCACCGCCTCGTCGCGGCCGTCGAGGGGATCCACACGAACGACTACAGCGAGCGGGTGCACGTCGGCGCCGAGTACGTCTACGACGACCTGCTGGCCGTCCGCGGCGGCTACCGGTTCAACTACGACGAGGGGAACTGGGCCGTTGGGGTGGGCCTGATGCCGAGGTTCGGCAACGTGCGCCTCAGCATCGACTACGCCTACGTGGGCTACCGCTTCCTCGACGCCCCGCACCGGTTCAGTATTTCCTTCGCATACTAGCCCGCCCCTCTCTTCCGCCCATGCAGACCGTTCGAGCCGCCATCATCGGGACCGGGTTCATGGGCGAGGCGCACGCCGAGGCGCTCCGCCGCGTGCCCGGCGTCGAGATCGTCGCCGTCGCCTCGCACCGGCTGGAGCGGGCGGAGGCGCTCGCTGCGAAGTACGGCGGCGCCCGCGCCTACGCCGACTGGCGGGAGGTGCTGGCGCTGGACGAGGTGGACGTGGTGCACGACTGCACGCCGAACGACCTCCACTACGACGTGAACCGGGCGGCGCTGGAGGCGGGGAAGCACGTCGTCTCGGAGAAGCCGCTCACGGTGGGCGTGGCCGAGGCGGAGGATCTCGTGCGGCGGGCCGAGGCGGCGGGCGTCGTCCACGCCGTCAACTTCAACTACCGGTTCTACCCCCTCGTCCAGCACGCGCGGGCGCTCGTCGCGGCGGGCGAGGTGGGCGACGTGCACCTCGTGCACGGGCACTACGTCCAGGACTGGCTGCTCCACGAGACCGACTACAACTGGCGCGTCGAGGCGGGCGCGGGCGGGCTCTCGCGCGCCTTCGCCGACATCGGCTCGCACTGGTGCGACCTCGTGCAGTTCGTCACCGGCCGCCGCATCACGGGGGTCTGCGCCGACCTGTTCACGGTGCACGAGATGCGCCGCAAGCCCACGGAGGCCGCCGAGACCTTCCAGAGCGGAGCCGGGGAGACAGAAGAAGTACCGGTGGCGACGGAGGACGGCGCCAACGTCCTTTTGAGGTTTGAGGGCGGGGCACGCGGGGTGGTCACGGTCTCGCAGGTGAGCGCCGGGCGGAAGAACCACGAGTGGTTCGAGATCGACGGCGGCCGGTGCGCGCTCGCGTGGAATCAGGAGCGCCCGAACGAGCTGTGGATCGGCCACCGCGACCGGCCCAACGAGTAGTGGGCGTAGGACCCCGCGCTGCTCCACCCCGACGCCCGGCCCTACGCCCACTACCCCGGCGGCCACCCCGAGGGCTACCCCGACGGCCCGAAGAACCTCTTCCTGAACGTCTACCGCGCCGTCCGCGACGGTATCCCAGCCACGCCCGACTACCCCACCTTCGCCGACGGCCTTCGCGCCGTCCGCCTCGTGGAGGCGGTGCTGGAGAGCGACCGCCGCGAGGGGTGGGTGGCGGTTTGAGCGATGAGCGATGAGTGATGAGCAATGAGGGAAAGACAGGAGAGAGAAGACGGAGGACAGACGACAGAGCACGACCCGCATTTCCAAAGATCAAAGTCCCAAGACCCAAGCCCTTCCCCCCATGAAGCTCGGTTTCCTTACCGCGTGCCTCCCGCAGGTCCCCCTGGAGCAGATTGTGCCCTGGGCGGCCGGGCAGGGGTTCGAGACGCTCGAACTGGCCGCGTGGCCCTACGACTCCTCGCGCGACTACCAGGCCAGCCACGTCCGCGCCGAATCGTTCACGCGCGACGACGCCGAGCGCGTGAGGGACCTCCTCGGGACGCACGGGCTGGAGGCATCGGCGATGGCCTACTACGACAACAACCTCCACCCGGACAGGGCGCAGCGGGAGGCGCACCTCGCACACCTGCGCAAGGTGATCGACGCGGCCGAGCTTCTGGGCGTGGGGCTCGTCGGCACCTTCGTCGGGGGTGGGACGGAGTCGCCCGACGTGATGATGAAAGAAATCGGGGTGACGTTCCGGCCGCTCGTGGCCTACGCCGAGGACCGGGGCGTGCGGCTGATGATCGAGAACTGCCCCATGGACAACTGGGTCACGACGGGCCGCCCCGGCAACTACGCCTACTCGCCCGAACTGTGGGACGCCCTTTTCAACGAGGTCCCCTCGGAGAGCTTCGGGCTCAACTTCGACCCCTCGCACCTCTACTGGCTCGGGATCGACCACGAGCGCGCCGCGCGCGACTATGCCTCGCGCATCTTCCACGCCCACGCCAAGGACACCGAACTGCTGGAGGACGGGCTCTACCGCTACGGCCGCGTCTGGCGGCAACTCGACGCCGACCCGTGGAAATCAGGCTGGTGGCGCTACCGGATGCCGGGGCGCGGCGCGATCGATTGGGGTTCTTTCATCGCCACGCTGAAAGCGGGGGGCTACGACGGCCCGCTCTCCATCGAGCACGAGGACTTCGAGTTCGAGGGGAGCGAGGCCAACGTGAAGGAGGGCCTAGCGCTCGGCCGCGAGCACCTTGCGCGGTTCGCCTGACGGCAGGGACAGAGCACTCCGCTCTCACTTCTCTCCTCCCGTCATCCCCGCGAACGCGCTGGTAGGGGTAGGTATTCACGATCGCCCGCCGTCCTCCCAACCCCGTCATCCTCGCGAACGCGGGGATCCAGCCCCCAATCCACCACCGGAATACGCAGGGTGAGCGGGGCCGTCCGACCCGTTCCTCGGCCCCTCCATCGGGGGCGCGTGGTGCCTGCGGAGCGGCGAGATCGTGCGATTCTGAGGGGTGCCGTTGCCCGACGAGTGGGGGGCCGGATTGTGAATACCTACCCTTGCCAGCGCGTACGCGGGGATGACGATGATGAGGATGGTGCCCTAAGCTCAACCTCTTCTCACACGCCGAAGGCGAGGGCGCTCGGGGCGGCGTCTGTGCGGGGATATGCCCGTGCGGCGGGGCGCTCCTCGGAGAGCCCGTCTGCCTGCGCGGCCACGTGCGCGAGCGTGTTCGTCAGGCCGTCGAGACGGCGCCCGAGGGCCGCTTCGTGCTCCGGCGGGAGGTGGCGCGTGAGATCGGGGAGGTCGGCGCGCAGCACTTCCGCCAGCACCTCGCGGATCTCGCCGATCACCGCCTCCCGGGTGCTCCGCTGATGATGGCGGACAGCGCCGGCGACGAGGCCGTGGGCGGCGCCCACGGCAAGCGCCACGGGCAGCCAGACGTTGGCGGGTGCGAGGAGCGCGACGGCACCGACAACGAGAAGCCCGGCCGCACTCAGCCAGAGGTCGAGGTAATGGAAAAAGAGGCGGCGCATGGACGGGCGGGCGGTGTCCGCGGGGTGTCGGCCGCCCGCGCCGTCGCCTTAATCAAGCCGTCCGTGCGGGACCCGTCACGAGCCCCGGAGCGCGGCGAGGTGGTCGTGGCTCCGCCGGATGCTCGCCAGCGGGTCGTCGGGGTCGTCGTGCTCCACGAAGGCGTGCTCGACGCCCGCCGCCTCGGCCGCGTCGAGCACGGTGTGCCAGTCGACCACGCCGCTCCCCACGTCGGCCATGTGGCCGTTAGCCGTTCGGTCCTTGACGTGGACGAGCTTGAACCGGCCGGGGTGCTCCTGGAAGAGCGTCAACGGGTCGCGGCCCCCGCTGATGGCCCAGTAGAGGTCGAGTTCCATCTTCACCAGTTCGGGGTCCGTCTGGGCCAGGAGCACGTCGTAGCCCGTAGAGCCTTCCATGGGCCTGAACTCGAAGTCGTGGTTGTGGTAGGCGAGTGTGATCCCGGCCTCGCGCGTGCGGGCACCGATGGCGTTGAGCCGGTCGGCGATGCGGCGCCAGCCGTTGAGGTCGCGGCGCATGAAGTCCTCGATCCACGGCACGACGAGGTAGCGGTGCCCGAGCGTGTGGGCGATCTCGATGAAGCCGTCCACGGAGGCGGCCAGCGGTTCGAGCCCGACGTGGACGGCGGGAGCGGTCAGCCCCACGTCGTCGAGGATGGCGCGGACGACTTGGGGGTCGCGGTCCTGGTAGCCCGCGAACTCCACCTCGTCGTAGCCCATCCGCTTCACCGCCTCCAGCACGCCGATGAAGTCGCGCCGGAAAAGCTCGCGGACGGTGTAGAGCTGGACGCCGAGGCGCTGCGGCACGGCCGCGCGGCCGAAGGCGGACCCGGCGGCGGTGCCAAAAACGGCCAGCCCGCCGAGGGCGGTCCCGGAGGCGCGGAGGAAGGTGCGGCGGTGCATGCTTGGGGGAAAAAGGGAAAGGAGGGAGAGGAGAGAAAGGGGAGAGAGGAGGGAAGAGATGCGTTTGTACTACGCTCTCCTTTCCCTCCATTCTCTCCTTTCCCTCCTCTCTCCCAGAATTACAGGCGCGGCAACACCCAGCCGGGGCGGTAGGTGCGGGAGAGGAAGCGCTCCGCGTCGGGGGCGTCGGGGATGCGCATGTTCACCGCGTCGTAGCCGATGGGCTCGCCGGCGTGGAGCGCCACGATGCCGAGGTGCATCACCTCCGTGAGGTCGGCGGCGTACTCGAACGGGCACGATACGGCCTCCTCCTCGCGGATGGCACGGAGCCAGTTGTGCTCGTGGGCGTCCATGCCGCCCTCGATGCGCGGGAGCGAGACGGGCACGGCGGCGGCGGCCTCGTCCAACCCCTCCCCGAGGAAGCGGGGGTTGAGCCCGTAGGTGTCGTGGATGAGCAGGCCGCGCTCGCCGACGTACATCACGCCGCCGCCGGGGTCGAGTTCGTAGTCCTCCGGCGCGATCTGCGGCGTCGGCGGCATGAGCCCGCCGTCGAACCACGTGAGCCGGACGGGGCCGCGGGGCGCGCTGTCGAAGTCGTAGGTCGTGACGGTGGCGACGGGGTAGGTGTCCGGCGCTTCCGCCTCGCCGCCCCACGGCGAGGCACGGGTCTCGACGCGCGTCGGCATCCCCAACTCCAGCGCCCAGAAGGGGAAGTCCAGCAGGTGCGCCCCCATGTCGCCGAGGGCGCCGCCCCCGAAGTCGACCCAGCCGCGCCACGCGAAGGGGTGGATGCCCTCGACGTAGGTCTGCTCGCGGGCGGGGCCGAGGTAGAGATCCCAGTCCAGCGTCGACGGCGGGGTGATCGAAGTAGTGGGACGCGCGAAGCCCTGCGGCCAGTAGACGTGGGGCCGGTTGGTCCAGACGTGGACCTCGCGGATCTGGCCGATGATGCCGCTGCGGACGAGTTCGACCGCGCGGCGGCCGTCGTCGCTGGAGTGGCCCTGGTTGCCCATCTGCGTCACGACGCCCGTCGAAGCCGCCGCCGCTTTCAGCATGCGGGCTTCTTCCACGGAGTAGGTGAGCGGCTTCTGGACGAAGACGTGCTTTCCGTGGCCCATCGCGGTCAGCGCGGCGATGGCATGGGTGTGGTCGGGCGTGGCGACGACGACGGCGTCGATGTCGTCCCTGTGCTCGTCGAGCATCCGCCGGAAGTCGGCGTAGCGCGCGGCGCGGTCGAACACGGCCCGGAGGTCGGCCAGCTCGGGGAACATGGGCGAGCCGTCGTCCTCGGTCCAGCTCATCCGCTCCTCGAAGCTGTGGGCGACGTAGCCGAAATCCACGTCGGCGAGGGCGACGATGTTGGCCTGGCTCGACAGGTTCGAGATGTTCCACATCCCCTGCCCGCCGACGCCGATGCCGGCGACGTTGACGGTGTCGGAGGGGGCGAGGAAGCCGCGGCCGAGCACGTGGCGGGGGATGATGGTGGGCGCGACGATGGCGCCGGCCAGCCCGGTCGCGGTAGCACGGATGAACTCGCGGCGTTTCATGAGGGGAAGGGCTTGGATCTTGGGGCTTGGATCTTCGGGGTCCGGGGTCGGGGCGGTGTGCTCGGGGCGTCGGGTCGATGGGGCGTATATTCCCAGAGATCAAAGACCCAGGCCCGAAGACCTACACACGCAGGTCGCCGCGCCGCACCTGATTGACGGCGTAATCCACGGCACGCGCCGTCAACGCCATATAGGTGATCGAGGGGTTCTGGCAGGCCGAACTCGTCATGCAGGCGCCGTCGGTGACGAAGAGGTTGGGCACGTCGTGGGCCTGGTTCCAGCCGTTGAGCACGCTCGTACGCGGGTCGCGGCCCATGCGGGCCGTGCCCATCTCGTGGATCCCCTCCAGGAAGGCGTATTCCTCCGTGTAGGGGTAGACGTTCGTGCCGCCCGCGGCCTCCAGCATCTCGGCGGCGGCGGAGGCCATGTCGAGCCGCATCGCCTCCTCGTTGGGGCCGAGCGAGGCGTGGATCTTCAGGGCCGGGATGCCCCAGGCGTCCGTGGTGGTGGGGTCGAGTTCGACGTAGTTGTCGCGGCGCGGGAGCACCTCGCCGAAGCCCCCGAGGAAGACCCGCCACTGGCCGGGCGAGCGGAGGCCGTTCTTGAACTCGGCTCCGACGCCGGGTCCCCACGCGCCGCGCTCCCAGCCCTCCACCCAGCCGCCGCCTTCGTAGGCGTAGCCGCGGAGGAAGTCGGGGTGGCGCGTGGCCGCGTCGAGGTTGCGGAAGCGCGGGATGTAGGTGCCGTTGGGGCGGTTGCCGTAGTAGTAGCGCCCCTCGAACCCCGCGTAGTCGCCCTCGGCGCCCACCTTGAAGTGGTGGTCCATGAGGTAGTGCCCGAGGGCGCCGCTGCTGTTGGCGAGGCCGTTCGGGAAGCGCGGCGTGCGGGTGTTCAGGAGGATCTGCGTCGAGCCCAGCGCCGAGGCACAGAGGAAGACCATCCGGGCGCGGTAGATGATCTCCTCGCGCGACTCGCGGTCGATCACGCGGACACCCGTCACGCGGTCCGTCGTCTCGTCGTAGACGAGGCTGTGGACCATGCTGTTCGGGCGGAGGACCATCCGGCCCGTCGCCTCGGCGGCGGGGAGGGTGGAGGACAGGCTGGAGAAGTACGACCCCGCCGAGCAGCCGCGGTCGCACGGCCCGCAGTAGTGGCACGCCGGGCGCCCCTTGTGGTCGGCCGTGAGCGTGGCGACGCGCCCGATGGTCATCGTACGCCCGGGGAAGTTCTCCTCGATGCCGCGGCGGACGTGCTGCTCGACGGCGTTGAGCGGCATCGGCGGGAGGAACGGGCCGTCGGGAAGGTGGGGCAGCCCCAGCGCCTCGCCGCTGATGCCGACGTGCTCCTCGACGTGGTCGTACCACGGGGCGAGGTCGGCGTAGCGGATCGGCCAGTCGATCTCGGTCCCGTCGCGGAGGTTCGCCTCGAAGTCGAGGTCGCTCCACCGGTAGCAGTGCCGCCCCCACATGAGCGAGCGCCCGCCGACGTGGTCGCCGCGCACCCACAGCACCGGGTCGCGGCCGACGGTGTAGGGGTTCTGGCGGTCGTTGATGTACCAGTGCGCGGTGTACTCGTTGAACGGGCCGATCTGCGACTGCATCGCCTGGTCTTCCGCGTACCGGCGGCGGTCGCCGCGCCCGCGGAAGTCGGCGCCCCACGGCGGCACGTGCTCCGTCACGTAGCTCTCGCCGTGGATGGTGGGCCGGCCGCGCTCCAGCACGAGCGTGCGGAGCCCCTTTTCAGTTAGCTCCTTCGCCGCCCAGCCCCCCGTGATGCCGGAGCCGACGACGATGGCGTCGAACACCTCGTCGGTACGAATAGCTGGAGCCCCCGGGCGTGTGGAAGAATCCGCCTGCGCGACGGGGGTGACGTGGCCGTGGTCGTGCTCGTGTTGCATGGGTCAGGCCCAGATGCGGTCGCCGTCGGCGAAGGGGATGTCCGCGTCGAAGCGGCCGGGGACGGCGCTCCAGCGGAGTTCTTCCGTGGCGCCGATCTCGGAGGTGTAGTAGCCCGCGACGGTGAGCTCCTTGAAGGTGTTGAAGAATGGCGTCGCCTCTTCTTCAGCGGGGGCTTCTTCTTCAACGGGCGTCTCTTCGGCCGCCGTCGTGTCGGGCTGGCCGACCTCGGCCTCGGCGGCCTCCTGCACGGCGTCGGTGCCCGACTGGACGGCCCCGGCCGCGGCCTCCTCGGCCGCTTCTTCCTCAGGTGCCTCTTCCTCGCCGCCTTCTTCCTCCTCACCCCATGAGAAGGCTTCTTCGTCGAGTGCGGCGACGAGGGCCGTCTGCTGTGCGTCGGCCAGTCCCATAAATAAAGAGCCGTGCTCGCGCTGGGCGCGGGCGTCCACCTCGGCGAGTCCGGCGAGGAAGTGGTTTTTTGCGTCCTCGTCCATCCAGTCCGCGAGCATCTTGTCGATGAACCCCGGCACCCCGGCGGCGCGGGCGCCGGGGGTGTCGGTGTCGGGGATGATGAGGTCGGCCATCCGCCCCACGAGCGCCTGCTGGTCGCTGCTGAGCGCGCGGAAGGTGTATGTAGCTCCCGGCTCGGCGCGGCAGCCCCCGAGGAGACCGGCGACGGTGGAGGCCGAGAGGGCGCCGCCGATGAGCAGGCCTAGGCGACGGATGGCCTCGCGGCGCGGGATGGCGTGCATGAGGTCGGGTGGGCTCAGGCCGCGGGCGGCGCGCTCAGGGGGCGGGGGTGCCGACTCCGGGGGCCGCCTCGGCCACGTCGTCGCCGTCGGCCCGCACGCGGTCGCGGAACGTCAGGGCGAAGAATAGCGCTACGGCTGCCGCGAAAGCCGCCGGGAGGTACCAGAAGCTCTGCCACTGGTCGAGCGTGAGTGCGTCGGCGTCCCCGAGGAAGCGGTTGAAGACCCGGCCGCCCACCTGCGCGCCGATGAGCATGCCCACGCCGTAGGTGACGAGCACCAGCAGCCCCTGCGCCTGCCCGCGGATCTCAGGGGTGGACTTCTTGTCCACGTAGATCTGCCCGGTCACGAAGAAAAAGTCGTAGCAGATGCCGTGGAGCGCGATCCCGAGGAGGATCATCCACGTCACCGCGTCCGGCGCCGCCATCGCGAACAGCGCGTAGCGTGCCACCCACGCCAGCATCCCCACGAGCAGCATCCACTTCACGCCCAGCCGCCGGAAGAACAGGGGCATGAGGACCAGGAAGCCCGCCTCAGAGACCTGCCCGATGGTGAGCGTGGCGGCGACGCGTTCAAACCCCGCCGCGACGACGAAGAGCTGGGCGAAGTTGTAGTACGCCGCGAGCGGGATACAGATGAGAAAAGCGCTGAGCAGGAAGATGTAGAACGGACCGCTGCCGAGGCGTCGGAAGGCGTCCACGCCGACGATGCTGCCGAAGGTCGCGGGCTGCCCTGCCGCGCGCGGCGGCGTGTGCGGGAGCGTGAAGCTGTAGAGCCCGAGGAGCAGGCTCGCGATGCCCGTCGTGTAGAGCGGCAGCGGCGACTGCTCGGCCAGCTCCCCCGTGACGAACCGGCCCAGCACGAACGAGATGAACAGCCCGGCCACGATCCAGCCCACGGTGCCGAAGACGCGGATGAGGGGGAACTGCTTCTCCTGGTCCTGGATGTGGTGGAAGGCGAGCGCGTTCGAGAGCCCCAGCGTGGGCATGTAGCACAGGTTGTAGGCCAGCAGCACCAGGATGAACACCGTCGGGTTCGTGACGACCTGCGGTGCCGCGAGCATGAACACGCCCCCCAGCAGGTGGAGCACGCCGAGCACCTTCTCCGTGGCGAAGTAGCGGTCGGCGATGAGCCCCAGGAAGAACGGCGCCGCGATGGCCGCGATGGGGTTGACGGTGTAGGGCCAGTGCGTGAGGTCGGCCATCCCGTGCGCGGTCATGTAGACGGCCACGGTGGTGTACCACGCCCCCCAGACAAAGAACTGGAGGAACATCATCACGCTCAGGCGGGAGTTCAGCGACCGTTCCATGCGCGGGGAGAGGGGAGGGGAGAGGGGCGGGGCGGCGGCGGCGGAATCAGTCTAAGCGCCGGATGCGGATGTGGCGGTACCACACCATGTCGCCGTGGTCCTGGAGCCCGATGAGGCCGGTGGTGTGCGTTCCGAAGGTCTCGTACTCGCGGAACTTGCTCGCCGCCACGCGCGCGATCCACGCCGGGCTGCCCTGCTCGTACTCGCCCACCATCACGCCGTTGAGCCAGTGCTCGACGTGCGCGCCCCGCGCGACGATGCGCGTGCTGTTCCACTCGCCGCCGGGGCGGGCGACGCCGTCGGGCGGGGTGTAGAGGTCGTAGACCCCCCCGGCGCGGTGCGAGGGGTACTGCGCATCGTCGTGGCAGGTGTCGTCCAAGACCTGGTACTCGGGCGCCGTGAGCCAGATGTAGTCGGCCCCGGCGGCGCCACGGTAGAAGATGCCGCTGTTGCCGCAGGCGGCCACCTTCCAGTCCAGCTCCAGCTCGAAGCTGCCGTATTCCTCGCGCGTGACGATGTCGCCGCCCGCGCCCGTGCGGACGAGCGCGCCGTCCTCCAGCGTCCACCCCTCGGGGAAGGTGTCGCCGCCGTAGCTGCGCCAGTAGCGGGGGTCGGTGATGTCGGTCCACTCGCCCGCGCCGGTCGCGGCGGCCGGGAGGGCGGCGGCCGGGGTGGTGGCGACCGGGGTGTCCGCGGCGGTGGGGCGGGGCGTGCCGCAGCCCATGCCGGAGCACATCAGAGCCGTGAGCGCGAGGAAAGGAAAGAGGGTGCGACCAGTGCGGCGGACGGGGGCGGGGCGCGGGGGCATCGGGCCGGAGAGGGGAGGAGTGGACGGGGAGAGGCCGGGCACCTACGTTTGCAGTCGCTCAAGATAGCGGGGAGAACTGCGCCTGCTGCCCGACCCTTCACCGCCCCTCCACGCGCCGCCATGCGTCCCCTCACCCTCCTTGCCCTGCTGGTCGCGCTCCTCCGCGTACCGGGGGCCGCGGCGCAGTCCGACGGCGACGGGCTCCGCGTCCTCGTCGTGACGGCGCACCCCGACGACGAGACGCTCATGGCGGCGACCATCTACCGGCTCGCCTACGAACTGGATGCCGCCGTCGATCTCGCCCTCGTCACCGACGGGAGCGGGGGGTTCGACTTCGCGCTGATGGGGGAGCGGTACTACGGCGTTGAGATCGACACGGAGCCGGAGGCGCGCGACAACCTCCCCGCCATCCGCAAGCAGGAGCTGATGGACGCGGGCCGCGTGCTCGGCCTGCGGAACTACTTCTTCCTCGACCAGCTCGACCACCACTACACCACCAACGTAGACACCGTGCTGGAGCACGTGTGGGACGCTGGGGCGGTGCGCGACCGGCTGGGCCACATCCTGACGCGCGGGTACGACTACGATCGTGGCTCCCTTGTGGTGCCCGAGACGCACGGGCACCACAAGGGAGCCACGATTCTGGTACTCGAGGCTGTGAGCCGGATGCCCGTGGAAGAACGGCCCGTCGTGCTGGGGGCGGACTTCGCCAATCACACCGACCTCCCGGCCCCCGACGCGCCGCCTTTTTTGTTCAGGGGGCTGGAGGGTTACCCGGTGACGGAGGTGGACCCGGATGCACCCGTCTTCCGGTTCGACCGGACCCGGTTCATGGACGGCGACCACGTCGCCACGTACCAGCTCGTCGTGAACTGGGCGCTGGCCGCCCACCGCTCGCAGGGCGATCTCGCCTCGTACTACGACGACGTGGGTGCTGAGTATTTCTGGTACTTCCGATTGAACGATCCGGCGCGGCTCGTGGCTACGGCCTTGCTGTTCCAGCGGATCGAGGATACGCCTTACGAGTGAGCAGTGGGGTGGGGGGCACGTCCCTCCATAGGGCACAACGCCCACCCCGGCGTTCAGCATCCGAAGGCCACGACGATGGGTAGGCCTCCTCTTTCTGCTCCTCACGCGTAGGCCGTCACCGCATGGTGGGGCAGGGCGGCGTGTAACGCGCGGCGGGAGAGGCGCTTACGGCGAGGCGCCTTAACACGCGCTTGACAATGCGGGACGGGTGCTGTAGCATGGATGAGGCTGTAACCGGTTACACCGCCTCCCCACCGCCGGCTCGCAGGCAGCGCCGCTGCCCGGGCCTCACTGGAAGCGCTTCCCGATGAACGTCACCATGCGTGAGGTCGCCCGGCAAGCTGGCGTCTCCATCGCGACCGTGTCCCGTGTGCTGAACGGGAGCGGGCCGGTGGGCGACACCACGCGGGCGCACATCGAGCAGGTGGCCCGGTCGCTCCGCTACGTCCCCAACCGGGCCGCGCGGAGCCTCAGCACCGCCCGCACCCACACGCTGGGCGTCGTGCTGCCCGACCTCTACGGCGCGTTCTACTCCGAACTCCTCTTCGGCCTCGACCGGGCCGCGCGCGGGCTGCACTACCACCTGCTGGTGGCCGGGGCGCACGGCGGCGACGACGAACTCGCCTCGGCGCTCCAGGCCATGAACGGCCGCGTGGACGGACTCGTCGTGATGAGCGCCGACATCAGCGCCGAACTCCTGGAGGCCAACCTCCCGCCCGCGCTGCCGGCCGTGCTGCTGGGCGGCGAGGCGCGGGGGTACGGCGCGCTCCGCGTCGACAACGAGGGCGGCGCCGCCGCCATGACGCGGCACTTGCTGGGGCTCGGCCACCGCCGCATCGCCCACGTCGCCGGGGCGGCGGGGAACCGCGACGCCGCCGAGCGGCTGGCGGGCTTCCAGGCGGCGATGCACGAGGCGGGGCTCCCCGACGGCCCCGTCGTGACCGGCGACTTCACCGAGAGCGGGGGGTACGCGGCCATGCGTCGGCTCCTCGCGGAAGCGCTTCCCGGCGGCGGCCCCCCCATCGATGCCGTGTTCGCCGCCAACGACGCGATGGCGCTGGGCGCGCTCCAGGCGCTACGCGAGGCCGGGCTCCGCGTGCCTGAAGATGTGGCCCTCGGCGGGTTCGACGACGTTCCGCTCGGGCAGTACCTCACGCCGCCGCTCACCTCCGTGCGCGTCCCGCTCGACGTGCTCGGCCGCCGGGCGGTCGAGCGCCTGCACGCCGCCGCCGACGGCGCGGCCGACGCGTCCGACGGCCCGGAGATCCTCCCGACGACCCTCGTCATCCGCGGCTCCTGCGGCGCCCCCGTGGCGTCCGCCTGACCCCCTTTTCGCTTACCCCGCAATCGCGGGCCCCGTGGCCCGCCCCTTCCCCGCCCTCACACTCTTTCCTACCATGAGGCGATCCGTTACAACCACCGCGCTCCTCGCGCTCGTCGGCTGGTGTGCCGTCGCGAGTGCGCAGCCCGCCCGCACCACCGACATCCGGTGGGCGCGCGACGTCGGGAGCGCCACGCTTACGCTCGACGGCGTGCTCAACGAGCCGCAGTGGGCGCAGGCCGAGACGATCACGCTCCAGTGGAACAACCCGACCTTCTTCACGCCCGGCGGCGGGTGGGACGGGTTCTTCGGCAACTTCAACGCGAACCCGGTCCCGACCGACCCGGTCAACGCCACGGTCCGCCTGCTCCGCCGCGGCAACATCCTCTGGATCGGCGTGACGGCGCTGGACAAGTCCATCGGCGGCAAGGCCATCGACTTCTGGACGGGCGACGGCCTCATCATGTCGATCACCGACGAGCGGAACCGGTCTGCCACGCCCGAGACGGAGCTGAACAACTTCAACGGGAACAACACCGACGAGTTCTTCTTCACCTACTTCGGCGCCGACACGACGGCGGGCTCACTCCCGCGCCTGTTCGGCAACCACGGCGACGACCGCACGCTGTGGGACGGCGTCACGACGCTTCAGGGCACGTCGAACAACGACAGCGACACGGACACCGGCTACACGCAGGAGCTCTGGATCGACATGTCGATGCTGGGCGTCAACATGAACGCCGCGGGCGGCGACCGCCTCCCCCTGACGATGTCCGTGTTCGACTTCGACTACGGCCGCGACCCCGGCGGGAAGCAGTTCCTGTCGCGCGCGTGGTGGCAGAGCGGGTGGGGCGGCGACATGCCCTACGGCGTCGGCTACGTCTACGGGAGCCCCACCGTGACGACGTCCTCGGGCGCGGTCCCGGTCATCAACACCCCGGACCTCCGGCTCGGCCACCCCGCCACCGGCCAGGTCATCACGGTGGACGGCAACCTCAACGAGCCCGCGTGGACCCTGCTGAACCCGCAGGTGAACCTGCGCTACCAGCCCACCGCGGCGATGCTCGACGCGCTCCCCGGCTTCGGGCCCTACTACACCTCGTGGTTCCGCCCGGGCGGTGACGCCCCCGGCGCCCCGACCGTCGTCGACGCGACCCAGGGCCACATCCGGTACTTCTTCCAGGGCAGCACGCTCTACGTCGGCCTCGACACCGACGACCAGGCCGTCAGCGGCGACCAGGCCGAAGACCGCGCCGACGGCATCCGCGTGATCGTCCGCGAAGGCCAGAGCATGAACCCGGGCGAGACGTTCCCCTTCCGCGGTTTCCGCGCCTTCGTCGACACCCTGGGGATTCTCCAGACGCAGGTGGAGGTCAACGGCGGGAACCCCCCGACGCCCGTCGGCCTCACGGCCTCGCTCCGGCTCAAGACCGGCACGACCGTCGCTGACGCCAGCGACGTGGACGCCGGCTACCAGATCGAGATGGCGATCGACCTCACGACGATCCCGGGCCTCAGCGCCGGGACCAACGTGATCTACCTCGCCACGACGTTCTTCGACGGCGACTACCTCGACCCCGACGACACGGCGCTGAGCTACGGGACGCGCTCGTGGTGGCTCGTCGAGCGCGGCGGCGGCCTCTTCGGCGGCCCAGCGGCGATGACGTACCTCGACCCCTCGCTCACCATCGTGTCCGCGGAGAACGCCCCGGGCCAGCAGGGCCCCGCCCTCGTGCTGCTCGGCGCCGCGCCGAACCCGACCTCGGGGACGACGGCCGTCCGCTACGTGCTCCCGACGAGCGCGGCCGTCACCGTCGAGGTGTTCGACGCGCTCGGCCGCGTCGTGGCGACGGTCCAGCCGGGCGTCCAACCTGCCGGCCAGAACGAGGTCCAGATCGACGGCGCCTCCCTCGCGGCGGGCTCCTACGTCGTCCGCGTCCGCACGGCGGACGGGGCGATGGAGACCGGCCGCCTCACGATCGCGCACTGAGTTGATCGCGCCCGGCGTGCGGGGCCCCCGAGCCGGGGGCCCCGCGGCCGGCGCCCCGTGCACGACCGTCCGGGGCAGCCGCCCCGGGCGGTCCTCCTTCCGTCCCCGACGAACCCGTCCCTGACGAACAGGCGCATGCTCTCCGGACGTAACGCGCGGCGCCCCGGGCGCCCCCTCGCGCGCGTGCTCGCGCTGCTGCTGCTGGGGCTCGTCGCCGGCCTCGGTGCCGACGCCGCGCAGGCCCAGACCGGCAAATTCACCGGCCACGTCCTCGACGAGGCGGGCCAGCCCCTCGTGGGGGCGACGGTGTTCGTGGTGGGCACCGAACTCGGTGCCGCCGTGGACATGAACGGCGAGTACGTGATCCTGCGGATCCCCCCCGGCACGTTCACCGTCCGCGTGAGCAGCGTCGGGTTCCAGACGCAGATGATCGAGGGGGTCCGCTCCATCTCCAACCAGACGACCACGCTCGACGTGACGCTCCGCGAGGAGACGGTCGAGGGCGAGGAGATCACGGTGCTCGCCGACCGCCCCGTGATCGACGTGGCGCAGACGAGTTCGGTGGCGACCATCGGCCGCGACGAGATCGCCGTGCTCCCGGTGCAGGAGATCGCCGACATCGTGAACCTCCAGGCCGGCGTTGTGGACGGGCACTTCCGTGGCGGGCGCCTCGGCGAGGTGCAGTATCAGGTCGACGGCGTGACCGTCAACAACCCCTACGACAACACCTCGACGGTCCGGCTCGACCGCAGCGTGCTCCAGGAGGTGCAGGTGATCTCCGGGACGTTCGACGCGGAGTACGGGCAGGCCCTCTCGGGCGTCGTCAACGCCGTGCTCCGCTCGGGCGACGACGACCGCTACGAGTTCTCGGCCGAGGTCTTCGCGGGTGACTACGTCAGCCCGGGGAACGACTCCGCGACCGTGCTCACGCGCACGGGGCAGGAGGTCCGCGTGGGGCGCTACCCCTACATCGACGACATCGCGCCGACGGCGCTCCAGAACTACCAGTTCAGCTTCAGCGGGCCCGTGCCGCTCGTGCCGCGCACGACGTTCCTCATCAACGGGCAGCGGAACGTGGACGAGGGGTACCTCTACGGCACCCGCTTCTTCGTGCCGACGGACACCAGCAACCTGGAGACGGGCGAGTTCTACCCGACAGGGGACGGCGCCGTCGTGCCGCTGGAGTTCGAGCGGCGGTGGTCGTTCCTGGCGAAGGTGACGAACACCTCCATCCGGAACGTCCAG
>Ga0193752_1001938_pt1 | contig 16404 bp, 15 predicted proteins | sample H1c1metaG_FD_144924 | JGI IMG/M metagenome (GOLD analysis project Ga0193752, IMG submission 144924) | Soil microbial communities from a riparian zone of the East river system, Colorado, United States - H1c1 | ecosystem: Environmental > Terrestrial > Soil > Riparian zone | place: USA: East River... | reverse complement strand
CCACGCCTCCGGTGCTGCTGTGTGCCCCGGACGTACGACGTGCAGTAGCTGACTTCTTGAGCCGGCGGATCCCGGGCCTCTCGGTGCTCTCGTATCGCGAGGTCGATCCGAAGGCGACGGTGCGAACGCTTGGCGTGGTCAGTGCATAAGGAGACAGTGCAGTGGTTCATACGTTCAAAGCTCTGCGGTTCGAAGAAGCCATCGCGCAAGTCAGGCGCGTGCTCGGCGACGACGCGCTGATCGTGACGCGAAGAGATTTGCGGCCAAACGAGCTACGAATTGGCGAAACGCGCGGTGTGGAAGTCACCGCGATGTCGGCTCAAGACCCTGCAGCCAATAGCGGCGAACCGCGTAAGAACGGCACGTTGGCGATGCTCGAGCGGCGCCTGGTTGCGGCCGGCGTTCCGGAGCGGGCTGCCGCCCAGCTCATGCACGCGCTGGAACAGCGGCACCGTGGCGAGGTTTTGTCGGCCAACACGGTCCGCGCGCTGCTGTCGAATGTGCTGAGTGAGGAAATTGTGTTCGGCGGCGGTCTCGGAGCGGCTCGCGCAGTCGCGTTAGTCGGGCCGACGGGCGTCGGAAAGACGACGACGATCGCCAAGATTGCGGCGCACGAACAGTTGGCAAAGGGACGTAACGTAGGACTGATAACCATCGATGAATACCGTGTAGGCGGCATCGAGCAGTTGGGTCGGTACGCGGAGCTGATCGGGTGTCCGATGCAGGTCGCATCCGACGCGCGCACACTCGAGATGGCCCTACGCCGGCTCGAAGACTGCGAGCTCGTTTTGATCGATACGGCGGGTCGTTCGCCCCGCGATGCCTGGGCTCTCACGGCGATGGCCGAGTGTCTGCGCGACGCCCAAGAGCCGATCGAAGTGCACCTGTGTTTGCCGGTGGCGATGCGCGAGCGCGAGATGCGCACCGCGATCGAACACTGCGCCGTGCTTTCTCCGTCGCGACTCACCTGCACCAAGATCGACGAGTCGGTCTGCTGCGGCGCGATCGTCGCCGCCCACGTTCAGAGCGGCCTGCCGCTCGGTTACTTCACGACCGGACAACGTGTGCCCGAAGACATCAGCGTCGCATCGGCAGAAGGCCTGGCGGCGTTGCTTTGCGGAGAGGACGTAAACTGAAATGTTTCGAACTTCGGATCAGGCAGATGGGATTCGTTTGGCGCGCGACTCGCGTGCGCCTCAGCTGCGGCCACTGCGCGACACGATCGACACGGCGCGTTCGATCGCCGTTACGAGCGGCAAAGGTGGCGTCGGTAAGACACAACTCAGCGCAAATCTCGCGCTCGCACTCGGCAAGCGCGGGCAACGCGTCCTCTTGCTCGACGCCGACTTGGGGCTCGCGAGCCTCGATCTCGCGCTCGGCATCCACCCACACGCAGACCTACTCTCGGTGATCCGCGGCGAACGCAACATCGACGACATTCTCGTGGAAGCTGCGTTCGGCGTGATGCTCGTGCCGGCGTGCCCGGGTCGCTACGAGATGGCGAACCTCGGCCCGGCCGAACGCGAGAAGCTGCGTGCGACGATCGAAGAACTGGCGCGACGCTTCGACGTGCTGATCATCGACACCGGTGCGGGCATCGGCGCGAACTCGGTCGGCTTCGCTGCGCTCGCGAATGAGGTATTGCTCGTCACCACGCCCGACCCCACGTCGCTGCGCGATGCGTATGCAATGGCGAAGGTGCTGAACAAGCGCGCCGGCGTGGACGCGATTCAGCTGGTCGCAAATCAAGTTTCTTCCGAGGCAGGCGGCCTCGAAGTGTACGAACGTCTGCTCGGGATCGCTCAGCGCTTCTTGTCGCTCGAGCTCCGTTACCTTGGCTGCATCCCGAAAGACGAAACCGTCGCGCGTGCGGTGGCAAGCGGCCATCCGTACGTGATCGGCGCGACTAACGACTCGAGTGCGCGCGCACTCGAGTCGTTAGTCGAGAGGTTGATGCAACGCAGCACGACCCCGGACCTGATGTGTTAGGCGAACCGATGAGTCCTTACGCGCAATCTACAATCAGCAAACCGGACACTGGTCGGGAAGACCTCGTCCGTCTCGGTTTGCCGCTGGTACGGCGCATGGCGTTTCGGATGGCGCGCAGGCTGCCGCCCAACGTCGACGTCAACGATCTGATCGGCGCGGGCACCGAAGGCTTGCTCAAAGCCGTGCAGCACTACGACCCGGAGCGCTATCCGCACTTCGAGCCGTACGCGAAGACGCGCATTCGTGGTGCGATCTTGGACGAGCTGCGCGCAAACGACAGCCTGACGCGCTACGGCCGCAGCCGCATGGCGGAGATCACGAACACGATCAAACTGCTGCAGCAACAGCTCGGGCGCCAGCCGGCGGAAGACGAAGTCGCAGAGCGCCTCGGCATGCCGCTCGACCAGTACCAGCGTTTGACCGGCGATTTGATGCGCGGTCCGACACTGCAAGGGTTGTCGAGCGTCGCACCCGACGACGCGGAATCGAGCATCGCCGGGCCGGATGCGACCCTGCTCGACAACGACTTGAAGCGCCGGCTCGCGCTCGCAGTCGGCAAGTTGACCGAGCGCACGCAACAAGTGCTCGCGCTCTACTATCAGGAAGAGTGCACGCAAGCAGAGATCGGCGAGATCCTCGGCGTCACTGAGAGTCGTGTGTGTCAGATCCTCGGTGAAGCGACGGCGCGTCTGCGCGCGTTGCTCGACGAGATTCCTCCCGCAGAAGGCCGGAAGGCGAAAGCACGGAGCTAAGGCATGTCAGACGGAATCTACAGCGCGCTGTCCGGCGCGCTGGCGCAAGAGCGCAACCTTCAGGTCACTGCGAACAACGTCGCGAACGCGAACACGGCCGGCTTCAAAGCCGACCGGCCCTCGTTCTACGAGACGCTGACGAAGGTCAAAAACCCGCAGGCACTCGCGCCATCACTTCGCTACGTCCACGTCGCGGACGTGCAGACCGACCACGGCATGGGCTCGTTCAGACTCACTGAACGCCCGCTCGACGTCGCGCTGCAAGGTGACGGGTTCTTCACGATCGAGACGCCCAAAGGTGAGCGCTACACGCGCGCGGGGTCGTTCGTGATCGATCATGAAGGCACCCTACGCACGCTCGGAGGCCAGCGCGTCATGGGCGAAAACGGTCCTCTCATGACGCAAAAAGGTCGCGAAATCAAGGTTCCGCAGAACACACGTGAGGTCGCGATCAATCCGGATGGCAGCGTGCGCGCCGACAACGTCGAAATCGGAAAGCTGAAGCTCGTGCGCTTCGCCGATGCCCAGCAAGACTTGATCAAAGACGGGCTCACCTGGTTCACGACCCAGAACGACGCACAGCCACTTCAAGCCGAACCGACGACGACTTGCGAACAGGGTTACCTGGAAGACGCGAACATCAATCCGGTTCAAGGCATGACTGAGTTGATCGTCGTGCAGCGCTCGTTCGAAGCGTTGCAGAAGGTCATCGAAACGTTCCGCGACCTCGACAGCCGCACTGCCCGCGACGTGGCAGGCCGCAGTTAGTTTTTTACAGTGACGAAGGACATATCACCATGATGAGAGCACTCAACACCGCCGCGTCGGGCATGGCTGCCCAGCAGACTAACGTCGACGTGATCGCCCACAACCTTGCCAACGTGAACACCACGGGCTTTCGCAAGCAGCGAGCGGAGTTCGAGGATCTGATCTATCAGACGATCCGGACGCCGGGTGGCACGACGGGTGAAGGCCAGAAGCTGCCGACCGGCATTCAGATCGGTGAAGGCGTGCGCGTCGTGTCGACGACGCAAATGCACCATCAGGGCAGCTTGATTCAGACGGAAAGCACGCTCGACGTCGCGGTCGAAGGCGACGGCTTCTTTCAGATCACGCGCCCGGGCGGCCAGATCGCCTATACGCGTGCCGGCAACTTCCGCGTCGATGCGGAGGGCCGCATGGTCACGGTGGATGGGTATCAGGTCGAACCCGCGATCTCGATCCCGACGAACGCCACCGCCGTCACGATCTCGCCCAACGGCCTAGTCAGTGTTCAAACGGCAGGTTCGACCGCGACCCAGGACGTCGGCCAGTTGACGCTCGCGAACTTCGTGAATCCCTCGGGCTTGCTCGCGATCGGCCGCACGATGTTCGTTCCGACGGACGCGAGCGGTGAAGCGATCACGGGTCAGCCGGGTCAAGAAGGTTTGGGCACGCTCGCATCGGGTTTTCTCGAGGCTTCCAACGTCGAAGTCGTGCAAGAGATGATCGATCTCATCGCGAGTCAGCGCGCGTACGAAGTGAATCAGCGCGTGATCACGACCGCGGACGAGATGCTCCAGCGTGTGACGGATCGCCTGTAGCGGCGGCGAGTTTTTGACGGCGGAGCGCCGGGTAGGAGTCCTCAAACCCGTCCTCCGCCGCCAAGAGCTGCAAGCAGCTTGGCCCGAAAGCTGCAACTACTCCCAGCAGCATGAGAAGCAGTCTGGGATCATGTTTTGGGCTCGTGACGCTGTTCGTTGCAGCGCACGCAATGCACGGCGCGAGCGTCGCGAGTGCGGAAGCGCAGCAGATCTTGGTCGCCGAGATCTTGCCGAGCCTCGCCGGAACCGAGCTCGGCGCCGTGCCGATCGCAGCCGAACCGCTCCCCGGTGGATCGATCACGATTCGCCGCGGCGACGTACTTCGCGCGCTCGAGCAGGCGGGATTTTCCGGCAAAGATCTCGCGATTCCGAAGGCCACGCGCATCAGCCGCGAGGTCGTGAGTGTCTCGAAGGAAGACCTGCTCGACGAGTCGATGGAGGCGCTGACGGCTGCGGCCGGCGCGTGTGACCTTCAGACCGCGCGCATTTCGAACGACGCAAAAGTCATCGCAGGCCCGCGCACGATTCACGCCGAGCTTCCTCTGCGCAGTGTCGTCTCACGCGCGACGACCCTGCACGTGAGCGGCGCGATCTACGTAGAGAGCGGCGGCCAGCGCGTGCGCGTATCGGTGATGGCGAGCCTAGCGTGTCCTGCGCCGGACGTCAGCGCGGGCACGCAGCTCACGGTATTCGCGAAGATTGGGACCGTCCGAGCGAGCGCACCTGCCGAAGCACGGCAGCCGGGCCGCATCGGAGAGATTATTCGTGTCACAAATCGCGCGACCGGCGCATCACTTCGCGTGAAGATCCTGAGCCCGCAGATGGCGGAGGTGGTGCCATGACGCGACTTGGATTGCAGCTGACGGCGGCGACACTGACCCTATTCGCGACGAGCTGCGGCGTGCAGCACATCAAGACCTTCAAGCCGCGCACGCGCGACTATCGCCCCGGCGCCTACGAAACCGCACCGAAGAGCGTCAGCGAAGGCTCGCTCTGGCAGGAAGGTTCTCGCAGTCTGGTTGCGGACTTCCGCGCGTCACGCGTCGGCGATCTCGTCACGATCCGAGTCGACGAATCGCCCGATGCTCGCGGCAATGCCGACACTTCGATGGATCGGCACGCGGACTGGTCGATCGGCGCGCCGAAGCTGCTCGGCTTCGCGCAGGCGATCAAAGCCGATCACCCCGACCTCGATATGAGCCAGCTGATCGAGCTGATGAGCGACTCGTCGTTCAAAGGCACGGGCGAGACGACCCGCGGCAGTCGCGTGCAAGCGTCGATGGCCGTGCGCGTTCGCAAGCAGCTGCCGAATGGCGACTTGTTTCTCGAAGGCACGAAAGTGCTGATGATCAACGACGAGGAGCTGCACATCTACGTCTCGGGCGTCATTCGCCCCGAAGACATCGCGCAAACCAACACGGTGAGCTCGAGCGTCATCGCCGATGCACAGATCGAGTTTACCGGCCGCGGTGTACTCACCGACAACCAACGTCAAGGTTGGCTCTCCAGGTTTCTGTCCGCGATCAATCCGTTCTGATGGACAACTCGAAGTACAACCTCGTCTCGTTTAGTCGGCATGTCGCCGCGTGGCTTGCCGTCGTGGGTCTGGTCGTCACCGCGATCCCGCAGCAGGCCCAGGCGAGTCGCATCGCAGAGCTGTGTGACGTGCGCGGCGTGCGCCCGAACCAGTTGATCGGTTACGGCTTGGTCGTTGGTCTCGGTGGCACGGGCGACACCGGCCAGGCGCGGTTCACCGTCCAGAGCACCGCCGCGATGTTGCGCCGACTCGGCGCTACGATCGACCCGCTGCAGATCCAGACTAAAAACGCAGCTGCGGTGATGGTGACTGCGACGTTGCCGCCGTACGCAAACGCCGGCATGCGCATCGACGTGTTGGTTTCGTCGATCGGCAATGCGAAGAGCATCGAAGGCGGCACCCTCCTGCAAACGCCGTTGTTTGGTGCAGACCGCGTCGTCTACGCAGTCGGCCAAGGCGCGCTGTTAGTCGGCGGCTTCGCAGCTGAAGGCGGCGGCGCTTCCGTAAAGCAGAACGCGACCACGGTCGGCCGCGTCCCGATGGGTGCGATCGTGGAGCGCCGCTCACCGACGCCTGGGCTCAGCAACGAAGCGATCTTGCTGCAGCTGCGGACGCCTTCCTTCGTGACTGCGACCCGGATCGTGCAGGCGATCAACCAACAGATCGGACCCGGCGCGGCCCAAGCGCTCGACAGCGGCACGATCAAGCTCACGGTCGGCGACGGCGACAAGAGCGACCCAGTCGCCCTCCTCGCGCGCGTGCAGCTACTCGAAGTCGAAGCCGATTCGCCGGTGAGAATCATCATCGACGAACGCACCGGCACGATCGTGCTCGGCGCGGGCGTACGCATCGCAGAAGTCGCGATCGCACAAGGCGGCCTGACAGTCGCAGTCGAACGCACGCCACTCGTCTCCCAACCGACCGCGTTCTCGCGGGGTGGCGAGACTGCGATCGTCGAGCAAGGCAAAGTCACCGCGACGGTCGAAGGCGGCAGCATCCACCACGTCCCAGCCACGGCCAGCCTGAGCGAAGTGGTCCAAGCGCTAAATCTACTCGGTGCAAAGCCGCGCAACCTGATCGCGATCTTTGAAGCGTTGCGCAGCTCTGGAGCGCTGACGGCCGAGATCGAGGTTCAGTGACATGGCCTTGCCGATGCACGCACCAGTCACGCAGCTGAGCCAGAAGGCGACGCAGATCCACCACGAGTCGGATCGCACGGCCGACACGAACCAGAAGCTGCAGAAGGTCGGGAAGCAGTTCGAGAGCGTGCTGATGAGTCAGCTGCTCGAAGTCATGTTCAAGTCGAGCTCGACTCTCGGCGGTGAAGGTGGGCAGTCGGATCTCTACCGTCAGATGTTTCAGGGCCCGCTCGCCGAACATTTAGTCGACGGTGGTGGGATCGGTCTCGCGAAGATGATCTCGCGCGGTCTCGGCGCAAAAGATGGTCACGAGCCGATCGCGCCGGAGCGAATGCCCACGCCGATTCACCTGAATCCAACGATGGGCGAAGGCGCGCGCACGCTGACGCTCGACCCCGCGCACGCCGCACTGCCTGCGACTGGAGCGCTGTTGGATGTGCAGCGCGCAGCGGCGAACATGCTCGCCGATGGCGGCGCCGATCGTTGGGCCAAGGAAGGCAAGCTCGCAGCGCAGGATCTCGGGAACGACCTGACGATGACCGCCGATGCCGCTGCAGGCGGCGCTGCGCGCTTCAGCGTGCAGGGGGCCAACGGCTTTCAGGGCTACTATAAGTGCAACCTCTTCGCGCTCGAAGTCGCACGGCGTGCAGGCATGCAAGTGCCTACTGTCACGCGCGAAGGGGGATTGGGTTATCCGAGTACGAACCGTCTCACGCAGGATGCGAGTGACGGCAGTCTCGAGACCGGTTGGGCGAAAGTCGTGACCGGGGCTTCACCGACTGCAATGCAGGACGCGTTGCACTCGGGTGAAGCAGCTTTCCTCCTGGTGGGCTCAGGAGCGGGCGAACGCCACGGCCACATGGCTGTCGTCGAACGTCCGAAATCGATCGAATACGACGCTGAGGGTCAAGTTCAGCGTGTGGTGTTCGATGGTTGGGAAGCGCAGCCGAGCGGAGCTCGACACCTGACCGAACGCGCCTGGAATCGTGCGGGGAATCCCGGAAATCCAGGCGACCGTAGCGGTCTGACACGTATTGAAATCATTCAACTAAACCGTCCAGCTCAGAGTCAGCGCGAGGAGCAGACTCTGTCCGACACGGCTAAAACCTCCCGGCTCGATTCGGTCTCAAGTAACGAGGGCGGTCGTCCGACACAGGGAGGGAAGGAGCACTCATGAAAGTCCAGGGACCGGGTAAATCGGTCGGCCAACTTCAGCAAGCGCGCGAAGCCGGTGCCGGCAAAGGCGCGGAGCAGGCCAAGGCGAGAGCGCCCGAAGAGCAGATCAAGATGTCGAGCTTGTCTAAACTCATTTCTGAGTTCCGGACGAACACCGACGAAGTTGTAGACCAGGCGAAGGTCAGTCAGCTGAAGTTGGACATCCGTAACGGCGACTTCCAGGTGAAGCCTGACGAAGTAGCCGCGGCGATGATTCGCGAGGAGACTTGATGCACGAGGCGGCGCAAGCGTTTGCGCGCGCCCTCGCCGAAGAACGCCGTGCAGCAATGCAAGCGGACTTCGACGGTCTGTTGCGCGTGCAAGAGGAGAAGCGAGTCTGCCTCTCCCAGCTGCGTGCTGCCGGCATCGACACCGAAGCGCATCGTGAGCTCAGCGAAGCTGCGCGGCAGAACATCGCGCTGATCCGCCACTTGTTTTCTTGCGTGAAGGGCTATCTCGGCGCGGACGCCGAGCCAGGCTACACGGCGCGCGGGGAAGTTGCGCCAGCGTCTGGGAACCACGTGCGAGGCCGGCTGTGAATCTCACCAGTGTCCTCAACATCGGCGCGAACGGGTTGGCTGCGGCAGCGCACGGCCAGAACGTCACGGGCCAAAACATTTCGAATGCGACGACCGAAGGCTACACGCGCCGGCTGACGAACCTCGAGGCGATCCCGCTGCAAAGCGGCGGCGGCGTGCGCGCGAACGGTAGCACGCGCGTTCAAGACCAGTACCTCGAACGGCGTGGCCTCGGTGCGCGCGCGGGCGACGGTGAAGCGAACGCGAAGGTCGAGACGCTGTCGGTTTTGGATACGACGTTCAGCGATGGCCCCGGCAGCATCGGTTCCGCGCTCGACGCGTTCGACGCTGCGATGTCGGACTTCGCGACGAATCCGAACGCGCGTGCAAATCGCTCAGCGGTGTTGTCGAAGGCGGAAGACTTGAGCCGCGCGTTCAACACGGCGTCGAACGACCTCGGCACGGCGCGGGCGGATGCGAACGGTCGCATCACGGACTCGGTGCAGCAGGTGAACTCGAAGATCGACCAGATCGGTACGATCAGTACGCAGATCATCCTGGCGCGCTCGAACGGCAACGAAGCGGGCGACCTCGAAGACAAGCGCGATCAGCTGATCCGCGATGTCGGTGCGAGCGTTCCCGTGAACGTGATCTACAAAGACAACGGCGCGGTCACGATGCAGATGGCCGGCCAGCGCACGTTGGTCGGCGAAGACGCGAGCGTGCATCATTTGCTCGCGAATACCGAACCGACATCCGGCGACGTCAGGATTTATCGCGAGACCTCGGGGACGTTGGAAGACGTCACCGGCATGATCACGACGGGCAGCATCGGCGGCACGATCGCCGCGCGCGATGGTGCGCTCGCGACCGCGCGCAATCAGCTCGATCAACTCGCGTCCGACATTTCGACTGCGTACAACACGGTTCACACGGCCGGCTTCGGTTCGGATGGAATCGGCGCACGCAACTTGTTTGCAGTGCCGCCGTCCGGCGTGTCAGGTGCAGCTAGCAGCTTCGCGGTGTCGACCGACGTCGCGGGTCAGCCGGACTTTTTGGCGGGCGCAACCGACCCGCTGAACTTGCCGAGCGACAATCGCAACGCGCTGAACCTGTTGCACGTGCGCGATCAAAACTCGGCGCTGGGCGGCACGGCGACTGCGCAGCAGGCATTTCGCGCGATGGTTGCGGATGCAGGCACGGCCGGCCAGAGCGCGAAGACACAAGCGACGCAAGCGGGCGCGGTGTTGTCGCAGATCGATAGTTTGCGTGCGTCGGCGTCCGGTGTGAACACGGACGAAGAGATGATCTCGCTCATGAAGTTCCAGCGAGCCTATCAGGCGTCGCTCCGCGTGATCGAAACCGCGGACTCGATGCTGGACGACTTGCTGAATCTGCGGAGGTAGTTGGACATGCGAGTCGCGGATTCCACGTTTTATTCGAACATGAAGTCGAACCTGGGGGTTCGCCGGGACGATCTCGCCCGCGCGCAAGAACAAGCCCTCACCGGTTTGCGCGTGAACGCCCCGTCAGACGACCCGCTCGCCTTTTCGCAAGCGCGCGCGCACACGGCCGAGCAGGCGCGTGCCGGCGCGTACGAGCGTGCGATCACGAATACCGTTCCTTCGTTGGAGTTGACCGACACCACGCTCGGCGACGTCGAGAACGTGGTGCGCCGAATCCGCGACATCGCGACGATCGGTGCGAACGACACGCTGAACGGCAACGACCGCGCGAACCTCGTGCAAGAGCTCGACGGCCTGAAACAACAGCTCGTGACGCTCGGCAATGCGAAGTCGGGCGACCGCTACATCTTCGGTGGCTACAAAGACGGCGCGCCGCCGTTCGATGCTACAGGTGTGTACGGCGGTGACACGGCGACGCAGCAGGTCGAAGTCGCGCGCAACGTGATGATGCCGAACGGTGTCACCGGCGATCGCGTGTTCGGCAACGCAAATGGTGGCCAAGACGTGTTCGACGCCATTCAACAACTGCAGGACGCGCTGACATCCGGCGTCGCGGACGACATCAGCGGCGTGCTCGATCCGATCGACTCGTCGCTCGAGCAGGTTCGCACGATCCGCAGCGAAGTTGGTTTACAGCTGAACTCCGCCGACATCTCGTTGACGATGGCTCAGCGCAATCAGGACGAAGCCATGAAGGCGCGTTCGAAGTTAGTCGAGATCGACCCGATCGATTCATATTCGGAACTCATGCGCGCATCGACCGCGCTCAACGCAGCGATCGAGATCGCCGCGCAGCTACCACCTCCTGGGTTGGTGGAACGAGCGAGATAGCGACCGATGGAACAGCCCCCCCGTGAAGACCACGACGCACGGTTGCGCACGCTCGAAGCGGCGCTACGCATTTTGCGAGGGGCTGTCGCTGCCAAAGCGACCGACGTGCACGTCAAGGCGGGCGCTCCGCCGCGTGTTCGCATTCGGAACCAAGTAGTCCCGCTCGAACATCCGCCGCTGAGCGCGGAGTTCGTTCGAACGATGATCCACGGCCTCGCCGCGTTTGCGGGCGTGACGCCGGATCGCATGACCGACAAGCAGTACGACTTCTCGTGCGAGGTGCCGGATCTCGGCCGCTATCGCGTGCACGCGTATCTGCAGCTCGGCAACTTGGCTGCGACGATGCGGTTCATCAAGAAGAACGTGCCGGACTTCGGCTCGTTGCGCTTACCGGCAGTCGTGAAGCGCATCGCACAGCTCGAACGCGGGTTGGTGTTGGTGACGGGCGCGACCGGAAACGGTAAGTCGACGACGATCGCGTCGTTCCTCGACTACATCAACTCGAAGCTGCCGAAGCACATCGTGACGCTCGAGGATCCGATCGAATACGTGTTCGCGGACAACATCGGAAGTTTTTCGCAGCGTGAGATCGGTCGCGACGTGGACTCGATGCGTTCAGGCCTCGAAGGTGCGCTGCGCGAAGATCCCGACGTGCTGATGGTCGGTGAGACGCGCTCGCTCGAGGAATTCGAGGTCGTGCTGAACGCGGCCGAGTCGGGCCGGCTCGTGATCACGACGTTTCACTCGTCGGATGTCGAGCGGACGATCTCGCGGATGGTCAACATGTACCCGCCGCACCACCAGGATTCCGCGCGCAACCGCATCGCGGATGTGCTGAGTGCGGTGATCGCGCAGAAGCTCGTTCCACCGAAGGGCGGCGGCGAGTTGATCCTGGTGACAGAAGTGCTGACGCGCTCGCCGACGGTCGTCGACTGCATTCGTGATCCGACGCGCCTGCGTGCGCTCACGGCCGCGCTCGAAAAGGGCACAAACGAGTACGGATCGCACACGTTCGACCAGGTCTTGATGGGGCTCGTGCGCGATGGGTTGGTGTCGATGGACACGGCCAAGGCGCACGTGCACTCGGCGAACGACTTCGTTCGCGCAGTGAACTTGGCGGGCGGCGGCGGCGGACGTTAGCTCGGTTTCAGCGGTAGTTGGCGTCACGTCCGCGCGGCTCAGCGCTGCACGATGAAGCTCATCGCCGTGCCGGGAATGAACTCGCGGGTCTGAATCCCGTGGCGCTCTTTCCACTCGTAGAACGCGCGCTGTTCGCCGCGATCCGGGCGGCCCTTGAAGATCCACCAGTCATCGAAGATCAGGATCGAGCCGTCGACGAGTAGGTCGGTGATGAACTCGAGGCACGGAACCGTCGACTCGTAGTAGTCACAGTCGATGTAGACGATCGAAGCGGCCTTCAAACCGAGGTCCTTCTTCGTCGTGTCGTTCAACGTGTCGTTGAACCAGCCCTTCACGAACTTGATGCGCCCGTCCGCGACGCCTTTGCGTGGCATTAGGTTCGTCACTTCTTCGAGCGAGGCGCAAAAGCCGCCCTCCCCGATCCATTCTTCCTGACCTTCGGCGACGTCGATCGAATTTGCTTTCGGCAAACCTTCGAAGCTGTCGAAACCGACGAAGCGCATCGCTTCGAGGTTGGTCGTCGACGCTTTCGACAGATACGGATCCTTCGCAGTGCGGACGCGTTTCGTCACGAACGTCACCGTCTCGTAGGCCTGTACCAGTCGGTCCCCTCGAAACACGCCGAACTCGAGATAGTCGCCGGGTGTTTGATTGACCATCTGAATGCCGATCGCACTATCCAGCACGCTTTGGTGATTACTGACTGCGCTGGCCCGAACGAAGAAACGGCGAAGGTTATCGAACATGCAACGTACCTTTCGAACGAGTGCGCCCGAGGGCACGCACTCGGCGCAGATCGGTGGAATCGCGCGCTTTGTCGAAGCACACGTGCGGTCCAAGACTTCACTCGGTCATCCCGCCGCGTGCCTGCTGCAACGCGCGCGATTCGAATCCTTCGAACCGAGGCGAGCGAACCAACCGCGACGCGACGATCGAGTCGTCACGAAGGACTCAAGTTCAACTCCCGCGTCGAGTTGACCATGAGGTGGGCTCGACACTGCCATGCACACACCGCCGTTGCAAGCGGCAAGAACAACAGTTCGCCAACAGCGCGCTCAGATCAAATGCGTGCACGGCCGTAGTCGCTCAGTGCGTAACTCGAGTCCTTAATCTCCGGAACCTGTCCGCTATTGTTGTTAGATCGCCCGAGCTGACACATGACTGACTACGGTTAGCAGTCAGTTGGCTTACCCGGTCGGCTCATCGCGTCTGCATGCTGGCTCCAGCCGGTACCAACACTCCACCCACTTCGAACGCGCTCCCAATCGCGGACGACGAATCTGGGACTCGTCGGATCATTGAACTCAAGGCTCGCGCGGCCGCCGCTCGCAGAGGCGGCTACCTCTTCGCCGAGACGGGCGCGAGCACCGGCGCATCCCCTGGCTGGAACAACCGCAGGTGCTCCGCACGCAACACCGGCTGATCCGGAAAGTACGCGAGCGCGCGTTCGATGATGTTCTTGAGCTCGCGGACGTTACCGGGAAAGCGTTGTTCGAGCAGGGCCGCGAGTGCATCGGGGGCGAGCACCGGTGGTTCGCCGCGTCGCGTCAGGTTGCGCAAGAAGTGCCGCGCGAGCACCGGAATGTCGGCGCGTCGATCGCGCAATGGCGCCACGTGTACCGGAACGACTTGCAACCGGTAGTAGAGGTCTTCGCGAAAGCGACCTTCCCGGACTAGCGCAGCCAAATCACGGTGCGTCGCAGCGAGTACCCGCACGTCGACATGCACCTGCGCGCGCTCGCCCAGCGGAAACACCTCGGAGTTTTCGAGGAAGCGCAGCAACTTCGGCTGGATGTCGAGCGGAAGCTCCCCGATCTCGTCGAGGAACAGCGTGCCGCGGTTGGCTGCGCGGATCACACCCGAGTGATCTGTCGTCGCGCCCGTGAAGGCGCCGCGCCGGTAGCCAAACAGCTGGCCTTCGAACAAATCGCGCGGAACTGCGCCGCAGTTGAATGCGATGTAAGGATAGGCGGATCGATCCGAGAGGTCGTGAATCGCGCGCGCGACGAGCTCTTTGCCCGTACCGGACTCGCCACTGATGATCACGGTCGAACGCGATGCCGAAAGCCGCACGAGCTCGGCGCGCAGCTTTCGCATTTCAGCCGAGGCAGCGACGAACCCCGGCAGCTCGGGCACGGGCGGCAAGCTCGCGCTGACGACGGGCCGCTCTCCGACGCTGCGAAGCACGGCGACTTCGAGCGAGAGCGCTGCGGTCATCGCCAACAGCGATAACGTCGAGCGCTCGTCGCGGTCGAGCTCGCCGTCGACGCCTAGCCGCAACATGCGGCCCGCACCGTCGCTGAACTCTGCCCAGTCGAGATCGGCCGGCGCGTGATCTCCGAAGAGCGCGCGCGATTCGCCGGAGGAGTCCATCTCTTCGACGTAGACGGCGTGACCGGGGAACAACAGGTTCGCCACCGACGTGAGCTCGCTCAAGATCAGGTTCGGTGCTGCGCCTCGCATCGCGACACGTTGAAACGGAACGACCAGCCGCTCTGGGCTGCGGTTGCGACGGTTGTCAGATTCGCCTTGCGCACGCGGGAGTGCGGCGTGGAATCGCGCAACGCCCACGCGCATGGCGCGCGGCTCCGGGATGCTCAGACGGACGAGCGCTTCCTTTGCATCCGCGAGCAGCGCTGGATCCGCATCTTCGTCGACCGCGTCACCGATCAAGCAGGCGAGATAGCGCGTCAGTGCCGCATCACACGCATCTTTCGCAAGCTCGAACGTTGCCGCCGCGGACTGCAGGAGCTGCTTGCCTTCATGCCAGTGCCCGCGCGCAGCGGCGAGCCCACCTTCCAGCCTACGCAGGTGCGCGGTGAACCAAGGCGAAGGAAAACCATCGACGAAGCGTTGCGCGCGACGCAGCGCGACTCGGCCTGCCGCTTCCTCGCCCGCGGCAGCGTGCGCGTACACGCGGTACAGCAGGACCTCGCGCAGCAGGAACGGCCAGCGCGCAGCTTTGACCTCCGCTTGTTCGAAAAGCGCGACGGTCGCGCTCGGATCGTCGTTCACGGTGAAGGCGGCGCACGCATCGACGTACGAGGCGTAAGCGTCGCAAATCGTGCGAAGCGACGGCACCTCGCAGCTGCGGATGCGTGCCGCGAGCGCTTGAAGCGCATCGACGCGCCCGGCGATCGTGTACAGACGCGCCTGAGCCGAAATCGCGCTGAACGCAGGCATGCCCGTCTCAGCGCTCCAACTATCGACTTCGCCCGAGATGCCGAGTGCGTCTTGCAAGCGACCGAGTCGTAACAGCGCCTCGATCTCGGCGCGGAGCGCGAGCAGCTGATGTACGCCCGGTGCCGTGCGAGTCACGCGCACAATCGTCTTCGCACGTCGAGCGACCTGGAGGACTTGTTCGGGATCCGTCAACAAGTCGAGCTGACACAACGCGAGTCTGCCGAGTGTCCGTGCGAGCACGAGTGTGTTGTTGGATTCCTCGGCACGTTGCACCGCATGTTCGCAGCTCTGAAGTGAGGGTGAGCCACGACCGGCGTACATCATCCGGAGCGTGCGAAACTCCTCCACGTGCAATTTGAACAACTCGGACAGCGAGTCCCAGCGCGTCTCTTCGAGTTGCGAAAATGCGCGCTCGAGCAACTCGGCGTCCCCGACCCAAGTCGCGGCACACAGCCCAGCGATGCTCGCGGTGCACGTCGCTTCGTCGTCGCCCGAGCCGGGCATGGTCTCGACGCGCGCTTGGTAGGCGTGGACGCGCCCCAAATCGAACAACAAGGCATCCGGATAGGCGTGACACAACGCGGCGACTGAGAACAGTTTGGCCGCGACGTTGGAATCGAGCCGGCCGGCTTCGGCATCTTGCAGCAGCGGAGCGATCGCCATCAGTGCCGCCCGCGCATCCGCTCGCTCGAGCAGCTCGCTCAACGCGATTCCGAAACACGCCATCGCGCGCGCGTTCACGGACAAGCCTGGCGAGCTCGCGACGATCTGCACGAGCTCGCCGTGGCCGCGCCGCGTCTCACCTCGATAGATGCGCTCGAGCGCAGGAAGAATGCGCGCGCCGGCGTCTTCCACCCACGAGTGGTCGGCCGGTGGATGCGCAGCTGGAAGCGGCGGCGCGTGACGCTGGAGGTTGGCAGCTGAGGGCGGCGAGACGAGCGGCTGTGACGCGAGGAGTGCGAGCCGCGCAAGCTGCGCGCCCCGTGGCCGCCGCGCCTCGGTGGCGCTCTGCGGGAGCTCCCAGCGGTATACCGTTTGTGGCGTGACGCCG
>Ga0193752_1001937_pt1 | contig 16426 bp, 11 predicted proteins | sample H1c1metaG_FD_144924 | JGI IMG/M metagenome (GOLD analysis project Ga0193752, IMG submission 144924) | Soil microbial communities from a riparian zone of the East river system, Colorado, United States - H1c1 | ecosystem: Environmental > Terrestrial > Soil > Riparian zone | place: USA: East River... | reverse complement strand
TTTAACGGGTGGCAAATGTAAAAGGATAGAGAGAGAGAAAAAAGTTTTATTGTCCACCCTCCTTCGCCCGTGGGATAATAAGTGAAAAATGAGTTCGATGGGCTTCGGAGGGCGAGGCCCCACATAATCAGCGGACAGACGTAAAACTTACAAATGGTGTATTGGTCAGGGGATTATGATCAAGACGGCTTCCGAAGGCAATGGCACGGCCAGTTAATATATTGTTTTTTAATTCGAGCTCCAGATAGCAGATTCCGTCGGGTCTTATCCAGGCATACCGGTTAGCTTCCAGGTGAATTACAGGCATCGTTTTTATTTCTTTTAACCCGGCACTTGAAGTAAATGATCCTTCGTTACCATTTAGTATGATTTTTCCATTACTGGGTGTTTTTTCGCCGACAGATGTAACGGACAAATTATATGTTCCTTTTATGGTCGCTACAGACGCTTTCGCGGAAAGAAATGGAAGCATGATCATTTGAGCAGTCTCTTCAATCATACCATTCCACCCGGCATTCGTCATGATAGCGATGGCCATTTTTTCATTGGGATAAATGGCTATCACAGAACGCGCACCTCCCATTGAGCCGGCATGATCCCTCACCATTCGTCCATCAACGTTTTGGCTTGTCCTCCACGCAATCCCTACCAGGGTCGGTGTTCCGGATTTTAAAAACTGAGTCTTGAATAGTGTGTCCACGATCGCAGGTTTCAGGAATCCGTTTAAATAGCCATGCGCCATCTTCACCAGGTCAGTCGGCGTTGTAATTAATCCACCACCAGCCCATTTATAGCTCGGGTCTTCGGGTTGCCCTTCTTTTACTACATGATCGCCATCCATATTGTATAATGTGGACATCGTTGGAGAAGGGGATGCTCGAAGATCCGGCCCGGTCGATAACATTCCCAATGGCAAAAAGATCTGTTGCTTCATATAATCCAGGTAGCTTTTTCCTGAAGCCCCTTCAATAACTGCTGATAACAATGTATACCCATGAGTGGAATAACTATAAGTTGTTCCCGGTTCCGCCTTTAGCGGCTCATGTGCAAACACTGTCAGGCCATCAGCCACGGTTGGATAAAAACGTTTTTCCTGCCGGTCACTGTCGTTATAATGTGGCATCCCGGCTATGTGCCCGGCAAGTTGTCTCACAGTAACCGGATAATTTTTTACAGCGAACGAAGGCACATATTTCTGAACAACTGCATCCGGTTGCAATTTATTTTCCTGCAGTAGTTTTCCAATAGCAGTTGCAGTGATCGCCTTGGCAACCGAAGCCGTTCTGAACTGTGTTTTTGTTGTAACCCGAACTTTATTTTCAATATCAGCAAAGCCAAATCCTTCTGCATAAATAATTTTACCATCCTTTATTACTGCTATTGATAGCCCGGGTAATCCGGAGGTTTGCAGCAGGGCTTCGCCAAGGTTGTGCGCCTTTGCAGTTGCTTTCGAAAATTGTTGCTGAGCAGATATTTCATGATTGAAATATAAAATTGAGAGCAGTAAGAGAATTAAATTTTTCATCGGCTTATAAATATTTAGTAGTGGGGCTATTAAAATCAGTTTTTTATCCTTTAAATATCCGGTTAAAACGGTAAGGAACATAATGCAATCGACAACACGGGATTTTTTATCTATCAAATGTAGCGCGGACATCCAGGTCCGCTCTTGTAGCGTGGACCTCCTGGTCCGCTTTTGTAGCGTGGACGTCTTCGTCCGCCGCCGTAGGCGGAGTTTTATTTAGCATCATAAATCAGGTCCTTTTATTGCCATTTAAATTGTGTTGGAAATCCTGCAATCTGCCACGCTGCGAACGAGGACGTCCACACTACAAGAGCAGACAAGGACGTCAGCGCTACATCGGTATGATTCCCCTGCTTGCAGGCGAAATCTGGCAATACGAAGAGAGTCGCTTCCCGTCTGCATCTACGCAGTGTAAGTTTGTCTCAAACAAATTTATAGTTATGAAAAAGAAAACTTTCAACCCGTTTGCGAAATTCTTCCTCTTTGGTCTGATCGGCTTATCAACACTCAGTTCCTGTCGGAAATCAACCGAAACTGCTGACACTAATCCGCAAGAATTTGCAGGAGTCTGGAAACTCTCCGATCTCATGCTCGTCAACGCAGGTGATAAGCCGCCCCGCAAACTCGAAGAACTTCCAAGGCTCAACGACCTGCGATTTATCTTATCACCGAACGGACAGCTTTACTCGGGCAACAACGAACCCGGTACCTGGAGCGTAGCAAAAGATCGTTTATTGATTAAATTTGATGGAGAGGAACTTCTTGATTTGAAAGTTTCAAAATTGGAGCCGGCGTTTATGGTACTGGAACAAAGTTTTAATGCAACAGACGGCAGTGATGGTGGGACGATTTATTATGCTTTTGCGAAATGATTTGTGAATGTCTGCAATGATTTGCTGAATGGACCAAAGTTTAGACGGGCGGACGAAGACGTCCGCCCTACATTGGCGGGCCTGGAGGCCCACGCTACATTAGCGGACCTGGAGGTCCGCGCTACATCATGTTTTTCCGGCTCTTCAGCAGGTTGAGGAACTGATCGCGATAAGTGTCGCTGACGGGGATCGAAATGTCATCGATTAAAAGCTGACTTTTTTCTATGCTGCGGATCTTGTCGAGTGAAACAATAAAAGATTTATGCACCCGCATAAAACGAGTGGCCGGCAGCAATTGCAATAATTCATTAAACGACATCAGGGTCAGCACTTTTCGTTTGTTCAACACAATACATAGGTAGTCTTTCATGCCCTCGACATACTTTATGTCATCAAGGTCGATACGCTCACTCCTGTACTCAGCCTTTACAAAAATATATTCCGCAGCCGGCTGTTGCTTTTTTGCCATTTCATCTGCTACCTTGGTGACTGCTTTTACAAACCGGTCAAATCCAAAGGGCTTGAGCAGATAATCAGATACATTGTATTCATAGCTGCTTAATGCATAGCTGCTTTCTGCTGATGTGATGATTACTTTTGGTGGATTGGATAAAGCCTTCAGCACCTGCATGCCATCGAGTTCAGGCATGCAGATATCCAGGAAAATAAGATCAGTTTCATTATTGATAAGATAACTGATCGCATCTGCCCCATTGTCGAACGTACGTTGCAAAGAAAGGATTTCCATCCTCCCAATAAAGTCGCTAAGCTTCGCAGCAGCCAGGTGCTCATCCTCAATGATTATACAACGGATCATGATTTTTAATTAGATAGCGGAATAATCAACTCTATATTAAAGGTAGAAGATGAAGGGCGGATTTCCATTTTATACTTCTTCGCATACAACAGATCAAGCCTCCGCTTCAGGGTTTGAAGACCCAACCCGGAAGATTCAGGTTTTTTAGCGCCGGGATCATAAGCATTGCTACTGGTTATTCTCAATTCGTTTTGTCCAATAACAATACTGATCACAATCCCATCCTGGTTATGTTTACCACTATGATGCTTAAACGCATTTTCCGCAATGGGTATCAAGAGCATCGGCGGAATGTGATAACCGTAAGAATCACCTTGCACGTTAAACTTAATTAATCCCTCCTCCTTAAATCTCAGGCTATACAATGCAAGCAGGCTTTCAAGATAATGAAGCTCCAGTTTCAGTGGCACTGTATTTTCTTTTGTATCATAGATCATATAGCGCATGATCTCCGACATACTTATCAGTGAACGCGAAGCTTCCTGCGGATTGATCATGATCAGTGAATCGATATTGTTCAAAGTGTTAAACAGAAAATGCGGGCTTATCTGGCCTTTTAAAAAATCCAGTTCACTTTGAAGCAGTTGCTGTTGAAGTGCTTCCTTTTCACGCTTCAGTTTTAATCCCTGTAAAAAGCCGCTGAATAAATAACCAAGCATAGAAAAAAACATCACTAACGCCAACATTTTCAGGTATACTACGAATGTGATTGGCTGATCATCCAACAACTGATAAACAAAAGGAAGAACCAGCACACTCAATACGCCTGCACTCTGCCAGACCACTCTTGTTTCCCTTCTTAATCCTGACTGGCCCAGAAAATAAAAAATGTAAAACGGAACCACCAGCGCGAGTAATAACATCAGGGCTATTTCTGAGATCAGTCGCATATTAAGGAAATTGCCCATGCCGACTGTTTCAAGGAGACTATCAACTATCGCCAGCATAACGAGATAAAATATGGTCCAGATCAGCAAATGGAACGACAGCTTCAAAGTTTTAGTCATTATTATAAACCAGTTTAAACAAATCGTTATCGATTTGCCGGGTTAAATATCATGTTAAAGAGGGAATGGGCATAATGCTATCGACAACCCGGGATTATTTATCTATGAGTTGGAGTTGCTGCCTGTAATTGCAACACCTGATGTATCAAAAGCGTACAAATAAATCCAAAGACCGCATGTTAATAACACATTATCAGGCAGATACAAAAGTGGCATCTTTTTTAGTCAAAAACAGGTCCAGCTAACTAATCATTTGCTCTTATGATGAAATATTACACTAAGATGGTTTGGCAACGTATCCGTACGCAAAAATTAGCCAGTCTTATCAATATTGGCGGATTAAGTATTTCCCTTGCTGCCGTATTAATTATTGCCAGATGGGTTCAGAACGAAAGAAGTTTCGACAATTTTCATTCTAACGCAGACCGTATTTTCCTGATAGCAAGCCTTGCCCAGACAACCGGCAACGAAGTTCCTGCAGAGGAAAACACACCATATGCCATCGGTGAAGCCATTAAGGCGGAAATTCCAGACATAGAGATGACCACACAGATGATGAGATCCCAATCAAACGAAGTGGTGCTAAAAGTCAATAACGAATTATTTGTTGAAGAATACGGGGTCTATGTCGATGAAAACTGGTTCAACGTTTTTAATTATCGCTTCAGACAAGGTTCCTCGTCTGCGTTTTTTTCCGATCCTTATAGTTTAATCCTTACCGAAAACCGGGCAAAAAAACTGTTTGGGAAAACAGATGTGTTGGGGAACGTCGTGAAAATTGACTCAACTACGTTTACGATCCGGGGTATCATTGAAGATAATCCGGCTAATTCAAGCCTTCAGTTTGATGTAATTTTTCCGATCAAAGCAAAACTTAATACCAGGAGAAGGCTAGAAGATGCCAGTGCCTGGCTATACAGTTTCGCAAAAACATTTATCAAAATTGATCAAACTGCAGTACCGGCAACTGTTGAAAAAAAATTAAATAACCTGATCAGCAAACACGAAACGGCGAAGATCAATGTTGGACTGCTACCATTAACCAGGATGTATTTCAACCACGATTTCTCCTGGTCAGCTTTTAAGCATGGCGACAGTCAACAGGTTACTATTTTTACCTGGCTTGCCATCATATTACTAATTAGTGCATGCATTAATTATGTAAACTTTTCGATTGCCAAAACCGGTGATAGATTCAAAGAAATCAGCATCCGAAAGATTAATGGCGCATCATCGTGGCAGTTGTTTATTCAGGTGATGGCTGAAGCATTTTTAAACACATTGATCGCAACGGGCATTGCGGTTATGGTTTCGATACTCTGTATACCACTGTTGAAAGATCTCTCAGAACCGGTGTTTGCCGATTTTACCATCAGTTCGCAATATATTTTCATCATGGCAATTGTCCTTATTGCTGTAGTTCTTCTGACTGGTATTTATCCCGCATTTATGCTCTCCTCTTTGAAAACGATGAACCTCTTAAAAGGCCATATGATCCTTAACGTGAGAAACGCTTTGTTCAAAAAAGGACTGATCGTGGTTCAGTTTGGTTTTGCCATCTTTATGATCATCGCAACCATCGTTGTTAAAAGACAACTGGTTTTTATTCAGAAAGAAAATAGCGCTTATAATAAGTCGCAGGTCATCACAGCAAGGATACCGTTTGATGATTTTTATAAACGTTTCCGTTTCACGGCAGACCAGGAGGAAAACAAAAAAACCGTATTGAGACAAGAAGGCTTTCTGGCTGCTATAAAGCAGGAACTGCTGACAGTTCCGCAAATAAAAACAGTAGCCAGATCCGGCCTTTCTTCGGTGGTTAATGATATTTATGTTACAGGAGGTGACTTAAACTGGGATGGTAAACCGGAAAATTTTAACCCGGCATATACATCGTTTGCTGCAGAACCTTCGATAGCTGACATCATGAACCTTGAACTCAAAGAAGGCAGATGGTTTTATGACAACAATGAATCAGATAAAAATAATGTCATTCTCAATGAAACCGCTGTAACATCTTTTGGTCTTGAGCACCCTGTACTGGGCAAACGAATGAACAAGGGCATAGTGATTGGAATTGTAAAAGATTTTTTTACAAAAAGCATGCATGAACAAATTACACCGCTTGTTTACAGGATCAATGGCGCGTTGGCTTCAGCATTTGTAATCGAAACCCACCCCGGCAACGTTGAAAACGCTTTGAATAACACAAAAGAGATCTGGAAAAAATACTTTCCAAACAGCCCCTTCTACTATTCATTTGCTGACGATGAATTCAACAAACTTTATAGTGCCGATCAAAATTCCCTGAAATTTGCTTTGATCTTTTCAGGATTGAGTATCCTCATATCCTGCCTCGGACTGCTCGGTATCACTATATATATGATCAGCAAAAGACAAAAAGAAATCGGCATCCGTAAAGTGTTGGGTGCAACTATCACAAATATTGCTGTATTGTTATCAAAAGATTTCCTGAAACTGATCATGTTGTCTGTAATTATTGCAACACCTGTTGGCTGGTGGGTCATGAATAGCTGGCTGCAGGATTATCAATACCGTATTTCCATCTCCTGGTGGATTCTTGCATCTGCAGGTCTGCTTGGCTTATTTATAGCCTTTACGACACTGAGTATTCAATCTGTAAAAGCGGCGCTTGTGAATCCTGCGAATTCACTAAGGAGCGAATAAAGCAGGTGGCTGGTAATGTTAACGAATTTGATGGGCATAGACGAGTGCGCAAGGAGATCCGCGCTACATCCGCGATACAAGCTCCGTGCAAAACCCTACATTTGCATAACAAACAGTAGTAATGGATATTAAGAATAATATACTGGAAACGATTGGCAATACTCCCCTGATCAGGCTCAATAAAATCACGAAAAACCTGCCCTGCACTGTACTTGCGAAGGTCGATTATTTTAATCCAGGCAATTCCATCAAGGACCGTATGGCGGTCAAGATGATTGAAGTAGCTGAAAAGGAAGGCAAACTCAAACCAGGCGGCACTATAATAGAGGGCACTTCCGGCAACACAGGCATGGGCCTCGCGCTGGCAGCTGTAGTGAAAGGATACAAATGCATTTTCGCTACAACCGATAAACAGTCGAAGGAAAAAATGGATATCCTTAAAGCCGTGGGTGCGGAAGTGATCGTTTGTCCCACCAATGTTGATCCCGATGACCCACGCAGTTATTATTCCGTTTCAAAAAGACTCGCGACCGAGATCCCCAATTCATTTTACTGCAATCAATATGACAATCTCGCCAATCGCCTGGCGCATTATGAAACCACTGGTCCCGAAATCTGGAAGCAAACTGATGGTAAGATCACACATTTTGTCTGCACAGCTGGTACGGGTGGAACAGTTACCGGTGTAGCGATGTACTTAAAAGAAAAAAATCCCAATATACAAATCTGGGCAATTGATGTTTTCGGTTCATTGCTCACCAAATACTATCGCACCGGTGAAGAAGATATGAACGAAGTACATCCGTATTTTTCGGAAGGCTTCGGTGAAGATTTTGTTCCGCAGAATTATGATATGAGTGTGATCGATCATTTTGAACAGGTAACCGATAAAGATGGAGCAGTAATGGCACGTCGGATTGCCCGCGAAGAAGGTTTGTTCTGCGGCTACAGTGCCGGCAGTTGTTTGCAGGGACTGATGCAACTAAAAGAGAAATTGAAAAAAGACGATCTGGTGGTTTGTGTATTTCATGATCACGGCAGCCGTTATGTGGGTAAGATTTATAATGATCAGTGGATGATTGAAAGAGGATTCCTGGACGTAAAAACGTTTAAAGATATTATCAGTACAAGAGGCACCAAGAGGTTGATAACGGTTTCTCCGGATCAAACCGTTAGTGAAGCTTTCGAAGTGATGCAGAAATACAATGTGGAGAATATACCGGTACTAAGAGATGGTGAAGTGATCGGTGCCATCAGTGAAAGCGGATTATTTACCAAGATGATGATCGATGGACTCGATATAAAAAACCGCAAAGTCACGGAAGTGCTGGAACCCGCTTATCCGGTTATCTCCTTCGATACTACTCTTGAAAGGATCAGCGCACTAATTAATAAAGAGAACGGCGCAGTGCTCGGCAAGGATGATACAGGAGTTTTCCACATTGTTACCAAATATGATGTAATCCAGGCTATGAGTAACTAGTTGGCATGAAAATAGCATGATTAAGATCAATAATGTGGGGAATTTCCTCAACTACCTACGCTGTTTTCGTACATCTACGATAGTGTCTTCGTGTTTTCAACGGGTGTTAGCTGAACACTTACGATTTTCAACGTAAAAACCATACAATTCAAATAGAGCAGATATGCTCTTGTGCACATCACGATGTGGATATACTTTTGTCTCAGAAGTTGATTGATATACGTTATCAATCTATCCAATATCCAAAAGAACAAACCAGTATCCAATATCCGTCCAAAACCAACGAATCCAGTATCAGTCAACTTCTTTTTTTATTTTATTCTATGTCCGTTTTTCTTGTCCGTATCCTTTAGAAACCAACCTTATCCTTTTGAACAATCGTTTTTGATCGCATCCTTGATTAACCGTCCAGAATTAAAAAAACTAACCAATTCCTGAAAAACCAAGAACTAGCCAATCCTTGAGAAACCAAAAGAACAAAATCGATCCTTGAAAAACCAGGAACTAACCAATCCTTGAGAAACCAAAAGAACCAATCCAATCCTACAAGAAAAACCATCCTGTCAAAATTTCCAGATCCTGAAAAACCAATTGAAATCCGAAATTCCAATTTGAACAAACCAATTATCCAATCCTTTCCTAAAACCGCATGATCAATTAATTTCCAGTACCCTCCTGCTAAATTCAGAAATGTTTAGCAGGAGGATTTGCGGCTTCTGAAATTCCACATTTCTGTCCATACAGAATAAAAAAGCTTGTCCGCTTTTCTAAAATTGCTGTGCTTTTTTATTTCCGTCTTACTTTTCCCCTAAATTCTATTTCGTTTTTCGTTTCCGGTTAATATTTCAATTTCCGGTACATATTTCTATTATAGTCTCTCTTAATCTTTTCCTCTTTCTCTTTCTCTTTCTCTTTCTCTTTCTCTTTCTCCTTCTCTTTTCATCCCCTTCTTTTCATCCCCTTCTTTTCATCATCTCTGCTTTCATTTTCATTCCATCTGCATATAACGCAAATTTTACAGCTTATCTTTCGAAAAAATCCTGATGTCATTATCCATTGATCAGACAGGCAGAGCTATTTCTATTTCATCTACACCTCAGAGAATTATTTCACTGGTTCCTTCTCAAACTGAATTGTTATACCATCTCGGCCTTGATGAATCGGTAGTGGGCATAACCAAATTTTGTATCCATCCCGAACATTGGTTCAGATCGAAACAACGGATTGGCGGAACAAAAAACGTCAACCATGACATCATCGCCAGGCTCAACCCCGATCTGATCATTGGCAACAAGGAAGAAAACACCAAAGAAGATATCGAAAAACTAACGCAACAATTCCCGGTTTGGTTAAGCAATATCTCAAAGCTCAATGAAGCGATGGATATGATCAGGCAATTAAGTTCCATCACTTCAACAACCATAAAAGGTGAAAAAATGATCAGCGCGATTCAGGCATCGTTCAGTAACCTCGTTCCAATCAGCAAACCGCTAAAAGTCTGCTATCTCATCTGGCAAAATCCTTATATAACTGTAGGCGGCGATACTTTTATCAATGACATGCTTAAACGTTGTGGATTTATCAACGCGTTTGCTGAAAAACTCCGTTATCCGGAAATTACTTTAGCTGATATGGCTGCCAAAGAAATTGATATTATATTACTGTCATCAGAACCATTCCCCTTCAAGGAAAAACATTTAACTGAATTTAAGTCCCGGGTCACCGGCCCAAACATTATGCTGGCAGACGGAGAATTATTCAGCTGGTATGGAAGCCGCCTGTTAAAGTCGCCCGGTTATTTCCAGACTTTAATCAATAAATTGCAGTAATGCCACAGGTGCCAATAGATAAGCCTTCCAGGAAAAAGCCGATGTTTCCGGTTAATGATTCACTGCGTTCTTACCTGAATTATCATGGCCGTGAGGTGAAGCTGCCGGTCTCATACCAGGATCTGCTTCGTTATACTTATGCCGTGCCGGTGTTGGATAAAAATGGCAATGATACCTACTGGGAAAAAATCATCTATGATAAACGCGAATGGGATTTTATCCGTGAAGGCCTGGTAAATATTTATGCGATCCTGAAAACGGAAGGTGACTATAGTTTTACAAAACATCTTGATGTGGCCCGGATCGATTATTGCGCATTTGGCAATTCACACCCGTTTCGAATCCGCATCGTCAATAAGTTCAATGATAATTACGATCATTATTATATAAAGATTGCCGATGCTTCCAGGATCTATGGTCTCGAACTGGAACACATGCTTTCGCCAAATCGTATTACATTTTTTACACATCTCAATACATTGGTGGAAGAACATATCGCCGGAATACCAGGCGATTTGTTTATAAAACAATATCTCAATGATGGCGTGGCCAACAAGATCAGGCTTGCAAAAGAGTTTGTAAAATTCAATGAAAGATGTTTTGTAAGATTGCTCGGTGACATGCGGAGCTACAATTTTGTGGTTGATATAACACCCGATATCGAAGACTTTCAGTATCGCATCCGCAGTATCGATTTTGATCAGCAGTCGTTTGAGGGAAGAAAGAATTTATACATGCCTCAGTTTTTCAAGGAAAATAGTGCGCTGGTTGATTTGAGTCTGAAGTTGCTCAATAAAGATTCGATAGAACAATATCAGACCGAGGAAAGGACCTTGGTTGCATTCCGGCTTGCTTCGGCCAGGTATCGTATCAAAGCTTTACTCGATATTATGACGGTCGATACAATTTCCACACCAGAAAAAGTGAACCAGCTGAAAACGGAATTATACCAGTTTTACCAGGAAAAAAACACCGGTTTTAAAAGATGCAAATCAATGGGCGAAATTGTCAAACTGAACCTGAAACAAACGTTGCGCAAAAACCTTTTGCTGATCCCAAAAATTCAAAGTCGCTTTAGCGATTAATGTGGCGCGGGCGTCTTCGCCCGCTCGTGGAATTTTTAGCCGTACCAATAATTTGAAACCCTTTCGTGAATTCACGGGCGGACAAAGATGTCCGCAAGACAAGAGCGGGCGAAGACGCCCGCGCTACAATGGCGGACAAAGATGTCCGCGCTACAGGTTTTCGGCGTTCCCCGCCGGTTTTTGTGAATAATCAAACCGTTGCTGAATGCATTAAACTGATCATTTGCCCACAGGATTTCTTACCTTTGCGCCTGAATTACACATATTATTGAAAAATACCTTAAAAAGTTTTTTAAAGCATGAAAAAATACAAATCCGGGGTGGTGTTTGGGGAAGAGTTGAAAGCGCTTTATGACGATGCCAAAGACAACAATTTTGCTCTACCTGCAGTGAACGTAACCGGCTCGAACACGATTAATGCAGTTCTCGAAACGGCTGCAAAGGTAAATTCACCCGTAATCATACAGTTTTCGAATGGTGGTGCGCAGTTCATGGCTGGAAAAGGCATGCCGAACGACAAATTACAGGCTAATATTTCCGGTGCTATTTCCGGCGCTTTGCATATTCATAATGTAGCTAAATATTACGGCGTTCCCGTAGTGCTGCATACTGATCATGCCTCAAAAAAATGGCTGCCCTGGATAAGTGCGCTTATTGATGAAGGTGAAAAATTCTATAAAGAAAAAGGTCAGCCGCTTTACAGTTCACACATGCTGGATCTTTCGGAAGAACCAATCGAAGAAAACATTGAAACTTCTGTTCAGTTCTACAAACGAATGGCGCCTCTCGGCATGAGCATCGAAATCGAATTAGGTGTTACAGGTGGTGAAGAAGATGGCGTTGACAACAGTGGCGTTGAAAATGACAAATTATATACACAGCCTCAGCACGTTTCTTATTCATATACTGAACTGAGCAAAATTGGCAAACTATTCACCGTGGCTGCGGCATTTGGTAATGTGCATGGCGTTTATAGCCCGGGAAATGTGGAATTACGTCCGGAAATTCTGAAAAACAGTCAGGAATTCATCGAAAAAGAACTTAAAACCGCACCTAAACCCGTTTATTTCGTGTTTCATGGTGGAAGTGGTTCCCCGCAACACCAGATCCGCGAAGCCATTGGTTATGGAGCCATCAAAATGAATATTGATACAGATATGCAGTGGGCATTCTGGGAAGGTGTTCATGATTATTACCAAAAGAATGAAGCTTATCTGCACGGGCAACTGGGTAATCCCGAAGGACCTGGCAAACCCAATAAGAAATATTATGACCCGCGCGTCTGGTTACGCAAAGGAGAAGAAACGTTTATTAAACGACTGGAAGTTGCTTTTGATGATCTTAACTGTATCAATAGAAACGCATAAAAAGTTGTATTAATGGAAACGGATTAAAAAAAAGCCCCGCTAGTGCGGGGTTTTTTAATGCCAAATGATTAGTGCGCAGTGTTCATAGCTAACCTTATGTGACTATCTTTGTTCAAGCCTTACCACTACAAAATGAAGCTTTTGAATATACTAGTATATTCAAGATCCTATATAAAGATCATAGCCCTGTACGCTTCGGCCTACGGGGCCTCTTTTTACGCACTAACGGTGATGGTTATTTATTTACTATCAGTTGGGCACCAATTGCAGTTTCGCCACTACCACTTACTTTGCCTTTGGCAATAAGCGTATAAATTTTACCAGCTTCCACTACAACTCCCGGAACACTAAATACCGGTATTTGTGAACTCGCTATTCTGACATCCACGGTATAAGTTCCTGCATCTACATTTATGAAATTTGCTTTGCTGCCATCAGAGGCAACATCAGCATAACTGCGATTTGCAAAAAGTACTGTGTTATTACCTAAAATGTCAAAAGCTAAATTGCCGGCTGGGGATGGTGGACTAAAATGCAGAAAACGAATTTTCGCTTTGCCGGATGGCGGTGTTGACAGATCATCTTCCGTTGTAAATACCTTCACTTTGCTGTTTAATAGTGTGTCGTAAACAAAGATTGAATGATATCGTCCCTCGTTAAGGTTAACAGAGGTTTCCGCCAGCGGATTGATGGTGTTAACAGCAGCGATCTTTACATTGTATTGCTTTGGCGCGATGGTAGCATATGCGGAGTTTGTTCCATATGCGATAGGCGAAGTGCTCGCCTTTACGTCATCAAGATACAATTCAACGGCTGCGGAGCCAGGTGATGAATGAACGACCATATAGTTTGCAGGTTCCTCAGGACCGTCGTCATCATCCTTCTTACAGGAGTTCAAAAACAGCAGCGTTGCAGATAAGGCAATCGTCGTCAGGAGCTTTTTCGTCATACTTAGCATTTTAATTTTGTGAATTGTAGGTTAATTATCCTGCCAATTTCAATTAACATGCCACGCACGCGAATGAAGATACACTTTGTGTTTTTGTTAACGGGGAAAAAATGATTGCCCTCCTGCGAAGGAGGGCGGCGAGCGGAGCGAGCGGGTGGTTGTTCTTCTCGCATCCTGTTTTAGTTTGCAGTCACCAAAGAACAACCACCCCATGCCTTCGGCATTTCCCCTCCTTCGCAGGAGGGCAGCCATTGTTAAAACGCTTTCTTCTTCTCTACAGTAGCAGCAGCGCCTTCCGGCATCAACACTGCCGTGAATTGATTCTTTCCATCAAACACGAGCTTTGCAGCTTGCTGAACATCTTTTATAGTCAGCTTATCAACGTATTGCTCATAATTGATAAATCTTTTTGGATCGCCGTGTTTTTCTTTCAGTTCAATGATATTACCTAACCAGGTACCGTTATCCTTCATACTTGTCCTATACTCTTCCTTCCACTGTTGCTTTACTTTATCCATATATGATTGCTCGGGCCCTTTATCTGCCAGCATCCTGAATTCTTTACTCACAGCCTTCAGCAATGTATCTACCTTCTCAGGTCCACATGGTAACTGAAGTATAAACACATAACTGGAATAAGGTAACTTCTGAAGACTTGCATAAGTACCACCACCATATATTCCCTGCACTTTTTCACGCAGTTCTTCAATGATACGAATATTCAACACTTCACTCATAGCCTGCAGTTTCAATTCCTGGTCTTCAGTGTAAGGTGTTTCTCCCGTATAATTAGCATAAATCAAACTCTTCTGTTCCTTGCCTTTGTTAACAGTGAAAACTTTTTTACCTGCAACGGGCCGCACTTTGTTGTCTGCAAAATTGAATTTCTTTCCTGTAGTGGGAAGGCTTGCTATATACTTTTCAATCAATGGTTTTATTTCAGCTTCTTTGAAGCTGCCAACAAAAACAAAGTTCATCCCTGAAGCATCACTAAATCTCTCTTTATAAATTTCCAATGCCCGGTCAACATTTACTTTATCAAAATACTCTGACCTGGGAACAGCCAAAGGCGCCAGCGGATTATTTGCGTAAAGCACACTATACATGGTATCTGCAAACGCAGCCTGCGGATTCGAACTAATCATCGCAAACTGCGATTTGTTGCGTTGAATAAATGAACGGAACAATGCAGTGTCTTTTCTTGGTTGAGTAAGATACAAATTGGTTAGCTGTAACATCGTTTCCAGATCCTTAACTGATGAGTTACCGCGTAAACCATCCGTCAATGCACCGAATACCGGGCTTACCGATGCGGTTTTACCTGCAAGGGCTTTCTTAAGATCGGTTGGCGAAAACTCGCCGACACCCATAGCACTGACGGCATTTACAGCAAACTCGGCATTGTATTTATCGGCAAGCCCATAATTGTTTTTCCCACCGGGACGGGTGGCACCCATTAAGATCTGGTCGTTTTTAAAATCAGTTGACTTCAATGTAACAGTGATGCCATTGCTGAGTTTCAATTCTGTTGTGCCGAGCGTCGCATCTTTTGTAGAAGATAAAATCTTACCTGCTTTTGGCAGTATTTTTAATAGATCTGCAGCGATAGCTTTTTCTTCGTAAGCTTTCAATTCAAGTTTACTGCTATTGTCAACAACCGCCAGGAGATCGGTTTCAGTGGGCAGTTTGTCTTCCGGTTTTGGATCCGGACCCATAGCGTAGATAAACTTATTTTTTTCATCTTTGATCACAGCTGTCACTGCATTCACTTCCTCCAGGGTTATACCGGGTAGCAATGATTTAATATAACTTAATTCCTTGTCGATGCCCGGGCTTGGTTCTCTCTCTAAAAAATGCGCAACGTATTCTTCAACAAAATCGGATGATTCGGTTTTGTCCCTGTCGTTCCAGGATTTTTCGTAATTGTTTAAAAATGATTTTTTCGCACGTTCCAGTTCGGAAGCTGTAAATCCAAAACGTTTTACTCTTTCAATTTCTTCGGTCAGCGCACTGAGACCTTTCTGCAGATTGCCGGTACCTGTTCCTGCGTAGGCGGTAAATGCCTCATATCCTCTTGCAAAAGATCCGAATCCTACCCCACCATAAAGAAATGGCGGGTTTTCTTTTTGCGTTAGTTCCTGTAAACGCTGGTTCATAAGAGTGATAAAAATATCCTGAACCAGCCCCTTACGGTAATCATTAACCGAATTTTTCGGTGGTGACTGAAATGCCGGGTAGTATACTGCCAGTGTATAATTTGTTGCCTCTTTATCGGTTACGACCATGGCAGTGCTTGAATCGTAGCGGGGTAATGGAACTGCTTCGCGCTTGCGTTCGTTTGGAGGATTTGTTAATCCTGCAAAATGTTTTTTGATCAGCTCTTCTGCTTTGGCTTTTGTAATATCACCAACTACTATGACGGCCATCAGATCCGGGCGATACCAGTCTTTATAAAATCTGCGGATCTCGTCATATTTGAAATTTTTAATGATGTCTTCCTGGCCGATCGGGATACGGTCGCCATATTTTGAACCGGCAAATAATTTAGGGTAGATCTTTCTGAACATCCGGTCTGTTGCACCTTTGCCGAGCCTTCTTTCTTCCAGGATGATAGCTCTTTCGGAGTCGATGTCCTCATCCAGGTAAGTAACATTATGTGCCCAGTCCTCCAGGATGTCAAAACCTTTTTCAACATTACCGGGTTTGTCGGTTGGGATGGGCAGGATATAAACTGTTTCGTCAAAACTGGTATAGGCATTTAAATCGCTTCCAAATCCGACCCCAATCGATTGGAGAAAGGATAC
>Ga0193752_1001936_pt1 | contig 16428 bp, 27 predicted proteins | sample H1c1metaG_FD_144924 | JGI IMG/M metagenome (GOLD analysis project Ga0193752, IMG submission 144924) | Soil microbial communities from a riparian zone of the East river system, Colorado, United States - H1c1 | ecosystem: Environmental > Terrestrial > Soil > Riparian zone | place: USA: East River... | reverse complement strand
GGTGCGCGGGTCGTGCCCTCGATGATCGTCGTGGTTTTGCCTGTGCCTGCACGCGCGCGGACCACGAGGTTGCCCTTGCCGGAATGAAAGTAATCGAGGATCGCCGTCTGCTCTGCTGACCAAATTCGTTCGTTCATGGCTGCTCCCTACCACTCGTAGACGGTGTTGACGGCGACGATTGACTGGGTCTGTCGAAGATACTGCACGAGTTCGCGGCCCGTATCGAACCGGCGCCAGACGTTGATCCCGAAGGGAAGCGCGACGAACACGACTGAAATCTGCATTACTCGTCTCCCCAAATCGTGCAGGTCGGGTCGCCGTCCGCCTGGCGACGTTTCCAGTCGAGTTCCTTCATTTCCATTTCTCGAGCGAGTTCCTTCAGGTCCGCTTCCTCTTCCAGTTTCCGACGGTAGGCTTCAGTCATTTCGTAATCCATCATCGTCTCCCGTTCGTTCAACCCAACCAACGAGACGTAGTCTAGTGCGAGCCTGAGAACGGAGTCAAGAGAAATTTTTGGTCTCTTGAAAGAAAATTCTAACCCGTGATCGAAGTGTCACTTACGGGTAGCTCATCCGGCGATCGCCGGGCGCACGTCCGGCCGGCCGGAGAACGGAGAGCCTAGCTAGGAGGTTAGCCTACAGGGTGGGTGGCCGTTCGTTGCGCCTCGCACAACGTAGGTGGCCGATTTCGGGGCTCGAAACGGGTATTTCTGTTGAAACCGGAAACGGGCCGGGCCGGCAGCGGGAGAAGGATGGCGCCGGCCCGTTTCCTGAAGGTCTTGCAGGACTACATGGACTCGGTGCCGAACTCAGTGTCTCCACCGTCGCCGTCCCCAGACGCGGCCATGGAATCATCCGGTTCTTCACCCATCTGCTCGCGGTCGATCGAGACTTCCTTGTCCTTGAAGGTTTCGTAGAGCGACTTGAAGGTCGCGTAGAGATCTCGGCTCACCCACCCGGCGTTCTTCACGGTGTAGATGAAGTAAGAACCCTTGGCGTTCTTCTCCGGCGCGCGATTCAGTTCGTAGACGCCAGCGAAGAGATCTGCACGTCGGTTGAGGATGAGACCATTCAAGTCCAGCGCGGTCTTGAGACTCATTCCCTTCATCGACAGGCCGACCGGGATCATGGTGCCGCCGAACTTGATCACCACCACCCACTCATAGAACTTGGTGGCGAGCGGCGGCACGGATTTGCCGTCCTGTCCCTTGGTGAACTTCGTGCGCGGGTCGCCAATCTTGACGTCGAAGTCGCGGACGCCACCACCTTCGAGCATCGGGATGAATTCGATCCAGCGCGGCTTGTCTTGACGAATGATCGTGAAGAGAATGGGCGTCGTCTTGTTGGCCAAGACGTCCTTGGTCAAGCTGTTGAAGAACGTGCCGGGGATGATGCCCTCGATATATCGAGGGTCATCCGGGTCAGCTTCCGGCGTGCCCTTCTGCGCGAGAGCGATACGCGGCAGTCGCGCATCCTCCTTGCCGATGCCCTCGGTGCCGATGTAGGAGTCCTTCGGAAGCCAATCGGGCCGCGCCATCGACATGTCGACCGGGCCGACCTCGGTGGATTCTGCCGGTGCGGCGTTTGCGGTCTTTTCCTGAGCTTTTGCCATTGCGTGAGTCCTTCGTTGTGATGCGTGATTTTCCAGGGTCGATTACGCGCGGGACGGTCCCTGCACCCGAACGCGCGATACGGTCAGAGTTTCTGGCCGAATGAGTTGCGAATACCAAGGATCATATCGGTGGTAATCGCGCCGTGGACTTCGATGTGATGCTGAATTCGTAGCTGAATGAGCCGATCGCCGAGTTCCTTGACCTTGCGTTCCGATTTGTCGGCGATATGGATAGCGTCTTCCGTCTTGAATCTTTGTCCGATTTGGGTCAGGATTCCGATCCACAACCCAAAGGTGAAGCCCCAACCGGTGTAAAATCCAAGTCCGAACAGGACGGTCATGACAACGAAACAACTGATCGTCCACACGACAACTTCACTGGCTCGTGACGGAGATAGCTGTTTCATTACTTGTTCCAGACAAACTTGTGCTTCTGGGTTGCCTTGATTCCCGGAGGCGCCGGTTCACCCTTCAGCAGAAGTTCCTTGGTGAGCGAATTCGTAGTCTGCCACGCGAGGGACAAGGACCGTTCCAGGCCCTCCTTGATGCACCAACGACGAAACTGCTCGCGGTCTTCCACCTTGGCGTATGGCTCGGCATGATGTCGGACCACGCTGCCGTCGTCCAGAGTCAGAGACTTCGTGCCCTCGTTTTCGTAGTGCTCGACACCCAGCTGCTGGATGGCCTCAATCTGGAGGTCCAGTAGGCTCATTTCTCTTTCCAATTCTTCCTTCTCATACCGAAGCTTGCTGAACTCTCGGGCGAGAGAATTGGCATTGAGAACGATCCGACCTTCCGACTGAATGCGTCCCTTGACTGCATCCACCTTGACTTGATACTCTTCGTCGGAGTGAAGAATACGGGGTAAGCCGTCGATGATATGGTCGTATTTTCCAACTTTCGGCACTTGGCCTCCTACGGCGAAGAGAGCTTACTACGAATTTTTAACTCAGAAAAGTGGAATTATTTCCCACCTTTCTTGGTGACTCGAAGGGTAGAAGGATACGGTTCGGCAACTTCCTCATCTATGACGAGAGCAATGCCGTGCATGTCGAGTTCCGGGTCTGAAACAGAATACCCGGCCTGTTGGAGTTTGCCGCGAATCTCATCGTAGGTGGATCGAGAAACCGGTAGTAACGCGTAAGTGTGAGACATCATTCCTCCGTGAGTGCCTTGATCCACGCGGCGGTGGTCCAAGAGGCAAGGTCGTTCTTGTTGCGGTGAGCCAGAAGCACAGCGTGGTCGATCGTTTTCTGGCCCTTCGGTCCCGTCGCGGCGATGTCGAAATAGCTGGACGGCATGACCTGGCCGGGTCGATAAATACGTGCCTCTGACTGGTTGCGAGTCATGAGCGAGTAGTCGTTGCTCATGTAGTAGGCGATCCACGCGGCAGTGAAATTCAATCCCATTCGGCCGGTGCTCGGCGTGCCGGCGAGGAGGCCCGGCCCAGGCGGGGCTGTGCGTGGGTCCATGAGCGCAATCGCGCGGTCACGCTCGGCCCGTTTCTGTTGGCCGTGCAGGGCTGCGAGAGCTACGTGCGGGAAGAGACGCTTGACCTCGGCGAGGAGTCGCGCGAGTTCGGGCCGGAAGCGACACCAGATAATGAGCTTGAGATTCGGCTCGTTCTCCCAGTGTTTTTCCAGGAGCAGAAGCATGAGGTCCAACTTTTCACGCGAAATCTCCCGAACCTCAGAGAAACTGACCGGAGCCTTCAGGTCTAGCTCCCCTGTTGAGCCCTCGGTTTCCTCATCGAATTGCTCCACGCCTCCCAGGAATCCTGAGGTAATCTGTGATAAACGCGTGATCTTGACGATGGCTTGCGAGGCCATTACGTGTTCGGTCTCTGAGAGCCACGTGACCATGTTGTCCCGCATTCCACGATACATGGTCCACGTCTTGTCGTCCATCGGGACGGTGAGCGTGACCGGTGGAATCTTCCGAGGGATGTCTACGCAGTCGCGAGTCAACCGGCGAATCACGTAAGGTGCCATACGACTCTGCACCTCATCGAGTCCATGCCAGGCCACGATCTCTTTGCCCTTGTAACCTCCCATCACTGCATAGCGCGAACGGTAGTGGAAAAACGTCTGGCATGCGAGTATCGCCGGATCCATGATCGCCGCTTGTGTATAGAGGTCGGCTGGGGAATTCGCGATGGGAGTGCCGTTGAGAATCACAATACGGCCGGATCGTTTCCGGAGTTTGAACGCAGCCTTAGTCTGCTGCGCCTTGTAGTTCTTGATGTAGCTGGACTCATCGAGAACGAGCAACGTTTTCCGATTGCAGGCTTTCAGGAGAGGTTCAAGGCGTTCGGCTCGACGGATGAAATCGTAGTTGGTGACAACCCATCGGAGTTCGGACTGCTGTAGAGGCCCGTTGTCCCACCGTCGAAGGGATGCGTGGTATTCCGTCACGCGATTGTGTATCGATAGCCAGAGATGCTTGGCAAGTTCTCCAAGTTCCGGTCCCCACCAGACGTCGCGAACCGGCGCGGGCGAGACGACGACGACCCTGTTGATCACGTTCATGAGAAACAAGGTCTGCGCGGCGTCGATCACCTGCTTGGTTTTTCCGGCGCCCATCTCATCGAACAGACCGAAATACGGATGGTCAATAAGCTTCTGAGACCCCACAACCTGATGCTTGTAGGGCGGGATTCGGCACTGTTCTATAAATCGCAGAAACGAAGACACGGTCACTCCCCGCGAACAAGGGCTGAGAACGCTCCGACCAAAACGAATGTTTGTAGAACGTTGCGGAGTTCATTTCCAGTGATCAGCATGGCTTCCGGCCAATCGTCCGGACTTGTTCTGTCTGGAAGTTCGGCGACTCTGCGAACAGCCTCATTGATCTTGTATTCGATGGATTCCCGTATCTTGCCCTCGAAACCGACGATTGCCCGACATTCCACCAACCGGACGTCGATGATGTCGCGGGTTTCCGAGTGTGGGATACGAATGGTGACGTCATTGTAGGAGTCTCCCGAGTAGACCCGAACGACGCGACCGTTGACGACTGTCTTGGGAACGCCAAAGTCAGACATGATTCCTGCGCTTTCTATTCCGTTCATACCGACGTTGGTATCGCAGATAATTGCGACTCTTGCGATCTAGGTTACCACGAAGGTAGATGTTCAATACCTTCAAAGAATCTTGAGCTCTACGGCCAGCTTCCTCGATTCGTTTGAAAGTTTCGCTTGCGCGTTGTCCCATGAAAGACATACGCTCTACGTTGATAATCACACGTTGTATGTCCGCTTTGCGCTCTTCTTCCATTGCGTGTTCTACCGCTTGTTGACTTAGAATGGGAGGCCCGATAAAACTGCCCATGTTCTCCGACTCGCAGAGTAAGACGGTATAGATCGGCATTACTTTCGGGCCGTCCACGTTACTTCTCCAGTCTCGAATTGACCGGTAGCACTGGCGTCACGCCGTGCCCGATGATGAACGTGCAGTGACCGGCGGCACACGCCGCTTGCTGCATCTTGATCGATTCCAGTTGGAGAAACTGATCTGGAGACAACTTCATCGCTTCGCGGTAGGCGTTATCGGCGTTGGCCCTCGATTGTTCCGCTGACAGTCGGGCGTTTTCCGCCAACGTCCGCTGCCGCTCCGTATTGACGCGTTGTTCCTGCGCCGCCGTCTCCACCCTCTGGTGCTTGATGGAATCGGGTGGATTCGCCTTGCCGACGGTGAACGCGATCATTTGGATCGGAATGCCGGTGTCCTTGATATAGGACTCCATTGATCCCGTGACTTTCTGATCGATCTCATCGACGGCTGTCGAATTGATGGCTGTCTCGTTCATCCCATGTTTTCTGATCTCTTGACGAACACGGTTGACAAGTTCGGCTTCGACGTTCCCAGCATACCATTCAGGGCCGAACTTCTCGATCATCCTCACGGAATCCGTGATTCGAACGCGGATCACCGCATCGAAATCGAGCGGCACGCCATCGGACGACATGAAGTCTTCGAAGTGGATCTTGGCTTGCAACGGTCGCATGTCGACCATGATAGCTTTCGTTGTCAGCGCGACGTAAGATCGGCCCGTCTTGACCGGGTCTGCCACCACACCGCCATGCCCGAAGAGAATGGGCTTTCGAATGAGAACAGCTTCGAATCCGGCATCCGGAGCGACGGATGAGCACGCCGATGATAGTGCGGCGAGACAGACGAGGGACAGTGAAAAGAATCTGCGGTTCATGGAACTCCTTGATCGTTCGTGGGTTGACGCGGTCTTACTTGATGCTGCCGTCTTCGATGAAGACGGAAACTCCGCTCTTGTCGGACGTGACGTATTCCATCCAGATCTGTGCATCGGCTGCTTCCGCCTGACCCGCCAGAATCTTCAGACTGTCTTCATCCAACGCGTTGCCGTCGCGCACGAGCAAGACGCGAAGGTTGGGATTCATGGCGATTCCGATCGCCACCGACACTTCGATCTGTTCGGACGTGCTGGCCTGCTCGAAGGGAAGACCGTTGAGCGTGACGCCATGTTCGCCGAATCCCAGGCCCTTGACGGGGAACTTGACCTTGGAGATGAGCAACTCGCGGGTCAATTTCACCTCTTCGGCCTTGTCGCGGAGTTCGTTGGCCTCTTTGGTCGCCTGCTTGGAACGTGTCATCACTTCGAATCGTGCCTTGTTTGCGCGAACCTGACGGTTGGTTTCTTCCAGTTCGACGAGTTTGGCCTTGACGTCGTCCACGGATGGAATCTTTGCCTCAGCCACGTGGAGATTCTTGAGTGCTTCGAGTCCTTCTGCAATCGCTCTTCCGTTAGTTTCCTTGGCTCGATTGAATTCCAACTTGGCCTTTGCCAAGTTATCCTCTGCCGTCTTGAATCGAACAGCAGCAGCGTCCGCAACTTGTTCCATGTTGTGGAGCGTTTGACGGACCATCTGCGCGTTGCTGACCGCCGCGCGGAACGACTCCATCTGCTCTTCGAGTTCAGTGAGCGGAATTTCCTTCACCGGGGCCATTCCGTAATACGGCATCGCATTGGCCTGCTCCGTCAACGACCGAACTTGACGGAGGAACGTCGCACGTTCCGCACCGCACGTCTTGATCTCTTCGTCCAATTCCGACGTGTCGAGCTTGACCAGCCGGCGTAGGGTTTCACGCTGCTTGGGTGGGTCATCCGTCGCGAACGCCATCGGGTCAAACGTCAATTCACCATAGAGCTTGTTGAGCAACGTCTGCGGAGACTTGTAGAGAGCCCCATCCTTGCTCTCGACCGTCAGCGTGGACCGGACGGGGCCGAACTTGTGAGACGCGCAATCCTTCAGATGCTCTATCGGGGTAGTGGACCCACGATTTGAAGTCTCCGTTCCAGGTTCACAATCGCACGTCAAGTAGTCACGCTTGAACTTGCGGACGACCACGTAGTCCCCGAGGTCCAACCTGACGATGCCCTCGGATTCCCCTTTCCGGATGGGTTCGGGCGGCATGAGCCGCTCGCCTCCGAGGGCCATGGAGATGGCGTCCAAGACGCTTGTCTTACCGGCCTTGTTCTTGCCGCCTATCGTGGTGACCGCGCCGGTGGGGACGATGTCTACAGCGACGATTCGCTTGACGTTTTCGGAGTGGAGTCCGACGATTCGCATTCGTTCGTTCCTTTGTGAAAGAGGGCTTCGCAGAATTGACACTTGAACAGACCGTCAATCTGCTCCATGAGTTCATGGTCGCAAATTGCGCACCACATTACTGAGGCACCGTCGGCCTGTGGTCGCGGACGAGAGTCATGAGATCGGCTATCTCGATGACGTGCACAAAGCCGATCTGTTGTAGTGCACGTTCGACACGATCGATGTCAAATCCTTCAGTCACGAAGATGAGCAACGAGGCTAGCGATTGGTCATAGGACCACATGGTATGCTTGGCGATGCGCATTGCTAAAGCAAACCAACTCTTGGTCTGATACTCCCATTCTTTACGGTCTTGCTGAGGACGTCGCATCAAGGCCAGAGCGATTGTTTGCTCTATCTTGCAGGTATTGCACGATCCAGGACCCATACAACGGGCCTTAATCGGACTGTTGGGAAGGGACCAACCGTGACCGAAACTCATATCGGGCCTCCGTTCATGTCGCGTTCTAACACCAACAAGATCGAGTCTCCAGCATGCAGAGACTGAAATGCCGTCACCGACCGTTCCGCCATAGATCTCGACGGGTAACGTTTAGCAGCTTGGCCGTCTTCGTTCCAATGAGTCCCGGTCCACCAGAACTCTCGACCATCAAATTCTGTTCCGAAGTCGCTGCATAGCACCCGTTTTACGCAGCAAGCACCGTCGTTTTCCATTCGTTCAGCCTTAGACGTGGACAGAGTATACGCGGGTTTTTAACCCAGGTCTAGTGGTTTCTTCGTCGGGTATCGACCAGAGAGCGCATCGCGCATGATCTCCTTGGTCGGTTCTTCGAAATCCCCATCATTGATCGCCCAATGGAGATACTGACGTGGAACGGATTTGAGCGGCGTCCCGGCGTGTTTGCCGAAGTTCATACACGCCACGCCGTTTCGCCAGGCGATCTTCTCGTCCGGGTCCAAATTTCCCGGCTTCACCGTTTCGAACAGCATATTGTGTAGACTCTTGGCGTCCCTCGGAAGATCGGGATTCTGCTCCAGTAGACCGTCCAAGAGTTCCATGGTCCACTCGATGTCAACTAGCGCATCATGCGCGGAGTCGCCCATGTCTTTGCCCAAGATTTCCTTGACGGCGGCCGACAAGGTCATGGGTTTGACTTTCTTGAGCAACCGGAATACATCGATCTTCCGACCGGGAACGTAGACCAAGTGGAGGCGTCGGAATTCCTCCACGAGAAACCCGATGTCGAATCGCGAGTGATTGAACCCCACCGTGTCCGACATGTGCAGCTTCCGATAGAGTGCCGGGCCGAACTCAGCGAAAATTGGTGCGTCCTTGACCATATCGTCGGTGATATGGTGCGACGCGTCTGACGCCTCGATGGGGATTGGCATCTGCGGGTTGACGTAGGTTTTCCACGGTATCTTGTCGCCATTCGGCAGATACTGAATGATGCCTATCTGGATGATCCGGTCCACCTTCGCGTGCACACCGGTGGTTTCGAAGTCGATCGCGTAAGCGGGACGATCCAGCTGCATTAGCACTGCTTTACCTCAACGGCCCGTGGGCCTTTGCCGATGTCTGTAGGCGTGAACTCAACGTCGTCACCCTCTTGCACTGTTTCGAACAAGGAATATGGCTGAACGTCGTTGGCGGAGAAAAACCGCGCTTCGCTCTCCCCTTCAACCTGAATCCATCCAAACCCTTTGGGGCGGATGATTCTAACTACTTTGCCGACCATGGGATGACTCCTGTAACGCTTTCACTTCTGCGGGAAACCGCCATCGTGGACCGTCCCAACCCGTCTTGGTCTCTTGGACCCGATGTTGTTCGAGCCACTCAGAAGAGACTGAATTGGAATTTCCGACGTGGTTTCTCCACCAATTTTGAAGTCGCTTCTTGATGTTCATATCGATGACCTGCACACCAAATTGACCCGGCCTGTCGTAGCGCCGGGCACAATGGATCGTGACAGAGCGTATCAACCGTGATCGTCGGAGACTTTGACCGCAGTCTTTTGGACTTCGTGGACATGGGATTCCACTAGCATCAAATAGCGCCGGAGGTCGCGCAAGTCATCGATGACTCCATCCGCGATAGAATCATCTTGCAAGACCGCTTTGAAAACGTCGTATCCCTGCTCTTCACATTGCTTTTCCAGGCGGTCCCACTTCCTGGCAAGCATCATGAAAGCTCCGACACCCCCGCGACGTTTCCAACTACCGCCGTATGATGCATCTTTTTTCATCAATTCGGTGACGTCTTGCGTCGCGATGTCTTGGAGAACGGCTCGATCAGCCATGGGTCTGTCCCGTCCGCTTCATGAATCGACGCGTCAGCCAATCGAGGGCCACCGCCGTCCAATCGTAGTTCTGATCCATCGTTCGAAGCAACTCGATGGATTGATGGAATCGTCCCATGCCGTCCGTCGTCTTGTAGATGTGATGCGCGCGCAGGATGTTGTAGATCGTCTTGAGACCGGGGGTCAGTCCCAGCGTCTGTTGGCCCTCGGGAAATCCAAGGTCCGCGCTGCGCAACACGTAGCCGATCTGATCGTCCAGGTCTTCCATGTATTCTTGCGGCGACAGGTTGTTCGTGAACTCCGCAGGATACATCAGAAGCGGCTTGTCGCCGGGCGTTGTCTCGTCAGCATACACGAAACATCGCTCTTCTCGCGCGCTGAGCATGGGAAGGCACGACACGAGTGTTTTGCCGAGCCCTTCCTTGTCCGCGTAGACGTGCATGTTGGCGCTGAACTGAATGTATGTTCCGACCGGAACGCCGATCCAGGTCGCCATATATTCCTGAAGAAACCCGAAGTGGACCGCGTTGGCGCCGTAGGCCCCGAGCAACATATCGTTGCTCCGGCAGAATACTGCCATGTCCAGTTCGCCGTTGGTGTTGATCTGGAACGTCGCTGTCAAGTTGCACGGAACGTCCAAGTGATCCGCATCGGTCGATAGCGGGTCAAGATTGAGATCGTGCTTGGGGCTCCACATCTGTAGCACGCTACGACGATCGTTGGGGTTGTCCCGCAAGCGACCGGCGATGATCTTCAACTGATCAATGTTGAAGAACTCGCGCCACCGATAGCCGTAGGCCCCGTCGAGCGTGCGGCCATCGTCGGAGAACTTGTCGAAATCCTTGACGTATCGCGTCAATCCTTTGAGGTCGTTCCGTCCGGCGAGCATCCACAGAGATTCGTAGAGATGGAAGAACGGATTGGCATCCCGTTCTGGCCAGAAGACAACCCGTTCTAGCGGCTTGCGGTAAATGGTGACCACTGGGCCAGGAGCCACGATGACCGTGCCGTTACGGCTGTCCCGGCGCACGCCGTTGACCGCGATATAGGCGAGACCCTGATACAGGGCTTGATGAACGTTTCGAACGTCGATTACACGCACGTGAATCTCCTCTTCAGACGGTTGCCTTCTCTGGCGCTGCGATACTTCGCGTATTCACAGGCCCACATCTCGACCTCATGGAGTTCCCATGGTTCGAACTCCGAGGGCCAGTATTTTGTGTCCCGGCTCATTTCCAGGATTTCAGTCATCATCTTGAGCATGACGACTTGGTGGGATTTGTTCCCGTAGTTGAACTGATGCGGATTGCCGTCCAGGGCGTAGCCGAGCCCTCGGGCGCACCCCGGCCCGGCGACGGTCCATGTATTGATGTCTGGAGCACCATCGAGCACGGGCGTCCACCGAAGGTCCCATACGATCTCCCCGGCCGAAAAACTGCCCATGTTCTCCAACTCGCAGAGTTCGGCGTGCGCTTCGGATTGGTATTTCCAACCCATGATGGAGTAGATCTTGGGCAACCGCTCCTTGGCCTTATCGATGACGTTCAGGATGCCTTCTAGTTTCGTCATCCCGTAAGGGGAATGCGTCATAAACGCACCGGTCGTCACCGGCCGGATGTCCTTGAGACGCTCATACGCGATGGCAGAATCCCACTTCCCCAAAAGCAGGTCCTTGATTTTTTCGCCGGTCTCGATACGATTGAACCATCGGAACGCGATCGTGGCGAAAATGATCTGTATCTGAGCGTAATAATCGATGCGTTTGTTCGATGGTTCCGGAGTCAAGATGCAAAGCGGAGTTCGGATATTCTCCCGAAACCACGTTGTCGTCTTGTCGTTCTCACGATGGACGTTCGTGAATCGCCACTCCTGAAAGATAGGATCGGAGGTCCACGGCGCGATCTGGCCGGCTAGCCGGCGACGTCGGATGCGCTCGCGTTCTACGGCTGTCGTGAAATATTCAGAGATGTTATGCAAGATAAACCTCTTTCTTGCGCCAATCCCAGACGTTGTAGTGGTGCACCGTAGAACCGAATCGTGTCAGACCCTTTCCAAATGGGTAGAGTAACAACGCACAGTCCTTCGGGTATGGGTCAATCTCGCCGACGAAGGTCAATCGACCTTCGAGAAACAACACGGTCGCCTTTCGGTGAACCCATTTCCGCCACCACGCCGACCCGACACTTGCGGGAACGAGCACGGCGTGATTGCCAACCGATTCGGTTTGGTGCGCTTTCTCCACCCACGGTTCGATCTTCCGGAACGGCATGTTGAGCCAGTTCCAACCGAAATATGGGGATTCCCAACCGTTTCTGATCAATAACGCGTCGTTGTCAACCGTGTAGTATCTACTGGCGACGGCATTCTCCGGGCTCGCGGCGAGGTCTTTCCAGAACGAGGTAATCTGGAGCAGAGTCTTGACAGATAGCAAGAATTCTTGGGGCGTGCCATAGTCTTGACGACTACTGCCCGGTGTCGGCATCGGTGGTGTCGCGCTCATGGCTAGAAGCCTAAGCGCGCCAGAGTCAACGCGAGGGCATCATCCCGGCCCAACCAGACCGTTTCCACACCGGCGTCTTTCAGACGCGGCATCATGCTGCGACGTAACCGCTTGTCGCGCTCCACGGTGTTGTCGGAGCAGAGTGGTCGCTCATCTCCGCGCGCGTCCCGACGATTCTGGATACCGCGCAGACAGGTTTCGATGGGTGTATTGAGCGCGATGACGAGCACCGGCGACAACTTGTTGAGCGCCGCGCAGCGCTTGACGTCGTCACCGATCATGATGCCCTCGAAGAGAATGTCGTGACCAGCGATTCTCGCCATCTCGATCATTTCATAAACGAGGTCGATCTTGGGAATGGTGTCGCATCCGCCGGTGGGGTTTTCATAGCTGCCGGGGATGAACAACTGCTCCACCGTCGATTTGAGTGAGGTGAGGAGATATCCGCTGGGTCGTTTTCGTCCGGGAATGGTGAAAATGACCTGACGTCCTTCATACTTGTCCATGACCGATCGGACCAATGTGCTCTTGCCGGATCCTGACGTGCCTCTGATATTGATGATCATTCGTTCATTTCCCTTCGGAGTGAACCAGTATACGCTGAGTTAAAAAGAAACGCGAGCGGTTTCTAGCTGCGCTCGCCGGGCGCTAGAGACGGTCGAGAATGCTCGCAGAGGGAGAGGCACCGGACGTCCGGCGCATTAGGCTACGCGTCTCCTCGGCGTCTTTTTCGGCATTCGAGAGGGCTTCGAGGAGAAGCACGGTGAGAAGGGACTCGGGCCAAGCGCTGAATTCTGCTGGTTTTGGTGATTCCGCAGGAACGGGAAACCAAATGACCTCGTCCAAGGCGTTCTTCGCAGACTTCTCCACGAATAATCGAATGTTATCTCGCATATCGATTTTCATAATCAATCGATACGGTTCGAAGGTCACAAGAATCCTGGTATTCTTGGCCGAACTTTTTTCGTAGTTATAGTTATATTTGAACATAATTCACTTTAGAGCCTTTCCCACCAACAAGCTAGATAGCCGGTTTCGTTGAGTATCTTTCTAATCTTAGTCTGTTCTCTAGCTGGTAATAGAAACCACTCACCTTTCTTTGAATAAGTCTTGTATATGAAATGCAATTTCCTTTCGGCTAGAAAAGAGTGCAATTCACAACAGACCTGTCGGTAATTTTCCAACGTTACCTCTATCGGCCAGCCTCTGGAAATATCTTCAAGCCTCTTGACCGGATCGACAGATTTACCTATTTTGAATAGCCGGCCTCCCTGCATTCTCAATAGATAAACGAACGATGTTGGACCCTCACACGTCGATCGACGTTTGGCAATCCTTTTTTGTCGGTCCCGCGCAGGACACGCTTGAGACAGACAGCCGTTACGGTCAGAACATGGACCTTGAAAAATTCCGGTAAAATGCGCAATCTTACGATAGGCTGCGGCAACGTCTCTAGACCTCACTACACAGTGTTCACTGGATGATCTGTAAATTAAGACAGGTAATTCAGGAATTGGACCATGATACCCTTTTTGACGAAACCACTGTCTTGCAACTGATAAATACACATAACCGAATGGTAGAGGATTGTATGATTTCCCTCTCCACTGGTTCTCTCTCCAAGCTAAGAGTCGCAAGTCAGAAATCAACTTACTGCTCCAAGTAGGTCCACGTATTAGCCTGGCGATTCAGTTTCCACTTGCTAGACAACCCAGATTTCACCATCTTCTGGATGTCATGTGTATTTTCCGCCAAGTGCTCGGAGGAATAGGTCTCCTTGCGGAATTGCCAAAGCACGTCCCAGCACACGCCGCGTGAGACATTCGTGGTCAACTTCGCGGTCTCGATCGCCTGACGATCAATGTAGGAACCGATGTAGCGCTTGCCATACATGAATTTCTTGTAGGCGCACAACGTCGTTTCGATTTCCCACACCGTGCTCGTCCGTGGACCGGCCAACTTGTCGCGGAGGTCGGCCCAGGATTCTGCAATCTGATTGCGTCCATCAGCCGGTGTCGTTTCGTCGGCCTCCGTCACCCACTGATCGAGACCGTAGGCGTAGCACAATCCGTTCCTGCATGACGTCGCGATGTCGAGATTCAAGTCTGTCGGCGCGAAGTTCATTGGAGTGATGGTGTGCAACGCTTCGAGGTAGAGGAACAACGTGAATTGCCCGAACGAGTGAAGGTCCTTGGCGCGACTGTAAACCACGTCGTATCGGGCTTCGGGTGCGTCTAACCCCCTTGTTGCTCTCAAGAACGCTTCGTGTTGTGGCAGCCCGCCAATCCACTTCTGATACGACGCCACTGCCGGCACAAAAAGGTTCTTGCTGCGCACCCAACGCCGATCAGTCTGGCAGAGAATCTTCTCCCGGCCCTCGTGGTCCCACCAGCGTTGCATTCGGTTCAAATCCACGTTCTCGAAGTCGGGGAATTCGTTGTAGACGTAGAACGTGCTCGCACCGCAATAGGTCATGGCGTAAAGAAACGCCAACCAGTATCGCTGCTCCACGTTCAATTCGAACCGTTTGCAGATGTAGAGCAACATCTCATACGATGGGTCGATGTCGCCGATCTCTTGCGATTTGTAGTGATACCGCAGATATTGCGGAAGACGGCTAGGCACGTTCCACCCCTTCTGCGACCATTCGCGGTGTTGCGCAGAATGCTCGCCAGAAGATATTGTCGGTGCTCGCATACCACGTCGCGCCGAACGCCTCGACCTTCCAGAGTGGACGGTATTCATTTCGACCGGCCCACAATTGTGAGTCTTGGAACCACACACCGGCGAACGATCCTTTGAGAGATCCGATGAACTCCTCAGGCGTATCTCCCATCATGAGACGTCTAAGGAACACTTCTCCGTCGTTGTCCGTATCGCACGTCACACGGAATGCTCGTTCAAATTCTTCCTTCGTTCCCATGTGGATGACGCCGTTGAACGCGAGCGCACGATTACCCACTACGATGGGTTGATTGGCCCAGCCAGAGGTTGCATAACGCGCGTGGATGATCGCCGGTCGTCCCGGATCAAAGAAATCGATCAACCTGTGGACGGCCCAATCCGATTGGTCATGGCTGATGTATTGGCTGAAAGCCCCGAAACCCAAAGGCTGGGCCATCCCGAGGGCATGGAGCCCTCGGATACGGCTTTCCCTGACCAGGTGAGCCATGGCCAGTGTGACGCGCGAATCGAATACCGTGGAGTCGTTGAGCGGCTTATAGCCAATAATGCCACACATGGCTAGACGGCCTCCCGCTGGGTCTTCGGCAACGGATTGGTCATCTGGAAGTAGTGTAGGAAGATGTCTTCCGAGTCCTGCCACGACCATGGTTCCCATCTTCCGATGGTTTCTCGTTCTTCGGCCGACGTCGGCGGATAGCGTTCGGTGTCATCGAAAACGAACAAGCCTGGTTTCCAACCCTGTTCGGCTTCGAATCGCACCATCATCCGATCGGACTCTTCCAGGACAGTCTCGAAATATCTGTCGCTGTAGCCACATCCGAACGCGCAATCGATGATCAACTGCGCTCGATGTTCTGCCGCGCGATACTCCTCAAACTGCGGCGTTTGTTTGAGCCACTTCGTCACGTCGCCGAGATACGCCTCGGACGCGTCGTGGAGCAAGGCTTTCCGAGTGTGCTGACGTTTGACGCGTTCCGGAACGTTCCGGAAACGATTCTCTACGATTCGCGCGACGAACACGGAATGCTGCGCGACGGAGATCGGAAACTGCGTATGCCCGGCGAACCGGTTGGCGAGGGCCAGTGAGTGAGCGATATCCGCGATCTTGATGACATCCACGGAAAGGGCCAGAGGATTGACCTCCTGCCCAGTATAGGTCACAATTTTCGTTCGTGAAGTGGACATGATTTACCTGTTGCCGTAGTTACTGGGATGGCCCGGATGTTCCGGTGTGGCCAAATCGTCTCCCGACAAGAATGCGGCCATTGGGCCTTTCTCAATGAAATTCCGCATCCAAGGGGAAATGGTGGATAACACGCCGCTACGGTCAGACTCGAAATCGTCCGTCGATCGGCACCCGTCTTCCATCCTTCGCCAATCGGAGTTCCGTCTTGACGAATTCCTTGAGGTCATCCAGGACCTGTTTCGTCGTCTGACCCGGTGTGACGTCGGCCGATGCCTCGATATGCACCGTCTGGTAGCTGGCGATCGACACGCAACTACGGAACGAGATCGACTTGATTTTCGTTTCCACACGCTTCTGCGGTAATGCTTTCTTGGCCACGTTCGTTCTCCTTCAATGACTCCTCGATCGCTTCTGACACGAGGAGTGAAATGGACTTCCCGGTTTGAGCCGACTTATCGGCGATACGCTGCTTGACCTCCTCAGTCACGTGTGCAGCGATATAGACGTTTCTCTCTGACAAAATCATCGTGAACCTGCCAAATGAATCGCGCAACAAATG
>Ga0193752_1001935_pt1 | contig 16428 bp, 12 predicted proteins | sample H1c1metaG_FD_144924 | JGI IMG/M metagenome (GOLD analysis project Ga0193752, IMG submission 144924) | Soil microbial communities from a riparian zone of the East river system, Colorado, United States - H1c1 | ecosystem: Environmental > Terrestrial > Soil > Riparian zone | place: USA: East River... | reverse complement strand
GAGTTGGTCGAGGCAAGGGATCCCAATAATATATTGAATTCGTTGCAGGGTAAGATCGCCAATGCAGTAGTAACTCAGGGATCTGGTGGCCCGGGCAGCGGTTCACGAATTGTATTGAGAGGCAACCGTTCCATCCAGGGATCCAACAACGCCCTGATTGTCGTTGATGGAGTTCCGATTAATAACTCAACGAATGGAAGACCCTCCAGCGATTTCGGCGGCGTGCAGGGCTCCGACGGTGCATCAAATATCAACCCCGATGACATCGCCTCCATGACCGTTCTCCGCGGTCCTTCAGCCGCCGCATTGTATGGAAGTCAGGCTGGCAATGGCGTTATTGTCATTACTACCAAACAGGGAGCCCGGGGCAAACTACAGGTGACGCTGAATTCAGGCGTGGCCAGCGAAAAAGCCATTGGATTGCCCGCGGTTCAAAATAAGTATGGCCAGGGTAACAGCGGACTCCTGGATACCGAAGCGGGAGAAAGCTGGGGCCCCGAAATGGACGGCCGCAGCTACACGAACTATCATGGCAAGGAGGCAACCTACACTGCACAACCGGATAATATAAAAGATTTCTATAGAAATGGTGTCAGCGTCAATAACGCGATTGGCATCTCCGGCGGCAGTGATAACATGCAGGGCTACTTATCCTACACAAACAATTCTATCCAGGGGATAGTTCCAAAAAACAATTTGACACGCCACACGGTAAATCTGCGGGTTGGACACAAAATCAGCGAGAAAATCTCGACAGATGCCAAGATCACCTATATCATCCAGGATGTTAAAAACAGACCTACCGGAGGACCCGGAGGTGCACCTTTTCAGATGTACCAGATTCCAAGGAGCGTGCCTACCTCTGACGCCGAGCAATTTGAAGTGCGGGATGCCATGGGCATACCCGAACCAGCTCCTTTCCCTGCTGCAATAGCGGCGCTCTATCAAAATCCCTACTGGATCGTCAATCGTAATGCGCTCAATGAAACCAGGAAAAGGGCAATTGGGTTTCTAACGGCCAAATACCAGTTTACAAACTGGTTAAGTTTGTCTGCAAGGGGTAACCTTGATTGGACCTTTGACCAGGGCGAGAATCCCATCTACCAGGGTAGCCTAAGCGCAAAGGCAGGTGGAGGAAATTATTCTCAGAACTTTATCACAAAGACAGAGAAATGGTTTGACGTCATCCTCGAAGGAGGCAACAACATCACGAAGGACCTCAAAATCAAATACCACCTGGGGGGCATTTACCAGGACAGCAGGTCCGAAACCAATTCTGCCTCCTCAAATGGTCTCAATGTGGCTAATAAATTCAGTATGAATTTTGCCGCTGCGCCTTCACTGACCTCCTCCTTTTACAAGGTGCTTACGCAAGCGGTATTTGGCCAGGTGAATTTGTCCTGGAGGGACATGATCTTTCTCGATGCAAGTTTGCGCAACGACTGGGACTCACGATTGCCCAGCCCATATTCCTATCAATATCCATCCATCGGTGCTTCAGCAGTGTTGTCCGATCTGATCACTCTGCCTGAAAAAATTTCATTCCTGAAAGTAAGCGCCAACTATGCACAGGTAGGCAATGGTGGACAGTTCGGGCTTTTGAACCCGGTTTATTATTACGACCAGGGAGCCGAGAACGGGTATATGCAGCGTGGATTGACCTACCCAATCCCGGGACTGAAACCGGAGATCGTAAAAAACCTGGAACTTGGAATTGAGGCAAGATTCATCAACAACAGGATAGGGTTTACGGTTACCTATTACAAGAGCAATTCATTCAACCAGCTGTTACAGGTGGCCTTACCTCCGGCCACGGGTTACGCAAATAAATACATCAACGCTGGAAATATTCAAAACAAGGGCGTTGAACTAACAATATCAGGAACGCCGGTGGAAAGCCAGGATTTTCACTGGGATCTTGCCCTTAATGCGGCATTGAATCGTAATAAGGTCATTGCCCTGAGCGAAGACGTGAAGATATTTTACCTGGGTGGAGGCTTTGGAAGATCCGCAACTCCAGTTGTTCAGGAGGGTGATCCTTATGGTCAACTACTGGCATTCAAATGGGCCACTGATGCAAAAGGCGACCGACTGGTTGATGGGGATGGCAAACCCGTACTGAGCGAGGAACAGGAATATGTGGGCAATTACAATCCAAAAGCAACAATCGGTTTCACAAATACATTCAATTATAAAAACTTTTTCGCACGCGTACTTATCGATGGTCGCGTGGGTGGAACCATAGTATCGGGCACTGAGATGAACCTGGCCTTTGGCGGCATTCCGGAAGCGACGGAAAAATATCGTGAGGGTGGATGGGACCTGAATGCTGTCGATGCAGACGGTCAGCCCGTGACAACCTCTATTACGGCGCAGGATTTCTGGCAAACTGCTTCCAGCAAGGATTATGGAGCTGGTGAATTCTTTGCCTATGATGCCACCAACTTCCGCCTTCGCGAAGCCTCGCTCGGCTATCAGATTCCGATCCAGGCGAAGAAGTTTATTACCGCAGCCAGGATCTCCTTCGTAGGCAGGAATTTGTTCTGGTTCTATCGTGGCAAATCGCTGCTGGACATCCCTGGTCTTGGCAAAAGGAAAATGAAATTCGATCCCGACCTGACACTTGGAAATGGAAACTGGCAGGGTGTAGAATACGGTGCACTGCCTTCCACACGTAGCCTTGGCATTAACCTCCAACTAACTTTTTGACACACTTACAACAGACTGACATGAAAAACAGAAACTATATTTATCGCTTTGCAGCACATCTGCCTGTTCTGTGTTCTTTGCTATGGGTTTCCTGCACCAAAGATTTTGCGGAAAGCAACAGCGACAAAAATACCATTGCAACGGTGGGTCAGGCAGAATTACCTTTTCTTTTTGCCAAGGCTGAACAATCGGCGATTCCCACCAACGATACCTATGAAATATCCCAGCATCTTTTTGCTGATCACTATGCGCAATATTTTGCTTGTACCGCTTCGTACTTTCCTTCCGATCGTAATGTGATCAGGATGGACTGGATCTATTCGGCTTTCGATCCGATCTATACCGACATGGTTCCGCAGCTGCAAACGATTTTTTCGGTTTCAGATCCTGGTTCCGCGGAATATGCCCTGGCCAATATTGTGTGGGTACTCGGTTTTCACAAGGTGACAGATTACTGGGGTCCCATTCCGTATTTCCAGGCAGGTCTTCCAAACAATACCATGCCGTATGACGCGCAGGATCTGATCTATGATGACTTCTTCAAAAAACTCGATTCTTCAGTAAATACATTGAAAAGCGCTACTTCTGTTTCGTTTGGGGATTATGATTTGATTTACCAGGGCGACCTGAGCAAGTGGATTAAGATGGCCAATACTCTAAGACTTCGCCTGGCTGTCAGAATTTCGAATGTTGATCCTGCAAGGGCAAAAACAGAAGCTGAAACTGCTTATGCTTCCGGCGTTTTTGAGACCAGCCCCGATGACGACGCGTTAATTAAGAAGAGTTTGAAAGGCAAAGATTACAATGGCCTTTCTAACATGACAGCCTGGGATGAATTCCGCATGAGTGCCGCGATGGAATCGGCCCTCGCCGGCTATGAGGATCCCCGTTTACCTGTATACTTCTTGCCTGCTGGCGCCAGCGCCGATAATCCTGAGGGTACTGGTCACTACGAGGGATTGAGAAATGGACTTACGACTACTCAGCTGGTTGAGGCCGCAAACAAACCAGCCAATCTCTCCAATCCCGGTCCCCGTTGGTCATCTCCGGCTTATGGCGGCACCGCGGGTTATCTCGAAACACCACAAAATATTATGTGCACCGCAGAAGCCTGGTTCCTGCGCGCGGAAGGCGCAATGCTGGGATGGAACATGGGAGGAACGGCCCAGGAACTATATGAAGGCGGGATTACAAATTCACTGAAACAATGGGGTATAACTGACCAGGCGGTGATTGACAATTATCTTAACAGCCCTAAGGTTCCCATCGCGCCGGGAGATTATCTGAATTCACCACCTGTCTCGGATGCGCCTGTTAAGTTTTCTGCTAACCCTGCAACGCAGAAAGTGCAGATTGGTATACAAAAATGGCTGGCCTTGTTTCCCGATGGCTATGAAGCCTGGGCCGATTACCGGAGAAGCAGAGCCTTTGTCCGATATCCTGTTGCTCATTCCGACAATCCCGACATCACGAATACCAATACACAGTGGATCCGAAGAATTCCTTTTCTGCTTGCTGAAACGCAGAGGAATAAGGCGGCTGTCGATGCGGCTCTTCCTCTACTTGGCGGACCGGATAAAGTAACGACGCCGCTATGGTGGGATAAGAATTAAGTGATTTGCATGAGTCGGCCTGAAATATTATTTCTGAATCATATCATCATGCGGGTATTAAACTCAATACGATATCTGTGTTGTGCAATTGTTATCTGGTCCTGTGATTCTTCTTCAGCACCTGGGCCTGAAGAGACGACCCTATTTCGCTTCCAGGCCGGAAGGGAATCGAGATGGAGCAGCCCTGAAAATCCAAATGGCGAAAAGGGAGCCGGAGGAAAAACAAATTCCGGCGCCAAGGGACGGGCATACCTGAGGATTGATCCGGGCAAATCCCTTCAATTATTGAATATTAAAGATCAGGGTATCATAGACCGGATCTGGATAACCATATCTGAACGCAATCCCTCTATACTTCGTTCACTAAAAATTGACATGTATTGGGACGGCGAATCCAAGCCAGCAGTTTCTGCTCCCTTTGGAGACTTCTTCGGAATAGGTTTGGGCAGGACGACCAGTTTCGAAAATCAATTCTTTGCAAGTCCCGAAGGAAGGTCATTCAACTGTTTTATCCCCATGCCTTTTCGCAGCGGCGCACGGATTGAGATTGTAAATGAATCCGAAAAGCAGGGAGTCGAAATGTACTATGATGTAGATTATTCGCTTACCGATAATTGGAATACAAATAACTTATACTTTCATGGCTTCTGGCATAGGGATACGGCTACCGCGCTCACTGAGGACTTTGAAATATTGCCACCGGTAACTGGTAAGGGTCGCTTTCTCGGCACCAACGTTGGAGTGAATGCGAATCCATGGTATAACGACAGCTGGTGGGGGGAAGGTGAAGTAAAGATCTATATGGACGGTGACAAAAACCTGCCTACGCTGAATGGCACAGGCACGGAAGACTATATCGGTACTGGCTGGGGACAGCAAAAATTTATACAAAAATACACCGGCTGCACCGTGGCGGATTCCGAATTGAAGCAATGGGCTTTTTACCGGTATCATGTGATCGATCCGATTTATTTTCAGACGGACTGCAAAGTCACCATACAACAGATAGGCGGCACCTGGATGGCAGGAGCGCAGCGGATACAGGACTCTGGTGTTCCATTTATTCCTGTAACAACAGAAGACGGCCCCGAGTTGCTGTCTGTCTATAATAAAAACAAACCTTTCAAACTGGATTCCACCAGGTATAAGAAAGGATGGGCAAATTTTTATCGCTCTGATGATCTTTCTGCCATGGCCTATTTTTATCTCGACAAGCCGACCAATAACCTGCCGCAGCTGCAGCCACGGGCTTTCAGGATACTTAATCTGAAGGAGAAATAAAAAAAATGGCTCTTTTCCTCGCGCGTGAGAAATGAATCAGGAACGATTTCCAAAATAATCCCTCGGGTTGTCGATCAAAAAAGTTTTGATCTCATCCAGACTGAACCCCGACTTTAGCAGCATGGGCACCGCATCGGTAATCATATAAGCAAAGGTTCTCTTTGAAGCACTCTCATCCAGGTGAGGCGCTTCGGATCCTTCGTACTTCTTCTGGCCGTTCACCCAATGCCAGTTGCTGTCAATGGATATAAACAACTGTTTCGCATAACCGGCATCGCAGACGGATCTTATAAAAGACACAAGCAGTGATTCCGGAGTATAAAAACTCTGCGCGAAGGTGTCTACTTCGAGGTAGCTGCCCGCCTTCAGGAGTTTAATCAGGTCGCCAACCTTACCCTTTCGGCCTACGTCCACATGTGAGAAATAAATACGTTTGGGGTCGGCTCCCTGCTTTGACAGCAGATCAAATTGTTCGACCGCATTGCCGGTATGCGTGACGATGTGAACGCCTGTCTTTTTCTGCACTTTTGCCGCAGCACTGAACACTTTTATTTCCCAATCCGACATCGGATTGTGTTGTTGTGCCACTTTGATAATTCCAGCCCGGAGTTTTGTATTACCAATGCCTTCGGTAACTTCCTTCGTCATGTAATCCACCATCGCACTCTCTTCCTTCATGTCCGCAAACCAGGGTGGAAGTTTGGACTGCCTGTAGAAGCCGGTTGAGACAATGATCCTCACTTTGCTGCGGTTGGCGATCTGCTCATAAAGATCGATCGGCCTGTAGGGACCCACATCAACAAGAGTATTGATACCCACTCTGGCCGCATCATTCAATTTTTCGACCACAAAGTTTACCGACTCCTCCCGCAGATTGTCGGGGATGGATTGGAAACCGGGATCGTCGGGTGCGGCACCGTTGAAAAACAGCAGGTGTTCATGTATCAGGGTGATACCGAGCTTGTCGGTTTCGATATTGCCCGTTAGAGTCGGTATCGGCCCCGAACGGTTCGCCAGGGTATTGATTGACAGCGTGCCCAGAACCGGTAGACGTGCTGTTATGAATGCGGATGCAGTCAGGGAACTGGTATTCAAAAATTTTCGACGTGAAAATGGGTGCTGATCAGGGCGCATAAATTGATGTTTGAGTTGGATCTTATGACATTAACATCCCGACTGGCTAAGGGAGGAAATAATTGGTTTGAAGAGATGTTTGCCTTCTAAAGTTAATTCAGACCAGTATGATACTATTATCCTATTTAGTGTAATAGCTATGCTATTTTGTAGGGAGGTTCTAATGGGTTGATGCAGTGGTAGGCGGCTTGTTCCGGAGCTGAGTCAGGAAAAATAAGGAAGGGGTCAAACACCCATCGATCTTACCTTATAAGGTCGCCTTCTGGTAATTCAGCCGGAAGGTTCTTGGCTGACAATGCATGAATTTTTTAAATTGTTTGTAGAAGAACGGAATGCTTTCGAAACCCGATTTATAACAGATCTCGCTGATCTGTTTGTCCGTTTCGATCAACAATTTGCAGGCGCTGCCTATGCGGTATTCATTCAGGAATGTAAAAAACGATTTCATCATGGTCTTGCTAAAAAAGCGCGAAAAATTTTCTTCACTCATATTTACGTGGCTGGCCACTTCTTCGAGGTAAATCCTTTTTCCATAATTCTTACTCACGTATTGATATACCGCATTGATGCGTTCGCTCTTCGTTGGTGTAAATTCATTCGTGAAGCCGTAGGTGGAAAGCAGGTGAAAGTCTTCTGTGGAGGCCAGTTCCTTCAGTATCTGCATGAGGATGATACATTTTTCAAAAGGGTCTGCTTCCAGCAATTCCGGCAGCTTGGCCTTTACCCGCAGTGCAACTTCCTTGCTGAATTTGATTCCCTGGTTCGACCTTTTAAATAACTGAACGATACTGGGAAACTGGTCGTTGTTGAGCCAGTTAATAAATTCTTCATTCAGGAAAATAACAAATGCTTTTGGTATTTCCTTTTCTTCCGCAGAGTTGATCCAGGTATGCGGAAGGTTAGAACCCAATAACACGAGATCATGGTCGAAAAAATGTTCAATGTTATTTCCCACATACCGGATGCCATGCCTGCTCAGGATCAGGGTAAGTTCATATTCTGGATGGTAATGCCAGGGGTAATCAAAGTCCTGATTGGTCTCCTGTCTTTCAACCCGGAACAAGGAACAACTGTCTTTGGGAATGGGTTTATATGCAGGTTTCATGCAGGTTAGTTTAGTTCAATTTAATAAAAAATACGGTAATGTCGATAGACAATATAGAATAGTAATTCATCAGGATCGCATAAAAACCGGGAGGATGGCCAACTTAGATTTACACCGGTTTACTGTTTATAACGGGCGGGAAAAATCAATACTCCGCGCCCAATTCCTGGATCATTAATGCATTTCAATGAAGATCACAAAAGTCACTCCCATTATCCTAAAGCTTCCGGAAATTTCAGATGCAGCCGACGGCACGCAGGACGATCTGATCATTATCATAGAAACCGATGAGGGTATTACCGGCTATGGTGAGGTGGACACGGCTCCTTATGTAGGCAAGGCCGTGGTTGAAGCGTACATGTCGCATGGTCAATGTTATGGCCTGGCCGAAGTGATTATAGGAATGGATCCATTTGATTATGAACAGATCTGGAATGAGATGTGGTTCAAGACTTACTATTATGGGAGAAGCGGGCCCGTGATGCATGTGATCAGTGGAATTGACATGGCGCTCTGGGACATTATGGGCAAGGCCACGGGCAAACCGGTTCATAAATTATTGGGAGGTTCTTACGTTGATAAGGCAAGAGCCTATGCCAGTGCCCTGATGCCGGAAACAATTGATGGGGTAAAGAAACTGGTGGACGCCAACCTGGCCCTGGGATACACGGCCATGAAATTCGGATGGGGACCGCTGGGCTATGACGCTAAATTCGACATTGAATTGATAAAGGCTGCGCGGAAGGCTGCGGGGGATGGTATCGAGATCATGATAGATATTGGTAAGCGGTACAGACTCAAGCCCGCTATGTATGTCGCAAAGGCTTTGGAGCAATTGGACATCTACTGGCTGGAAGAGCCGTTGCCCGCAGAAGACTTTGCAGGGTACAAGACACTGGCCGCCTCAACTACCATGCGGATCGCCACGGGAGAAGAAGAAACCGGCAGGATGGCATTTTCACGACTGATCAACGAAACACATGTTGATGTGATCCAACCGGACATGTCACGATGCGGCGGCCTGACCGAGGCTAAGAAGATCGCCTCAATTGCTAAAGACAATAATATCTTATGTGTACCCCATGCGTTCAAAACCGGTATTCTTGTTGCGGCCTCTATTCACCTGATTGCGGCCATTCCTAATGCGCCCTTCCTTGAATTTTCGGTTACCGAATCACCCATCAGGAAAGGAATACTCCAGGACCCTTTTGTCATGCGTGATGGCTATGTTGAAGTTCCCCAGAAACCCGGTCTGGGCATTGAATTGAACCAGGAAGTGATAAAAAAATATGGGATTGAAAGAAAAAACTAAACGTTACACCTGCGGGCATGGCGTCGGAATAGAATAAATAATCATCAAGATAGCATAAGAACAGCGCGGGCAGGTGTATTAAATTTGAATGGAACCGTCAACTGGTTTCAGCCATAATGAGGGCCTTTGAATTTACCTCAACAGTCATTTCTTATCCCCTTAAATTAAGCGGGGGCGCGATTAACTTTTTAAACATGTTGTTTTGAGAAAGGAAGCTTTTGCATTGCTTTTTGGTCTGGCGGGTTTTGTTTGCGTTGCGCAAAATGACGCCGACCGGCAAAAACGAATCGAAGATTCCGCCAAGGCCAGATTCCAGAGAAATACGCATCAGGTTGTGCTCGACGGCGAGGGCAAGATTATTCCCTGGACAAAGCCGCAATCGATGGCTTATGACTTGTTTCTCCGAAAGCGATGGAATTTTATCAAAACCATGGTGCCCAATAGCCCTGGTCCGCCACCAAGATCGAATTATCCCCAGTATTACTTCTATTGCGCATTCAAACCGAAGAACGGCGTGTTAGAGCCCGACACCTGGATGAATGATGTTGGGGAGAAACTACCCAACTGGTTTGAGTCTGCGCGACTGTATTATTCCTATACGGGTGATAGTTCCGTGATGAAGATCATGACCGACTTTCTTGGCTATTCACTTGAACACGGAACCAGTCCGGGTGACTTCTCCTGGCCAAACTTCCCTTATACCACTACCAATGCGGGAGATACTTTATTCAGAGGCTTTACTTCCGTTAAGAGGTTTAAACTCCATGAGATCCAGGTTGATCACGCGGGTGACATTGGATTGACCTATTACCGCATGTATCAATACTCCGGAGAGGAGAAATTCCTGGAGGCTGCAATCAATACGGCCAACACCCTGGCGGAAAAGGTAAGGGTGGGAACTGCTGAACAATCTCCATGGCCATACCGGGTAACAATGGATTCAGGGATAGTTATTGCCTCATACGGTGCAAATTGGTCGGGTGCCTATTTATTGTTGAACGACCTTGCAGAAGCGGGTCTGGGCAAAGTGGATGCTTATCGGAAAGCCTGCAAAATTGTTCAGGATTTTATCAGGGAGTTCCCAATGAAAACCGGGTACTGGACCGATGGTCACACCGATACAGATATTAAAAGTAACACCTATAAGAGTAACCTCAGCGCCAGTAACATGACGCTGCTGATGCTGGATTACCCCAAGTTCAATCCCAACTGGAAAGCAGATGTGCCTATGCTGATCAAATGGACAGAGAAGTATTTTATCGAGCGCGGCGATTCGAGTGAACCCGGGCAGATGTGGGGAGCAAATATCGTTGGTGAACAGGATCAATATAATTTTAAGATGGATTACCAGACCGCCCGTTATGCCGCCGAATGTTCGAGATGGTACACTATTTCCGGAGACAAGTCATTTAAGGAAAAAGCCTATCGTTCACTAAATTGGGTGACCTATTGCAGCGATTCCAACGGAATGGCATTTGAGTGTCCGCTTAGTGTCGGCATTTCTAATTGGTGGTCTGACACCTACGGTGAGTGTCCAAGGATGTTCTATCATGCGCTGGCAGCAGTTCCCGACTGGGCGCCTCCACGTGAGAACCATATCCTGTATTCGAAGGATGTGTTAAAGAAGGTGTCTTATCAACCAAAAAAAGTTCAGTACACCGCTACGGGGAAAAATGGGATTGAATCTGTGAAACTCGCTTTCCGGCCTTCGAAAATTACTTTGAATGGCTCAGCGCTTTCAAGGCATGCGGATACTAACGGAAAGGGTTATACCATAACTAAATTGAGGAGTGGAGACTATACCGTGATAATTAACAGAACTACTGATGGAGAAGTAATCATTACGGGTTCCTGAATAAAAACAAATACTCCTAAAAATACGTTAATGCGGCAATTTAAAAATGATACCGAATTGTTTCAGTTTATCCAGGAGCATTTTTATGTTGCCGCAGTATGCGACATACTTGACGAATTAGGATATTGGAATCAGGCTATGCACCACCGCCTGCGACCAATCCTGCCTGATATGAGAGCCTGTGGTTTTGTAGGAAGGGCCAGGACCATTGACTGGCTGGAGACAGACAGGGTCTATGATGAAAATCCCTATGGCCTTGAGATCGAAGCGGTGGATTCACTAAATAAGGGCGACGTAGTGGTGCATTCCACTGATGTAAATGGAACAAACGCCCCCTGGGGTGAATTGATGTCGACGATCGCGATGCGAAAGGGCGTCAGTGGTTGTGTGTGCGACAGCCAGATCCGCGACTGTGTGAAGATCATTGAAATGAATTTCCCGGTATTTTATACTGGTATCCGGCCGTTGAATTCCAAGGGCCGGGGGATGGTGATCGCTTATGACATCCCGATCAAATGCGGGGAGGTGCTGGTTCATCCCGGCGACCTGATCTTTGCGGACTTTGATGGGGTCGTAGTGGTGCCAAAGCAGATTGAAGAGGAGGTTTTTCAGCTGGCTATGGAAAAGATCCAAAATGAAAACCTCTCCCGCCAGGAACTGCTTGCCGGGCAGTCATTAAGAGCAGTGTATGATAAATACAAAACGCTTTAATGCGTTGGAAACAAAATAAAAAATCAAAAGTTAAAAGTTAAAAATGTGATGCGTAATTTCCTGTGCATTAAGGATAAGGATATACGCGATGAAGCGCATACCTACGTCACCCGTCTCTGTCGAATCAGACTGCCAGGCGGCTTTTAAATCTTGAGTTGAAACTCTTGACTGAATCAACGTCGCAATCGTAATTATCTTCTTGGCTCCCAATCACCATCATCCGCCAGATCATCGGTCAGATTGCTTTCTTCGAGAATCCCTTCGTCGAGGGGTTCTTCATTGCCGGAGGGAACGGCGATATCATCGGTGTTTTCGACGCCGGGATGGGCGTTCTTCATCGCTGCGGCAGCCGCTTCATCGGAGCTCATTGGGGTGTGTTCGGGGAACAATGCTGTGCGATCGGTTACACTAGTACGTGGGGGCAAGCTGGAATCATCTCTTCCGGGAAATTCATTTGGTGTGATCATGGTTAATGGTTTGGAATGTACAGTTCAAATCCAATACCAGTACTCTGGCCATTTGTTTCCTCAAATATGGGTAATTTTTTTCTCCCTGCCCATGCCTACCGGCCCCAAAGCGCTTACATTGATCATACACCACCATAGGAATTACCCGCAACTAGTTCGATCTGCTTCAGTTCGCGAGCCCATCCAAACTTTTAGTTTGATTTCGTTCCAGGCCGACAGGCTTTGATCCCTGTCACAGCATAAAATTTTTAACTTTTAACTTTTGATTTTTGATTTCGCTTCAGTCAGCATCCTTAGAAGGTACTTAACCTCCACAGCCTCATCGCGTGTTTTCCTGTTGATGAACTTGCCGTTCAGCCTCGTCACCGGGAAATCTTTAAAACTCGTGAGTTGTTCATATTTCAATCCGAGTGAATCCAGTTTGGATTTACCCAGGGGTGAAGTAAATACATAGCCCTTCATATTTTCCGCAGTGATGCTGTCGATAGGAACAACGGGAGTTGTCCGATGCAGTATCAGGTCGGCAGTCGATTGCATGTCACCGGCAAAAACCAGTTGACCCGCGTCCAGTCCCTGATGCTGGAAGTATTCCGCCACTCTTGTCTCGGCCTGGTATTTCATCAGCGCAGGATAGAAATCTCGGTTCACATAGTAATTGATGCTGAGACAAACGATGGCGGTAGCAAAAAGGATTTTCTTGAGGTACATTCCTTTAAGGGAAAATAAATAGAACCCACCACCAAAACCACAGATCAGTATAATAATTGTATCCGTCTGTGGCCAATGGTTGAAGAAGAAATAATTCAGGGCACTCAGGCCGGCAACCAACAGACAACATACCACCAGGTGGATGATTGAAAACACCCGGATTGTTTTGCGGTTCTGGTCGAGGAGGATTGCCGTAGTGAGAATGGCCAGTAACGGAAACAAGGGATTGAGGTAAAACGACAACTGAAACCTCGAGAAGGAAAACACCAGGAACAAACTGATGAATCCGAAATAGGTGTAGGTTTCGGTTTTATTGATTCCCCTGATCAGTCTTCTTGTTTTTTGATACAACGCGAAGAACGCTAGAAAGGCCCAGGGAAGAAAGGCCCAGATCATTGTGTGAACGAAGAAGAAGAGATCGCCCTTGCCCTTTATCGGACCGGTATTGGTGAACCTCCCCCATTGGCTGGTCCAGAGGAAGAATTCGACACCGGATACTCCTTTTTGCCCGAACACTGTTTTCTCAGGATGTTGGTCAAACTGAAGATAATACCCGTACAAAGCGGGGGTAAGAAAAACAAATGTCAGCAGAATGGCGAGCAGCCATCGCCAATCCAGGATGGCCTTCCAGTTTTTGTCGAGCAATAAACTTAACCCGATGCCTGCGCCAACCGGAAGGATGGTAAAGAGGCCCTTGGTCATCATGAGGCAGGCCAGACCGAGACTGCCGGCGGCGAGATCGATGTATTTTTTTTCATCAACGTATTTGGCAAAATGAAAGAGCGACATGATGAGCAGGCCGGTCATGAAGGGTTCGGCACGTACATCCTGGTTGGAGATAATGATGTGTTGGGCAGTGAGGAGGATAAGTACGGATATCCATCCATGTAAGGATGAGTAATACCTTTTGCCAAACAGATAGGTGTAGATGCCGCCGAGCAGGACGAAGAGTACGCCGGGGAGTTTGTATGCGACTGCGTTGACGCCAAATATTTTGTAGGAGATGGCTGACATCCAAAAAGGAAAATGTGGCTTGTCGAGCCAGTCCTCTCCCTTCCAGAATATGGAGAGGAAGTCGTGCCGGTCGTGCATCTCCATGGCCACCTGGGCATAGACGGCAGCATCGGGTTCCATGATGGGGATGTAGAGGCCAACTAAGTACACGAGCATCGTGAATACGAAGCATATGAACCAGAGCGACGAGGCCCGGGATATTTTGAATGCAGGCTTCATGGTTTTCAAAATCAAAAATTAAAAGTAAAAAATTAAAAATTGGACTCGGTTTGGATGTATCTGTCCGACTCGCCGGTTATGATCTCATGATAACCCATTCCTCTCACGGCTTAGGATTTTTACTTTTTCATTTTTACTTTTTCATTTTTCGTGGCCTTCAGGCAAAAAAAGTGAAGAAAACCTGATCTGAATGCGAAAGAAGAAAAACAGATGTTACTAATGCCCGGACATATTCTATGCTGGTAAGTCCTACTAATGCCCGGATATATTCAGTAGCTGTGACTTGTTTTTCTTCAGCATGAAGATCAGGTTTTTAGTTTTTTTGCCTGACAGCCTTGATTTTTTTTGTTTACTTTTTTTTTGATAAAAAAAAGTAAACAGGGTTTCAAGAACCCCTTCTTCTTTCAAGAAAATTCTTCATCAATACATACATCAAAACGCCTACGCAAGTCCCGAGCAGCGCCCCCACTAACACATCACCGGAATAATGTTTACCCACATACACCTGCGCATAGCACACAACAAATGCCCAGAGCCAGAGCAGCCACCATCTACGGTTGCTCATCCACGTGATACTGAGGTACCAAAAGCTGGCCAGTCCAAAATGATTGGAAGCATGAGAAGAGGGCATGGAGTATCTGCCGCCGCAACCCACCAGTCCACGCGTATAGGCTTGGAGCTCTTCAATGTGGCAGGGTCGCACTCTGCCGAATAGCGGTTTAAATATCGAGGCGCTGCTGAAATCGGTAATGGCAAAACAGATCAGGCTGCAAAGGACGAACTGCCAGGCGTACCTGCGTTGATAGCGAAGTATATAATAGAGGATGAAAGCATAGAGCGGTATCCAGGTGTACTGGTTACGCATCAGGGTCATCAGTTCATCCAGCCAGGGCGTATTGGCGCCGGCAATGATTTTGAACAGCTGACTGTCTACCCTTCCCAGCCATTGCAGGAAGGACAGGAGGTATATGGCAAGCAAGGGCATCAGTTAGTAGAAGAATTCAGATTTGTAAGGATAGCGCACACGGTACATCTCGCGAACCTTGTTCACGACGGTCTGTCTCAGCAATTCTATGTTTCTCTTTTCGATGGCCGCGATGAACACGCAATTTCCATGGGTTTCACGTTCCCATCTTTCTCTGAGGTCTTCGAGGATCTCCAGTCTAACGGATTCCTCCAGCCATGGGTCGAATGTGTTCTGTTCGTAGCTGTCCATCTTGTTGAAGACCGTGATGGTCGGCTTGTCGAAGGCCTGCAGTTCCTGCAGTGTTTTATTCACAACGCCAAACTGTTCTTCATAGTTGGGGTGTGATATGTCTACCACGTGAAGCAGGATGTCTGCCTCCCTTACCTCATCGAGGGTACTCTTAAAGCTTTCCACCAGGTGATGCGGCAGTTTACGGATGAAACCCACCGTGTCGCTAAGCAGGAAAGGGGTGTTTTCAAAAACCACCTTTCGCGTGGTGGTGTCGAGCGTGGCAAAGAGTTTATTTTCGGCAAAGACCTCGCTCTTGCTGAGGATGTTCATGATGGTCGACTTGCCCACATTCGTGTATCCCACCAGCGCCACTCTAACAAATTCACCACGGTCTTTGCGCTGAACGTAGGCCTGTTTGTCGATGACGGATAGTCTTTTCCGCAGAAGGGTGATCTTATCCTTGACGATACGCCTGTCTGTTTCGATTTCAGTTTCACCCGGACCCCTGGTTCCGATACCGCCTCCGAGTCGTTCGAGGTGACTCCACATCCCCTTCAGCCTCGGCAATATATATTGGTATTGGGCCAGTTCAACCTGCGTTTTTGCCTGGGCTGTCTTGGCCCTGGAAGCGAAAATGTCGAGGATGAGATCCGAACGGTCAATGACCTTGATGTCGAGCACCTTTTCAATGTTCGTGATCTGAGAACCGCTGAGCTCGTCATCGAAGATGGCCACCTGGATGTCCTTGTCTTCCACATAACGCCTGATCTCTTCTAGCTTACCCTTGCCCACGAATGTGCGACTGTCGGGGGTAGACAGGCGCTGGGCATATCTTTTCACTGCTTTGGCGCCCGCGGTTTCGGCAAGGAAGGCAAGTTCTTCCAGGTATTCCTTCACCTGTTCCTCAGTCTGGGTGCCGTGGATCAATCCGACTAAAATGGCTTTTTCTTCCTGGATACTGGTCTTCTTATTTAACATGAAGAGGCAAGGTATTATAATCCGCTCAACGAGAGTCCTATCGAATAAGGGCGGATATCTGGTCCAAAGCCTTCCTTGATGAAGGCATTGATCTGGTAACTGGCAAAGAGGGCAAAGTTGCCGA
>Ga0193752_1001934_pt1 | contig 16432 bp, 16 predicted proteins | sample H1c1metaG_FD_144924 | JGI IMG/M metagenome (GOLD analysis project Ga0193752, IMG submission 144924) | Soil microbial communities from a riparian zone of the East river system, Colorado, United States - H1c1 | ecosystem: Environmental > Terrestrial > Soil > Riparian zone | place: USA: East River... | reverse complement strand
TGGCCCAACTCATCGTCACTCCGTTCATTTTCTACTGGGTGCTGCGACCCTCGGATCAGCGCAACCTGTCCACGGTGCAATGGGTCGAAGCCCTGTTGCTGCTGGCAGGGCTCATCGTCACGCTCAGGCTCGCCTTCCAGCCCGCCTCGAGCGGCCTGGGGTTCTCCGACTCGCGGCTGTACGCGCCGGTGGCGTTCCTGTTCTGGGCGGCAGTGCGCTTCGGCATGCGCGGCGCGACGGCAGTGACGGCGATGCTGACGTTCTTTGCAGTCGCCGCCACCCAGGCGGCAGCAGGATCACTGGCCGCACATACGCCCGCGGAAGCCGCCTCCGGGCTGCAGCAGTTCCTGCTCTTGCGCGCCGCGCCTTTATATCTCGTGGCCGTGCTGCTGGATCACGCGCGACGCACCCAGCAGTCGCTGCATGCGAGCGAACAACGCTTTCGCGACATGGCCGACAACGCGCCGGTGATGATCTGGCTCGCAGGCGCGGATGGAGGCTGCGAGTTCGCCAACAAGGGCTGGCTCGATTTCACAGGTCGCGCGTTGTCGCAAGATCGCGGAGCGGGTTGGACCCACAGCATGCATCCGGACGATCGGGAACGGTGCGTGACTATCTACCAGGGGAGTTTCGCGGCGCGGCGGGAATTCGAGATGGACTATCGCCTGCGACGCCGTGATGGCGTGTATCGCTGGGTCCTCGCGCGCGGGGTGCCGCGATATGGCGAGAAAGGCGAATTCCTGGGATTCATCGGTTCCGGCATCGACGTCACCGACCGGCGACGTCACGAGGCGGCGCTGCGCGAAAGCGAGGAGCGGTATCGCGCGGTGGTCGATAGCCAGAACGAGCTGGTGTGCCGTTTCACGCCGGATACGACGCTGACATTCGTCAACGAGGCGTATTGCCGGTTTCTGGGAAAAAGACGCGATGTACTTCTCGGAACCAGGCTGCTCGCGTATCTGCCGGCAGACACGCGCGACTTGGTCAGCAGGAGCGTGGCCGAAGCGATGTCGGAGGCGGGGCTTGGTGAATGGAAATGCGAAGCCACTTTCCCGAACGGCGAGCGCGGCTGGCATCGCTGGACCTGCCAGTACATCGAAGCGGCCGGAGACTCGCCACCCGAGCTGCAGGCCATCGGACACGACATCACGGATCGCAAACGCGCCGAAGAGGCTCAGCGCCAGCTGGCGCATACCGCGCGTCTCGCGGCGGTCGGTGAGCTCACCGCCATGGTGGCGCACGAAGTCAATCAGCCCCTGTGCGCGATTCTCAGCAACGCCGAAGCCGCCGAGACGCTGTTAGGCCGCGAGAACCCGCCGCTCGATCTGCTGCGCGAAATCATCACCGACATCCGCGACGACAACCTGCGCGCGAACGAGGTCATCCGTGGCATTCGCTCGCTCGTGGGCCGGCGCGAAATCCAGCTTCGGCCCATCGACCTCAACCGCACCATCATTCATGTGTTGCGTCTGGTGTCCGGAGACGCACTCTATCGGCGCGTGCATATCCAGCGCTCGCTGGATGAAACCTTGCCGCCGGTCGACGCCGACCAGTCGCAGATCGAGCAGGTACTGCTCAACCTGATCGTCAACGGCATGGACGCCATGGCCGCAACGCCAGAATCGTCGCGTGAGTTGACCGTGCAGACGCGGCCGGGCGGCGCCGGCATGGTCGAAGTGACGGTGATGGATCGCGGGAGCGGCATTCCCGCGGAGAAGCTGGCGGAGCTATTCGATTCATTCTTCACCACGAGAGCCGACGGTATGGGGGTTGGGCTTTCAATCGCGCGCTGGATCGCGCTGGCGCATGGCGGGCGTATCTGGGCGGTGAACCGCGCCGGCGGGGGTGCCGAATTCCACTTTACACTGCGGATCGCCGATCTAACTACTGAGGCGAAAAACATGAGGTAAATCACCGGGCGCCGCCCGTAGGACCAAGGTCCGATGTCCGCCATCCCGCGCGTGTCATAAAAAGCAAGGGATGCATGCAATCGGACAAAACCCTCTGGTGCGGGGCTGGACCTGGGAGATTTCCCAGCTCGCCAACGGCATTCTCGAGGTCGAACGTACAGTTTTACCGTTCGACTGCGGGTGCATCGGCAGCGTCACCGTCGATCGGGCGGCATTGCATCAGGTAATTGCGGCCGCGGGTTGGGGACTGGTGCTGATGCCAGCCCTGGATTCCGACGCCGTCTTCGTCGATGGCCGACGCATGGTGGCCGGTGACGCGGTGCGCTTGCCGCCTTCCGGCGAGCTCGAGTTGCTCACCCACGGGGTGAGCCGCTCCTATCTCATCGCATTTCGAAATCCTGGCGCCGGATCGAAGTTGCGGCTGCGCGGACCGCGCTGGTATGCACGCACCGACCGTTCGAGTAGTTTGCCCGAGGACGTGAGCGCCTGGCTCGCCACGGCGGGCACCGACGCCGGCGATGTTCATCGGGCGGCCGCGCTTCAGTCGCGCCTGCTGGGTTGGTTGCAGTCGGCAAGCGAGGAGACGCTGCCTTCCGGGTTTTGCGGCCATGCATTGCCGCGCCGTCGCATGGCGGTGGAGCGCGTTCGGCGCTTCATTCACGAGCACCTGACGGAATCCATGACGCTCGCGGACCTGTGCCACCATGCGCACCTGCAGGCACGTTCGCTGGAATACGGATTTCGCGATCTCGTCGGGCTATCGCCCTTCAAGTACATCAAGATGCTGCGACTCGGAGAAGTGCGGCGTCGACTGCAGGCCAGCAACTCGGCTGAGCATAGTGTTTCCCAGGTGGCGCTCGACTGCGGCTTCAGTCATTTGAGCCAGTTCGCCGCGGACTACAAGCGCGCGTTCCTGGAAAGCCCCTCAGCAACCGTGCGCGCGATCGATTGCCGGCAGGCGGCTCGCGTCACGCGCTACGACACGGGGCCTGCTGCTGCGGTCGCGCGTTGATTGCCGGGCAGGGCCCGTCGCGTCAGGGTAATTGACGGCATCTCGCCGAACAAAACGCGATAGTCGTGGCTGAACTGCCCCATGTGCGTGAAGCTCCAGCGTCGCGCCGCGCGGCTCACCGATTCGTCCTTGCTGGCCGGATTCAGCAAGTCGTGACGCACGCGACACAACCGCAGATTGCGCACATAGGCCATGGGGCCGAGGTCATAAAAATCGTGGAAGCCGTATTCCAGCGCCCGCGTGCCTACGCCTGCCGCCTCGCACAGGTCCGTCAGCGCAATCGGTTCGCGCAGATGTCCGTCGATGAATGCACAGGCGCGAGTCACGGCGACATGCCGCTGCAGGGGTGCGCGCCGCGTCTCCTCGGGTGACCTCAACTCGCGAAATAACGCCACTGTCGTTGAACGAAGCTGCTCACGCAGCAGACGCGGCGAGCCGGTTTCGCCCTTTGAAGCAGCTGGTATTGCGCGCGACTGCTCCAGTGCGTCAAGGAACTGCGTAATCTGCGCGACCTGCCTGGCGTCCAGGACGGAGAATCTTCGTTGTGCTTCGTCGCTGATGGCCGTCGCGGGGGACTCGCGCTCCGCGGGCACGGCGAATATCATCACGCCACCGCCCTCCGGTAGATAGAGATCGAAGGGCGTCGCCGGTCCCAGCAGGAGGCAGGTGTCGCTGCCCACGGGGCGTGCATCGGTTCGCAGCGGAGTTGCGGCCGGCAATCCCATGATCAACGCGCGAATGCCGGGCGCCGTCGATCCGCGCAGGATTCCCGCGGATGACGTCTGCAACGCCGTGTAGCTGTCGGACCCGAACGCGACGCGCACGGCGCTGTGGCTCACCGGACCCGGGCGGAGCTGGATCCACTCGGTTTTCCACCCCGCGGAGGGCTTGAGCACCGACGCGAATTCCTGCGCGTCGATGATGACGTCTCGTCGCGAGTTGTGAGGGGCCGCGGGCATCAACCGCTAGTGGAATCCGTCGCGGCGCGCGTGACTATCAAGAAAACGCGGTTTGCACCCTTTTATTGCGGCTTGGCCGCTGTCGCGGCGGCTTCCGCCTTTGCCTTGGCGGCGTTGCGCTGCTCGGTGCGTTCGAGCACGAGTTTGTAGGCCACGTAGTACTTGTAAATGTTGCTAACGTATTGAACGGTCTCCCGGCCGATCTGTTCCGCCGCCAGTAGTTCGACATTGCCGAACCACTTGTCAGGGTCGAGGCCGCGCGCCTTGGCTTCGCGGCGCAGCCGCGCGATCCGATTGGGGCCGCCGTTATAGGCGGCGAATGCAAACAGGTGGCGATTGAGCTTGTCGATGCCGGGTTCGTCGAAATACTGATCGACCAGGAAGCGCATGTATTTGGCGCCTGCCTTGATGTTCGGTTCCACCAGGTGGATGTCGTCGATGTTGACGTTGCGATCTTTCGCCGTGGTGGGCATGACCTGCATGACGCCGATGGCGCCGACCGGGCTGCGCGTGCTCTGGTCGAGCCCGGATTCCTGGAAGCCCTGCGCTACCAGCAACAGCCACTCGAACTTGTATTCCTCGGAGTACTTCTCGAAGTAGCCACGTACCTCAGTAAAGCGCTTCATGTTGGCAGCCGACGTCGAGTTGCGCGCCCACTTCGTATTCTGCAGGTAACGCCGCAGGATCATGTTGCCTATTGCGGTGCCGCTCTTGTTCTTGGCGACAAAGGCGTCGAGCGTTGCTGTGAGCTTCGGAGAATCCTTGCGAATCGCCCAGGCGATCTGGCTGTTGCTACGGACGATCAGCTCGGGGTGCGGCTGAAGGTTGGTGTAGATCTGTTTCCAGAACGTTGCCAGCTGATTGTGGACCACGGTGGTATCGATGATTCCCGCGTTCATCATCTCGAGGATGTCTTCATCTTCGAGGTTTTCGTCCGCGAGCTCGATCCTGACGGGTGCCTTTCCCTGCGCCTTGAGCCTTGCATTCAGTGCTTCGAGGCTCGAGTAATAGCTGCTCGAGCGGCGTACGTAGACGCTCTGGCCCGAGAGCGCCTCGACGGTGGCGGGAACCGTGGCTTCGGTCGACGTCACCACGATTTCACTGATGTCATCGACGAACGGTGCGGCGAAATCCACGACTTGCTGTCGCTCGGGCGTGATTGCGAGACTCGCGGCCGCGATGTCGCCGCGGCCCTCGGCGAGATCGGAAAGCAAACGGTCACGGCTGGTAGGTATGAACAACACGCGGATCGGCCGCGTCTTGTCCTTGATGTCACGGTTGAGCCACTTCTCGAACTCGATGCCCATATCGTAGGTGGCGCCTCGCTGCTGCGGGCCATCCAGAAAGTAGTTCGTCTTGTTGTAGACCACCAGCATGCGCACTGCGCGGCGCTCCGCCATGCCATCGAGATCGCCGAGCCACACGTTGGCGACCGTGCGTGGCGCGGTGTCCTCGGCGGGAGCCGGAGCGGAAGCCTCGGCAGGGGCGGCGGGTGCCGCCGGGGCCGGCTTCTGTTCCTCATTCTTGCCGCACGCGGTCAGCGCGAGTGCGAGCACAAGCGCGGCGCAACCGCGGCGAAGGTAGTTAGTGCAAACGGAGGAGGCGAGCGGCATGAGCATGGGCATCTGTACCGGGGGTGGTGCGGGCAAGAACATGCTATGAGCCGGGGTGCAACGCCGCAATGCCACGGCGCGGGAAATGCTGCGCTTTCTTGATAGTGAGCCGGTTTGCGGACGAGTACGCGGGCGTGTCAGCGAGAGTAACGGGCGGCTGCAGAAATCGACGATCTCGCCCGACGAGCGCCTCGCCGTGCAGTCGAGGAAGCACGAGCAGGTCGAATCGGCATACACCGGCGCGAGCGGACCGAACTGGGTTGCCAACGCTGTCGACAGGGTCGTGTTGGCAACGCCAACCCGCCACTCGCTGCGGTTCCTCGCCGGGATCGGGTAGTTAGGGACAGCGGCCGAGGGCACGGGGCCAGCCGGGCAGTCGGCAGCCAGAGCCGCAGGAAAAACCCCGCAGAGGGCGCGGAACACGCTGGCGGCGAGAATCGACGATCAACTTTGGGAAATCGGACACACCCGAGGGTGTTGCGGTGGGACGCAGAGCACGGAGCGGGCCGACGGTAAGCGCAAAATGCGCTTGTTGACGGGTACCTGGAAGGCCGCAATGAGTGACAGCAATGTGATTCCGTTTCGCCGCCGCGAAGCCAAGCCGTCGATGAGGGAGATCGAGATGTATCGGCGGATGACGCGCAACTGGTGCGATCAGACGCGCCAGATCATGTTCCCCGAGCTGTTCGAGCTCGACTCCGAAATGAGCGAGACCCGGGGCCGCTAAACCGCGCCGATTCAGGCGTGCAGTGCGGTTCCGGTAGAGATGTGAGCTGCGGGTTGCGGCGCCAAGGGCTCACCGTGGCTCAACAACTGCACGAGTGCTGCCGCCGACTTCACCTGCATCTTGTGCATGAGCCGGCCGCGATGAACCTTGATGGTCTTCTCCGCCGTACCCAACGCGGCTGCAATCTGTTTGTTCAACAAACCGCGGGCCACCAGCTCCAGCACCTGGCGCTCGCGGGGTGTCAGTGACTCGAGCAATTCGCGCACGCGCTGACGCTCAATACCGACGACGCGCGCTGCGGCGTCTTTCGCCAGAGCTTCGCGCAACGCCTCGACCAATGAACTGCGTGACACGGGTTTAGGGAGAAAGCTCACGGCGCCCATGCGCATGCCTTCTACCGCCGTGGTCATATCGCCGCGGCCGGTGATGAATACGATGGGTCGCGGGCTGCCTTGCGCGACCAACTTGCGCTGCAATTCGATCCCGTTCATCTCCGGCATGATGAGATCGGTGACGAGGCAGCCAGGCAGGTTCGGATCGTGCTCGGCGAGGAAGGTTGTGACCGAGGTCCACGTGCGAGTTATGAAGCCTTCGGCGCGCAACAGCCTATCGAGCGCGCGCACGAAAGATTCGTCATCGTCGAGGACGAACACTGTGGGTACCGAATCCATAGACCTCTCCCATTCCACGAGTCTTGCGCCCGGAAAACATCGCGATTGATATCGCTTTTATGATGCCCGCGGATTATGAAGGGACGGGCAGGGAATGGACACCGTTCTGACCCGAACTAGGCGGGATAGGACCAAGGTCCCACTGCGGCGGCTAATGGCTTGGCCTAGGGGGTGCGGCGAATCGCCTGGTCCAGGGCTGCGATCAGGGTGTCACGGCGCAAAGGCTTGGTGAAGTAGGCCACCGCACCGTCCGCGAGCACCTTTTCGCGCAGGGAAGGCTGGTCGTGAGCGGTAACAATGATGATCGGCAGCGGCACTTTTGCGAGCGCCAGCGCGCGCTGGACGTCACGGCCGGTGAGCCCGGGCATCTGGAAATCGAGCACTACACAGTCGGGCAGGACGGTCTTGATCGACTCGAGGAAATCTTCTCCGCACGGGTAGATAGATACGTCGTACGACGAGGCACGCAACATGCGGGCGAGGGCGAGGCGAACGGATTCCTCGTCGTCGACGACAGCAATGAGCGGAAGGCGATTCGCCATGCGTTGATTTGGCGGGCGCAACGCGTTGGTCGATAGTGGACCTTTGTCCTACGTTCCCATCCGAGCGGTGAACGTGAAGATCGCGCCCCCGTTGGGACCGTTCTCCGCCCACAGCCGGCCGCCATGCGCTTCGATGATAGACCGGCAGATTGCGAGGCCCATTCCCAGCCCCTGCACCTTGGTGGTCACGAAAGGTTGAAAGATGCGCTCGAGGTCGTCGCTGGCGATGCCGGCTCCGCGATCGCTGATCGAGCACAGGACCTCACAACTGCTGCCTTCGAAGCGCGCAACTATGGAAATATGCCGATCGTGCACGTCGATCGAAGACATCGCCTCGCAGGCGTTCACGACGAGGTTGAGCACCACCTGCTGCAGCTGGATGCGGTCGCCCAGCACCAGCGGCAGGTACGGATCGAACCCGACGTCCACGACCACGTGCCTCGTCAGGAGGTCAATTCTCGCCAGGTCGAGCACTTCCTTGATGACGTTCGCCAGATCCACTGGTTCGCGCGAGATCTCCCCGCGCTGGAGCATGGCCCGCAGGCGCTGGATCACTTCGCCGGCCCGGACGTCGTCGGCGACGATGTCCTTGATCATCGCCCGGATCTCGCGCAGGTCCGCGTCGGGCTTGCTCAGCAACTGCAGCGCAGCTTCCGCGTTGCCCAGAATCGACGTGAGCGGCTGCGACAGTTCGTGCGCAAAGGCTCCCGACAGTTCACCGAGTACCGCGGCGCGGCCGAGATGCACGAGCTGCTGTTGCTGAGCGCGTTCCTTGGCCTCGGCCTGCTTGCGATAAGTAATGTTGGTCCACACCAGCACCGCGCCGCCGTCGACCCGGCGCAGCGGTTCGATGGTGACTTCGAACCAGGAGATGCCGCGCGTGGCGTGCGCCGCGTATTCGATTCGATGATGAAGGACCCGGCCGCCGATCACCTCGTTGATACCGGTTCCGAGTTGGGCGGCCAGCGCGTCGCCCTTTGCGCCGACGTCGATGCAGTAACGCAGGACGTTTTCACCGACTTTCAGATTGACGAAGGGTGCCGCCGGAGTCCGTTCGGCGAGTTGGCGCCATGACGCGTTGGCGTCGACGATCGCGCCGGTGCTGTCGAGGACCAGGATCTGGTCCTGGACCGACGCCAGCACCGCGCCGTGCAGCGCGTCGCTGTCCGCGCGGGCGCGCGTGCCGCTGCGGCGTTCGTCGAGCGCGGCGCCGAGCAGCAGCAGCGGCACGCCGATGACTACCAGGAACAACACCACCGACAATGTGCCGTGCGCTTCGGGCTGCGATGTGAAAGGGCCTGTGCCCGACAGTGCGCCGCAGACGGCGAGCACGCCGAACAGCAGGGTGGTGGCGGAGCTTCCGGCGACGCCAAACCGCGCCGCGGCCCACAGCAGCATCGGGAGGGGCAGGGCCAGCATTGCGGCGGCGGCCACCGCTTTGGTGGGCGGTGCAAACAAAGCCGCGACACTCGCGGCGACCAGGCAGCCGGTGAGAACGCACCCTTCGATCACGCGCATCACGTCGACATGCTGGCCGCGCACGCGCAGCCGGGCGGCGATGTGCACCATGAGAGGCACCACCGTCAGGATGGCGAAGCTGTTGGTGAGCGCTCTCACCACGGCGGTGAGCCAGAAACTGCGATCGACGTCGGTTGTAAGAAACACCCCCGCCAGAATGAGACTGGTTGCAAACGGCGCGACCAACCCGCCGAAGAACACCAGGCGCCAGGTGGGCAATACTCGATTGAAGCGCTGTGTACCCGGCTCGAAATGCGTCAGCGCGAATGCGCCGATCAGCGACGTTCCACAGTTCAGCACGTACTGGATGAGGACGCGGATGGCGGTCACGTCGGGCAGCGGCATCTGGGCGATCAGGTGCGCCGGCAGAACCACGAGCAGATAGAGCCACCAGTATCGCCGCGGCACCAGCAACAGCGCGCCCATAACCAGTGCATTGGGCAGCCACAAGGCGGAAACCGGCGCGTTCGGAAAGGCCAGCGTCTCGCCCAGCTGCGCCGTCGCGTAGTAGGCGGCCGCCAATGCCAGGGCGCCGAGGGCGTGGTCCGCCACCGGAGTTCCTAACAAGCCGTCACGGCCATGGACGTGGGTGGCTGAATGGATGGGCTGAGCGGACATTCTTTCCCTGCTGCGACGCCTGCAGTATGCCCGCGCAAGTGCTCATCCGAGCCCTTCCAAGGATCGGACCAAGGTCCCATACACAAGCGACCCGCTGCTTTTCATAGTCGTGGCGTGAGTCACAGTACACATGGCCCGTCCAATGGCACGCGCGGTCTTGCCCGGGCGTTGCGCTGGTCGGAGATCGCCGCCTACGTATTGGGCGCGCTGCTGTGCTCATTGTTCGCGCTTGCCCAGGCCGACAGCGCCCTCGGCAGCACGAATGCCCTCGAGGATTTCGCCGCGTCGCTGAATCCTCCAGACCAGACACTCTGGTCGGCGGGCCGTGTCCGCGACTACCAGGTGGCTCAGCAGTCGAAGACGTTGGCCGTGGCAGTGCTCACGGTGCCATCGCTCAAGCTCGAAGTGCCGGTGTTCGAAGGCGACGACGAAATCAGTCTGAATCGCGGCGCCGGTATGGTCGCCGGCATGGGCACTCCCGATACCGGTGGCAACGTCGGCATCGCCGGCCATCGTGACGGCTATTTCCGCGTCCTCAAGGACATCAAGGTTGGCGATCTCATCGAGATCCGCACGCGACTCAAACTGCATCGGTACCGCGTGACCTCGATCGACATCGTCGACAAGACCGACAAACGCCTGCTTGCGGACACAGACGAGCCGGGGGTCACGCTGGTCACGTGCTACCCGTTTTACTACCTCGGCAATGCGCCCCAGAGATTCATCGTTGCCGCGACTTACGAATGGCCGAGCGATTCCTAACTAACGGAGAGAGATCATGAGACGTTCCATTTACCTGTCGATCATTGGAGTTACCGCGGTGCTCGGTGGCGTTTCCGCCCCCGCGATGGCCGCCACCTGCGCCGATGCGCAGTTCAGCCAGGCGGTGCTCGACCGCTTCCCCAACATCCGCCTGGTCTGCTCGGAGATCGTCGAGAAGGACGGCCAGCAGTACGCAGTAGTGAAGGGTGACCTCGTGCGCACCGGCAACAATGCCGTGTACATGAAGTTCAAGCTCGCTGATGGCACCAAGAGCGACACGCGCAAGGTCGAGACGCGTCCCGAATTCCGAGTGAAGATCGACGGCAAGCCGGTCAGTGTGCGCAATCTGGCCGTCGGCCAGGAGCTCACTGCCTACGTGAAGGTTTCCGATCCGATGATTGCGCTCGAGCCCGCTGAATCGACCGATACGCTCGCCGCGTATCCGATCGAGGATGCCGCTCCGGCGATGGCCGCGAACACGGCCGAAATGCCGACCACGGCGAGCGCGCTGCCGACCGTCTTCGGTCTCGGCACGTTGCTGCTGGCCTTCGCGGGCATGCTGACGTTCCTGCGCCTGCGACGTCAGTCGTAACGCCGGAGTAGAACTGCGATTGGGGACAGCGGGCGCGTTTTGCGACCCGCTGTCCCACGATTGTCGAGTGGATACGTCTTTCGAGTAGCGAGGCGGTTGCCGAAGCGGTCGTAAGAACGGTCTCGAGGGCAGCGCGTGTGCGTCTCCCTCCCAGCGCCCGCATCGCGGGCTCATCTCTCCAAGGAGATATCAATGAGTAACTCAATCAAACTCGTGACGATGTCAGCGCTCTTCGCGCTGGCCAGCGCCGCCGTCGCTCAGACTCCGCCGCCCGGCAAATCACTTTCTGCATCCGTGGGCGTCGTGGCGTTCCCGGCGAAAGGGCAGGACGCGACGAAGCAATCGCAGGATGAAGGTGAATGCTTCACCTGGTCGAAGGGCCAAACAGGTTTCGATCCCATGAATCCGGCCGCGTCTGCTCCTCCGGTGCAGGCCGCTGCTCCGCCTCCGCCGCCGCCATCGGGCCAGCGCGTCCGCGGTGCCGCGCGAGGTGCGGCAGCCGGCGCGGTGATCGGTGAAATCGCCGACGACGATTCCAGCAAAGGCGCGCAGGTTGGCGCAGCCGTTGGCGTGATGAGAGGCGGACAGCAGAAACGCCAACAGCAGGCACAAGCCCAGCAGCAGGCTGCGCAGCAGCAGCAGCAGGCGACCCAGCAGCAACAGGCGGCCATCAATGAGCAAGCGGGCCTGTTCAAGAAAGGATTCAGCGCGTGCCTGGAATCCAAGGGTTACACGGTGAAGTAGGGCAACCGGGACCAAAGTCCGATATCGACCTACGCGCCCCTCGATGAACCATCACCCGTCAGTCATTGGAGTCTGAAAATGAAACTGTCTCGTCCGAAATTTGCGCTCGCGGGTTCGTTAGTCGCGGGCGCCTGCCTGGTGCTCGCTGCGTGCGCCACGCCGAAAATCAACACGCGTTCGCAAACCGATCCCTCGGTGAATCTGGCGAGCTACAAGACGTACAACTTCGTCGCAGAGCCCGGTACGAATCGCGGTGGCTACTCAACGCCGATCACCGGATTCTTCAAGACCGCCGTCTCGCGAGAGCTGAACGCTCGTGGTTACAAGCTGGTGGAAGAAAACCCCGAGCTGCTCATCAACTTCAACACCAACGCGCGCGAGAACGTGGACGTGCGCAGCCGCCCGACCACCACCATGGGCGTGGGAGTTGGATACGGCTACGGGTACTACGGCTATCGCGGCGGCATGTATGCGGCCGGCCCGATCAACTACGGCACGGAAGTCGAAACCGTTCGCTACAAGACCGGCACCGCTAACATCGACGTCGTGGACGCCGCGAAGAAGCAGTTGGTCTGGGAAGGCATCGCCGAAGGAAAGATTACAGACAAGATGATGCAGAATCCCCAGGCGACGATAGATACGGTCATTGCGGACATGTTTGCCAACTTCCCCGTGAAGGCTGGCGGCCAGTGATGAGCCAGGCTCCGAGCCGGTTACGCGCGGCGATCGCCGTTGTCTGTCTGATGGTCGCGGCGCCACAAGCCGCCGCGCAGGATCCGCTGCCTTCATGGAACAACGGCGCATCGAAGCAAGCCATCGTCGCCTTTGTGGCGCGCGTGACGAAGCACGGCACACCGGACTTCGTACCCGCGCCGCAGCGCATCGCCACGTTCGACAACGACGGCACGCTGTGGGTCGAGCAGCCTATCTACACGCAGTTCGCGTTCGCCATCGACCGCATCAAACTGCAGGCGGCGGCACACCCGGAATGGAAGAACACGGAACCGTTTGCCTCGCTCATCGAAGGCGACGTGGAAAGAGCGCTCGCCGGCGGCGAAGAGGCTGTTGTCCAAGCGGTGGCGGCCACGCACGCGGGCATGACCACGGACGCGTTCGAGCGCATCGCGCGCGAATGGGTCACCACGAAGCGGGATGCGCGTTTCAAGCGACCGTACGCCACGCTCGTGTATCAACCCATGCTCGAGCTGCTCAATTATCTGCGCGCGAACGGATTCAAGACCTTTATCGTGTCAGGTGGCGGCGTTGAGTTCATGCGCGCTTATGCCGAAGAGGCGTATGGCATTCCCCCGGAGCAGGTCATCGGAAGCTCAGGGCGGTTGAAATACCAGATGCGCGGCAATGTGCCTGAGCTCCAGAAGCTGCCGGCCGTCGACGTCGTCAACGACAAGGACGGCAAGGTGGTCAGCATCCAGAAGATCATCGGCCGCCGGCCCATTGCGGCCTTCGGCAACTCCGATGGCGACCTGCAGATGCTCGAGTGGACTGCAGCCGGCAAGGGCGCGCGCCTGGCGTTGCTCGTGCATCACGACGATGGCACGCGCGAGTGGACCTACGATCGCGGATCGAAGATCGGCGGCCTCGACAAGGCGCTGGATGTGGCGATCGCGAAGAAGTGGGTTGTCGTCAGCATGAAGGACGACTGGAACACGATCCTGCCGAAGCAGTAGCTTATTGCGTCGTGAAGGTTTCGCCGGGTCCGAACTCGTCGCGTCCCTGCGCAAGCCTTGCAGCGGCCGAATATCAAAGAGCGGGTGGCGCGCCGGAATGGGACCTTGGTCCAACGGGCCAAACATGTCGCGCCGTGGCTGACTTGGAGTCCTCAAACAACGCCATCCGGCGGTGGGGAAGGACTGTGCGCATGGGTCGCGGCAACTGGGTAGGGCTGTGCTGTCTGTTGTGTGCCGCTGGTGCCGAGGCTCAAGAGCTCGAACCTCGCGCGTACTCGCCCAGCCCCGTGGGCGTAAATTTCGTGCTGGCGGGCTTTGCGCGCTCGACGGGTGAAGTGCTGACTGATCCCTCCCTTCCTATCCAGGACATCGAAGCCGACCTCAATGCTGGCCTCGCGGGCTATGGGCGCACGTTTGGAATCCTGGGTCACCAGGCGAGCATCCTGGTCGCGGTGCCATATATATGGGGCGACATCTCCGGCAACGTCTTTGAAGAAGCGCGTTCGGTGACTCGCTCGGGACTCGGAGATACCAAGCTTCGACTGTCGGTCAATCTCATCGGTGGCGAGGCGCTGACACCGAAGGAATTCATGAAGCGCACGCCGAAGACCACGCTCGGGGCGAGTCTCAGCATCTCGTTGCCCACGGGCCAATACGATCCCGACAAGCTCATCAACATCGGCACCAACCGATGGGCATTCAAACCGGAGATCGGCCTCACGATTCCGCACGGCCCGTGGATGTTCGACATGTTCGCCGGCATCTGGCTGTTCAGCGCCAACCCGGATTTCTTTGGCGGCGTACACCGCGAACAGGACCCGATGCCGACGCTGCAGGGCCACGTGAGTTACACGTTTCGCCCGCGGCTGTGGCTGGCGTTCGACAGCACCTATTACTTCGATGGAGTCACCAGCGCGGACGGAATTCCTGCCAACGATCGCAAAGACAATTCCCGCGTCGGCCTCACGCTCTCGTTGCCGGCGGGCAAGGCTCAGTCGATCAAGTTCAACTACAGCCGCGGCGCCACCGCGCGCCTCGGCAGCAACTTCACGACCTACGGTCTCGCGTGGCAGTACACCTGGCTCGACTGAGCGTTAGCAGACCGTCTATTTTTCCTTGCCGTTGACCTTGTCGAGAGCCTGGCGCAGTTTCTTCGCCCAGACCTGCAGGATTTGCCGAGCGGCCTGGGCGTTGGTCGCCTTGGTGGTCCATTGGAACTGACCGCCGGGGCTGTCGTCGGAACGTCCGTCGACGGCGCGGGCGAGTAGTTGGCTGGTCGGACCATCGCGCATCTCGAGCACCAGCGTCATGGAGCCCGAGCTCGTGGTGTAAGTGCGGGTCATGCCGGGATCATTGTTGTCAGGCGCATTGACGTAGAGGTCGATGATGGCCGTGCGCACGTACAGCGTGTCTTCCGCGGGTGTATCCACGAGCGTGTAGCCATGCTTCGTGAGTTCCTCGGTGAAGACTTCGTGCATCAGCTTCGCCAGGCCCTCCTTGATTTCAAGCATGTCTTCGGCAGAAGGCGGGCGCTTGTAGCCAACACTGGAATTGCTTCTCTGATTCTTGTCCCAATTCTTCGCAAACTCGATTTGAACCGGATCGAGCTTCACGCTCTTGTACGCCGTGAATTCCGCGTTGGGGCGCACGTAGACGAGATCCAGGCCTTTGACCTTGCGCAGCTCCAGGCCGTCCCAGCTTTCGGGCGGCTTCTCCTTGGCCTGTGCCATCGACGCCAGCAGGCAGCCGACGACGGAGACGATGAAGAAGCCACGGGCGATCGATGCTTTCACGGGACACCTCGGTTGGATGTGGGCGCAGCCTCGCGCGCGCGCGTTCGACTGACGATGGGACCAAGGTCCGATGGGGAGGGGGCGTGGCCCGCAGTACAACCGTTTTGCCACAAATCGGGAGATTCAAGCTCATGAATTCATTGCGACCAGCGTCGGCTCTTGCACGTGGTCTGCTGCTATGCGTCGCCGCGTTTATTGCGGGCTATGCCAGCGACGCCGTCGCCAAGAGTCCCAAGAAACTACAGATCCGCTCGCACGTCGATCCGGCGGCACAGTTCTCGAGCTACCGGACCTACGGCTTCGTTCAGATTCCCGGCACCAATCTCGAGGGCAAGCTCACCCCGTTGACCATCTACTTCATGAAGGCCATCCGCCAGGAGATGGATTCGCGCGGCTACCGTTACACCGAAGAATCGCCAGACCTGTGGGTCAACTTCAATGCGGCCCGCGGCGCCACCGGCGGTTCGGCGACGCATGTCTCGCCTGTGTATGGCTACTCCGACTACTACGGCTACCGCGCCGGGCTCTACAACGTGCCCTTTATCGGGTTTGGCGAGCAGGAAGAGACCATTCAGTACGCCGTGGGCACGGCGAACATCGACGTGGTGGACGCGAACAAGAAGCAGCTGGTGTGGGTCGGCATCGCCGATGCCCGCCTCACCGAAGCAATGATCAACTACCCGGACGAGTCGATCGCCAAGATCGTTGCGGAAATGTTCGAAAAGTATGCTGCCAAGGCCGCGCGTTAATCCGGCCGCAACAAATCAATGATCCATGGGAGATCGACAATGAAGTTTGCACGACCACAGTTGATTGTTAGCGCGGCAGGCATCGCGCTCGCGATCTGTGCGCTCAGCGGCTGCGCCAAGCCCCAGGAACAAGAAGCCGCCAAACCGGCTCCGAGCGGAGAGCTTGATCGCACGTCCTTGCCCATCGCGGAGCCAGATCCGCCGAAGTACAAGGAACTCGACGCGCGCAACACGAAGGCGCCGCCCCGGTTCGAGGTAAAGGCACCGAAGGACGCGCCCAACGTGGTCATCGTCCTCATCGACGACATCGGCTTCGGTGGGCCGAGCACGTTCGGCGGTCCGATCCAGACGCCAACCTTCGATGCGCTCGCGCAGAGCGGCCTGCGTTTCAACAACTTCCACACAACAGCGCTGTGCTCGCCGACTCGTGTCGCCCTCAAGTCCGGAAGGAATCACCACTCCGCCAACACCGGTTCCATCATGGAGAGCGCGACGGCGTACCCAGGCAACACCGGGCAGATCCCCAACAACATG
>Ga0193752_1001933_pt1:7500-16433 | contig 16433 bp, 7 predicted proteins | sample H1c1metaG_FD_144924 | JGI IMG/M metagenome (GOLD analysis project Ga0193752, IMG submission 144924) | Soil microbial communities from a riparian zone of the East river system, Colorado, United States - H1c1 | ecosystem: Environmental > Terrestrial > Soil > Riparian zone | place: USA... | reverse complement strand
CGAGTTCGTCGAGATCGTGCTGCCCGACACGATGGACGTGGCGCGGGCCACGATCACGCTCTACAACGGCAACGGCGGCATCCCCTACGGCACCTACGCCGGCGGCGCGTTCACCGCGGGCGCGTCGTTGGCCGGGCGGCGGATCTACCACATCGTGCTCCCGCCCAACGGGATGCAGAACGACAACGACGGCCTCGCGCTCGACCTCGACGGCGATCTCGTGCAGTTCCTCTCCTACGAGGGCACGTTCACGGGCGTCGGCGGCCCGGCCGACGGCATCGTGAGCACGGCCGTGGGCGTGGGCGAGACCGGCACGACGGCCGTCGGCACGTCGGTGTCGCTCCAGGGCACGGGCAGCACCTACGCCGACTTCACCTGGGCGGCGGGCGTGACGAACACCCCCGGCGCCGCCAACACGGGCCAGACGATCCAGCCGGTCGTGACCGCCGAGGGCGAGGCGTCCGCCACCGCCGCCGCGCTCCGCGTCCAGCCACACCCCGTGGCGGGCCGCGCCGCCGTCGTGGTGGACGTGCCCGAGGCCGGAACGCTCCGCGTGGCACTGTTCGACGTGCTCGGCCGCCGCGTCGCCGTGCTCCACGACGGCGCCGTCGCCGGGGGCACGCTCCGCCTCGAACTCGACGCCGCCGGCCTCCCCCCCGGCACCTACATCCTCGCCGCCGACGGTTCTTCCTTCACCCTCCGCCGCGCCGTGACGGTGGTTCGCTGAGGCGACGGAGAGGAAGAGAGGAGGAAAGGAGGAAAGGAGGAAAGGAAGCGGGGGGCGTGGCAACAGCCGCGCCCCCCGCTTTGTGCCATGCGGCCTTCCAGTCTCCCCTTCTGTGCCCACACCGCCGGGGCTGATGTAGGGGCGTGTGGCACACGCCCTGCATTCCTCGCGGTCGCCCCCGCCGTCGCTCCTGTGCGCTCACCATCCGGCCCGGCGTAGGGGCGACGCGCTGCGTCGCCCTCGGTGGGGCTGGTAGGACGCCCCTATAAGGGTGCGAACCGAGTCCACGGAGGGCGACGCAGCGCGTCGCCCCTACGGGGGAACGGCGGGATACACCAGTACACCGGGCGTGCCGGTCCGAGACGAATACAGGGCGTGTGCCACACGCCCCTACGATGGATCGGACGGTTCTCGCCCGCCCGGATGCCCCCCGCATTCAGCAGCGGTCCGCGGTCGGCCGTCTGCGGTCGGGCGCTGGAGGCGCCCTCCCCTACCGCCCGGCGGCCATCAGCAGCTGCACCACGGCGATGTGCGCGCGGGCCCGCGCCGTCTCGACCGGCCGGTCGCCGTTCACGTTCTGGTGCTCCGGGTCGGCCCCCGCGTCGAGGAGGGCCTGCGCGGCCTCCAGCGAGCCCATCTCGGCGGCGTGGTGGAGGGCGGTGAAGCCGGTGATGTTCGTCCCTTCCAGCTCGGCGCCGTGCGCCAGCAGGAAGCGGATCGCGTCGGGGTGTCGCCCGCGATGGTGGCGTCCCAGAGCTGCGCCTGCGCGACGGGGGCGGGCGTGGTCTGCGCGGCGACGGGCCGGAGGGCGCCCAGCAGGCAGAGGACGGCGAGGGCGGCGAACGACGGGTAGAAACGGCGCATGGCGGGCGGGGGTGGTGAGCGCCGCGCTACGGTGCCCGCCACCCCGGGTTACGCCGCCCCGCCCCTACACCCGCCGCGAGCCGCGCCGCAGGAACCCGACGCCCAGCGCGAACACCGCCGAGCCGAGCACGGCCCAGATGATCGGGAACGACCGCCCGCCGACGTTCACCGGCAGCAGCTCCGGGAGCCCGATGGCCCCGGCGAGCCACGCCCCGAGCCACGCCCCGATGAACCCGACGACGATGGACACGAGGCACCCCCCGAGGTTGTACCCCGCGAGCGACTGCCCGATCGCGCCGCACACGCCCGCGATGGCGAGGAGGAGGAGGAAGCTGACGAGATCCACGGCCGGAGGGGGAAGGAGTGAGGGGCCGCTGATACCCCCGTGCGCCCGGTCGGTTCTTTTTTGGTTTGTTGTGAACGGCGAGGCGCTCGAACACCGCCGAGGGCTCCTCACTGGAACCCGCCGGTCGTGAAAGACCCCCGCCCTCCCGCCCATCGCGGCTACGCCGCTCACGGGCGGAAGGGCTGTCCCCCTTGAAGCGGGGACAATCTTGGTCCGTGGCACTCCCGGAGGAGTCTTCCACCATCCGCCCCTCCTCAGATGAGGAGGGGCAGCGGCGAGCGGAGCCGAAGGCGGAGCCAGACGCGGGGAGGTTGACCGGATTGGCGGTGCCCGTAGAGAAACGAGACCGCCCCTCCTCAGACGAGGAGGGGCAGGCCCGCGCCCGTGAGCGGCGCAGCCGCGATGTGCGCGGGGCGGGGTGGTGTGATCGGAGGGGCGGTGGCGTGCCGGGTCTACCACCCCCAGCCCCTCCTGTCCAGGAGGGGGGCTGCAACCGAGCCATGCCAACCAACCCCGCCCTTCCGGGGCCGAGCACAACGCAAATTGTCCCCGCTTCAAGGGGGACAGGCTTCCGCGCGTGAGCACCGCGAAGCGGGGCGATGGGCGGAAGGCGGGGGGTCTTTCGCTCCGGCAGGCCTGTGGCGCACCGGGGTCTACCACCCCCCGCCCCTCCTGTTCTGCTCTGCAGACCTCCGGTTCAGGAGGGGGGCTGCGTCGGCGCCCGTCCTCCGGCCTTGCCCATTACACGGCGGTCCGCGGTCTGCCGTCCGCGGTCGGGCGCCGCAGGCGCCTCCGGCGCCCTTATTCGCCAAGAGTCTGCCCCCGGAGGGCCGCCACGTCCGTTAGTTGCGCCCAGCTATCCCCTTACGAACCGCATGCAGCAGGACCACCTCCGTAACATCGCCATCGTCGCCCACGTCGACCACGGCAAGACCACCCTCGTCGACTCGCTCCTCTGGCAGAGCGGCACCTTCCGCGCCAACCAGGAGGTCAACGAGCGCGTGATGGACTCGATGGATCTCGAGCGCGAGAAGGGCATCACCATCATGGCGAAGAACACCGCCGTCCGCTACGCCACGGACGACGGCCGCGCCGTCAAGATCAACATCGTCGACACCCCCGGCCACGCCGACTTCGGCGGCGAGGTCGAGCGCACGCTCCGCATGGTCGACGGCGTGATGCTCCTCGTCGACGCCGCCGAGGGGCCGCTGCCGCAGACGCGCTTCGTGCTCTCGAAGGCGCTCGCGCTCCACCTCCCGGCCATCGTCGTCATCAACAAGATCGACCGGCAGGACGCGCGCCCCGAGGAGGTGCTGAACGAGGTCTACGACCTGTTCATCGACCTCGGCGCCGACGAGCACCAGATCGAGTTCCCCGTCGTCTACGCCGTCGCCCGCGACGGCAAGTGCACGACGGAGCTGGGCGGCGAGCTGTCGGACCTCCGCCCGCTCTTCGAGGCCATCGTCAAGACGATCCCGGCCCCCGTGGGCGACCGCGACGCCGGGCTCCAGGTGCTCATCACCGACGTGAAGCCGGACGCCTACCTCGGGCCCATCGCCATCGGCCGCGTCGCCAACGGGACGATCCGCGAGAAGCAGCGCGTGCTGCTCTGCGGGCGCGACGGGAGCCGCAAGGCCGTCCAGGTCACGGGCCTGTTCGTCAACGAGGGGCTGGAGCGCGTGCCCACCGCCGAGGCCGGCGCGGGCGACATCGTCCACGTCGCCGGGATGTCCGGGATCGGGCTCGGCGAGTCGATCGCCGACGCCGACAACCCGCAGCCGCTCCCGGCGCTGGCCATCGACGAGCCGACGCTCTCGATGGAGTTCCGCATCAACGACTCCCCGTTCGTCGGGCGCGACGGGAAGTTCGTGACGAGCCGCAACCTCCGCGACCGGCTCACCAAGGAGGGGGAGTCCAACCTCGCCCTCCGCATCGAGATGACCGACGCGGCCGAGAGCTTCCTCGTCTACGGCCGCGGCGAGCTTCAGCTTGCCATCCTCATCGAGCAGATGCGCCGCGAGAACTACGAGTTCGCGGTCGGGATGCCGCAGGTGATCACGAAGGAGGTCAACGGCAACACGCACGAGCCGTACGAGAAGACGCTCATCGACGTGCCCGAGGAGTTCATGGGCGTGGTGATCGAGAAGCTGGGCATGCGGAAGGGGCAGATGACGAAGATGCAGAACAACGGCTCGGGCCGCGTCCGGCTGGAGTTCGACATCCCCGCCCGCGGCCTCATCGGCTACCGGACGGAGTTCCTCACGGACACGAAGGGGACGGGCATCCTCACCCACCTCTTCGACGGCTACCGCATCTGGGCGGGCCAGATCGTCCACCGCGCCTCGGGCGCCGTCGTCTCGGACCGCAACGGGAAGACGACCGGCTACGCCATCGCGAACCTCCAGGAGCGCGGGCAGCTCTTCGTCGGGCCCGGCGAGGAGGTCTACAACGGGATGATCGTGGGCGAGAACGCGCGCGACGAGGACATGGAGGCGAACATCACGAAGGAGAAGAAGCTGACGAACCACCGCGCCGCGTCGGCCGACAACTTCGAGAAGATCGACCCGCCCCACCGGTTCTCGCTGGAGGAGGCGATCGAGTTCATCCGCGAGGACGAACTGATCGAGGTGACCCCGGTCACCATCCGCCTCCGCAAGCGCGCCCTCGACCCCAACGAGCGCTCCCGCGTGTCGAAGCTCCGCAAGGCCGCCGTCTGATCCAGAGGACGACAGACCACGGACGACAGACGAGAGGGGCCCGGCGCGTTGATGCGCCGGGCCCCTCTTGTCCTTCGTCCTGCCCGTCGCGCTTCGCACATGAGGATCTTGGATCTTCGAGCTTTGATCTTTGGGATGCGGGTTTAGGTCTTTGATCTTTGAGCTTCGGACTTTGGAAAGGCCCTCCTTATGAAGCGGGGTCTGTATTCCCAAAGATCCAAGATCCAAGACCTGAGCTCTCCCCTGCATTCCCAAAGATCCAAGACCGAAGACCCAGGAAGGCCGAACCCCCTCGCGCTCCTAGCTTCCATCCCACCCCCTTCCCCTCCTCCCGTGGGTCCGTTCGCGTTGCTGGAGTCGTTGCCGCCGGGGTGGCTGGGGCGGGAGCCGAAGTGGAACGCGTGGGTGGAACTCCACAACGTCATCGCCGCCGCCGCGTCGCCGCACGAGTTCGGGCCGGAGGCGCGGGAACGGATCGAGCGGGAGCGCGGGATCAACTTAAAAAAGCAGTTCCTGGGGGAGCGGCTCCAGTTCTACGCCCGCTACCTCCGCCACCTGCTGTCCGACGGCGACCTCACGGGCGAGCAGCGCGAGGAGTTGGACCACGTCACCGCCACGCTGGGGCTGGCGCCGGAGGACCTCGCCCCCGTCCACGAGCGGACGTTCGGGCGCGTGGCCTTCGAGGTCGCCGCCGACGCGCGGCTCGGCGTCCGCGAGCGGTCGCTGCTCTATAAGCTCCAGCACGCCCTCGGCCTCGACCCCGGCCTCGCCGACGCCGCCTACGGCCTCATCGCCGCCGACCGCCTCCGCACCCTCCTCACCGCCGTGCTGGCCGACGGCCTCCTCACCGCGGACGAGGCGACCGAACTGGAGCGGGCCGCCCACAGCCTCGACGTGCCCATCCCGCGCGAGACGGCGCGCGAGCGGGTGGAGGGACGGGCCTACGCCGTGCTGATGCGCGCGGGCGCGCTCCCGGCCCTCCCCCACGAGTACGCCCCCCTCGCCTACCACCCGGGCGAGGTGCTGCACGTCGTGGCTGAGGTGGGGCAGCGGCTCCTCTACGCGCACGACTTCGAGGGCCACAGCCCCGAGACCCCCTTCCCGCGCGTGCGGCGCGGGCGCCTCCGCCGCGGGCTCGTCGCCGTCACCAGCCACCGCCTCTGCCTCTTCCCGCCCGACCGCCCCTACCGCGAGATCCCGCTGGACCGGGTGTACGCGCCGACGCCGTTCGAGGGCCTCCTCCTCCTCCAGTTCGACGGGGCCGCGTCGGCGCTGCTGGAGGGCGGGTCGATCCTCGGCGTCCTGATGGCCGTGCTCGACCGCATCCCGTCCCCGCGCCGCCGACGCCCCCGTTCCCACGTCGCGCTGCCCGCCCGGCCGGCGGCGGACGCCACGCTCCCCCTCTTCTCCGTCTGGGTGCCGCCCCCCCTCCAGGCCGGGCTGGAGGACGACGAGGCCCCCCACCTCGCCTTCGTCGCCTCCGTCGCCCGGCTCGACCTCCACGCCCTCGCCGACGAACTCAGCGGGCCGCAGCAACGCCTGCTCGACCAGCTCCAGACAGGCGGCCTCACCGTCGGCCGCCGCCGCGCCCTCCGGTCCCTGGGGAGCCGGGCGGTGGTCGTCACGGACCGCCGCGTCCTCTTCCACACCGCGCGCGGGCAACTCGTCTCGCTCCGCTACGCCGACCTCCGCCGCCTCCTCTGCTTCTCCGACGGCGTCGCGCTGGAGCCGGAGAGCGGGCCCGGCTGGTTCGTCACCGGCACCTCCGCCCCCGAGACACTCTACGCCCTGCTCTTCCGGCTGAAGAGCGGCGGATGACCGCAGACGGCCGACCGCAGACCGCCGTCAAATGCGGGGAGCCGCGGGACACGCGCTAGAAAACGGACGTAGCTCCTCCCCTGACTTTCGTCCTCCTGTATTTCAGCGGTCGGCCGTCAGCGGTCTGCGGTCGACGGCCGCAGGCCGTCACAACAGGCCGTGCCTGCGCGCACACGCCGTCAGGGCGTCGCGCTGCTCGGGGGTGAGGTCGCGGGGGACGGCCACCTGCACCTCCACGTAGAGGTCGCCCGTCTGCTCCTGCGTCTCCACGCCCTGCCCGCGCAGGCGGAGGCGGTCGCCGGGCTGCGTGCCCGGGGGCACCGGCAGCTTCACCTGCTGGCCGTAGGCGTTCGGGATGCAGCGCATAGCGCCCAGCATCGCCTCCAGCGCCGACACCGTCTCGACCACGTGGAGGTCGTCGCCCTCGCGGCGGAAGTGCTCGCTCGGCTCGACGCGGAACGTCACGTAGAGGTCGCCCGCCTCGCCGCCCGCAGGGGCCGCGCCGCCGCGACCGGTGAAGCGGATCTTGGTGCCGTGGCGCACCCCGCGCGGGATGGGCACGGCCAGCTCGCGCCCGCCCGGCAGGCGGACGCCCGTCTTGCCGCCCACCAGCGCCTCCTCGAACGTGAGCGAGGCCTGCGCCTCCACGTCCAGCCCGCGCCGCGGCATCGCCACGCCCCCCCCGAACGGCGGGGAGGGGGAGCCGGTCGGCCCCTGCCCCGTGCCCGCGCGGGCGAAGAGGTCCGCGAAGGACTGCCCGTCGAGGTTGCTCGACGCCGTGGTGTTCTCGTGGGTCGGCGCCCCGTTGCGCCCCTGCGTCGGGGCGCGGCCCAGCGCGCGGTCGTAGAACGAGCGGCGGTCCGGGTTCGAGAGGATCTGGTACGCCTCGCGGACGGCGTGGAACTGCGCCACGGCCTGCGGGTCGCCGTTGTTGCGGTCCGGGTGATAGCGGCGGGCCAGCCGACGGAACGCCCGCTTAATTTCCTCCGGGCCGGCCGCGTGGCCGACCTCCAGCAGGATGTAGTAGTCGCTAAGCCCGTGCATCAGAAAACGAGAGATCAGCCTTCGTGACGTGTCAGCAGGTCAGGAGTTCCCTTAGAAGGTAGAGCGACGCTTTACCACGCACACCCTGTGCCACCCCGCGTACCCCCGCCTAAATGACACGCCCCATCCGCACCCTCCTCGTCGCCAACCGCGGCGAGATCGCCGTCCGCGTCATCCGGACGTGCCGTGAGCGCGGAATCAAGACCGTCGCGGTCTATTCCGAGGCCGACCGCCACGCGCTCCACGTGCGGATGGCGGACGAGGCGTATTACGTCGGGGAAGCCCCGTCGAGTCAATCCTACCTCGTCTCGGAGCGGATTCTGGACGCCGCGCGCCGCGCCGGCGCCGACGCCATCCACCCCGGCTACGGGTTCCTCTCCGAGAACGCCGCCTTCGCCGAGGCGTGCGCCGAGGCGGGCATCACGTTCGTCGGGCCGCCCCCCGGCGCCATGCGCGCGATGGGCGACAAGACGGCGGCCCGCCACCTCATGCGCCCGGCGGGCGTGCCGATGGTGCCGGGCACCGAGGACGCGATCGAGACCGCCGACGAGGTCGCCGGGATCGCCCGCGAAATCGGCTACCCCGTGCTCGTGAAGGCCGCGGCGGGCGGCGGCGGGAAGGGGATGCGCGTCGTCGAGCGCGAAGAGGACCTCGCGAACGCGCTCCAGACCGCCCAGTCGGAGGCACAGAGCGCGTTCGGCGACGGGCGCGTCTACGTCGAGAAGTACCTCGTCGGGCCGCGCCACGTCGAGATCCAGGTGCTGGCCGACACGCACGGCCACTGCGTCCACCTCTTCGAGCGGGAGTGCTCGGTCCAGCGCCGCCACCAGAAGGTGGTGGAAGAAGCGCCGAGCGCCGTGCTCACGCCCGAACTGCGCGCCGAGATGGGCGCGGCGGCCGTCGCGGCGGCGCAGGCGTGCGGCTACGTCGGCGCGGGCACGGTCGAGTTCCTGCTGGACGCCGACCGGAAGTTCTACTTCCTGGAGATGAACACGCGCCTCCAGGTGGAGCACCCCGTCACGGAGTGGATCACCGGGCTCGACCTCGTGGCCGAACAGATCCGCGTGGCCGAGGGCGAGCCGCTGGGGTACGTGCAGGACGACCTGACCATCCACGGCCACGCCGTCGAGTGCCGCGTCTACGCCGAGGACGTATCCGCCGGCTTCCTCCCTGATCCCGGTCCCCTCCTTCGCCACCGCCCGCCGTCCGGCTTCGGGGTGCGCGTCGATGCAGGGGTCGAGGAGGGTGACGTGGTGCCGGTCTACTACGACCCGATGATCTCGAAGCTGACAGCGTGGGGCCGCACGCGCGAGGAGGCGCTGGCCCGCATGGACCGCGCACTCTCCGAGTACGACATCGCGGGCGTCCTGACGACGATCCCCTTCTGCCGCTTCGTCGTGAACCACCCCGCCTTCCG
>Ga0193752_1001933_pt1:0-5000 | contig 16433 bp, 7 predicted proteins | sample H1c1metaG_FD_144924 | JGI IMG/M metagenome (GOLD analysis project Ga0193752, IMG submission 144924) | Soil microbial communities from a riparian zone of the East river system, Colorado, United States - H1c1 | ecosystem: Environmental > Terrestrial > Soil > Riparian zone | place: USA: East... | reverse complement strand
ACAACGTACGACGCTTTTCTAGACAGCATGCTCGGGGCCTCTATGGTTCAGCCCGAAGGCCTCCCCTACTGTCGTGTTTCAGCCTTAATGAAGAGCGGATTTGCCTACCCTTCGGCCTACGCACTTTAACGTCCATCCGTCAGGACGCGGGCCTTACGCTTCTGTGTCACGCCTTACGTTAACGCCTTCAGGTGGTACGGGAATATTTAACCCGTTTTCCATCACCTACGCTTCTCAGCCTCGGCTTAGGTCCCGACTAACCCTGTTCCGATTAACGTTGAACAGGAACCCTTAGGCTTACGGCGGACAGGTTTCTCACCTGTCTTATCGTTACTCATGCCTACATTTTCTCTTCCAGAAGCTCCAATGCCCCTTACGAAGCACCTTCACTGCCGCTGGAATGCTCCCCTACCGCTGATACTAGATCAGCCCGAAGCTTCGGCGCCATGCTTGATGCCCGAGCATTTTCGATGCCGGACCGCTCGACCAGTGAGCTATTACGCACTCTTTAAATGAATGGCTGCTTCTAAGCCAACATCCTGGTTGTCACAGCAGTCCGACCGCCTTTGCTCAACTTAGCATGGACTTGGGGGCCTTAGCTGTCGATCTGGGTTCTTTCCCTCTCGGACACGGATCTTAGCACCCGCGCCCTCACTGCCGCGGAGCATGTAACTGGTATTCGGAGTTTGTCTGGGTTCGGTATCCGGTGAAGGACCCTAGCCCAATCAGCGCTCTACCTCCAGTACACTCCTCGCGACGCTGTACCTAAATACATTTCGGGGAGTACGAGCTATTTCCGGGTTTGATTGGCCTTTCACCCCTACCCTCAGGTCATCCCAAAACTTTTCAACGTTCACGGGTTCGGACCTCCACGTGGTCTTACCCACGCTTCATCCTGCCCAAGGGTAGCTCACCCGGTTTCGCGTCTGCCCCCACTGACTATACGCCCTATTCAGACTCGCTTTCGCTTCGGCTACGGCGCTGAACGCCTTAACCTTGCCAGTGAGGAGCAACTCGTAGGCTCATTATGCAAAAGGCACGCCGTCACCCCACTAGAGGGCTCCGACTGGTTGTAAGCACGTGGTTTCAGGTACTATTTCACTCGCCTACTAGGCGTTCTTTTCACCTTTCCCTCACGGTACTGGTTCACTATCGGTCACGAGAGAGTACTTAGCCTTACCAGATGGTGCTGGTAGATTCCCACAGGATTTCTCCGGTCCCGTGGTACTCAGGAACACCGCGGCGCTACGTGCCTTACGTCTACAGGGCTATCACCTGCTATGGCGTGGCTTTCCAGACCACTTCGACTTCAGCGTGCAGATCACCGTGTGCGGGTCCTACAACCCCGTCAGGGCCTAAACCCCAGCGGTTTGGGCTGGTCCCCGTTCGCTCGCCACTACTTGGGGAGTCACTATTGTTTTCCTTTCCACCAGGTACTTAGATGTTTCAGTTCCCTGGGTTGGCTCGATGGACCTATGTATTCAGTCCACCGTGACAGACCTTCAGTCTGCCGGGTTTCCCCATTCGGAAATCCGCGGATCGATGGATGTTTGCTCCTCCCCGCGGCTTAACGCAGCTTACCACGTCCTTCTTCGCCTTCTCGTGCCAAGGCATCCACCACGTGCTCTTACTTGCTTAAGCCACTCGCGCGGCTCTCGCGTCGCCTTTCGAGTATCCTTGCTTCTCGAGATGCTCTTAAAAACGAACCGATCCTGGCTGACCACGCTCCCGTCTTGCGACAGAGGCGCGCCCGTCCAGAACCGACCCTATTCGATTCTGCTACGGCTATCAGTACGTCAAAGAACGGCCCGGCCCACGGCGTCACCGAGGTGACGAGCTGCCAGTGCAGCGGTCCGTATTTGAGTGGACGGGCGGGTGGAGTAAGCCGGATTCGAACCGGCGACCCCCTGCTTGCAAAGCAGGTGCTCTACCAACTGAGCTATTACCCCGCCTGATAAGTTCCGGTCCGTATTGCGGTACGGTCCGTTGTGGGGCTGGGAGGAGTTGAACCTCCGACCTCACGCTTATCAGGCGTGCGCTCTAACCACCTGAGCTACAGCCCCAGGTGAGACCCGGGGGTGGAGCGCTCCGGTGGGGAGCGGTCCCGCAGTCGTTCGGAAGGAACAAGCGAGACCGGAGTCTCGGAGACCGAGGTCTCGGGGCCGAAGCCCCTGCCCGATTTCGCGGGCGGCCTGCAAAGTAAAGCGGCTCAGGACAGGAGAACCGTGAAGCGGTTCTGAAGTCCGAGCCGCCTACCGTGCGGGTCGAGAGAGGGAAGCATAGCGAGCCTTGCCGGCCGGACCTTGAAAGGCGACCAAGTTCTCTGTTTAGAGGTGGTCCAGCCGCACCTTCCGGTACGGCTACCTTGTTACGACTTAGCCCCAGTCATTGGGTTCACCTTCGGCCGCTCCCTCCCTTGCGGGTCGGGTCACGGACTTCGGGTGCCCCCAACTTCCATGGCTTGACGGGCGGTGTGTACAAGGCCCGGGAACGTATTCACCGCGTCATGGCTGATACGCGATTACTAGCGATTCCGGCTTCACGGAGTCGAGTTGCAGACTCCGATCCGAACTGAGAACGGCTTTGAGGATTCGCTCCCCCTCGCGGGGTGGCTGCCCACTGTACCGTCCATTGTAGCACGTGTGAGGCCCCAGGCGTAAGGGCCATGATGACTTGACGTCATCCCCACCTTCCTCACTGCTTGCGCAGGCAGTCTCGCTAGAGTCCCCGGCATTACCCGCTGGTAACTAGCGATAGGGGTTGCGTTCGTTGCGGGACTTAACCCAACATCTCACGACACGAACTGACGACAGCCGTTCAGGGACTGTCCGGCAGCGTTCGAGCCTGGGTAAGGTTCTTCGCGTTGCATCGAATTAATCCACATGCTCCACCGCTTGTGCGGGCCCCCGTCAATTCCTTTGAGTTTCACCCTTGCGAGCGTACTCCCCAGGTGGAGTGCTTAACGCGTTAGCTTAGACAGTGCAGCCCAATCGCTGCACCATCGAGCACTCATCGTTTACGGCGTGGACTACCAGGGTATCTAATCCTGTTCGCTCCCCACGCTTTCGTGCCTCAGCGTCAGTACCTGTCCAGTTGGCCGTCTACACCTCCGGTGTTCCTCGTGATATCTACGCATTTCACCGCTACACCACGAATTCCGCCAACCCCTCCAGGACTCAAGGCTCGCAGTATCAAAGGCAGTTCCGCGGTTGAGCCGCGGGCTTTCACCTCTGACTTACGAGTCCGCCTACGCACCCTTTACACCCAGTGATTCCGGACAACGCTTGGACCCTCCGTATTACCGCGGCTGCTGGCACGGAGTTAGCCGGTCCTTATTCGTGCGATACCGTCAATCTCCCCCGAGGGGAGCCTTCTTCTCACACAAAAGCAGTTTACGCCCCAGAGGGGTGTCTTCCTGCACGCGGCGTGGCTGCGTCAGGCTTTCGCCCATTGCGCAATATTCCTCACTGCTGCCTCCCGTAGGAGTCTGGCCCGTGTCTCAGTGCCAGTGTGGCGGATCATCCTCTCAGACCCGCTACAGATCGTAGCCTTGGTAGGCCGTTACCCTACCAACTAGCTAATCTGACGCAGGCCCATCCTTAGCCGCCGGAACTTTGATCGCTTTACCATGCGGTAGCGCGATGTTATGCGGTATTAGCCAGGGTTTCCCCTGGTTATTCCCCAGCTAAGGGTAGGTTGCCTACGTGTTACTCACCCGTGCGCCACTAAGCCCGAAGGCTTCGTTCGACTTGCATGTGTTAAGCCCGCCGCCAGCGTTCGTCCTGAGCCAGGATCAAACTCTCCGTAGTAGAGAGTTGTCCGACTTCCGAAGAAGTCAGGACTCATTGTTTTTGAGCTTGGGTGACCTCTCAAGGCCGCTCACCCCACCGAAGTGGAGTGCGGCCGACAAAGGCTCGCTATGCTTCCAGTCTCTCAAAGAACCCGCTCCCGAATCCGTTGCCGCAGTGCGGCGACTCGTTCTTGGGCGGACGGTCAATCTACGGAGCCCTCTGGCCCGTGTCAACCAACTTTGTCCGCTTCATCGTCTCTTCCAGTGAGGAGGCGTCCCGGCTGAGCCGGGGCAGAAGCGGCCGCGCCAGTGGGCCGTTTTGAGCGGCCTCCCTCTTGCGCGGGCCGCCATGATACGGGGCCGTCCGAGCGGGCCGCAAGGGGAAATCCGGGGTTCGAGAACCCTTCACCGCACCCGCGCACGTCCTCCGCAATTGCGGCGCGCGCGGTCTGGCGCGGGCGTTGGGAAGCGTCCTTCTATATAGGTCTGTGGCTTAGCGCGCGCGGGGATCTTGGGTCTTCGAGCTTGGATCTTTGGGAAAGGCCCCCGGGCCCGCCACGCATTCCCGAAGCCTCCAGGATCCGAGGTCGAAGACCGTCGGGCCTGAGGAAAGGCCGCCGGGCCCGCCACGCATTCCCAAAGATCCAAGATCCAAGATCGAAGACCTCCCTGCATTCCCAAAGACCCCGCCGCAGGCGCCCCGTAACTTGGCGCCACGACACCCCGCCCCCCCGATGGCCCGCACCCCCGCCGAACCGACGGCCGCCCCGAAGCCGGCGCCCCGGCCTGCCGCCCCCGACGACGGCCGCAAGCCCTCGCTCCTCCTGAGCAAGCCGTTCTGGCTCCGCGCCTTCGGCCTCGTCGCCGCCGGGATCCTCGCCGTCGTGCTCATGGACCTCGCGGTGATGCCCATCTGGACGCGCCACGGCGACTCCATCCGCGTCCCGGAGGTCCGCCAGATGAGCGCCGACGCCGCCGAGGACGTCCTCCGCGACGCCGGCCTCGACGGCGAACTCCGCGAGCAGCCGTTCAACCCCAACCTCCCCCCGGACATCGTGGTCGACCAGACCCCGCTCCCGGACGCCGAGGTGAAGCCGGGCCGCCGCGTCTACTACTACGTCAACGCGCGCCCGCGCGAGATGGTGCAGGTGCCCGACATCGCCTCGCGCTCGGAGGGCGTCGCCCGCGCCGACCTGGAGGCGATGTCGGG
>Ga0193752_1001932_pt1 | contig 16433 bp, 14 predicted proteins | sample H1c1metaG_FD_144924 | JGI IMG/M metagenome (GOLD analysis project Ga0193752, IMG submission 144924) | Soil microbial communities from a riparian zone of the East river system, Colorado, United States - H1c1 | ecosystem: Environmental > Terrestrial > Soil > Riparian zone | place: USA: East River... | reverse complement strand
GATCGTCGTCGCGCGTGACGGCACTATCTACTTCACCGACGCTTCCGGACGGTTCGCGCCCGCCGAGTGGGGCGGTACGCTCGAGGCGAGCGTGCTCGACATCCTCGAGCAGGCGGCGACCGGGCGGGTGCTCGCGTTCGATCCCGCGACCGGGCTCACGCGGATCGTGGCGCACGGGTTCTCGTTCGCCAACGGTATCGCGCTGTCGGCCGACGAGCTTGCGTTGTTCGTCTCGGAAACCGGGCGTTACCGGATCTGGAGGGTCGACCGCGGCGCGCGCGATCTCGACGTACGCGGCGGCTCGCCACGGGCGAGCGTGTTGCTCGACAACCTCCCGGGTTACCCAGACAACCTGATGCGCGGACGTGAGGGCCGGATCTGGGTCGGCCTCTTTCGGCCCCGTAATCCGGCGGCGGACGGACTGTCGCAGAAACCGGCGATGCGAAAGGTACTGCTGCGGCTGCCGAGCTCGCTGTTGCCGGTCGGCGATCCCTACGGCCACGTCTTCGCGTTCGACGAGGGCGGGCGCGTCGTCGAAGACCTGCAGGATCCCGCCGGCGCCTATCCGCAGACCACGGGCGCCACGGAGACGGCGGATGGTCTCTACATCCACAGCTTGAACGCGCAGCAGATCGGATGGATGCCGCGATGACACGCGCACGGCGTCGGGCAGCTGCGGCCGTCTCGATCGTTGCCGTGTTGACGCAGTTGTCGTCCTGCAAGACGGCGCCTGCCAACCGTGACGCAGCGCGCCCTGTGTCGGAAATCATCTACGTCCTGCGCAGCATCCGCGAAGCAAAGGCACCAGAGGTCGACTGGTGTGAGTCCTCGAGAACGGGCTTCGAGCCATTCGCGATCGACGCGGAGAGATCGTTCTCGTTCTGGAGCGTGCGCTCCCAACCCGAAGACGGGCACCTCGTCGATGCGAAGCAAAAACGAGTGGCGGAGCTGCGCGCTTGTTTCGGCGCGACTCCCGAACGCGCCCGGCAGAACTTCTACGCGGAGATCGAGCTCGGTGGAATGTCTTTTCGCGGCAGCGGTGAATGTCTCGCGCTCATGACCGACTTTCCAGAGCCGGGTCTGTATCCGGTTCGCTGCCAGCTGACGTTGAGCGGTTTGCCGGCTCCATTCGTCGGTGGGCTCCTGACGACCAACACGATGACGAGCGCCGCCCGCTTCGGGGGCGAGACGCAGCCAGCCGGATACACGCAGGCGTCGATCGCCACGATCCGGCTGTGGAAGAAGAATCACGAGTGAACAAGAGGAGACCAGACGTGAACGAGCAGCAAACTACCGGCGAAATGGACGTTCGGCGCCGGGTCGTCATCCAGGCCGCCGGATTCGCGATGGTGGGAGGAATGGTTGCCCAGACCTCGGCCACCGCGGAGGCGGCGACCGAAACTCGCCAGGCGGGCCCCACCGCGCGAAACAGCGGACCGCTCGGCGCGCGACTCCAGGGAGTCCAGCATTTCGGGCTCACGGTGCAGAACATGGATCGCGCATTTGCGTTCTACACCGAGGTGCTCGGCGGCACGGAGGTGATGCGCGACGGTGACTTTCAGGGCGAACGCATTCACAACACCCTGCTGACCGACCAGGAAATCGAAGCGCGCGTGCGCCACGTCAATCCACGGACGCTGGGCATCCCCGATCTCAAGGGCGGCGCGCAGCGCCTCGATGTGCGCTTCATCCAGTTCGACAACGTGGTGATCGAACTACTGCAGTATCGCGACGCCGAACAGCCGGCCGGCAGCGGCGCTGCCTTTGCCGAACCGCTCGATCACATGAGCCCGGCCTTTCCGCGAATGATGCACATCTGTTTCCACATCGGTGACGACGTGGACTTCAACAGGTTCATTGCCGACCTCGAGGCAGAATCGGTGCGGCGCGGCATGCCGCAGGTCCGCGCCAATCGAGTGATCACCGTGACGACGGAGCAGGAGCGCAAAGCCGCGCCCAGCGAGGCCAACAGCAACGGCATCACCGAAGGCAAATCGAACGGCTGGCGGTTGATCTATTGCAAAGGGCCCGAGGGCGAGCAGCTCGAGTTCGTGCAGGCGCTGGGGCCCGTGAAGCGGACATTCGACGACGCGCTGCAGAGACGCCGGAGTCTCGCGGCCGCCAACGCGAAATAGCCAGGAGACCACGATGCTCGACTCCGCGAATCCCTACCTGGCGGGTGTTCACGCGCCCATGCGCCAGGAACTGACGATCGAGGATCTGCCCGTCACCGGCACGATCCCGCCCGCGCTCGACGGACGATATCTGCGCATGGGCCCGAATCCGCGGACTCCCAACGCCTCCAAGTACCACTGGTTTTCCGGCGACGGCATGATCCATGGGATCAGGATCGAAAACGGCCGGGCCCTCTGGTATCGCAATCGTTGGATCCGCTCGGAGGCAGTGAGCAAGACGCTGGGCGAACCGCGCGTCGACGGTCCCCGCCACGCGTTCGACACGGTGAACACCAACGTCGTCCAGTTCGCCGGCAAGACACTCGGGTTGGTCGAGGCGGGCAGTACGCCGGTCGAGATTGGAGAGACGCTCGAGACGCTGCGCTACTCCGATTTCGGCGGCACGTTGAAAGGCAGTTTTGCCGCCCACCCGCATGTCGATCCGCTCACCGGCGAGATGCACGGCATTTGTTATGACGTCAGCCGCCGGCGTTCGATCCGCTACGTGGTGGTCAGGCCCGACGGCAAGGTCCGGCGCGAAGTGGATATCCCGATCCGTCACGGGCCGATGATCCACGACTGCGCCTTCTCGCAACGCTTTGCCATCATTCTCGACTTGCCGGTCACCTTCTCGTTGTGGGCGGCGATCACCCGTTATCCTTTCCCTTATCGCTGGAAAGCATCGCATGCGGCCCGCGTGGGGCTGCTGCCGCGTGAAGGCGAGGCGCGCGACATCATCTGGTGCCCGATCGATCCGTGCTACGTGTTTCATGCGGTGAACAGCTACGACGCGGCGGATGGCACCGTCGTGCTCGACGTCATCGTTCACGACCGCATGTTCTCCAGGATCAAGGCGGGACCTGATTCGCAACGCGCAGGTCTCGAACGCTGGATCGTCGATCCCGCGAATCGCAAGGTCGAGCGCAACGTGATCGACCCGACTCCGCAGGAGTTTCCGCGCCCGGATGAGCGACGCCTCGGTCAGCCGTACCGCTATGCCTACACGATGGCGATGACCGGCTGGTTCTTGGGCTCGGGTTTGTACAAGCACGACCTGGAAAAACGAACGCGGCAGTTCCACGACTTCGGACCCAATCGGCATCCCTGCGAATTCATGTTCGTGCCCGCGCATCCGCAGGCAGGGGAGGACGAGGGCTGGCTCTTCGGCTTCGTCATCGATGCCAGGGAACGGACCACGGATCTCGTCATCCTGGATGCCCGCAATTTCGAAGGTGCGCCGCAGGCCAGCATCCGGATTCCGCACGTCGTGCCGCCGGGCTTCCATGGCAACTGGTTGCAATCTTCCCCATGACGCGACACGCAGGAGACACGCAATGCGTCTTTCATCCGCAATTCTTTCGTTGCAGCTCACGCTGATGACCGCCACTGCCATGGGTGCGACTGCCGCGACACAACCGGGCACGGGTATTCGATATGCAGAAATCCCGAACGGCGCTTATTCGGTCGTCGCTGAAGTACGCGCCAAACCGGGCAAGGAACGGCAGTTGCGCGAGGCGACCCTGACGCTGGTCGCGCAGGTCCGCGCCGAACCTAACAACCTGCTGTATTTCCTGCACGAGGATCGCGAGGCGCCGGGCCATTTCGTCTTCTACGAGATTTTCGCCAGCAAGGCGGATTTCGAAGCGCACAACGCCACCCCGCACGTACAGGCGTGGTTCGCGAAGTTGCCCGAGCTCGCGGACGGCGGTGTGAAAGTCGTGCGGATGGAAATTCTCGGCAATCTGACGGGAGCACAGCCATGACGAAAACCGTTGTTTCCCTGGCGGCACTGGCGTTGGCCGCGGGAGCCACGATCGCCGCGGCCGCGCCATACGGCAATCGGCCGACGATCGTGCTGGTGCATGGAGCGTTCGTCGACGGATCCGGCTGGGCCGGGGTCCATCACATCCTGCGCAATGACGGCTACCCCGTCATCGTCGTCCAGAATCCGACGACCTCGTTGGCCGACGACGTGGCGGTCACCCGTCGCGCCATCGCGGCGGCGGAAAGCAATGTCATCCTCGTCGGTCATTCGTATGGCGGCGTCGTGATCACGGAGGCCGGCGCCGATCCCAAGGTTCTGGCGCTCGTCTACATCGCGGCCTTCGCGCCCGATCAAGGCGAATCCGTTTCCTCCCTGAATGCCAACGCGCCTCCGGGTGCGCCGCAGCTTCCGATCCTTCCGCCGGTCGACGGATTCCTGCTGCTCGACAAGAATGCCTTCCCGTCGGTTTTTGCCGCAGACGTGGCGCCCGACACGTCGCGATTCATGGCCGACTCGCAGGTGCCGTGGGGATTCCAGGCGCTGGAAGGAAAGGTCAGTACTCCGGCGTGGAAGACCAAGCCGAGCTGGTACCTGATTCCACAGGACGACAAAGTCATCCCACCGGCCGCGCAACGTGCCATGGCCGGACGGGCCCACGCCACGATCCGCGAAATCCCCGGCAGCCATGCGGTCTATGTCGCCAATCCCGATGCCATCGCAACCTTGATCAAGGAAGTATTGCTAGGCAAACGAGGCTGACCGGCTGGCGGTCGCAGACGATGCGATCGCGAAAGGAAAACCCAGGCACTAACGACTGGATGACGTTGCTGTCTCCGCTGCATCGAGACCGTGATCCAGATACGCGACGTATGCCGCGAGCAGGCGATACGACTCGTAGTATTCATCGAGGTGCATCACCGCAAGATTGTCCTGGCGGCTGTGGAGGATTCCGGCGTCATGGATTTTCTGGTTCAAGGAGTGGACCGTCAGGCTGCGGATTTTTCGCGAGGTAAACGATTCCGAATCGGTTGAGCCCACCTGCTCGAAATCGATGCCTTTCACGGGCGAACTGATCAGGTGCGCGACATAGGCCAGTGCGCGCGCCAGATCTTTGTTCGCGTGACTGACCCAGACGTTCGTGGAGTCGAGGCCCAGCGTATCCAGGTTGACCATCGCGTCAGTGGCAGAAATCTGCTCGGCGGTCATCCGGCGCACATAAGCACGCGATCCGATCAGACCCAGCTCCTCGGCGGTGAAGGCGACGAACACATAAGTGTGATGGCGTGGATCGATCTTGATCGCTTCGTAGAGCGAAGGCAGGAGCGATGCGCCACTCCAGTTGTCGGCCACGCCGTCGCCTGCCGCGACGCGGTCGTAATGGGCGCCCACGATGATGACGCGGTCGGAATTGCCGGGAAAAACGCAAATCAGATTGGGCGGATGGAATCGCACGGGTTGCTCGGACACGTGCTCACCGCAACCAGCGTCTACAAACATCTTCTTCAGCGTGGCTTCACGCTCGAGGTTGCTGCCCTGATATTGCCCGAGACGTTCCTCGACACCCGCGCGCGGTACCAGCCTGAACCGAAGAGTCTGCTCCGCAACGCTTTGCATCGACAGCGAGAGCAACACGGCGGCGCCCAGTAGTAGATTGAGTCGTTCAGGCAAGGACGACCTTCACCGAAACCAGAGGTTCATGATGAACGGGAGTGTCCCAGACGGGCCAGGTCTACGCCAGCCGGCGATGCCGCACAGTTTCAGTCGCGGAGCGCCCGAGTCGGGCTCCCCTGTGGATCCACCAATCGTAGCTTGGCAAGGGCTTGCCGCCGTCCGACCGACGTCGGCGATCCCGCCCTGATTTGACGACACGGCTTGCAAGCGTGCTCCGACAGAACCCGCAGGACGGGCACCTAGAATTGCAGTGTGCCTTCGAAGACTTACGTCGGAACCGCCGGATGGAGCATCCCGCGCGCGGAGCAGCCTCGCTTTCCGCGGGGCGACTCCCACCTCGCGCGTTATGCGAAGGTGCTTCCCGCGGTGGAAATCAATTCCACCTTCTATCGTCCGCATCGTGCCGCGACGTTTGCGCGGTGGGCCGCGAGCGTGCCCCGTGCCTTTCGTTTTTCCATCAAGATTCCGCGCACGATCACGCACGACCAACGGCTCGCCGGTAGTGCGAGGCTGCTGGAAACATTTCTCGCCGACCTCGCGCCGCTGGGTTCGCGCGCCGGCTGCCTGCTCGTACAACTGCCGCCAAGCCTCGCATTTGACGCACGCGTCGCACGCGGGTTCTTGAGCGTGTTGCGCAGGCGATTCGAGCGCGACATCGCGCTCGAGCCCAGGCATGCGAGCTGGTTCGAAAGCCGCGCCGACCACCTGCTGAATGACTTCGAAGTCGCGCGTGTCGCTGCCGATCCGTCACGAGCCGAAGGCAGTGGTGAGCCGGGCGGATGGCGCGGGGTCGCGTATTACCGACTCCATGGTTCTCCACGGATCTATTACTCGCCCTATCAAGACGCCTCTCTCGAGGCGCTCGCACGCAAGCTGCGCGACTTGCGGCGCCAACGCATTCCCACGTGGTGCATCTTCGACAACACGGCGCTCGGTGCGGCGACCGGCAATGCGTTGTCGGTAATGAAGCGTCTCGAGTGAATGAGGACGAAGGCTCCCTACCTCCGAAAGTCAGTGATGCCGGCCTGCGCATTGCGCTCGAGATAGGTCGATAACACGATATGGCTGCGCGTGGCCTTCACGCCGGGCGTTGCGTAGAGCCGCGCCAGCAGGGCCTCCAGGGCGGAGCTCGACGCGCAGCGCACCTTCAGCAACATGCAGGTGTCGCCGGCGACGGAGTGAATCTCCTCCACCTCCGGCAGCTCGGCGATCTCCATGAGCTCCTTCGTCCCGCCCCAGCCGGCGCTGTCGACATGCACGAAGGCGAGCAGCGGCTTGCCGATTGCCGGCGCATCGAGCAGCGCCACCGTTCGGCGCAAACAGCCGGAGGCTCGCAGCTTCTTTACCCGCTCGTGAACCGCGGGTGCCGACAAGCCGACCAGCTGCCCGAGTTCCACGAAGCTCACGTCCGCGTTCGCGGCGAGCGCGCCTAATATTCTTCGGTCGAATGGATCGAGTGGCCGTCCGATCGGCGGCGCTTGCCGAATGGGATCTGTTTTTTCCGGGTCCGACATGTTCACCTCTTCACTGAATCACATTCGTGCGTTTCAATCATTCACCGAATGATATTTGGGACAGGCACATGGTAATGCACAAATGTTCGTCGGTTTGCCGGTCGCTTGCCCATAAACATGGAGGCTAATGTGATGAAGCTGTTTTTTGCGCCTGGATTCAGCAGCCTTGCCGATCACATCGCGCTGCGGGAGGCCAACCTCGCGTTCGAGATCGCGGAAGTCGACCTCGAATCGAAGCGACTCCGCGACGGCGGCAACTACCTCGACGTGAATCCGAAGGGGCAGGTCCCCGCGCTGAAATTCGACGACGGCGAGGTCCTGACCGAAAACGTGGCGATCCTCGCCTGGATCGCCGACCGCGCACCGCATCTCGCGGCGCCCGGGGAGCTTGGCCGCTACCAGCTGCTGGAGATGCTGAGCTTCATCGCCAGCGAGATCCACAAGCGGTTCCCGATCTATCTTTCGCTTCCCGTGGACGCGAGAGGGGCGATCGGCGCCGACATCGTGCGGTGGTTCAGCCTCGTCGGCCCGCGTCTCGAGCATGGCTATCTGTTCGGACCGGCGTTCAGTGTGGCGGACGCCTATCTGTTCGTCATGGCGCGCGGTGCGCTACAAATGGAATTCCCGCTGGGCGCAACGTTTCGAGAGTATGTGGCCCGCATCGAAGCGCGGCCAGCCGTGCAGGCAGCGCTCGGAAGCGAGGGCGCGCCACGTCCTGAAAGCGGAAAGACGTCCTGATGACCTTCGATCGCGCAGCGTTCTACGACGCCGAGCTGCGACGGCACCAGGAACACTTCCATGCCGTCGTCAACGTCGGCGCAACGGATCGCGTGCTCGATATCGGCTGCGGAGCAGGGCAAACCACTCGCGAAGCTGCCCGCATCGCGGTGAAGGGCGGCGTGGTCGGCGTGGACGTCTCCGCGGAGATGCTGGAGATCGCCCGCCAGCGCAGCGCGCGAGCGGGCTTGCGCAACATCACCTTCGAGCTGGGTGATGCCCAGGCCCATACCTTTCCCGCCGCTCATTTCGACCTTTGCATCAGTCGCTTCGGCACCATGTTCTTCGCCGATCCCGTGGCGGCCTTCACCAACGTCGGCCGGGCGATGCGCCCCGGCGCCCGGCTCGTTCAGATGGTGTGGCAGGAACGCGAGCGTAATGAATGGGCGGTCGCGATCCAGAACGCATTGGCTCCCATCGGCGGCGCTCCCGCACACGGAAGCCCGGCATTCTCGCTCGCAGATCGCACGGTCACGACGCGAATTCTGACCGCGTCCGGCTTCACCTCGATCGCTTTCGCCGACGTGCACGCACCGGTCTTCTATGGTCCCAGCGTCGACGCTGCGCATGAGGCGGTGGTCGGGCTGTTCCTTGCGAAGGACAGGCTCGTCGATCCGGACCCCGCGACGCGTGAGACGCTGCAGCGGATGCGCGCCTTGCTGGATGCTCACTTGACCGCCGACGGCGTGCTCTTCGACTCGCGTGCCTGGATCGTGACGGCGCAGAAGTAGCCGAAACCGTTGCCCGTGCACGAGGTTGGCACGTGGCATCTATCTACGTCGCAGCTGCGGCGAACCACGCCGAGCCGCCGACGAGCCCCGTTGCAGCGGGGCTCGTCGGCTTCCAATCGCTCAGAAGTTGTAACGCACCCCGACGCGATACATGCGCCCGAGGATGTCGTATAGGAACGGATTCGCCCCATAGCCGACATTGGTCGCCGGAGACGGTGCGGGATCCTTGTTCAACGCGTTGTCGATCTTGAGATACGCCATCGTTTTTTCGCCGAACAGATAGTTGGCGCCGAAGTCGAGATAGAACGCACCGGCCATGTGGTTGTCGTCGATGGTCGGATGCACCGAGGTCGCAACCGGGCAATCCGTCTGGCACTCGATCCACTCGTTGCTGTAGACGCCGGAGCTGATGTAGCGCTGCGTCAGGCTCAGGGAAAGCTTCGAATTCTCCCAGGTTTCGGTCATCAGGCCCTTCCACTTCGGGATGCTGCCGAGATTCGCGCCGGCCAGCTGCGACGGAATCGTGCCGACCACACCGGGTGTGCTGATGAAGCTCTTGTTGTGCGTCGCCAGGGCCCGCACGCTGAAGCCGTTCTCGGCACGATATTGCAGCTCGACATCGAAGCCCTGGATGTCGTTGGACGCCAGGTTGAAAGCCTGCACCCGCACGAAATTCGTATTGGGCAGCGGGCTGGTCAGCAACATGGCGGCGCACATCTCCTGGTTGCCGGCGAGGCACAGATCGACCTCTTGCTGCGCCGACAAGTTGGAGACGACGTCATCGACGGTGATGTCGAACCAGTCGAACGACGCGCTGAAGCCCGGCGCCCAGTCCGGCTGCGACATTACGAGGCCGATCTCGGTGTTGCGCGCCAGCTCCGGCCGCAGGTCGGTGTTGCCGACGGTCTGCTCCAGCACGGTGATCGTGGTGCCGTTGACGGTCACCACGTTGTTTCTCGTGATCTCGGCCGCGAACAACTCGCTCAAGTTAGGTGCGCGCACGTCGCGCGATGTGACGGCGCGCAGCATGAGACCGCTCCACGGCATCTTCCACGTTCCGCCCACCTTCCAGCTCGTCACTCCGCCGAAGGTGCTGTAGTGAGTCCGGCGACCCGCCGCGTTGAGGTTGATCTTGCCGCCACCCTCCGAGTCGAGCAGCGGCACGTTGAACTCGAGATACCCTTCCTTCACGTCGTATTCGCCGTCGGCGTTGTGGTAGTTGCCCGCGTACCAGTTGTTGCCGATCGCCGTATTCATCAGCGGATCCGCCGGGTAGTCCTCGCTGTTCGGGGATACGTCCGTGACGCCGGCGCCATACGGATCGCCGTAAACGTCATAAGACTCCTTGCGGTACTCGAGACCCGTGGCAATGGACACCGGCCCCGCCCAGGAGTTGAACGGATCGCCGCTGATGTTGAAGCTGGCCACGTCCTGCGACTGGTGCGAATGCTGCTCCGGGCCCTGCTCGGGCAGGATATACGCGATCGCCGCTTCACTCGGCGTCACGTTGCCGATGATGTTGAGGGGCGAGCAGCCCGACGCTTGCGCGGCGGGATTCCGGCAGATCACGGTGCCATTGGGACCCGCGATCGCGTCGATGGCGTTGTTGTAGCGCGGCGTCAGCGAGATGTCGTGCACGTACAAGTCGGTGTTGTTGGTACCGTTCTGGTAGTACCCGTTGTACTGCCACTCCTTGCCCGCGATATCGAACTTTCCGTCCACACCCGCCACCAGGCGCACCTGCTTGCGGTTCGGATGCACGTTGATGAACTTCGGGAAGACAGCGTTCGTCACTCCGTATTGGAAGCTGGTGATGGCGTTGGCCACGCAGGCATCCTTGATGGACTGCGGCACGAACGGGTTCTCGCACTGGATGGTCAGGTTCGCGTTCTTCGCGGCGCCGGGGTTCGGCGTGTTCTCCGCGTTTGTCTCCGCGAAGTTGGTGGAGATGTAGATCTCGTGGTTCTCGCCGAGATCCAGGCCGATACGCGAATAGCCCACCTTGCGCTGCAGTTCGGCGACCAGGCTCGTGCCGTTGCCAACCACGCCCGAAAGATCGCCGCCCACGCAGAAGGGGGAGAAGCACCCGGTGACCGCGCCCGTGTTGTTGCGCGTGGGCACGCCGTTCGAGCCGTACTGGAACTGGAAGGGCTCGCCGTTCTCGCCGAACGCGATGCCTTGCAGCGGACCGGCGGTGATGAGGCCGTACTTCGAATATTGGAACACCTGCGCGTGGTCGATGACGCGATACTGCGGCAGCCCATCATTGGTCAGCGCGATCGGCCGCACCTGGAACGCGGGCGACTTGAACCAGTCTCGGCCACTGGGGCCGGCTCCGGCGCCGAAGCCGTAGGCCGGGATGCCTTTTTCCTTGCCGTATTCACCGCTCAGCACCACGTGCAGCCGGTCATTGAAAAACGCGCCGCCCCAGGCGATCTGGGCGGTGGCGTTCTCGTCGTCGTCATAGGTCGAGATGCCGGCTTCCACGTTGGCGCGGATGCCTTCGAATTTCTTGTCGGTGAGGAAGTTGACCACGCCGCCGATGGCGTCCGAGCCATACGACGCCGAGGCTCCGCCCGTCACGACATCGATGCGATTGACGAGCAACTGCGGAAACTGGCTCACGTCGCTCACTCCCGTGACGTTCGCCGGCATTACGCGTTGGCCGTCGAGCAGGGTCAGTGTGCGAATTGCCTGCAGGCCGCGCAGGCTGAAGGAACTCAGGCCCTGCAGACCGCTGCTGGTGCTGCCGACGTTCACGGCGCGGGCGAGGCTGCCCTGCAAGGAGGGCAACTGTGCGACCGTGTCGAACAGATTGGGCTGCGCGACTTTCGCGAGGTCCGCGGAGGTCAACGTGGTGGTCGGCGTGGGCTGAGTGAATCCGCGCGACGAAATGCGCGAGCCGGTGACCAGGACTTCGGCCAGGTCTTCGGCGGTGGCCGCGGGTTTGGCCGCGTCCTGTGCCTGCGCCGGCGAGATCGAGATTGCCAGCACGGCAAACGCCGTCGCCAGCGGAATATGAAACTTCCACTTCTGCGTATTCATCGGTTTTCCCCCTGTCCAGGTCGCAATGCGCGACAAAACTCCATATGACAGCGCTAACATTTCCGCCGAAAAAAAACGCCCGAGGGCGTGAGTTATGGGTTCCAGAAGAGGGCGGACAATGACAGCGCTAACATCCCAGTAGCGGGAGAATTGCCGAAGTGCCCCGGGACTGTCAAATACAATTTGTTTTTCGAATTCGCGGCGCCCGGATTCAGGTGCTTTGCCGCGCCTTCAGTTCGAAGCCCAGGTCGATCTTCCGGTGCGCGATGCTTCGGCCTTCGATCAATTCCAGCAACATGCTGGCCGACTGCATGCCGATCTCGTACCGCGGGGTGGCAATGCTGGTCAGTGACGGAACGGCGCATGCCGACGCGGGCAGATCGTTGAAACCCGCCACCGCGAGCGTCTTCGGCACGGAAATCTTGCGGCGCATGCACTCGAACAAGGCGCCCTGCGCCAGGTCGTCATTGCAGAAGAATACCGCGTCGACATCCGGTGCCTGTTCGAGCAGACGGACAAGCAGCGTCCCGCCGAGCGCGATCGATGATTTATCGGGGACCAGCAGTTCGTACTTCGGGTCGTAAAGGCCCTCGCGCTTCAGTCGCTCGCGATAACCACGGTGCCGGGCCAGCGCGCGCGGGTCGAGTTGCGCCGCGACATAGGAAATCTTCCTGCGCCCCTGGGCAAGCAGATGTTCGGTCATCGTTTCGGCGGCGGCTTCCTGCGAGAAGCCGACGCTGTGGATGCCGGCCTTCTCCGACAGCTCCATCATGTGCACCACGGGGGTCTTCACCTGGTCGATCAGCCGCCGCGTCGTGTCGCGATAGTTCATGCCGGTGATCAGGATGCCGTCCGGATCGAAGGCGAGGTAGGTGCGCACCAGCGCTTCTTCCTCCTCGGGGGAGTAATTGCTGACGCCCAGCAGCAGGTGATATCCCTTCGGACGCAGGATCTTTTCGACGCCGGCGAGGATGTCGACGAACACGGTGTTGCTCAGCGAGGGTACGATCACCGCGATGTTCATCGACCGCGCCGAGGCCAGCGAGCTCGCGGCGCGGCTGATCACGTAGCCCATCTGCTGCGCGGTTTTCAGGATGCGATCGCGCAGCCTGGGGGCGACCTTGTTAGGCGTGCGAAACGCGCGCGACACGGTGATCGTGGAAACGCCGATCTTGCTCGCGATGTCATCGAGCGTGAGCCGCCCGCGGCTCGACGCCCGGGCGCCGGTTTTCCGTGCCTGTTTCTTTGCCTTCAATGTCGCCTCGGTCCCCTCGCAGCACCTGCGATCCGCGTTCTGATCCGCGCGTACTTTAGCCGCGTTCATTGTTAGCTGCGCGACTGACAGGGAATGCCGGCAGGACAGACATTTCTTGACCGGCAGGACAAAGCCGGTTCTTTTGCTGGTGTGAACATTCGCAGCAATAAAAAACCGATCTCGAATTCAGACCCGGGCCGCTCCTATTGCCGCCTCGTTTTCCACCAGCTCTCGTTTTGAGAGACAGGTCGACAGACTCAATGTCGCGGTAGCGACAAGCCGCGCGGAAGCTGATCCATGTCAGCGGCGACGCGAATAAGGAGTTTGCCGAAGTTCTTGCCCGCCAGCAGCCCGATGAATGCGTTCGCGGCGTTTTCGATTCCATCGACGACATCCTCGCGCAACTGCACCTTGCCGGCCTCGACCCATTCCGCCATGTCGCGGCGGAATGCTTCGAATCTCGTCGGGTAGTGATCGAGGATGATGAATCCCTGCATGCGAATGCGCTTCTGCAACAGGGTCGATTGCAACAGCGGAACGCGGTTCGGGCCCGGCGGCAATTTTTCATCGTTGTAGCTGGCAACGAAACCGCAGAGCGGGATGCGTGCGCCGACATTCAGGTGCGGCAACACCGCATCGAACACGGCGCCACCGACGTTCTCGAAATAGACGTCGATGCCATGCGGGCAGTCGGCGCCGAGGCGCGCGCCGAGCTCGGCCTCTCGATGATCCAGGCAGCGGTCGAATCCGAGCTGCTCGACGGCGTAGCGGCACTTCTCCGGCCCGCCGGCAATGCCGACTACGCGTGCGCCCTTGAGCCTGGCGATCTGCCCGACGACCGAACCCACCGCGCCGGTGGCGGCGGCGACCACCACGGTCTCGCCGGGTTGCGGTTGACCTATGTCGAGCAAACCCACGTAGGCGGTGAACGAAGGCATGCCGAGCACTCCGAGGGCACGGGATGGCCTGGCCCGTGAGCCGAGCGGCATCAGGTCCGCGCCATTCGACACAGCGAGCTCCTGCCAGCCGGCGTTGCCGAGCACCAGGTCGCCGGTCTTGAAACGCGGATTACGCGAGGCAACGACGCGATTGACGGTCGCGCCCGCCATGACCTCGCCGATGGCGATGGATCGCGAGTAGACGGGACCGATCTCGTTCATCATCGCGCGCATGTACGGATCGAGCGAGAGATAGAGCGTCCGGAGCAAGACCTCGCCGTCACCCGCGGAAGGCGCCGCCACCTGTTCGAGATGGAAGTTTTCAGGCGTTGGCGCGCCCTTCGGGCGCGACGCCAGGACGATGCGGCGGTTGGTTTCGCTGTGCGACATGGTGGAATTCCTTTGCGACGGTTGTCGCCAATCCCCCGAATGAGAGAGGCCGCCACGCGTCTCCCGGCGACGCAGTAGCTAGGACATCGTGCAGAACCGCCAGTTCAAGTGGCTGGTACGGTCGCGGGAATCGCGATCCCGCGCTGGATGCGCCACAGCAGGACGCAGGCCAGCAGCGACGTCGCTACGACGACGTACCCGGCCACATCGTAGTGATGAATCCGCCCATCCGCTCCCTGCTGGATGATGTGCCCCGCGACGAGGGACGCCATGCCGCCCGCGAGCTGCGAAATGGACGCCGTGATCGCGTTGAACGATCCGCGCTGTGTTTGCGCCGGCACCTGCGTCAACAACGCCTGGAACGGGATCATGCGTGAGAAGATTCCGATGAACAACACGACGTTGATGGCCGTGACGACTGCCAGCGTCGAGACACCGAGGTTGGTGTAGATCAGCACCATGACGATGGTCAGCCCGGTTCCAATGAAGAACACGCGCAGCTTGCCGAACGAGTCGGCAAGCTTGCCCACCACCGGTCCCACGAAGATCGTCGCGATTCCCGTCACGAGATAGATGATCGGCAGATCGTGCAGTGAAATCCCGAGGTTGTTCACGGTGAAGGCGCTGCTGAAGGGCATCAGCATGAAGCCGCCGGTCGCCAGGAACAGCACCGAGACGAATGACAGCAGGTAACGCGGCTCGGTCACGGTGTGGCGCAGATGATTGAACGCGCTGTGTTCGGGCGGCGTTTTCAGGTGATCCGCCACCGGCTTCATCTGCCAGGCGATCAGCAGGCCGGCGAACGTGCCGAGCGCGGCCAACGCGAGAAACGGTACGTGCCAGTTCCACCGGTTCGATAGATAGATGCCGATCGGAATGCCGAGGATCTGGCTGGCCGCGAATGCCGTCTGGATGAAGCCCATCACCCGGCCGCGCATCTGCGGCGGGAACAGGTCCGTTGCGATCGCGAGGACGACCGAACCTATGACGCCGCCGAACAGGCCCGTCACGATTCGCGCCAGCAGCAGCGATTCGAAACTTTGCGCGAGTCCGCACCACAATGTACCGAGGACGAAGCCGAGGTAGAAAAACAGCAGGAGCTTCTTTCGATCGAACCGGTCGGCAAACCCCGCGGTGAGCAGGCCCGAGACACCCGCGGCGAACGCGTATCCCGAGACGACCATGCCAAACTGCGCAGGTTCGATCGCAAGCGCCGGCATGATGACGGCGCCCAGCGGCGCCATCAGCATGAAGTCGAGAATGACGGCGAACTGCAGGAACGCCAGCATGGCGACCACCACCTTCTGGTAGCCGGAAAATGACGCGGATGCGGGGGAGGTGGGTGTGTTCATGGTCGCGCACCCTACCGGCTGGCCGCGACGATGTCCTCCACCGAATTGGGCAGTTCATTTCGCGGGGGCGGGCGGTAATATAAGAGTGCCTCGATCGACGCCATCGCCTTGCGACCACTGCATCGCCTGGCGGCGATGCCTCACGTCAGACAATGCCTGTTCAGCGCGCGACGGTGGGCCGGCTCCGGGCCGATCGGTGAGACTGGTCAAATGAAGCGTGGAACGGCAATCGCGCGAGCCCTCGCGGCTTCTTCCGTGATGTTGTGTGGTTACGTGTCCGGCGCTTTCGCGGCCGACTCTTCGAGGCGGACGTACGCGAACCCGGTCGATGTCGACTACCGCTACAACTTCGAGCAGATCAACGAGCGGATTTCCTACCGCACCGGCGCCGATCCGGTCATCGTGCGGCACGAGGACGCGTACTACCTGTTCATGACCCTGGCGGACGGCTACTGGCGTTCGACCAATCTGGTCGACTGGGCCTTCATCACGCCGAGTCGTTGGCCGTTCGAGAGCGTCGTTGCGCCGGCCGCGATTTCAGACGGCGATCGACTGCTGTTGATGCCGTCCACGACGCGCCAGGATTCGATCCTGGTGTCGCGTGATCCGGCGCGTGGCCAGCTGGAGTTTCTGACGCGCCGTCTGCCGCAGCTGCCCGGCACCGTTTCCGGAGTCGCGGAGGGTAGTTTGGACGGCTGGCATCAGGGAGATGCCCAACCCGAACACATTCAACCCGGGCCCTGGGATCCCGCGCTTTTCAAGGACGACGACGGACGCTGGTATCTCTACTGGGGATCGTCGAACAAGTTCCCGCTGTACGG
>Ga0193752_1001931_pt1 | contig 16438 bp, 14 predicted proteins | sample H1c1metaG_FD_144924 | JGI IMG/M metagenome (GOLD analysis project Ga0193752, IMG submission 144924) | Soil microbial communities from a riparian zone of the East river system, Colorado, United States - H1c1 | ecosystem: Environmental > Terrestrial > Soil > Riparian zone | place: USA: East River... | reverse complement strand
CACGTAGTCGGTGTCGAAGTGTTCGCCGACGAGCCGCACGGGATGGGCTGGGAGCCCGAGGACTTCCTGTGGGGCTACGGCGCCGAGATCGCGGGGCTGACGTTCCACGAGGGCACCGTCGATATGACCGTGCGCCCCACGCGCCCCGGCGACCCCGCCCGCGTCTCGTGGGAGCCCGCCGACACCGACTACGTGAGCGTGACGAACCTCTCGCGCACGCGCCCGGCCGGCGGCGACATCCTGGAGCGCTACGAGCGACCGTCGGAGTCCAACGACATCACCGTCGGCGCCGAAGTCCCGGTGGGCCGCGTCGAGGAGGAGGCGCTCGCCGTCCACAACCCCACGGCGTACTTCCTCCACGTCCTCCACCGCACGCTGGGCGAGAACGGCGTCGAGGTGCGCGGGGTGCCGCTCGACATCGACGAGTGGGACGACACGCCGGACTACGGCCAGATGGAGCTGGTGGCGACGTACCACTCGGTGCCGCTCCGCGACATCGTGGAGGTGACGAACACGGAGAGCCACAACCTCTTCGCCGAGCACCTCCTCCGCACCGTCGGCGCGCTCCGCTACGGCGGCTTCGACGCGCGCCCCGGCAGCGCCGACTCGGGCGTGCTCGCGCTGCGGGCGTTCCTCGACGATGCCGACATCCCGTACCACTGGGTCCGCCTCGTCGACGGCTCGGGTCTCTCCCCGCTCAACCGGGTGACCCCGCGCGCGCTCATCCGCATCCTCCAGTACATGGACCGCCACCCCGACCGCGCCACGCGGCAGGCGTGGATCAACTCGCTCGCCGTCGGCGGGCGCACGGGCACGCTGGAGAACCGCTTCCGCAGCGGGCTCACCTACGACAACGTGCGGGCCAAGACGGGCTACATCCGCGCCGTGCGCACGCTCTCGGGCTACGTCACCGCCGTCTCGGGGCGCCGCATCGCCTTCAGCATCCTGTGCAACGACTTCTCCGTCGCCACTTCGCGCGTGACGGCGGCCGAGGACGCGGTGGTCGAGGTGCTCGCCCGCTACAACGGGCGATAGCCACACGGACTGCACCGCTCACACGCCCCCTTACCGTCATCCCCGCGTACGCAGGGATGACGAGAGAGAGGAGGGAGCCGCCGTGAAGCAGGCAGCCTCTCAAACGGGCGCATCTCTGTCGCAGGCGCACCCGTAACCCTCACGAGCACCTCAACAACGGCCCCCGGCCGTGTGGGTAGCTTGCGGGGCGGCGAAGAATCCGGCCGCCCTTTTGTCCCCCGTCCGTACCCGTACCGCGAAGCCTGTGGACGCCACCTCCGTCCCCCCGATCCACGCCACCACCGTCCTCGGCGTGCTCCACGGCGGCAAGGTCGCGCTCGGCTCCGACGGCCAGGCGACGATGGACAAAACGGTGATGAAGCACAAGGCGAAGAAGGTGCGCCCGCTCCACGAGGGCCGCATCCTCGCCGGCTTCGCCGGGGCCACGGCCGACGCCTTCACGCTCTTCGAGCGGTTCGAGGCGAAGCTCCAGCAGCACGGCGGGCGGCTCGACCGCGCGGCCGTCGAGCTGGCGAAGGACTGGCGCACCGACCGCTACCTCCGCCGCCTCGAAGCCCTGCTCGTCGTCGCGGACCCGGACCGCCTCCTGCTCATCTCGGGCACCGGCGACGTGATCGAGCCCGACGACAACGTGCTCGCCATCGGGAGCGGGGCGCCCTACGCGCTCGCTGCCGCCCGCGCGCTCGTCCAGCACGCGCCCCACCTCACGGCCCGCCAGATCGTCGAGGACGCGCTCCACATCGCGGCCGACATCTGCATCTACACCAACCACCACATCACCGTCCTCGACCTCGACGCGATCCCCGCCCCCCCGGCCTGAGCCGCCCCTGCATTCCCTCATCATTCACCCTGCGATCCCCGCCCTCATGAACGACCGCACCATGCCCCCGATCGAGCACCGCGCCGCCGTGCTCGTGGACTACCAGAATCTCCACCACTACCTCAAGAACCACGCGTCGACGGGCCCCTCGCCCTCCGACCTCGCCGTCGAACTCGTCGGCGCGCTCCGCGACCGCCTCGCCAACGAGGGCATCCGGCTCTCGACGGGGTTCGCCTACGCCGACTTCGGCGGGCTCGACGAGCACGTCCGCCACGTCCAGCGCGCGCTCTACCTCCACGGCATCCAGCCGCACTACGTCCCGAGCACGATCCACCGGAACACGACGGACCTCCAGCTCGCCATCGACGCCGTCTCGCTGTGCTACCGCGAGCCGTCGATCTCGACGTTCGTGATCGTCTCGGGCGACCGCGACTACGTCCCGGTGGTGCAGGCGCTCCAGACCGCGGGCAAGAACGTCGTCGTCGTCGCCTTCCGCGACCACCTCTCGACGCACCTCCTCCAGTACACCCGCGCCGGGCAGTACATCGACGCCGGGGGGCTCCTCTCCTCCGACGCCCGCGCCGTGCTCACGGCGGGGCCGGGGACATCGAGCGCCGCCGTGGCCGAGGACCCGGGCCACTTCAACGAGCCGACTGACCTCCCGACGCCGCTGCACTACGAGGCGCTGTCCGTGCTGGAGCACAACTTCGGGCGCTATGACGAGGTGTACCTCACGCCGCTGCTCCGCAAGCTCTCGGAGGAGATCGGCACGCAGGGCGAGCACGATCCGAAGTCGCTCGTGGCCGACCTTGAAGAGGCGGGCGCCGTGCGGCTGGAGCGCCGGAAGGGGATGCCGTACGACTACACGGTGCTCGTCGTCAACGGCCGCCACCCCGCCGTCATCGATGCCCGCGCCGACGCAGGCACCACGCGCCCGGCCGCCGCGGGCGCGGCCGACCTCGAATTCGGCGACGAGGACTTCAGCTACGACGACAACTACGACTTCGGCGACGCGCCCGAGGACGAGACGGCTGAGGACACGACCGCCGTCTAAGCGTCCCCGCTCTCTACATAGGCGCCCGCCCCCGGTTAGGGGGCGGGCGCTTTTTTGAGCTTCTATGCTGCGGCGAGGCACGCACGTGGCGCACGCTCCTTCTCCCTGACTAAAAAAGCGATTGACGAAGATGGGGGGCGAGGAGACGGCGCCAGCCGGCGGCTGTGCGTGCGTACTCGTCGGCGCAGAGGTCGGCGCGTTCCTGCGGGAGGTAGTCCTCCCGCACGAGGTCGGCGTGGGCGCCGGGGTTGCGACCGTAGACGAGGCACGCCACGTTGTAGAAGCGCTGGGCGCCCAGCCCGTGCTCGTCCCAGTAGGCCGCGCTGTCGGGGTCGGGCGGCTCTTCGTAGAACGCCTCCGCACCCGATAGGGCATCGTCGGCCCCGTTCGGCGTGCCGTCGTCGATCAGGAGCGTGGCGAAGTGGTCCGCCGCGTCCTCCTCGCGTCCGACCACGGGGAGATTGAACACGTCGATGAGGGCGTGGCTCGCCTCATGGAGGAGGATGAACCGGAGCGACCCGTCTATCGCACGCTCACCCTCGGCCGGTGTGAGCAGACCGTCCTCCACGTCGGCGGCCCAGAACGCACGGAGCCAGTCCACGAGTTCGACGCAGAGGCGGATGCGCGCGGGCGCGGCGGCGCCCCCGACCTCCGTGTAGGCCGGTTCGTAGTAGGCGTTGGGCTCGCCCGAGCACGTGTCGGCCTCGACCCGGAGCGGCGCGTCGAGGGCGAACCCGTCCCCGAGCGTGGTCGCCACCGAATCCAGTTGCCCCCCGGCGCGGAGCCACGCGACGGCGTCGGGATTCTGCACCTCGGCCGCGGGCGTAACGCCGGTCTCCACCGTCCATCCCTCGGGCTCTGCGCACGCCGCGAGCATCAGGACGGCCACGCCCAGGAAGCCGACCCCCCATAGAAAAACACCGCGGCGCACCGGCTCAGGCACCGCGGGCGCCGTACTCCGCCGTCACGTCGTGGAGGGTGCCGCCTTCCAGCTTCAGCACGCGGTCGGCCCGCGCCGCGAGTGCGGGGTTGTGCGTGACGACCACCAGTGCGTGCTCGGGCGCCGCTCCGACGGGCGCGTCCACGAGGCCCCGAAGCTCCACGTGGAGCCGGTCGGCCGTCTTCTCGTCGAGGTTGCCCGTCGGCTCGTCGGCCAGCACGAGGCCGGGCCGGTTCATCAGCGCGCGCGCGACGGCGACGCGCTGCTGCTCGCCGCCGGATAGCTCGCTCGGGCGGTGCTCGGCGCGCTCGTCGAGTCCGAACCGGCCGAGTAGCTCGGCCGCGCGCGGGCGCGCCTCGCGGAGGCTCTTCCCCGCGATGAGCGCCGGCATCGCCACGTTCTCCAGCGCGGTGAACTCCGGCAGCAGGTGGTGGAACTGAAAGACGAACCCCACGGCGCGGTTGCGCCACGCGGCCAGCGCCTCGTCGCCGTGGGCGTACACGTCCTCGTCGCGGTAGCGCACGCCGCCTGTGGTGGGGCGGTCCAGCGCGCCGAGGAGGTGGAGCAGCGTGCTCTTCCCCGTCCCGCTCTCGCCCACGATCGCCACCATCTCCCCCGCGTACACGTCCACGTCCACGCCGCCGAGCACCTCCAGCTCGCCGCGCGCCGTCCGATAGCGCTTCACGAGGCCGCGCGCCGTCAGGAGCGGGGCCACGGCCCGCCCGGGCGGGGCGGGCGGCAGCGGCTCCATAGGGGTCAGCCCTCGTCCGGGCGGGAGATGTCGTACTCCCGCAGCTTGTTGTAGAGGTGCGAGCGCTGGATCCCGATGGCCTCCGCCGTGCGCGAGACGTTCCAGCCGAACTCGGCCAGCTTCTTCTCGATGAAGATGCGCTCGGCCTGGTCGCGGAAGTCGGCGAACTGGTCGTACTCGTCCAGCAGCGCCGCGAAGGGGTCCGTCGGCGCGCCGCCGGGGCGGACGTAGCGGTCCACGTCGGCCGCGACCACGGTATCGCCCTCCGAGAGGATGAGCAGCCGCTCGACGACGTTGCGGAGTTCGCGGACGTTGCCGCGCCAGTCGAGTCGCTTCATCCGGTCGAGCGCGTCCGGCGCGACCGTCTTGGCCGGGAGCCCGTTGCGCCGGGCCACCTGCCCGAGGAGGTACTCCGCGATGGCCGGGATGTCGTCGCGGCGCTCGCGGAGCGGGGGGACGTGGACGAGGATGACGGAGAGGCGGTGGTAGAGGTCCTCGCGGAAGGCGTGGGCGTCCACCTCGGCCAGCAGGTCGCGGTTCGTGGCGGCCACGACGCGCACGTCCACCGGGATCGCGCGGTCGCCGCCGACGCGCGTGATGCGGCTCTCCTGGAGCGCGCGGAGCACCTTCGCCTGCGCGGAGAGGCTCATGTCGCCGATCTCGTCGAGGAACAGCGTCCCGCCGTCGGCCTGCTCGAATTTGCCGATGCGCTGCTTCGTGGCCCCCGTGAACGAGCCCTTCTCGTGCCCGAACAGCTCGCTCTCGATGAGCTCGCCCGGGATGGCCGCGCAGTTCACCTCCACGAGCGGGCCGTTCGCGCGGGCGCTCTGGGCGTGGATCCAGCGGGCGACGAGTTCTTTCCCCGTCCCGGGCTCGCCTGTGATGAGGACGCGGGCCTCCGTCGGCGCCACGCGCGCGACGGTCTCCTTCACCGCCGCGATCGACTGGCTCTCGCCTACGATGGGCGTCAGTTCAGCGGTCTCGGCGTCGGAGCGGGCCTGCTTGAGCCGCGTGTTCTCGACGGCGAGGCGCCCGCGGTCGAGCGCGTTGCGGACGGTGACGAGGAGGCGGTTGAGGTCGGGCGGCTTCTCCAGGAAGTCGGCCGCACCGTAGGTGCGGATCGCCTCGACGGCCGTCTCGACCGTGCCGTGCCCGGAGATCACGACGACTGGGAGGAGCGGCACCCCGTCGCCGTCGGCGGCGAGCGCCTGCAGCACCTCCATGCCGTCCCGCTTCGGCATCTTGATGTCGAGGAGCAGGAGGTCGGCGTCGCCCGCGCGCGCCATCGTGAGGGCCTCCTCGCCATCGGCGGCCTCCTCGACGTTGAACCCCTCGAACTCGAGGATCTCGCGGAGCGTCCGCCGGATGCTCAACTCGTCGTCGGCGATGAGGACGGTCGGACCTTGAGGGGGCACGGCGGGAGGGGGGGCGGAGAGGGGCGCGGGCGGAGCGGCAGGGCCGCCCCGCCCGCGGGACTTGGGGCGCGGCCGGGGCCGCGCGGGAGCTTACGGCGCGCCGGCGTCCGGCGCGTCGGCTTACTGCGCCGGGACCTCGGCCGGGGCGGGCGTCTCGGCCGGAGCCGGGGCAGGCGTCTCGGTCGGCGCGGCGTCGGGCGCCGGGGCCGCGTCGGGGGCGGGAGCGGCCGGGGTGAGTTCGACGGGGCCGGCACCCATGCCCTCGGGGATGGTGAAGTTGAGGTCCGACGGCGGCGTCGTGGACGGGGCCGGGGGGACGACGGTCGGAGCCGGGCGGGGCTCCAGCGTCGTGCCCGCGGCGACGAGGGCGTCGAGGCGCGCCAGCGTGATCACCGCCTGCTGCGCGGCCGGCGTCTCGGCCCAGTCCTCCTCGTCGAGGATGCGCTGGAGCGCCTCGCGCGCGGGCTCCAGTTCGGCGCCGTACTCGAACGCGCGGGCGGCCGAGAGGAGGTTGTCCGGCGTGGTGGCGATGGACGGGTAGGCGTCGGCGGCGCGGGTGTAGAGCGCGGCGGCGTCGGCCCACTCGCCGGCCTGCTCGGCGAGGGCGCCACGGGCGGCGAGCGCGCCGGCGCCGAGGAGGTCGTCGCCGGCGTCGTAGCGCTCGAAGTACTCCCCGGCCTCGTCGTAGCGGCCGAGCTGGTAGAGCGCGTCGGCGGCGAAGAACGTGGCGAGGTTGCCGGTGTCCGTCGAGCCGTACTGCTCGGCGATCTCCAGGAGCCCCGGACGATCGTCGCTGCCCTCCAGCGCGGCCTCGTAGTTGCCCGCCTCGTACTCCGTCAGGATCGTGCCCAGCGCCTCGGCGGCGGCCTGGTCCTGCCGGTTCTGCCACCAGCCCCACGCGCCGATGAGCACGGCCAGGACGATCACGACGACGGCGCCGATGGTGATCGGGCGGCGGTGCTCCTCGAAGAACCCGCGCGCGCGGAAGGTGGCGGTGACGAGCTGGTCCTCGCGCAGCTCCTCGTGGTGGCTGGGGGAGGCGGCGCGGGGCGGCTGAAGCTGGGCCATTAGCGGAGCGGCGCCTCGGGCGCCGCGGTAGGAGGTCGGATCGCGGGGGGTCGGGCCGGCGCGGTGGCCGGAGCCCGCCAATCTAACCCGCTGCGCCGCCGCTTCCGCAAGGCCGGAGCCCCCGGAGATCCGCTCCGCCGGGGCGTCGGGGGGCTATTGCTCCCGTTTTCACCGAAGCGAGGGGCGCCACCCGGCACCGGCGGGGTAACGTGCCCGCCTGCCCCTCCGCTCGTTCCGCCCTCCCCTGCCCCTATGGCCATCAAGATCGGGATCAACGGGTTCGGCCGCATCGGCCGTCTGGTGTTCCGCGCCATCCTCGAACGCGGCGACCACGACTTCGACGTCGTCGCCGTTAACGACCTCACGGACGCCGCCACGCTCGCGCACCTCTTCAAGTACGACTCCGTCCACGGCCGCTTCCCCGGCGAGGTCCGCGCCGACGGCGACGGCCTCATCGTCAACGGCGACCGTTTCCGCGTGCTCTCCGAGCGCGACCCAGCGAACCTCCCGTGGGGCGACCTCGGCTGCGACGTCGTCGTGGAGTCCACTGGCTTCTTCACCGCCCGCGACAAGGCGGCGCTCCACCTCCAGGGCGGCGCGAAGAAGGTGGTCATCTCGGCGCCCGCGAAGGGCCCCGACGCGACGATCGTGCTCGGCGTGAACGACGACGCGCTCAAGGCCGAGCACGACGTGGTCTCGAACGCGAGTTGCACGACGAACTGCCTCGCGCCGATGGTGAAGGTGCTCGACGACGCCTTCGGGGTCGAGCACGGGATGATGACGACGATCCACGCCTACACGTCGGACCAGAACCTCCAGGACGCCCCGCACAAGGACCTCCGCCGCGCCCGCGCCGCCGCCCTCTCCATCGTCCCCACGACGACGGGCGCCGCGAAGGCCGTCGGCGAGGTGCTCCCGCACCTCAACGGCAAGCTCGACGGGTTCTCGCTCCGCGTGCCGATCCCGGACGGCTCCATCACCGACTTCACGGCCGTGCTCCGGCAGGCGCCGTCGGTCGAGGAGGTCAACGCCGCCTTCCGCGCCGCCGCCGAGGGCCCGATGCAGGGGATCCTGGAGTACAACGTGGACCCCATCGTCTCGACCGACATCGTCCACAACCCCCACTCCTGCGTCTTCGACAGCCCCCTCACGATGGCGATGGGCCACACCGTGAAGGTCGTCGGGTGGTACGACAACGAGTGGGGCTACTCCAACCGGACCGTCGACCTCGTCAAGAAGCTGATGAGCTTCTAGAGATCGGGGAAACTGGGAATCGGGGATCGGGGAATCTGAATCGCTCCCCCCGTGGTCTGATGCTTAGCCTAGGACGGGCGGCTTCCCAGGAGGCCGCCTGTCCCGTTTGTCTCCTTCCGGCTCGTGGAAGGACGATCAGATCCCCGGATCCCCGGTTTTCCCAGATTCCCCGATTCCCGGATCCCCAGATTCCCAGATGAAACACCTCGCCGACCTCCGCCTCCGGGGCAAGCGCGTCCTCGTCCGCGTCGACTTCAACGTCCCGCTCGACGGCGGCACCATCACGGACGACACGCGCATCCGCGAGGCGCTCCCCACCCTCCGGCACATCCTCGACGAGGGCGGCACGCCCGTGCTGATGAGCCACCTCGGCCGGCCCAAGGACGGCCCGGACCCGCAGTTCTCCCTCCGCCCCGTCGCGGCGCACCTGGAAGAACTGCTCGGCCGACCGGTCACGTTCTGCGAGGCGACCGTGGGCGAAGACGCCGTGCGCGGCATCGAGGCCGCGGGCGACGGCGGCGTGGTGCTGCTGGAGAACACCCGCTTCCTCGCGGGCGAGACCAAGAACGACGACGCACTCGCCCAGCAGATGGCGGCGCTGGCCGACGTGTTCGTCTCCGACGCCTTCGGAAGCGTCCACCGCGCCCACGCCTCCACGGAGGGCGTCGCGCGCCACGCGAAGGAGAGCGCCGCCGGGCTCCTGCTGGAGCGCGAACTCGACGTGCTGGGCCGCCTCCTCGACCGCCCGGCCCGCCCCTTCGTGGCCGTGCTCGGCGGGGCGAAGGTGTCGGACAAGCTCGGCGTCATAGAGGCGCTGCTGGAGAAGGCCGACCGCGTCCTCATCGGCGGCGCGATGAGCTACACGTTCCTCCGCGCGCAGGGCGTCGAGACCGGCAACTCGCTCGTCGAGGAGGACCGGCTCGTGTGGGCCAAGGACGTGCTCGCGCAGGCGGGCGGGCGGCTTCTTTTACCTACCGACCACGTGGTGGCCGACCGGCTCGCCGAGGACGCGGAGGCCGAGACCGTTTCGGGCGCCATCCCCGAAGGGAAGATGGGCCTCGACATCGGCCCCGAGACGCGCGCCCGCTACGCCGAGGCCGTGCGCGGCGCCCAGACGGTCGTCTGGAACGGCCCGATGGGCGTGTTCGAGATGGAGCCCTTCGCCGAGGGCACCCGCGCCGTCGCGCAGGCGCTCGCCGAGGCGACCGACAACGGCGCCCTCACCGTCATCGGCGGCGGCGACTCCGTGGCCGCCATCAACGATGCCGGGCTGGCCGACCGCGTCTCGCACGTCTCCACCGGCGGCGGCGCCATGCTGGAGTTCGTCGAGGGCAAGGCGCTCCCCGGCGTGGAGGTATTGGGGTGATCGGGATGAGTAATGGGTAACGAGTAAGGAGCGATGGGCAAGAAATGTTGAGCGCGGAGCCCGGATGACCGCCAGGGCGTCTCCAGACCGCGCGCATCGCCGCTGCTCATTACCCATTACTCATCACCCATCACGCGTCCCCCATGCAACTCCGCGATACGCTGGCCGGGGCGGCCGGCCGCCTCCGCACCGACGCGACGAGCGCCGCCGAGACGGTGTTCGACTTCGGGATGTGGACGGGCCTCATCGCCCGCCTCATCCACGTCGGCGTCATCATCGCACTCGCCGCGCTGGCGCTCTTCGTCGTCAGCCGCTTCAAGCGGCGCATGATCCGCCGCGTCGACGCGCTCCCGCCGCTCGACCCGCGCCGCCAGCGCACGCTGACGGTGGCGGACCTCATCGGATCGACGGCGCGCTACGTCGTCTGGGGGCTCGCCGTCATCATGGCGCTGGCCGAACTCGGGCTCGACATCGGCCCGCTGCTCGCGGGCGCGGGCGTGGCCGGGCTCGCCATCGGGTTCGGCGCCCAGACGCTCGTCAAGGACGTGATCTCGGGGGTGTTCCTCCTCTTCGACCGCACGATCCACGTCGGCGACCTCGTCACGATCGAGGGGCAGTCGGGCACCGTCGAGTACATCGGCCTCCGACTCATCAAGGTGCGGATGTTCGACGGCGAGTTGCTCATGGTCCCGGCGGGCGAACTCCGCACGTTCGGCAACCGGTCCGTCGGCTTCGCCCGCGTGATCGTGGAGGTACCGCTGAACTACGAGCAGAACCTGGAGGAGGTGATCAAGGCGCTCGACGAGGTGGCGCAGGAGTGGGCCGACGTGGAGGAGAACCGGGCGGCGCTGCTGGAGGAGAAGCCGGAGGTGCAGGCCGTGATCCAGCGGAGCGACGGCACGCTCGCCGCCCGCATCGTGGCGCAGGTGCGCCCCGGCGAGCAGGCGGGCGCCGAGCGGAGCCTCCGCCGCCGCGTCAAGGAGCGGCTCGACGCCCGCGGCTTCACCGCCCCCGCCGCCCGCCGCACCGTCCTCGTCCAGCGCGACGCCATGAGTGCGCCCGGCGCCGACACGAGCCCGGAGGCCGACGACCTCGCCGCCGCCGCGAGTTGACGCGGGACGGTGGAGGGGCCGGATTCTTCCTGCGCTCGATCAGGATGAGAGATCTGTACCTCCTCCAAACTGCTGCGACGAGTGGAGAACAGTAAGCACCTCAACACGCTCGGCCGCCTCATCTACGAAATGGATGACGCGGTATTCCCTCCAGATCACTTCCCGGATCGCTGCATCCCCGATCTCTGGGACCTGGCGCCCCGAACGGGGAAACGTCGCCAGCCTCTTCGTTGACGCGAGCAGTCCGTCCTCCACCACGTCGGCGTAGGCAGACGCGACGTCGAGGTAGTAGGCCACGATCGCCTCGACATCCCTGCGTGCCTGTGGCGTCCAGATAACCGTCGCCATGCCTACGCTGCGTCACTCGACGTCCCGCGAGCAGCGCGGCGCGCAGCGAAGTGGGCTTCCACTTCATCCTGCGTCATCAGTCCTTCGCCCCGCCGGGCTTCTTCGAGGCCGCGTTCCACCTTGTGGATCACGACGAGACGGGCGATCACGTCCTCGAAGGAAGCATCGTCGGGCAGGGCCTCAACGGCACGCCGGGCACGTTCCTTCGGGCTAACATTCGAGACAGACACGGATGCCTCAGGTAGGTCCAATGCAAGGTACACGTTCGACGATGCGGTCGAACAAACGAAAGCCCCGGGGTTCAGCCCTCACTCCGCGTTGTAGCGGGTCTTGCAGTTCGGGCACTCCACGAGGTTCTTCACGATGAAGGCCCCGGCCCAGCCGCACTGCCCACACTGCATGGGGTTGGGGGTCCGGTCGGAGCCCCAGGTGAAGAAGCGGAGGCCGATGATGATCATGAGCGTGCGGGCGTGAAGGGCGGTCTACTCGTGGGCTTCGGCGACGGCGTCCTTGATGGCGGCGGCGGCCCGCCCGGCGTCGGGCTCGGGGCCCAGCCCGATGAACGCCTGCACGCGCTCCGTCGAGCCCCCCACGAACCCGAACACGTCCAGCCCTGTGTCCTCGATGAGCGGAGAGTGGAAGTCGCGCACCTCCACCTCTTTCAGCCGCGCCATCGTCACGACCTCCCCGGACTCCTCCCCGCCACGGGCCCAGATGAGCCGCTCGGGCGTGAGGACGACGGCCGTGTGGTGCAGGTCGTCCGGGTCGGTGCCGAACCACCCGGCGAAGAGGCCCTTCTTCTTTTTGGTCGAGGCGGTCTCGGCGCAGAGGACGGCGCCCCCCTCCACGTCGCCCAGTTCGTGCTTCACGGCGTAGGCGCGGATCGCCTCGGCCAGCTCGGGCTGAAGCTCGCCGAAGCGGCACAGGCGGGTAGAACGGCTATAGTTGCTCACGGCAGATACATCGGGAAGTGACCGAAGCTAGAACGGGGGGCCCGTTCCACGGCGGTGGAGCCGCGCCCCCGGCTAACTTGCGGCCTCTCGCTGCACCTCCATGGAAACGCCCTCCCGCTTCGACATCCAGGCCCTCCCCGCCCTCCCCCGCCCCGGCCGCGTGCTGATGACGACGCCGGAGCACTTCCGCGTGGAGTACGTCATCAACCCCCACATGGAAGGCCACATCGGCACCGTCGACCCCGAGCGGGCGCGGGCGCAGTGGGAGGCGCTCCGCGCGGTCTACGAGCGGCTGGGGTTCACCGTGAGCACGGTGGCCGGCGCCGAGGGGCTCCCCGACATGGTGTTCTGCGCCAACCAGACCCTCCCCTACCTCACCCCAGGCGGCGAGAAGGGCGTCGTGCTCAGCCGCATGCACGCCGCGCAGCGGAAGGACGAGGTGCCCCACTACGAGCGCTTCTTCCAGTCGGAGGGCTACGCCGTAGACCGCCTCGACGCCGACGTGCCGGGCGACTTCGAGGGGATGGGCGACGCGCTCTGGCACCCCGGCCGCTACCTCCTCTGGGGCGGCTACGGCTACCGCACCGACCGGCAGGTCTACGACCGGTTCACCGAGCGCCACGGGTTCCCCGTCATCCCGCTCTCGCTCACGGACCCCGACTTCTACCACCTCGACACCTGCCTCGCGCCGCTGGACGAGGACACCGCGCTCATCTACCCCGACGCCTTCGACGCCGACGGGCTCGCGGCCATCCGCGCCCACTTCCGCCGCGTGATCGAGGCACCCGAGGACGACGCCCGCACCCTCTTCGCCTGCAACGCGCACAGCCCCGACGGCCGCCACGTGATCATCCAGCGCGGCTGCACCGAGACGAACCGCCGCCTCACGGCGGCGGGCTACGAGCCCGTCGAGGTGGACACGGACGAGTACCTCAAGTCCGGCGGGTCCGTGTTCTGCATGAAGGTGATGTTCTGGTAGGAGGGACTCAGGTCCTGGGGCTTCGGTCTTTGGGTCCACGTCCCACAGGTGAGAGGAGGGACGTTAGGCCGTGTCGAGGGGCGTTCTCCGGGTTGGGGGGGCGCCCCTCTGCGACACTAAGCGGGGGTGAACGGCGTTTTCGCTCCGATGGCACGATGGGAACGGGGGTTTGGTCCCTACGTTTGTCACGCGCCCGTACCCTTCCCCGCCCATGTCACGTCGTTTCCTCCCGCTCGCGCTCGCCCTCTTCGCGCTGCCTGCTGCGGCACAACCCGCCTTCCGCCTCGCGAGCCCCGTGGTCGTGGTGGACGGGGTCCGCGCCGAGCAGGCCGGGCTCGTGCTGGAGCAGCCCGCGTTCCGCTTCCTCACCATCGCTGCGCCTGGCTACGGCCGCTTCGTCGTCTCGGACCGGATGTTCACCGGCGCCCGCCGCGCGGGCGAGTTCGACGGCACCGTGCTCGCGCTGACGATCGACGGCCGGAGCGTCCGCCTCCGCGGTGCCGAGCCCCTGCTCGCCACGCGCGCCGTCGTGCCGGCCTACGCCCGCTTCGACGCCGACCCCGCCGGGCGACCGGCCACGGCCGCCACCGTCCGCTTCGCCGTCGCCGGGGCCGCCCCCACCACGGACGCCGTCGCCGGCACGCGCGAGATCCGCGCCTCGGGCCGTGGGCTCAACCCCGACCCCGCCGTCCGCACCGCCGCGACCGACAACCGCGTCGCGGCCCGCCTCTCGGCCGAGATCGAGCGGCTCGACGCCGAGGTGGCCCGCCTCCAGGCCGAGGTCGCCCGCCTCCAGAGCGAGCTGTCTCGCCGCGAGGGCCTGCGGCCCGCCGCCAATGCGGCCGTGCGCAACGCCGACGCCGCCCGCGCCGACGCGGCTGCTGCCCGTGCGGAGCTGGCAACGGCCCGTACGGAAGCCACCGCCGCCCGCGCCGATGCCAATGCGCTCCGCGCCGAGCGCGACCGGCTCCGTGAGGACCTCGCCGTGCGCGACACGGAGACGCGCCGGCTCCACGCCCGGGTCACCGCGCTGGAGGCCCGCCTCGCCGCCGCCCCGCCCTCGACCGACACCGAGGCGCTCCGCGCCGAGCTGGCGCTGGCGCGCGGCACCCGCAGCGTCTCGTCCGCCGAGGGCGACAGCCTCCGCGCCGAACTCGCCCGCGTGGGCACCGAGAACGCCCGCGCCGCCGACCGCGCCGCCGCCGACGTGGCGGCCCTCCGCGCCGAGGTGGACCGGCTCGACGCCGAACTCCATCGCATCACGGCCGAGCGCGATGCGCTCCGCAGCACGGTGGGCGCCAGCACGAGCACCGGCACGACCACGGGTACCACGACCAGCACGGGCACCGGCACGAGCACGAGCACCACGACGACCACGGGCACCGGCATGGCCGAGGCCGGCGGCCCCGGCGTGACCACACGCACGACCACGCGCGGCCCGCTGGACCAGCCCTTCACCGAGGGCCGCCTCGCCATCTCGCTCCCCAACTTCGACCACAGCCGCCTTCGCAACGTCGAGGAGGTGCGCGGCGTGATGGCGAACGCGCTCCTGCCCGTCGCCGCCCTCGAAGGCCACGGCTCGGGCGACGTGCTCATGATGTTCGTGACCGACACGGCGGGCAACGTCGTCCAGACCGAGGTCACGGAGTCCGTCACCCCCACCACCGACGCGGTGGCCCAGCAGATCGTGCGCGCGATGAAGATCGTCCCGCCCACGGTCGAGGGTCAGAACGCCATCCTGCGCTCGCAGGTCCGCGTCCGCTTCAGCCGGTAGGGGGAGGCCGCTTCGCGGCCGACCGCAGACCGCCGACCGCCGCCAGAGACAGGAGCGCGCCCCCGGATGCGATGCAGCGTCCGGGGGCGCGCCGTATTTTTGGTTTACGGAAGCCAGGGGTGCCGGTCCCGCAAGAGACCGGCTGAGAAAGACCCTCCGCACCTGATCCGGTTAAGACCGGCGTAGGGAGTGCTTCAGGCGTAGGTCTTCGGACTTTGGTCTTGGGTCTTTGGAATTCCAAAGCTCAAAGATCAAAGACCCAAGACCCAGCGGCTTCCCCCACCTCAACCGGAAGCCGCCAGATGGAAGCCCCGCTCCACGCCACGTCCGCCGCCGCCCGGCGCGCCGCCGACGCCCGCACGCACGACCGTCTCGACGAGCTCTCCGACGAGGTCCGTCGCCCGTTCCCCGGCTCGCGCAAGGTCTACGTCGAGGGCTCGCGGCCCGACCTCCGGGTCCCCTTCCGCGTCGTCTCGCAGAGCGCGACGCCCACCGCCGACGGCGTCGAGGTGAACCCGGACATCCCCGTCTACGACACCTCCGGGCCCTACACCGACCCCGAAGCGGCGATCGACCTCCGGCGCGGGTTGCCGTCGGTGCGGGGGGCGTGGATCGCCGAGCGCGGCGACACCGAGCCGCTGGCCGCACCGTCGTCCGCCTTCGGGCAGGAGCGCGCGGGCGACCCGCGCACGGCGCACCTCCGGTTCGAGCACCTCCACCGCCCGCGCAAGGCCACGGCGGGCAAGACCGTGACCCAACTCCACTACGCGCGCCGCGGCGAGGTCACGCCCGAGATGGAGTACGTGGCGCTGCGCGAGAACCAGCGGCTCGACGTGCTGCGCGAGGCGGCGCCCGAGCTGTTCCGGCAGCACGCCGGGCAGAGTTTCGGGGCGGCCATCCCGAAGATCATCACGCCCGAGTTCGTGCGTGACGAGGTGGCCCGGGGCCGCGCCATCATCCCGGCCAACATCAACCACCCGGAGTTGGAGCCGATGGCGATCGGCCGGAATTTCCTGGTCAAGATCAACGCCAACCTCGGCAACAGTGCCGTCACGTCGTCCATCGCGGAGGAAGTAGAAAAGCTGGTGTGGGCGATCCGGTGGGGGGCCGACACGGTGATGGACCTCTCGACCGGGAAGCACATCCACGAGACGCGCGAGTGGATCCTGCGAAACAGCCCCGTCCCCATCGGCACCGTGCCCATCTACCAGGCGCTGGAGAAGGTGGACGGCGTGCCCGAGGAATTGACCTGGGACCTCTTCCGTGACACCCTCGTCGAGCAGGCCGAGCAGGGCGTGGACTACTTCACGATCCACGCCGGCGTGCTTCTGAGGTTTGTCCCCCTCACGGCGCGCCGCCGGACCGGCATCGTCTCCCGCGGCGGCTCCATCATGGCGAAGTGGTGCCTCGCCCACCACAAGGAAAACTTCCTCTACACGCACTGGGACGACATCTGCGAGATCATGGCCGCCTACGACGTGTCGTTCTCCATTGGGGATGGGCTCCGTCCGGGCTCGATCGAAGATGCGAATGACGACGCCCAGTTCGCCGAGCTGTACATCCAGGGCG
>Ga0193752_1001929_pt1 | contig 16456 bp, 21 predicted proteins | sample H1c1metaG_FD_144924 | JGI IMG/M metagenome (GOLD analysis project Ga0193752, IMG submission 144924) | Soil microbial communities from a riparian zone of the East river system, Colorado, United States - H1c1 | ecosystem: Environmental > Terrestrial > Soil > Riparian zone | place: USA: East River... | reverse complement strand
ACCGGCTTGAATCAGCAGCTCGATCATTGCCACGTCGCTGTTCTGCGCTGCATGCATGAGCGGCGTGCGCTTTGTGTGCGTCAGCGCGTAGTAGGTGCACGTATCCCCCTCAGGCCGTAACTCACTAGCCGACTTATAGGTGAGATTGGCACTCGCGCCCGCTTTCAACAACGCTTCGACTGCCATGTGATTGTTCGCACCGATCGCGTAGAACAACGATGTCTTCCCGAAATCGTTGGCTTCGTCCAACGGAGCGCCTCTACGAATTAGATACTCGAGGTTCTGCTGATTGCCGAAAGCGAGTGAAAGTATGGGGTCACTACCTTGGCGAAATGACTCAAATAGGTCGGGCGAGACGCTTTCGGTAAGCAGCGCAATGATCTGTAGCGATCTGTTTCGGATGAGCGCTATACGCAATGCCCAGTACGCGTCGATCTGATCAGAGTTCGTACGAAGGTTGCGATCGTAGTCACTTAGCGTTGCTCGGTCGTCGCGCGCCAGGAGCTCAAGCGGAGACTCGGATCTGAGTGTGTCTCTTGGAAAGCTGCCGGCAGCGCGATAGGTGACGATCCGCAGCGCGTCTCTTGCCGCTACCTGAGCGTCGGCTCTCGACAGGGATAGTTGCTTCTCGTAATGCTGAATGAGCATCGGAAGCACCCGATCGTGCTCTGCCATGAAACTCGAATACTGGTCGAAGTTAAACTGACTTCGTTCGGCCCATTGCTTGAAGTAGCGGACGACCTGTTCGTCGTTGTCTTCCACCAAGTAGTACCTGGTGCGACGCAACGTACTGGGCGCGAACCCAGCCCTCGATAGATCGAAGTGGTAGTAGCGCCATTGGGCATGAATGATGGAGCCGCTGCAGAACTGCGGGCCATTGCTGCCGCGAATACGCTCTGCAAGTTGCATTAACGCTCCCAGATACAACTTGCCAAGGCTTTCAGGGCATTCGCCGTCGAAATCGATGGGTGACCCGTACCCCGATCCCAAATCCACGTCTTGGGAAAAGATTAACTCTGGAAACTGCCGCATCTCCTCGCAGGTAATGCTCTTGTCTGCGATCGGGTTCAACTGATCCTTTCGATTCTTGTAAGCGGTCACCAGACAATCTTTGGTTTGGCAACGATTCCGGACGTCGCGCAACCATTGACGTTGTTCACTCGTAAGCCTCGCTGCTGCTTGGGTCTCGCGAACAGAGCCCTTCAACGAATCGAATTGCGCCCCCAGTTCATAGTCCAGTACGGACAGTTCGTTGTCGGCGCAAATCATCTTCTCGACCGAGGTGCGCGAGAGATCGCAATCGAAGCTCGCCGACCTAGCTTGAACGCCAGCCAGCAGAAAGATCAGCGCAATCCATTGTCGATACTTCATAAAGAGCGTTCAGAGCGACGTGGACAAATGACGGCAGGCAAACGCACTCAAGCGCATCTCAAAGCGTACTCGCCGCCAGCCGGAGATCAAAATGCAACCCAGCCAATTTCGACGATCAATTATGGCACTTTTGGGATGAATCATGACGGTTAGGAAATTCGCTCCGCACCAGTTTTCCCTGAACTATCACTGCGAACGCCGGAGCCCGCTTCGCCCGACCGAAGCGTCCAATTTGGATTGATTCGGTAGATAACACGTGCTCCGCCATTCGGCGTACGTTCCTTCTGGATTTCGAAAAGGTCTGCAGCGACAATCAAATCCAGAAGTGTTTTGCATTTGTAACGAGTTTGAAGTGCCCCGTACTCGCCCGGCGCATGCTGCTTAAGAATATGCCCGGCTGTCGAAAGACAGGTCCAACCGTCTGGCCGCGCCTTTTGACGCGCAATGTCTCCAAGCGTGAGCACGATGCGGCTTTGTTGAAGCCACGTGACATGAAACGCTTTGCTGCCAGCCTCCGAATCGATAAAGGCTTGCGCTGCGGCCGCGGTCTCGCGTATCTCATGAGCAATCCCTTGGAAGTGAGCAATCTCTGCCCGCGCTGAGATGGCTTGCTCGTCGAGAAATACTTCCAGGTTTTTGCTGCTCTCTATCGAGTCCGTCTTCCATTGCGGCAAAAGCCCGTGTATCAGATTGTTTCTGGCTGCCACGAGATCCGAAAGTGCTTTTCTACGCGAATCGACGAACGCGGCATCTGCTTCGATGCGAAACGTAAACGCGAGCCATGGCTCGGTTATCTCATCCGGAATCGCTGAAGGTCGATCATCGATGGAAGCTACATACAACTGCTGCTTCTTAATCTCGCCGACGAGTTGCCCCATTGTCAGGCTGTCGATTGCTTCGCGCCTTTTGTCGCGCGTCTGCTTCAAAGCACTCACCGGCCCCGCGATATTCTGCAATGCAGTAAGGCGCGTAATCAGCCCTTCGAGCTGCTGAAATAGAACGACGTTCCGGCCAATCTTCCGAAGGACCTCATTTCTTATCGCTTCAATCGAGATTTCAGGTTCCATTTGTCTCGCCTTCAATCGAACTTCGGATCAGGCAAACTCCTAACGATTAACGCTATACATTCGAAGCTTGCGACCGTAGATGTAATGTGTCACCAGCCATCGTCCGTTCGGCGACAATTCTAGCGGTCGCTGCGCTCTGGTCTCAACAGATTGAGCAGATGCTGCGTGCCAGTGTGGACTTAACGGACTTATTGACTACAGCTCCTTGCTGCGGGTCCGCGAATTTTGTCGAGCGCACCGTCAGTGAGAGGCAGTTGAGGCGCAACAAGTCCTCTAAGTCCACACCGGCACGCAGGACTTCCGTGCATTGCCACTTACCTTGCGCTACTGACCATTTATCCAAGTTCATCGACAGGAAAGTACTGTTTCCCACTGCGGAACTCATTCAATTTGCCTACCAGAGGGCTCAAGATCGGCTGAGATTTCGATCTAAGTATTCAACGCTGCCCGCGAGCCCGGTTAGTCCGCCATCCGGCGTGAGCTCTCTTGCGCCTCTAGCGTTTCCAGGCTCGGAATTTGTCTGTCACCCAGCGCTCGACCTCATGCCAATCGGTCGCAGCAGGAGCTTTAACGTGGGCATTTGTGCTATTTCGAAATACGATCACATCCTTTTTCGCTTTGCGTAGTTGTTCAATGTTGGCCGGGCTGTCTTCGACGTACACATTCGCATCAACAGATGACTTCTGCGCCATGAAACAAAGGTCCCAATATGGAATACCATTCTTCTCGAGCCACTCGACAGTTTGCTGCACCGCTTGCCTGTGAAACCACTGGATATAGAGTCGATGGGTAACTATCCGAATTCGAATATGTTTTCTGGACATTCGCCTCAACGCCGCAGCCGACCCAGGAACTAGAGGAAGGCTTTCAAATAGGTTTCGTTCCTTGACAGCGTATCGATGAAGTTCCTCATATCCCTTTGCCCCACCGAGTTTCCACTCTGGAAATCCGTAGCTGACGTCGTTCGTGAGACTGTTTGGGTCGACGCCAAGCCAGTCGGCGGCGATAGGCCTCAGGCCGCCAATGAAATCAGCGACAACTCCATCTAGATCGACACCGAAGACAAATTCTTGCTTACTCAAATCATTGCTCCATTGTTAGGCAATTGGTAGCTTGGCTGGACTGTTTGGCCGCGGCAGCCCGGCAAGAAAATACGCCACTTCCACCATTGCCCATGTATCCATCGCACAATACTTACGAAGTTTTGACGCGAGTTCATTTCGCCGTTCTTTCGAAGTAGATTCATGGAGTGCTGCAAAGAGGTAGGCATTTTGAGCACCAGTGCCCTCCGCCACTTCTTCCAACAATGAATAGTCAAGGTCTGGCGCAATGACAGGAAGAACTTTCTTGATTGAGAACGATCCCTTCATCCTTGGATCATAGAAATTGCTCTTAACCAATGGATGGAGATCAACCAATCGCGTCACATACCCCTCCAACTGCGCCGCAAATTCAGGATGTCTATCTCTAAGTCCTTCGAGCCTTCCGCGCTCATACGTGGCGTAGTACACGAAGATTGGGCCAAGATTTGAGGGATCGATTACTGATATCAGCGCTTTGATGCATGCCAAAGACGGGTCATCACCACTCAAATCAAGAAATTCCGAATGTGTGAACTGGCCGGCCGAATTTTCAATGTGACAAGACCATTGAAATGGAATTTGCTCGTAAGGGCGGATTCCCGACCACCGAGGGACTGGTAAGTCGATTCCTTCAAAGTCGAAGTAGTAACGTGGGTACGGAAGTGAAGTGAGCAGTTCTACACAAGCAGATTCCTTAATCGCCCTTCCATCTCTATGCGCAGCTTGCATACGTTTGTAGAGGACGGACTGCGCGCCGACGAGTTCGTCAGGTGATGGCTCGAGGATTGAACTGTAACCCTTTTTTTCCTTCAACTTCCGAGCAAGGCCTTTACCGGCGCTATCCGGTAACAGCTCGATAGGATGCTCGGGTCCCGGCTTATCGAACTGTTCGCAGAAGGACAATAAGGCACACGGATGTGGATCATCGCAGTGTCGGCCGGTCTCCAATTCTGGCATCTCGCCAGAAATAGTCCTTAGTGCGTCGTGCGCCCACTGTCCGACTTCTGGGGCTCGGGCAAGAGCTGCCGCTGTAACGTCAAGCTGTCGAAAAAGACCCGAGTAATCTCCGCTTCCCGGGTACGTCCACTGGCTATTCAGCAAGTTCAATTCAAGCCGACTCAACTTAAATCCCTGACCTTGTGCGACCCAAGCCTGTATCGCGACATCGTCCAGTAAGTGTTCGTCGGGCTCCTTCGGGGTCAATTTGTCGCTCTTCAATGGAAAGGTCTTCGCCTTCGTTTCACTTAGTACGTATGAATCCGCGTTTGGGATGAGTGCATCTGCTCGCGCATAGACCGGCTCACGAAACATTGCAGCTTCGAGAATCGGAACGCTAGACATCTCCATGATCGTGGTCAGCGTTGCGCGAGCCTCCGCAATTGGATCGTAGTTATCGGGTGAACGAATCTGGTGAGAACCCAGTAGCTCTTGGGCTTTTCGTTGAACCAACTCTCCATCCATCGCCCGTCTCCGCAAAGACGAATCACGTGCTGGAATTAGCTCGGGACGACGTTTCTCGATCCATATTTTCCGCGAACACTGCCTAAATGACTGAATGTCCGATTTCGTGAGAATCTTCTTGTCCATATGAAGCTATCCGTTTTTATAGGGCACAGCCCTTATAGGAAAGATTGCCAGTGAAAGAAAGCCTTAGATTCCATAAGTCTCTGGTGGGACCAAAAGGGACCTCTGATTGTCGGGCGCCTTTACAAGAAAGCTATTCTGAAGCGTCGCTCAGCCTAAACTTTGATTTAGCCCTATTCTCGGCGATCAAGCGGAAGATGAGGACCACATAGGCATCAACTTCTCTCATCAGCTCGATTGGACTTTCTGATTGGGTTTGCAGCTTGTCGGTGGCCTTCGGATATCCGGGAGTACGCGCAATTAATGGACCACTGGCTCCGCCAAACGTAGTGGCGTGTAGCATGCGAGGGTTCTTGGAGTGCGCGATTTCATAATCTCGATAGTCGCATATTGTTTCCTTCAATCGCCGCGCGTTGTCTAGAAGATCACTGGAGTAGATCAGATTCCTTTCGGACGCATACGAGAAGAATCTTTTGCCCAAATTGTCATGCGAATCGAGTGACATCCGCCGCACTTGGCCGAAATGGTTCTCTATAAAGCGAGCCAGTTGATCCAAGAATATCTTCGTAAAAAGATAGAATGATTCAACTTCTAAGTGGACCAAAGCCGAGAGCCGTCTACTCTTTTCTATCATCGCAAGATCTGCCGCATCCAGTTCCTTGCTTCCAGCGGCCTGCAACAACTTGGCGAAGGTTCGGGTCTCGACTTCGTATTCAGCACCGCACAATCTATACCGTTCCAAGATGATAGAGATGAATGAGTAGTATCGTGCCGCTTGCCCAAGGCTGAATGCGAATAGATTAGTTCCGTCGTTCTCGTAGTAAAGGCGTTCCTCGCCAATGAATTTTTGGAAGTCGGGCACAGTCATTCATAGAATATAGGGCATCCTGCATATTCACGGCGACCTCAAATTGGGTTAGACCAACTAAGCAACGCACTTAGAGGTTTGGCAATGCAGCAACGTCCCTCAAGGATTCAACGGAACGCAATCAGCTGCTTTAGCATCAGGCTAGGCACAGCCTCTTGGAATTCCTTTGCTGCCGAACACTCCGACGACGAGATTCGAAAGATTCTCGTCGACGCAAGCATCGCTCACTATCCCGGAAATTGTCCCTGCCCCTACTCATCCGATCGTGCGGGAAGAAGATGCGGTGCACGTAGCGCGCATACTCGACAAGGCGGATATGACGTATTGTGTAATCTGCAGGATGTTTCGGAGGAAATGGTGGGGGAGTTTAGGAGGAGTTCGTCGAGAAGGAATTGAAGACTAGGGATGATCCCCGCGTTTGCGAGCATGAAACATGGGATGGAAACCGGTTTTCGCCGGTATGACTGCATATCAGAGAAAGCCACCCTCACCCGCCGCTCGCGCTGACGACCTCCCCCTGGTCCGGTGGAGGTGTTCTTGCGACCGTCCACGCTGCGTCGCTTTTTCTGGCCAAACGACTCGGCTACACTCAGCCCATGAAGACAGCGGTCACCATGCCCCCCGCCGGATTTGAAGAATTGCCGGTCGATCAACAGATCGACTATGTGCAATCTCTTTGGGACAGGATCGCGGAAGCGCAACTCAAAATTTCAAGCCCAGATTGGCATCGCAACGTTGTGCGCGAGCGAATTGCCGAACACGAATCGAATCCTGAGCCTGGACGGGCATGGTCTGAAGTGCGCGCGGATATAGAAAAGAAACTAAAAGAATAAAACAGAGTGACGTCACGGATGACTTTCACAACGTATCTCAAGCCACGCGCGGAGAGAGATCTTCTCGAAGCCATTGAATGGTACGAAGATCGCGCAAAGCTGGGAGCTGCGCTGTACATGGAGTTTGGCGGGCTCCTCAATCTGTTATGCGAATCGACACTGCTGTTCTCTCAATACGAAGGCGATGTCCGCCGAGCGCTGCTGAAACGATTTCCATACGCTGTTTACTACGAAGTTCAGCCGTCGCGACTCATTGTCCACGCCGTACTGCACATGAAACGCCACCCTAGTTCTTGGCGTTAGATCTCGAAACCGAAGATCGCTATCCCGGCAAATGTCCCTGCCCCTACTTTCTCGATCGCGCCGGTAGGCGATGTCGCTCACGTAGTGCGTATAGCAGGCAAGGTGGGTACAGCGTGCTGTGTTATCCGAAGGATGTGTCGGAGCCCTTCGAGACCGGCAGGGAATCCCACGGGACAAACTCAGGGTGAGCGGACTGGGGAGTTTAGGCGGAGGAACACTTCGCTGAAGAAGTGGAGATGCCCCCTCCCTAACCCTCGCCCCGCTTCGTCTTCGACTACGCAAGGGAGGGGATCAGATTGACGATGGATCTCGCTTCACGCTGCTACCTTCCGCAATACTTTCGGATCAAGTTCAGCAATTCGAATCAATGTCTTCGCAGCGGCGCTCGGTTCGCGACGACCTTGTTCTCAGTCTTGCAACGTCCGCACAGACACGCCAAGCAGTGCTGCGAATTGAGACTGAGAGACGCCGGACTTCTCTCGCGCGCGAATGATTGGAAAGGAGTCCACAGTAAATCGGCGTCCAATACGGCCTGCCTTGATTGCGCGGACTCCGTCAAGAATCTCTTGACCGATGTTGCGAGACGGGCCGCGCTTCGCCTTTTTTGTCTTTACCTTACGCATTATCGATTGTGTCCTTCAAGCCACAGGATGCTTTCATATCACGCAGCAATCCTCGCGTGCAGGCGAATATTCAGCGCGTTAAGCACCATCATCACAGTATCTAATCCAGGCTTGCCATCCGCTGATAGAGCTTTGTAAAGGCTTTCGCGACCGAGTCCAGTTTCCTTTGCGATTTTCGTCATTCCGCGCGCGCGCGCAATATCTCCAATTGCTGCAGCGACTAGCATCGCGTCGCCCTCGGCAAGCGCTGCTTCGAGATAGGCGGCCGCTTCACGATCATTGTGTAGCAGCGACGCCGTGTCGTATTTTCGAGTTCTAGTTTTGGCTGCGCTGGCCTTCTTTCGGATTGTCTTTGTCACTCTATTACCCTCTGCAGTCCACGCGCCGACTCCAACGCCTTTCGAATATCTTCGCTCTGCGTGCGCTTGTCTCCACCGGCCAAAAGCACGATCAGCTGCTTGCCTCTTCGAACGAAGTAGATTCGATATCCTGGACCATAGTCGATTCGCATCTCCGCTACGCCCTCGCCCACCGGCCGGACATCTCCCGGATTCCCTAACGACAAACGACGGACTCGAATCAAGATCCGAGTGCGGGCGACGGGATCCTTCAGGCGTCCAAACCAACGAGCGTAAACATCCGTTTGGCGCAGCTCGATCATAGCATCGTCGTATCTTTTGGGATACGTGCGGTTTGGTGGCTCCATGCGAAGTGATGCACGATTATGTGTCCTCCTGGCGATGTCGCCCTGCTAATGGGGTCTTACGCTAGGAAGCTAAAGCATGGATTTCTCGACTGCGACTCAACTAGTTGGTGGAATCGACCAGATATGAAGCTGTGAGAGCACTGGCCGTTATGTTTGACATGCGTGAGTGAGAATTCTCTGCGAGTGTTCTTTTCGTTAGCCGGTGGATGTGTCGGAGGAGAGGGTGGGATAATTTAGGAAGGAGAGTGCAAACAAGAATGGCTGAATCCATGCTTCGCGATGTCGCTTCGCATCACCCTCTCCCCTCAAAGGGAGAGGGGATTTGAGTCGGATGTATTGGCTGACTAACAGCGCAACCTCAGCCGCAAGGATTTATTGGGAGAACCGCGGAGGAGACCTCATCAGCGCGGGCTCGCAGAGGACTCAAGAGATTTCGATTCCGGTCGCCATCACCGTATTTCCTGAAGAGGTCTATCTACCGCCAGAATCGTGGGCTCGAAAGGCCTTTCGTAATTTGACGTACTTCCACAAAGCCGATCGAGGTGGCCACTTCGCGGCATGGGAGCATCCGGAATTGTTCGCGTCGGAATTACGGGCGGCGTTTAAATCTCTGCGGTAATTCACTCCTATCTGGTCCGACTGATCAATCGGTCGGGCCAGATCGTGTGCGCGGAGGGCGAACCTGAGAATCGATCAAAACGCGGTACGTCATTCCGCTGTGCCCCCATAGATAGCGTATCGAGAATTGCTCCTTCATTGCTGGTACTACGCCGTCCATGGCGGTCGTAATACTGGCTATGCAGGAGCAATTGCCGGTGCAACAGCGTGACGATATAGGGACAGCGCACCCGAATCGTTTCGCCAACAGTGCGCTTTCGAGAGGATGACGACTGTCGCCGTCACCTTCCGAAAAAGGATTCTGACAGCTTGACGGCGTGCGGTTTTCGGATTTCCGTGCGTCCTTCGTGCGAGCAGAACACGCTTGTCGGAAATTCTTCTTGCTTGTCGTGTTTGTTGTTGTCGAATAGTGACGGATGACTGCAATGAATCATCTCATGCGTCATCGTGCCGCCGTCGAGTCGAACCTTGTTTGTGTTGAGAACCACAAATTCGTTAAAGCCGACGCCACCGTATAAGGGCCCGCCACTCACGCCAAACTCTTTGGTGTTGTCGTCGAAGCGACAGAAGATCACACGCAAGACGTTTGGCGCGCTGTTGGCCGCCTTCTCGGCCACTTCGCGAATTTTCTGGACATCGCTCGGCGCATTTGGGTTGATAGTGAATGGGAACTCGAAGCCGCCGAGATCCGCTGCCTTGAGCGTCATCCCCCAAGGGGCCAGCAACGTGATGGCATGAGCCTCGACCACAGGACGCAGACGTTGCGCCCTCAACGCGCCTACGAATTTCTTGCCGGTGCTAAATGCGAATTGGTAGCCGACCTTCAATTCCTTACCCAAATTCTGCGGAGCATCTCCCACAAGATTGGATCTTGCGCGAACTCCGAACGCGCTACGGCCTTCCACAGGATCTCCACATGGGCAGGGTCGTATCGGGCCCTGGGCAGTGAACAGCTCCTTATCCAGCGATTGAATTGTCATCTTGCCGACGATATTGTCGGCTTGAGATTGATAGGTCTTGTTGATGATGTTCCGTTTTTTCTTGTACGCCAAGATTGCGGCGGCAGTGGACGGACCGTAGCGCATCGATTCCACTTCATTGGAGTCCACGACCACACCATCGATCAACAGAAGCGCTTTCTGGATCTTGGGAATGTGAGCGCCCACGGTGCCCAGAGTGAGATGAGCACCGTCGTTGATCAAACAAGCTTCAAGCGCCGGATCGCCACGAAACGATCTTGAGATAAGAGTCATTATTATTCTTCCCGTACAACGCTTCCATGCGTCTGATGTGGGCATCGAGAATGAACTCTATTGAGAATAATACAAGCGGCCGGAAGGGTGTTGGAGCTAGCCGCAGGAATTCGGCCGACATTCAAGTCGCGATGGCGCAGGAATTTACGCGATACCATTCTTCGATTCGCGACCCTCACCCGCCGCTTCGCTCGCGACCTCTCCCCCATCCGGTAGAGGTATTGGTCGATCGGACTTTGGAAAGACACCTCTACCGGATGGGGCGACTGCATGGACGCAGGAGGTAGAGCAACGTCGGGAACGGTTGCCGAGAGGCGCAAGTGGAATGGCGGGTGAGGGCGCACGCGAGATCACACTCACTTTCAGCTCGACCTAGTTTGCCTCCCGAAGACAGCACCTCTTGTACTTGACACCGCTACCGCAAGGGCACGGTTGATTACGGTTCACCTTTCGAAAGCGTCGCTCGAGTTGCTCGGCCCTGGCTTCGGAGATGGGCCGAATTTTTACCGTGCTCTCGTCGAACACTCCGCTCTCCAATGCTTCGATTGGAATAGACACGTGATAGAGCCCGGCGGGAAGTTGGGGCGGTAGTTTTGGCATGCAGCTCTCCTTGCTTGAGAAACCAAGCTACCGCCTGCAGAGAGAAGGCTCCAGTCGGAAAGGTCTGCGATTCGAAGAGAAACTCGGATTGACAGCTTGCCTGATCTCGGCGCTTTCACATGGCGGCGGCAGAATGCCAATTGAAGGGAATGGAGAATGCCCATGTATTAAGGGCGACGCAGCTGCCCGCAATGGATCCGGTACGTCCGAAGAGTGCAGGGCAGTCGCGCCTCTCCTTTGAATCTCTGGAACCCTTCGACAAGCTCAGGGTGAGCGATCCCTAGATGACGGAACTCAAACTGAGTTAAGTCTAAGCGAATCGCACCAACAGCCCTGCCTGCGCATGCTCGATGTTTTTGATCAGACACTGCAGCCGGGTCTTTTGATCGACGGACAGAGAATTGCGCTCGCTTTCGCTCGCGATCGTTGCCTTGAGCTCGCCGATGGAAGGATCGTTGATTCCGCGCTCGTACCGCCATTCACTGAAGAGCTGCAGATATTCTGTCACGACATCTAGGTTGCCCATAAGACTCCCGTCCTTACGTGTTGCGTTCGCTCTGACCTAGTGCAACGTACGATTCGTTGCACCATTCGGTGGATTGATCTATTTGAAGAGCTTGCGCCTCACCGCGTCTGCGCAGCACAACGATGTTGCTCGGGCTGTGGCTCCTCAGCCAACGCTCATGGTGTACACGAGTTTGTTCAGCAGTTTCGATGGGCGGATGCCAGTGCGACATATTCCTTCCTATGCTCCTAGCCATTCTCAATAGCTTGTGCGGCTTTTTTGATGACTAGCTGATGACCTACCGTCAGCGGATCTTGAGTTGCGGTACAGACCCCAAAACCGTTGAAGACTTGGACGCAAGGATTACGAAACCCACAATCCAATTCTGTCATGCCCAGGCTGATGATGGCCCCGGACTCCGAGAGATGCTCGGTGGGAATGCGCCGACAATAAAGCTTGGCTGTACGCATTTGACAGCGGTTGGCATCGATAAGCCACCTCACCTGCCGCCATGACTAACGCATTGGGCTTGCGAGCTCTGCCCCATCCGGACAGGCTCAGCTTGAGCGGAGCTGAGAGCTTGAAAAGTGACAGTACACGCGGAAATTCGTGGAAGAATCTCGGATACAAGATGGCGAAAGTGGCGAGCCAAGGCACAAGCATTGGTGGCAGGTGAGGCCCGCACCCAGGCCAGGGGCCTCGACGGACGATGAGCAGCTCCTCAATGTATGCTGTGAGAGCTGCGCAGCGCGCGCAACGCACACATAAAAGATAGAAATGATCGAGCAAGACACGCCTTCGCACGCAATCGACGGTCAGCTTAAATCCGCCGCCTTCCTGGGCTTCGTCTTGCTCCTCATCGTGGCCGCCGTGGTAGGGATGATGCAGGACTGGCGCATGGCAGCGCAGTGTCTGTGTCAGAGCGCTTTGATCTGGACAGTCGCGTGGCACCTGTCATGGCAGCGCAAGGCCCTCAATTACGACGTGATCACCGCAATACCGTTTGCTCGACTGGGCTGGGCCAATCGCCTCACGTTGTTGCGCGGCGCGCTCGTTGCCGCTGTGGGTGGATTCTTATTTCAACCCATGCAGGTTGCTTCGATCGTCTGGATGCCCGCGCTGCTGTATTCCGCAGCTGCGGCACTCGACCGCTTCGATGGGTCCATCGCTCGTCGCAGCGGGCAAACATCTCGGCTAGGCAGCGAACTCGACACCGCCTTCGATGCGCTGGGATTGGCCGTTGCGCCGTTGCTGGCTGCGCTCTACGGAAAAGTGCATTGGAGTTATCTGCTGGTGAGCATCGCCTATTATCTGTTTCAAGGCGGACTGCATTGGCGTCGACGAAATGCACGGCCCGTGTACGAGATGACCCCGAGCAAGTTACGCCGAACAATTGCCGGCTTCCAAATGGGATTCGTGTCGTTGGCGTTGTGGCCGGTTTTTCAGGCTGACCTTACGCGCGTTGCGAGCATTGCCTTCATGCTGCCGTTACTGACGGGATTCGCGATCGATTGGCTGACTGTCACTGGCCGCGTGCGTCCGGAGCACGCACCTGCCTCGGATTTTTTACGCCGACTGGCGGCCTTCAGCGTGATCGTATTGCAGCCTCTAGCGCGGATAACGTTGGTTGCACTATTGGTTTGGCTTGCGTACACAGTTAATGAGGCGCTGGCATACAACGGTGCACTCGCAGATGACGTTGCGTGGCAACGCGTAATGTTCGTTTTTGGTTTGCAAGCCAGTGCGGCGCTACTAGCGACGGGCGTTCTCGCACGCGTAGGCGCGGTCGCCGCGTTACTGCTACTGACTTGGATGCTGCCGATAGCGAGAATCGGTGAAAATGGTGGCGCACTATCCATCGCTACAGCTGCCGTCGCGGCCGTCTTCCTCGCTGCATGGGTCGCGTTGTTGGGAGCGGGCCGATTCAGCCTCTGGCAGGCGGACGACGTTTGGGTCAATCGTCATGACTGAGCGAGACGCCACCGCTGGCAGCGGCGCGCCAAAATGGATCGTGTTACTGCTGTGGCTGATCGCGTTGGCGCTGGCAGGTTGGACCCTATCCGGATTACCGCTCGATCACATCGGCCGAAGCATCGCCGCGCTTGCATGGACTGATTGGATTCTTTGGGTAGCCCTGAATGGGGCACTCGTGGCCCTTGCTACGAAACGCTGGCAGACCTTATCCGCTGCGCTCGGTGCGCCAATCGGTTTTGTCCCGCTGATGCTGGTGCGACAAGCGGGTCAGGCCGTCAGCTTTATCACGCCGGGCCCGCAGTTCGGCGGCGAACCTCTGCAGATTTATTTGTTGTATCGACAGTACGCACAGCCCCTACGCAAAGCCGTAATGGCGTTGGGGCTTGATCGACTGTACGAATTGCTAGTCAATTTTTCCGTGCTGCTGGTCGGCGTGCTGTACTTGCTGGCGCAAGGTGGCGCTGTCGCAAACTGGCGCAGCATCGCGTTTGGGTTGCTGGCGCTTGTGCTGATGGTTACAGCACTCGGATGGCTATTGGTGCGACAGCCGCAGTGGCTCACCGACAGATGGCAGCGACTGGTGAAACGTTGGGAGCAGCATCCGAGATTGCAGAAGCTTGGCGGCGAATTGCGTGCATCCCGCGGCATTGCGAAGACAACGCCAAAAATCGGAAAGCGTCCGCTTGCGTGGGCGCTTCTGTTGTCGCTAATGGTTTGGGCGGCGCTATTGGCGGAACTGGCGTTGGTCCTTGAATTTACGTCCGTTCCATTGACGCTGCCCGGCTTCGTACTCATTGCCGTGGCAATGCGGCTAGCGTTATTGCTGCCGCTGCCCGGCGGCATCGGAGCATTGGAAGCATCTGTTTTGTGGTCATTTCAGGTGCTGGCATTCCCTGCTTCGGCTGCCATTGCGCTCATCGCGCTGATGCGCTTGCGCGATGCGACCATGTTGCTAGCTGGCCTGTTCAGCCTAGGCCCACTGCAGTACCGTAGGTTGGGCTGAGTCTTAGAAGCCCAACATTCTCTTGCATCTATATGCGAGCGGTAGGTCGATTGTTGGGCTTCGAAGACTCAGCCCAACCTACAAGACTTAGACCAAGATCGTTTCGAAGAGATTGCGTCGACAGGCTAGGCACGAACGGACTCAAGTAATCGCTAGAAGGCATGACGAAAGGCTGCCCAGCAACTCTCGTTCTCCCACAACTTGACTGTCAACGAGCCGCTGCCCGACGGCTCGATTAGCGGCAACAGTTTTTCGCAGAGAATGCGGCTGAAGTGTTCGATGCTCGGATTCAGTCCGGCAAATTCGGGTTTGTCGTTGAGCATGCTGTCGCGAAAATAGCCCACAGTTTCGCCTAGCGCCTTTTCAATCGCCACTATGTCGACGAGATAGCCGTGCTTGTCGAGTTGTGCGCTCTCGATGCGGACTTCTGCCACATAGCGATGGGCATGCGGAAAATTCTCCGCACCCCAGTCGCCGCCGATCAGATAGTGGTTTGCGATGAAGTCCCGGGTAACGGCTACGGTGTACATACTTTGTGATCAGCGGGAGTGTGGATATTCAAAAATCGCCTGCATGATGTCGCCAGGACCTTGTCTATCGGATTGGCGGTGTAGTTGTGCGTAAAGATCCGCGGCGCCATCGAGCGTCATCCGGTGCGTGATCAATTTCCGGGGCTGAACCTGCCTGAGCATTTCCCAAGCGAGGTCGAATCGTCGCGCTTTGTCCCAACGACCGCTCAGCTCCGGCGCGAGAGAGCTCACTTGGCTGGTGATAATTTTTAGACGGTTGCGATGGGCATCGCCACCGAGCGCGATGGTGGCGCTCTTGGAGCCGTACCAACTGCCAATCACGATGCGACTATGGTAACCACAGAGATCGATCGCCAAGTTCAAAGCTGCGGGGACGCCGCTCACTTCATAGACGAGATCGGCGCCGCTACCCGCAGAACTTGCGGACAAACGCTCTTTGAGCGCATTCACTTCTGCGGCGGAAGTCGGATCGAATACTTGCTGCACGCCCACTTGCAGCGCACGCGCGCGTCGTGCCGTCAGACTCTCAACGGCATACAGCGCGCCGAGCGGATGCCTTGCCAGCAATGACGACAGCAACAGCCCCACGATACCCTGCCCTAGCACAACCACCCGTTCTCCTAATCCGGGACCACCGTCCTGTACCAGATTCACTGCCGTTTCCATGTTGGCGAGAAATACCGCGTCGTACGTGTCGAGTTCCACCGGCAAGGGAATCACGTCGTCGACTGGAATAGCAAAATGACTAGCGTGCGGCTGAAACGCGAACACGAGTTTCCCTTGCCACTCAGCGGCAACGTTTTTACCGCCGCGCGCGACTCGGCCGACACTGGCATAACCATACTGGAGCGGATATTTCGCGGCGTGTTGCAGCGAAGTCAGACTCGCATCGAGACTCATGTGCTGCGGGAGTTGTCCTCGGTAAAGCAACAACTCCGTGCCGGCGCTGACCGATGAGCAGATCGCTTCAACCAGCAGTTCGTTGGCAGCCGGTTCTGGTAGCAATTGCTCGCGAACCTCAACTTGGTTCTCGCCGGTAAACCACAGTTGCCGTGCGACGACGGCCGGCGCTGCGGTCGATATTTCTCGCGGTGTGCTCATAGCGCCGTATTCAGGGTTGTGCTCACAATGCTGGAGTGGCGTTGTTCGCGTCGCTGAATTGCAGCTTGCCCCAAAGGATGATGTCTTCGCCCAACCTTTCCGTATGCAGCGGCTCGATCCGCGGCAACTGTGTTTTGCAGGTCAGTCCAAGATCGCTCACTGCGCGATAACCTCCCATCATCGTGGGCGCAATGGTCAGCACCAGCGCATCTGCCAAGCGCGCTTTCAGAAACCCGGTGATGACAGTTCCGCCGCCTTCGACCATGAGACTTCTAATGCCTCGTTGCCAGAGTAATTCCAGTGCTGCGTCTAGTTGGACGCGGCCACTGGCATCGGCCGGCACGTGCAAGTATTCGGGTCCTGTGCTGTTGCCAGTATGCGTTGCCGGAGGATGAGGAGTTGTCGTCAGCACCCAGCAACGTTTCTCGGTGAGAT
>Ga0193752_1001928_pt1 | contig 16461 bp, 11 predicted proteins | sample H1c1metaG_FD_144924 | JGI IMG/M metagenome (GOLD analysis project Ga0193752, IMG submission 144924) | Soil microbial communities from a riparian zone of the East river system, Colorado, United States - H1c1 | ecosystem: Environmental > Terrestrial > Soil > Riparian zone | place: USA: East River... | reverse complement strand
CGCTTGGGCCCCGCTCAAGAGCTTTGCGAGACCGAAATCCACCACCTTCACGAGATCACGGCCGGCCTTGAGCCGCTCGATGATTACGTTTTCGGGCTTGAGGTCGCGGTGCACCACGCCGAGCGCATGCGCTTCACCGAGCGCTTCGAGCACCGCGCTCACGATGTCGCAAATGCGCGCGGTCGGCAGCGGCCCGTCTTCGCGCATCAACCGTGCGAGATCTTTGCCCTGGAGGTACTCCATCACCAGGTACAAAATGCCGTCGTCGGTCCGGCCGAAGTCGATGATGCTGACGCTGTTCGGGTGATTCAGCCGGCTTGCGGCGCGGGCTTCGGTGTAGAACCGGGCCACCGACTGCTCGTCCGAGAGCAGGTGCGGGTGGATGACCTTGATCGCGACCGTGCGACCCAGCATCCTCTGCTCGGCTCGGTACACTCGCCCCATGCCGCCCACACCGACCAGCTCCTGGATGCAGTACGAGCCGCCGATCGTCCGCCCGACGAGCGGATCCTTGGTCGCGGGGTTGCCGCTCTGGGCGGCAGCACCACACGACGGGCAAAAGCGGTCACCTTCGCCGTGTGGAGTGCCGCACTGATGGCACAGCGTCACGGATTCCAGGATAGCGCAGACCTTTCCGGGTCTAAAGCACTCTCGAGTGGTGAGCTTCATCCAGCACTCGTGTTGGGTCTCGGCGTGAACGTTTGGGTGACACACGTGCTGCTCGCACTCGTGTCCTACGGCGCGTCACCACTGCAACACGTTGTAGGCGCGTGCAGTTTGTTGTGCCTCTTGCTCGGCGTCGCCGCGCGAATGACGCGGGAAGGTGAGCGCTGGCGGCGCGCGGTGCGCTGGATGCTGCTGTGCGTGTATCCGGGCCTGATCGGTTTGTCGCTCTCACTCGGAAGCGAGCAGATTCGAGAAACCGCCTACACCGCCCTCTCGATGCCGCTGTGTGCGGCATCGCTCCTCGCTTACGTTGCAGCCGCAGTCGTCGCCTGCCGGCAGGTAGAGCGACCACTCGAGACTCAGTCGCACCCGTTGAACGGTCGCGAGTCGATTCCTGCGCCTGCACGATTGCGACGCTTCGTGATCGGCGTGTGCTTGTGCGGCGCGTTTGCGATCGCGGTGATTGCGCCGCTCATCCCCGAACGCGCGGAAGTCGCGGACGCTTGGGGCGACGCAGCGGAAGCTGGCGCGGTGCTGAGTGCGCTCGCGGCTGCCGCAATCGCGGTGTCGGTGATCGTGATACACCTGGGCAGCGCGTTGCGACGGAGCGAAAAGCCGCGCGAAACGATGCGCCAACGCCAGCAACGCATCGCGACCTTGCTGTTCCTCACGCTGCTCGGCTTCGTGACCTATTTTACGGTCGTGCCGTGAGCTCGCGTGCGCTGGCTTTGGCGAGGATGGCTTCGACGAGCGACGGATCGAGCGCAGCGTCGATGACCTGAGGTTCTTTGTAGATGTGGTTTTCGATGTTGAACTTGTCGACGGCCAGGCTCGATCCGTAGACCGACGCAAAGCCCTCGGCTTTGGCAAAGCGCTGGCGATTGGCCTTCAAATCCAGAATGAACGTACCGTCGACGAAGCGCGCATACGCGGCCGGCTCGACTCTCACGCGCGCGCTCATGATCTTGATCGCATCTGCGCGGGTCGCCGGATCGCCGATGTAGCGCGCGACGCGGTCCCACACTTCCACGACTTTCGTCCACTCGGCGCGTCGCTCGCGCAGGCTCTTCGGCTGGACGAACAACAGGTCGTAGATCAAGCCGGGCACGTCTGCGCTCGTGAACAGCGCCTTCGAGCCGCGAACCTGCTCGAGCGCTTGCCCGCTATTCGGTTGCCACGCCGCAATGGCGGAGACTTTGCCGGATGCGAGCAACGCCGGAGTCTTGTGGGTGCGCTCGTTGACGATCTCGACGTCCGACTCCGCCAGGCCCGCCGATTTGAGCGCTTGCAGCAGCAACAAGTGATCGACGAAGCCGATCTCGACACCGATCTTCTTGCCGCGTAGCTGCGCGATAGCTTCGATCTGCGGTGCGGCGACGAGCATGTCGTTGCCGTTGCTGTAGTCGTTGATCAAGATCCCGACGCTTTGCGCGCCGCTTCCCGCGAGCACGAGCGCATCGCCGTTCGTCATGCAGACTGCGTCGACTTTGTTCTGGGAGAACGCTTCCATCGACGGCACGTACTCGAGCCATACGAGCTGAAGGTCCACACCAGCCTCTTTGAACCAGCCCTTCGCGGCTGCGATCTCCCACGCGACCCAGCCCGGCCAGTCGCTGTACGCCATGCGCAGCGCGCGCGGGCCAGCCGGAGCTGCAGCTATTGGCGGCTGGGCGGCTGCAACTGCGGGTGCTGCCTGCGGTTCGGCCGCGGATGGACTTGCTCCTGGCGGCGGTTTGGCTCCGCCGCTGCACGCTCCAAGAACACTGTATACGATTGCTAGCCCTAGGTTTCGAACTGCAGTCGCCATCTCCCCCACCCCATCCTTCCGACTCAGCTCGCTAACGCTTGCTCCACCGCGCGCAGAAACTCCGCGCGTCCTGCCGCTTTCGAGATCGAACCGTTCGCGCCGCGCTCTTCGGCCACGCGTGCGAGTGGCCCGGGATCCATACTGCTGCACAAGAGCACGCGCGTGGCAGAGCCGGGGCCGCTCTTGCGGATGATGCCCAACAGATCCGGGCCGGCGAGCCCAGGCATGAACACGTCGAGGATCACCAGGTCGTAGGCGTTGTCGCTGACGGCTGCAGTCGCGCCGAACGGACCGACGTGGACGTCGACGCGGTAGCCGGCGCGTTCCATCCGTTGGCGCGTCATGTCTGCATAGACCGGGTCGTCATCGATGATCAGGACTTTTGGCATGGTCACTCCTCACTCCTCACTCCTCGTGGGACGCGGTTGAATGGGCAGCAAGACCGCGAACTCGCTGCCCTCGCCGACGCGGCTCGCGACGGAGACTTCGCCGCCGAGGAGCTCGCTCAAGCGGGACACGATCGCGAGACCGAGACCGGTGCCGCCCTCGGCGCGACCATCCGCACTGTGGGCTTGGCGAAACGGCTCGAAGATGTGCTCGAGCTGGTCGGCAGCGATGCCGATCCCGGTGTCGCGCACGCGAAACAACACGCGGTCGGTTCCTTCGGGCTGGACCGAGAGTGTGACTTGGCCGCGATCGCAGAACTTCACGGCATTGCTGAGCAGGTTCGTGAGGATTTGGCGGACCTTCGTCGGATCCGAGACGAGCTCGAGTGTGCGCGCTTCGGCTTCGAGCTCGACTTTCACTTGGGCGGAACGCGCGAGTGCAAACGCACGCGCATCGTTGACGGCTTCCTCTGCAAGCTGCACTGGGTCGAACTGCTCGCGGCGCATTTGCATGCGGCCGGCTTTGAGCTTCGAGAAATCGAGGATGTCGTTGATGAGCGCGAGCAAGCGCCGCGCACCGACTGCGATGCTCTCGACGTTGCGGCGTGCGGGTGATTCGAGTTGCGGGCCGTCTTCGAGGACGAGCTCCGTGTAACCGAGAATCGAGTGCAGCGGTGAGCGCAGCTCGTGACTCATGAACGAGAGAAACTCGCCTTGCAGTTTGTAGGCTTGCTCGAGTGCTTGGTTCTTTTCGATCAGAGAGCGCTGGCTGCGTTCGACCACTTCGGCCATGTCGTCGAAGCGGGAGGCGAGCACGCCGAGCTCGTTCGGAGCGCGGTAGCGAATGCGATGGCTGTAGTCGCCGCGCGCGATCGCGGTCGTGCCGTCGAGGAGCAGCCGGATCGGGCCGGCGAGCGCGCGCAAGCTGAGGAGAAGCACGAGCAGCGCGACCAGGGCGGACCCAGCTGCGAGAAGGTTCGCATTCGTGCGTAGGTTGTGGGCCCTTCTGGTCGCTGCCCGTTCCAGGTGCTCGGCGGCAGTGCGCTGTACTTGGATCGCGCGATCGAACCAGGGAAGCATGCGCCGCTCGAAATGCTCTTTGCGCGCGTGGTGAAAGATGCGCTCGGCGTCGTAGAAGTGGCCGCTTGCGCGTTCTGCATCGGCGTCGGCCATCGCGGCGTGAAGGTCGCGGCTGATCGAGCGGAGGGAGGCCCAGTCGAGGCTGTCGTCGTCGTGATGCCGCCCGTCGGGCATGTGCGCCATGCGCGACTCGAACAGCTTTACCGCGATGCGGCGTTCGTTGTTTGCGACGAGTGTGCGCTGGCCGAGAGACTGATCGAACGCGTTCATGTAGCGATGACAGATCAGGGCGAATGCGAACAGGTCGCGGACGTCGGCGTCGGCGGCATTGGCGCGGCGTGCGCTCGACTCGAGTGCTTGAGCGCCGAAATAAAGAAGGCCAGCCATGCTGAGTGTCATGGCGAGGCCTGCGATCCAGCCGGCGACTAGTCGCGTCTTCAGGCTGTGCAGAAAACGCAGGCGCATGCTGCGCGCGATTATGCCGGGAAGTGGGGTTGAGCTGATGCGGGGGCGAGAGAGTTTTCAGCGATTAGTTGTGTAACGCGTGGGAAATACGTGGGCTTGAGAGGCTGTCGCACCATGTGCTCGATGTACGCGTCACGGAATCAAATGTCCGGATGCACGCGTCCATCCGCGCTGAGCTCGAGCATGTCGATCTCCTCTTCGATCACGTGAAACGCGTCATCTCCGATCACCGAACGCGCACGCAGCTCCAACAACGCTCGCCGCTGCACCGTCACCGCCTGCCGTTGCATCTGCGCCAGGCTGTCCCCGTCCCGCACGTCCCGCACAACCTCGACCTCGATCGCACGCAACCGCGCCGAGTACTCCCTCCGCAACAACGCAACTGCCGGGGGCGGCTCCGCCTCCGCGTGCCGCTCGAGATCACTCAACGCCGCCCTCGCTGTCTCCGCCCGCGCCACTTGCAACTCGCGCTCGACCGACCCGTCGTCTCGCAACCCGAGCACTCGAATCAGCGGTCGCAGCGTCGCCCCCTGCAACACGAGCGTGCTCAGCACCACACAAAACGCCGCAAACACGATGAAATCGCGGTGCGGGAACCCATTCGGCCCGTCCGGCAACGCGAGCGCCGCTGCGAGCGTCACGATGCCGCGCATCCCGCACCACGCGATCACGAGCCCACTGCCCAACGTCGGCTTCATGCCGGAACCCGGATCCTGCGACACCCCGCGCGCGATCCGCCAGCGCACGAGCTTGTTGAAGCTCATCCAAAATAGGAGACGCACGCCGATCACTGCAAAACAAACTGCAACCGCCGCCCACACGTAGACGCGGAAATCGGTATTCGCCAAGCGCTGTAGAATCCCGCGCAGCTGCAACCCGATCAGCACGAACGCGAGCGCATTCAACACGAACACGGCGACGTCCCACACCGCGTACGACGCGATCCGCCGCCGCGCCGACGTCGTCCCCGGCGAGACTCGGGCGATCGTCATCGCGTAGGTGACGAGCGTGATGATCGCAGACACGTGCAGACGGTCGGCGATCAACCACACCCCGAACGTGCTCAAGAACTGTGTGAGCACCGACGTCGGAATATCCGTGATTCGATTCGCCAGCGGCATGGACAACTTCGCGAGCACGAGACCCAACACCGCACCACCGCCACACGTGAGCAAGAGCGTCGGGACGATCGCCCACCCCGAGAACGCGCCCGTCATCGCGGCTCCCATCGCGATCCGATACACGAGCAGCGCGCTCGCGTCGTTGAACAAACTCTCGCCCTCCAGGATCACCATGATTCGGTGCGGCGGGCGCAAGCGGCGCAACACTGCGGTTGCAGCCGAGGCATCCGGGGGTGCGACGGTCGCGCCGAGCGTGATCGCAGCGGCCCAACCCAGGCTGGGGATGCTCATGCGAGCGACCCACGCGACCACGGCGATCGTGAGCCCGACGGCCACGAGTGCGAGCATCACCACCGGCACGATGTTGGCGCGCAGGTCGCGCGGCGAAGCATCGTAGGCCGCATCGAGCAACGTCGGCGCGACGAACAGCACGAGTGCGAGCTCTGGGTCGAGCTGCACGTCGGGGACGCCTGGAATCAGCGCGACACCCGCACCTGCAAACGCCAGCAGTGCGGGGTAAGGCACACCGATGCGGTCGGCCCAGAGCGCGAGCACGGCGCCGACCAGCAATAAGGCAATCGTGATCTCGAAGATGACCATCAGCGTCCCCGCAGGCAGGCGTGTGCCATAACTCGCGAGCCTCCGCGAATGCAACGCTGGCGTGTAACACCCTTGTTTCGCAGCCTAGAGCTGCAGTTGCTGCGCTGCGATCGACACCGCGGCCGCCGCGAATTCTGCGGCAGATCCGACGACAAATCATCTCTGTGATTACGGACATCCGTCTCTTGCCAACCGATTGGCCAGCGCCTAGCGTCTCCCGCTCCTCTCGAGCGCAAAAGGAGCCGCACCCATGACGACGCCACCTGATCGCGACCCGACGAAGGCCGAACCCGCCACCGCTCCCGCGCTCACTTCGAGCGACTTCCACCCGGAGGTCTTGCGCCTCTTCGACCGCTACGTGCACGGCCTCACCGATCGCCGCGGTTTTCTCGACGGCGCTGCGAAGTTCGCAGTTGCAGGTATGACAGCTAACGGCCTGCTCGAAGCGCTCTCACCGCGGTTTGCCGAAGCGCAAAAAATCCCGCCGACTGATCCGCGCCTCCACTCGGAATACGTGGAGATCGATTCGCCGCAAGGCACGGGTAAGGTGCGCGGCTATCTCGTTCGGCCGGCCAAGCCTGCGGGCAAGCTGCCGACGGTGCTCGTGGTTCACGAAAATCGCGGCCTCAACCCGCACATCGAGGACGTCACGCGCCGGCTAGCACTCGAGAACTTCCTCGCGTTCGCGCCCGACGCGCTGTTTCCGCTCGGCGGTTATCCCGGCGACGAGGATAAGGCGCGCGAGTTATTTCAAAAGCTCGACCAGACTAAGACGCGCGAGGACTTCGTCGCGGCCGCGAGCTGGTTGAAAGCCTATCCGGCCAGCAATGGCAAAGTCGGTGCGGTCGGCTTTTGCTACGGCGGCGGGATCGCGAACTTCCTCGCCACGAGGTTGCCTTGGTTGAGCGCCGCGGTTCCGTTCTACGGCATGGCACCCGCGACCGAGGAAGTCGCTAAGATCAAAGCAGAGTTAGTGATTCACCACGCTGCGGAAGACGAGCGGATCAACGCCGCCTGGCCCGCGTATGAGACCGCGCTCAAAGCAGCCGGCGTCAAATACTCAGAGTTCACGTATCGCGGGACTCAACACGGCTTCAACAACGACACGACACCGCGCTTCGATGAAGCTGCCGCCAAACTCGCGTGGCAGCGAACGCTGGCACTGTTCAATCGAAAGTTGCGCACCGCACACGCGAAGTAATTCACGCGAGCGGCTTCGAGGAACTGCAGGATTTGCGGGGATTTCGTGCTCAGAGCGAGCGCCCCGCAGGCCTGACTGAGCCGCACTTCCTGTGCGGCGCAGGGAAGGACCGAGGAGGTGAGCCGCTCTGAGCGCGAACGCCGAAGCAACCCGTTCGTGCAATGATCGCACGCTTGCGCTCACCGCGTGTGTGCCGTACTGCTCGCACTTTGGAACTTGGTAGTGAGGGGATGTGCTCTGGGTCGCTTTCGACACCCGGTTGGCGCAAGCGAAGCGCCTCGTTTGCGCCGGCTTCCTGCTGTTCACCGCTTGTAGCGTGTACGACTCGAAGCTTGCGGACTCGCGTTCTAGCGATGCTAGCGACGCGAGCGTAACTCGATCGCAACGCGGGGACTCACAGCGCACCGGCGTCGGCGAGTTCGTCGATGCGTCGGTCGATGCGAGCGAAGCCGACGCATCATCAGCCTCTTCTGAGTGCCCGATTTCTTGCAGCGTTCCGAACGCGACGACCTCGTGCGAAGCGGGCCACTGCGTCGTCGCCGCCTGTCTCGAAGGCTTTCGCGATTGTGATTCGGTCGTCGGGAACGGTTGCGAGGCGTCTCTGAACGATCGACAGCACTGTGGTGGCTGCGATCAGGTTTGCTCGTTGAGTCACGCGAGCTCCGTCTGTCGCAACGGCGAGTGCAAGGTTGAAACCTGCGAGCCAGGTTTCGCGGACTGCGATGCCGATGGCAGCTCCTGCGAAACTGCGCTCGATACGCTGACTAACTGCGGGGCGTGCGGCGTGAAGTGCGGTCAAGCGAGCTGCACCGGTGGTGTGTGTAGTGCAGCGGACTGCCGCCAAAGCCCGGCCATGGCGGATTGCGACCACGATGGTGAGAGCTGCGAAACCGATCTGCGCTCGAACGTCGAGCACTGCGGGCGCTGTGAGAACGCATGTGAGTTCGACGCGGGTTTGTTGCCGCGCGCTGCGCTGAACTGCCGCGACGGCGTCTGCAACGCGGTGTGCGAAACCGGTTGGGGCGACTGCGACTTGAGCTTCCACAACGGCTGCGAGACGCCGCTGAACACGGTTTCGGATTGTGGTGGTTGCGGGCAAGCCTGTGCGATTGAAGACGCAACCGAGGTGTGCCGCGCGCAACGTTGTGAGGTGCTGCGCTGCGATCCGGATCGCGCCGACTGCGACGCGGACGGGCTGACCTGTGAGACGCGCCTCGATACGGTAGGCCACTGCGGGAGCTGCGACTTCGGCTGCGACTTGTCGCATGCAAACTCGGCGTGTCGCGGTGCGGTCGCGGCGCGCGCGTGTGCACTCGTGAGTTGCCAACCCAACTGGTCGGACTGCGACGGCGTCGCCGCCAATGGCTGCGAGCACGACGCGCGCAGTCCGAACGCGGGCGGCTTGGGGCCGTGTTTGCCGGACAATAGCTGCATCCGGGCCGACTTCGGCGATCACGTGTACTTCATCTGCGAGCGCGGAGAGACGTGGGACGGAGCCCGCGATACTTGTCGCACGCAACGAGGTGGTGATCTGGCCGTTCTCGATAGTCCGGGTGAAGCAGAGTTCTTGCGCGGCTACGTGACGACTCGGCATTGGGTCGGGCACACCGATCAAGGCCGCCGCGGTGTCTGGACGTTCGTAACGAACGGTCTCGCGTTTTGGCGGTCCGGGTTCTGGCTACTTCCGTCGGTGACTGCGCGTTGGGGCTTCGGCGAGCCCAATCCGTTCGGAGACTGTGGCGTCGTCGACACCTCAGGCCTCTTGGCCGCGCTCGTCTGCAGCCAACTTCAACCGTTCGTCTGCGAAGTCAGCCCGACCGAGTAACAATGACAAGGGCTGCGCTAAACCGCAGCGTGCGGGCGCTTTTCACGCGTCCATGCGACCAGGCGCTCTTCCGAGCCCACGTTCAACACGCGCGCCGGGTCGATCCAAGCTCGCTCGGTGTTCTGGACAGCGTTGTCGATGCGCGACAGCTCGTCGACGTGGTGCGCGTCACTCGTGAGCACGAGGTCGACCGACCGCTGTTGCGCGCGACGCAAAGCCTCGACGGACATGTCGAGCCGCGGCAACGAACCGTTCACCTCGAGTGCGGTCCCAGTCGCTTCGGCAGCGCTGAAGATCGCGTCGAGATCCAGATCGATCCCGGGACGACTGCCGATCATGCGCGCAGACAAGTGGCCGATCATGCGCACGCTCGGATCCTGCATCGCGGTCACCACGCGGCGCGTCTGTGCCGCGCGATCGAGATCGAAGTGGTCGTGCACCGACGCGAGGCAAAAGTCGAAGCTGCGGCGAAACTCGGCGTCGTAGTCGAGCTCGCCGTTCGCGCCGATGTTGAGCTCGACGCCGTGTAACAGGGTCAGCTCGGAGCCGAGGCTCTTTTGCAGAGCTCGAATCTGCTCGCGTTGCTCGAGAAACGCAGCGCGCCCCACGCCGGACAGCGTGCCTTCCGCGTGATCGGTGATCGCGAGCACCCGATGACCGCGCGCCATCGCTCTTGCGACGACGGCCTCGAGCGCCGAGCGCCCATCGCCTGACACCGTGGTGTGCACGTGAAAGTCGCCGATCGGCAGCCCGAGCGGCCGCGGGAGCCTGCCGCTCTCAGCGGCGTCGATCTCGCCGCAATCTTCGCGCAACACCGGTGGGATGTACGGCAACCCGAGCGCGGCGTAGATCGCTTCCTCGGTTTCACTCGCGATCACTTTTCCGCCGTCGGTCTCCGCGAGGGCGTACTCGTTCAAGGTCCAGCCGCGCGCGAGTGCGCGTTGGCGCAGCTTGATGTTGTGACCTTTGCTACCGGTGAAGTACAGCATCGCCGCGCCGAGCTGATGTGCAGCGACGACGCGCACGTCGATCTGCGTGCCACGGCGTGTCACCACGCTCGTCTTCGTCTCCCCACGTGCGAGGGTGCGTTCGACCATGCTGAGCGACTGCACCGCGTCCATCACCACAGACGCATTCGAAGCGACGACGACGATGTCGACATCCCCGACAGTTTCGTTGAAACGGCGCAGCGAGCCGCAAAACGAAGCGTGCGAAACGCCGGCCACTTCGAGCAAGCGAGCGCAGATGCGCTTCGCGAGTGGAAGCGCGACGGAGATCGGGGTTCGGCCATCGCCCGTCGCGGGCCCGAGCCTCGCCAAGCTCTGTGCGAGCTTCTCTTCGGACTTCGGACCGAAGCCTTTCAAGCCGCGGAGCTTGTGCTCGGCGAGCGCCTGGCGCAGGTCTTCGATCGATTGGACGCCGAGTTCGGCCCGCAGGCGCTGCACGGCTTTGGGCCCGACACCCGGCAGTTTCATCAAGGCGACCACGCTCGCCGGATGCTTTTCGCGCAGTGCATCGAGCTTTGCGACCCGGCCCGACTCCACAAATTCGCGGATTTTCTCAGCGGTGCCTTTGCCGATGCCCTCGATCTTCTGCAGGTCCTTCATCGAGAGCTGCTTGAGATCGCCGCCATAGGCTTCGATCGCGCGGCCGGCGCTCTCGTATGCGCGAGCGCGAAACGCTTGCGGGTCGCCCTCATCGAGAATGGAGAGCTCGCCGAGCTCTTTCAGCATCTCGAGCAGATCTTGTTTGATGTCGGTCACGGCGCGGGTATAGCAGATCGCGGTCAGAGGCCATGAAGACACCGCGACGCTGTGACCGCGATCCAAGGCACAGCGATCAAAAAAACCAATCATCAAGCGGCGAGCGAGCCCGATGATCCCGCTGCTCCCGCTGCTCCCGCTGCTCCCGCTGCTCCCGCTGCTCCCGCCTCAGCGCTCCGATTCGTCGAGTCTGCGCATGCCTTCGAGCAACAAACTCTCCGGGCCGAGCTCGATCTTCCGCTCGGTCGGCTTGAAGTTCGGATCGAGCTCGAAATCCCCGCCGGTGAGCAGAAGCATCTCGTAAAACGCCTCTTCTTTGAGCTCGTCGCCGAAACTCGCGTCGTAGATCTGCCCGTCGCAGAAATGGATCTCGCCGCGTTTGCCTTCCGACGAGATTGCAAGCTTTCCGCTCTTGCGACCGTGAAACAGAATCTGCACGACATCCGGCAGCGACATCTCGGTCAGCGATCCGCTGACACCGCCGTGTTTGCGCTTGCGCCCGGGGCCTTGCAACACGCGATTGATCTTGAGCGCGACGACTTCGGGCGATGCCGGCTTCGTGATGAAGTCGTCTGCGCCGAGCTCGAACCCGCGCTGCACGGTTTCGCTATCGGCTTTGTGACTCAAGAACACGAACGGCAGCTCGTTGCCGCTCGCGCGCACGTGCTGCAGGAGCACGAAGCCATCCTGCGGCTTCAGCTCCACCTCGCTGATCACCACGTCGAACTCGCCCTTGAGCTCGTTCTCGGCATCGGCGACGTTGCGCGCGATCGTCACTTCGAAGCCGTGCTCCGACAGCCGGAGCTCGAGCACGGTCGTCTCTTCCGCGTCCGTGTCCACGATCAACGCACGCCGCCGATCCGCGAGCAACTTCGCGCGCAGATCGTCGCCGAGCACGGTCAGCTTCAGCACGTCGACCAGGTTCGAGTCGAACAACTTGCCCTTGTAGCGAGCGAGCACTTCGTAGGCTTCTTCGGGACTCAGCTTGCGGCGAAACGCGTTGCCGCCGTGGCCCACGAGATCGGCGTATGTCTCGACGATCGCGAGAATGCGCGAACCGAGTGGAATCTCTTTACCGGACAACCGATCGGGAAACCCTTGGCCATCCACGCGTTCGTACAAGTGCCCGAGGATGCTGCCGACCTTGTCCGGCAGCCGCACCGACTCGAACAACCGAACCGGCGTGAGATACGATTTTTTCGCTTGCGAGCGGTGCGCCTCGTACTGCGCGACGTTCAACGCCGTCAGGTGCTGCGCCGAGAACTTGCCGATGTCGTGCAGATACGCCGCGACCACGATCGTGTCCGACTCTTCTTGTTTGAGTCCGAGCCGCTCGCAGACGTTGCGCGTGATGCGCGCGACGCTCGTCGAATGTCCGCGTAGCTCGCCGCGCTCTTGCTCGAGCAACGCCACGAACACGTTGAGCGTCTCGAGGTAGTCGTGCATCGCGACCGTGACCGGCGCGGGCGCGGGATCGGACATCGTCGAGACGTATTGCGCTTGCGGCACCGAGTCGGTCGGCATCGGAAACGCCTGTGCCGCGTGCATCGGCAATGCCGCAGCCATCAGCGTCGCCGTCGCGCCCAGCTGCTGCGCCGTCATCAGGTTGGACGGCGGGGGCGGTGCCATGCTCAAGGGCCCGCCGCCCAGCATTTGATTCGGGTGATTCGGCAGTCGCAGGCCCGAAACGTCTGCTGCTGTCAGCGTGCGCCGCCGCGGATCGCCGCCCGAGTGTTCGTTGCGCTCGACCATCGGCGGCACCGAACCTTCCGGGGACGGCGGAGGTACGGAGCCCGCGTTTTGCGGTTGTTGCATGCGCGGGTAGCGATCGGTTCCGCCGCCGCGATCTCCCGCGTCGCGGACGGCTGCAAACGCGCTCGCTTCGTTCATGAAATGAAGCCGAATCGCCGCTTGGATCGCCGCCGGTCGAGCGACGAGTGCCCGCACTTTGGCCACGCGCGTGGCGAACTGGACGCTCTTCAACACGTCGGGGTCGTCCGGCTCGACGGTCAGAATCGAGAGCTCGCCGATTCGCGGCTCGTATTTCACCGGGAAGATGCAAAGTTTCGCGGCGAGTTTGTGCGTGACGAGCTTCAGCAGCGAGTCGCTGATCGGTGCCGTGGACAGCTTCTTCGTCGAGACGAAATAGGTCTTGTAATAGGAGGCCTGAAACTTCAGAAGCTGGGTCTCATCCAGCACTTCCGCCTCGATCAGACCCTCTTCGATGTACAGGCGGCGGCGCTTTGCATACAGCTCTGCCTGCTCCGCTTCGGCCTGGGAAATCACACCATCCGCGACCAGTGCCCGCAGCAGTTTCTGATTGATCCGGGGCGCGGGCCCGTCGTGTGGATGAATAGATGCCACCACTAAGCTAAACATTGTACCCCAAGGCCAGCTGGGAGAAAGAGGCAACGACGGTGAGCGCACGGATGCGACACACACCGCATAGCTATCCTTTCAAGCACCGACTGTGGGACATCCGCATGTGCTTGGGGTCGGCATGTGTGATGTGTGCGATCGCGAGCTTCTCACTTCATGTACGCGCGGACGCGAAGCCGCTCGAGCAGAGCCCTTGGCTCTATCGCATCGCGCGAACGGCGCACGGCGTTGAGGTCGAGGCGCTGCTCGATTCCGCGGAAGATCACGTCGATACGGCGCTTCGCGCATTCCCGACGAGCTTCCGGATCATTTGTGAACGGACGCAAGAGCTTCGCTTGTCCGTGGACAGTGCAGCGGTGCGTAAGGGTCGCAGCCGAGCGCTGACGTTGTTTTCGCAGCAAGCGGTCGTGCGGCGCGACGCGTTGGATCGGGCGCTCGCCGACTTGGAGCGCGCGCGGCGGCTCGAGCCGAACGATCCCGACATCGCGCAGGCGCGTGTGCGAGCGCTCGTGTTGTGGGAGGAGCCGGCGTCGGTCGAGCGCTGTGAGGTCCGGCAGCGGACGGCGGCGGCCATCGAAGCGTTGCGGGAGTTGCATGCGCTTCGGCCGGAGGAAGTCGGTGCGAGCGGCTTGTTCGAGCTGGGAAGTCTGCTCGCTCGCCAGGGTGACTATGCCGGGGCCGTGGTGGCGTACCGGTCTGCGATCTCGCTTGCGTTCGACGATTCGGAGCGAAGCGCGGCGTACGGGCAGCTCGCGCAAGCGAAGATGTTGGCCGGCGATGCAGCGGCGGCGTTGCCGGACTATCAGCGAGCGTTGGCGACTGCGACACCTGGACGCGCGAGTGCGATCTTGCACTTCGGTATGGCGGTCGCGCTCGATCGGTTGGGGGAGCACGGTGCGGCGCTCGAGCAGGCGGTAGCGGCGGTGGAGGCGGCGGAGCGTTCGTTGGAGGTCTTGGCGCCGGATAACGTGCAGTTCGAGCCGGCGACTGAGCGTTTCGTCTACCAGGCGTTGGCGCACGAGGCGATGGCGCAGCTGATGCCGGAGGCAAAGGCGTTGTCGCTGGAAGCGGCAGCGGAAAGCTACGCGGCGTTCCTAACGAACGTCGACCCAGGCCACCTATACCGAAACGCGGCGGAGGCAGATCTGAGGGCAGTGGTCGCGCAGCTAGGAGCGGCTGGCAGCCCGCCGCGTGAGCGTTGAGGTGGGTGGCCGAGGCCGAGCGGCAATGAAGTTCATGCCTAATCGTCGGGCATGAAGCTCGCGCGGATCACGAAACTCGAGCGAATGAAATGCGCAAACGCTCCGTCGACGGAACTCCTCGTTGTTCGAACGGCCGCGCGTCGCATGTCATGCGAGTTGCGGTTCAGTCATCCAGGAGTTTGGTCTGACTCGGCTTTCTTGCGTGCGCCTGGTTGAGGCCACCGTTGCGCTCGCGTGGTTCGGAAAGTCCGGACCGTGTTGGTTTGTACTCGGGCGTACTTAGTTTCGGCAGTTCGGGGGAATCAGCATGTGTGGGTCGCGCATGCGTGCGCTGCTTTGTTGCTTGAGACCTCGGCTTCGCCGTTGCGGCCTGAGTTCTTGCAGCCGCACGGGCCTGGATGCAGCGTTGGATGTGTTCGCGACTGAAGTCTCGCTCTGCCATGAGAACATTGTGAGCGCGGCAGAACAGCACGATGTTCTTCTCGGTCGGAGGTCCACCGAACCCAAACGCTTGGATGTGATGAAACTCGAGACGACTTCGCGCACAACAACGTTCACCGGTTGGACTCACGAAACGGCATTGGCCGTTGTCGCGAACATATACGCGACGCTTAACCGCGTTGGGAATATGTCGCGAGTTCGGCGTCGAAGGCGAAGTAGCGTCGGGCGAAGTCGCGACGGCGGTTGCGGCTGAGGAACGGCGCGGCCTATCGGTTTGCGCGTAGAGTTGCTTGTTGCGTTGGGAGACGAGCAGCTCGAACGCGCGTTCAAACAGCACATCGATGTCGCCGTTGGGCAACTGATTGCGAAACAGATCTTGGGCTTCTTGCAATAAATCGCGCGCACGTTGGCCCGCAGTGAACTCAATCTTGTAGCGGCCTTCGCTGATCGGTACAGCGGGTTCGCGATTGGAACGGTGTGGGACCGGCGGAGGGAGCGGCGGGCGCTCGCTCGTTCCGGCGCCTAGATCGACGTTCGATCGCGCGAGGCAGGTTTGCGCCACGGTGGTGGGCTGACCCAGTTCATTTGGATTTCCACTCGGACTAGGCGCGGTGTGGGCCGCATCCGCACTCGCGGAACGCGTGGTGGGCAACCGGCGCAGCACATCGGGCACATCAGGTTGCGGACAATGTTTGGCGATGAGCAACTGGATTTCTTGCTTAGTTTTGAGGCAAGACAGATTCAACAACTCAGCGTTCTCCGGCGTGAGCACCGGAGCGAGAAGCTTCATTGCGGTCAGGTGCAGGTCGCCGCGGCTGAGCATTTCAAGTGAGTCGGGAAACTTGCGTGCGAAGCGAGCGACATGAAGTCGAAGCCCCGCTTCAGAGTCCGACATATGAAGCACGCGAACGGCGTATTCGAACATGGATTCGTAGCCGAGGTCTCGATGCAGTCCGCGTGCTTCGATCTCGCCCAGGTGAGCGAGCAGTTCAGCAGTCACGCGTCGGTCTTCGCGAACGCAGTGTCGCAGGCGAACAACCAGCTCATCGTCAGTCAATCGTTTAACAATCTCGAGTCGTTCCATGAAACTCCCCCAATCGACAAAACATCTATAACACGGCTATTTTCGAGCTCCGACGTTGCGCCGTATGCCGCGAATGCGCGTGACTTGGTTCGCGAGATCAAAAAACCAAAGAACGCGTCAACAAAGGCCATCCCGAGCAAGCAACGGCGACTGCTGCTGAGAGCTGCAGCAGCGCGCGAGAGGGCACCCAAAACCTGTCAAGCGCAATCGCGAAAAATCGACAATCGATCACAACAACGCAACTGACGCGTCAACCGTCCGATGAACAAAGCACAACAAGCGAAACTCGCGCGCAGCCATCAGCGGCACAAGTAAGGAACCAAACAATCGAACACGTTCCAGACCTGAGGTATCCCCGCGAATCTTGGGGCGATTGCCAACGATTTCGATCCTTTAGCGATCGAGGGTTATCAGCGCGCACAGACTCTGATCTTCTTCGTG
>Ga0193752_1001926_pt1 | contig 16465 bp, 12 predicted proteins | sample H1c1metaG_FD_144924 | JGI IMG/M metagenome (GOLD analysis project Ga0193752, IMG submission 144924) | Soil microbial communities from a riparian zone of the East river system, Colorado, United States - H1c1 | ecosystem: Environmental > Terrestrial > Soil > Riparian zone | place: USA: East River... | reverse complement strand
CCGATGCAACAGACGGCGGCGTATTCGGTGGATTCATGGTGAACATAGTGTTACCCATTCTTGCGCATCGCCTCCAAGGCTTGCATGTAACTCTTCAGATCGAAATTCGCGATCAGCTTGCGCAGATGCGTCGCGAGCGACTTCGCATTCGGATCAACCGATTCGAGCTCGTTGAGCTTCGATTGAATGCCGCGCACATGCCCAATCCGCCCGAGCGCATACAAATCGTCGAGGTGATGCTGCGCATGATCGAGCATCGTCGCGGGTCTGCTGACCGCCGTTTCTTCCACTTGAGCATCGAAGCTCCATTGGATATCGAGCACGGTCCCGATGCAATCCAACAGCACCTGGATATCCACGGGCTTCATCACAAAGGCATCGTGTAGAGCCGCGCCGCTGCCGCCGGGATTGAACTCATGCGCGTTCGCGGACACGATGACGATCTTCGCGTGCTCGAGACCGAGTTCGCGAAGTCTGTGCGCCACCTGCCATCCCGTCATGTCCGGCATCGAGATATCGAGCAGCACAAGATCCGGCCGGCACTCGAGGGCCATCTCCAAACCCGTTTGCCCGTTGTGCGCTGCGAAGACCGCAAAATCCAGTGGCATCAATACTTCGCTGACGATATCGACGTGCGCGGGATCGTCATCGACGATTAGGATTTTCCGACGCCTTCCTTCATAGCCATAGACACGACGCGGCAACACGGGAGCTTTTGCGTCATGTCTTACCTCCGACAACGCCAATCGCACCGTAAACGTTGTCCCGTGATTTTCCGCGGGCGCAGGCTCGCTGCGAGCGAGCAACTCGCCCCCCATGATATTTGTCAGCAGCTTTGTGATCGTGAGCCCGAGCCCCGTACCTGGAATCGAGCGAACGTTCGGCGCGCTACCGCGCTCAAACGGTTCGAACACGCGCTCCAAATCCGAGGCGGCAATACCGAAGCCGGTGTCTGAGACCTCGAACTCGGCCACTTGACTACGATAGCGGACCGTTAGGCTCGCATGACCCCGCTCGGTGTACTTCACCGCATTCGACAGCAGATTGATCAGAATCTGCCGCAATCGTTTCTCATCGATGTGCACGTACAAAGGCAAATGAGGTGGCCGGCTGTATCTGAACTCGATGCCCTTCGCCGATGCTTGCAAGCGAAACATATCGACAATCTGATCGAGAAAGTCCACCAGCTGCACTTTGTCGCGATTCAATCGTAAGAGGCCGTTCTCGATCCTCGAGATATCGAGTAAGCCATCGATCAAATTCGCCATGTGCTCGGCGCTGCGACGAATGACTCGAATCGCGTTGTCGGTGGGGCCTTTGATGCCGCGCTCGAGTAATTGCGCGTAGCCGAAAATAGAATTGAGCGGCGTTCGAATTTCGTGACTGACGCCGACGATGTACCGAGTCTTGGCGACGTTCGCAGCTTCCGCTACTTCCTTGGCCTTTTGTAGCGCTGCGTCCGTGCGTTGATGCGCTTCGATTTCGTCCATCAGCATCGTTGTCTGGCGCGCCGACTCGGCTTCCGCGGTGCGCCGACTCTCATGCGCGAGCACGACCAGCCAAGTGAACACGCCGGACAATACCAACAGACTCAAGAACACCAACAGCAATGTCGATTTGATCGCCTCCGCTTCCGCCGGCGCGGCGCCGCCATACAGTTGGTAGATCAGCGACAACAGCAGTCCGCTCGCCAAGTTGAAAACCAGCAGCAGCCCAAAGAAGTGCCCAGCGCGAGTATTGAGCGCCTGCGCAACACGAACCGGGAATATCCACTCGCAGAAGTTGCGCAGCTGTTCCGTGAACCGGCTGTCGGTCTTGCACACGTCGCGACACCGAGCCTCCAGCGTGCAACAAAGCGAACAGATGGGGCCGTTGTAGGCGGGACACATCGCGACGTCGTTCCGCTCGAATGTGTTTTCGCAAATCGAACAACGAATCTCGTGGGCGTCCATCCCCTCCGGCGTGCGAGCGAGATAGAAGCGGCCGCGAGTTGCCCAGGCAATCAATGGCGCTGTGACGAAAGCGACGACCAAAGCGACAAACGGCGACAGGATCTGCGCCCACTGACCAAAGCCCCCGAAGAACGCGACGCTCGACACGATAATCGACAGCAGCAAAGCGCCAACCCCTACCGGATTGATGTCGTATAGGTGCGCGCGTTTGAATTCGATGTGCTTGGGACTGAATCCCAGCGGCTTATTGATGACGAGATCGGCTACCAGTGCGCCAATCCAGCCGGCGGCGAAATTTGCGTAGATGCTCAAGATGCTTTCGATGGCCCGGAAGATGCCGATCTCCATCAACAGCAAGGCCAACAAGCAATTGAACACCAACCAGACAACGCGGCCGGGGTGGCTGTGAGTCAGTCTGGAAAAAAAATTTGACCATGCAATTGATCCGGCATATGCATTGGTCACGTTGATCTTCAGCTGGCACACGATGACGAAGATGCCCATCAACACGAGCGCCGCTGTGGGCGAACCGACCACTTCCTTGAAGGCGAGCAGATACATTGCCGTGGGCTCGTCAGCTTGCGTGGCAGGCGTCCCGGTGCGAAGCAGTAGATACGCCAAGAACGAGCCGATCAGCAATTTGAGACCGCCGAGAAATACCCAACCAGGGCCTGTCGAGATCAGAGCAAACCACCAACTCCAGCGGTTGCTCTTATTTTTAATCGGCATGAATCGCAAGTAGTCCACTTGCTCGCCGATCTGCGGCAGCAGAGACAATAGGATCGAGGCAGCCAGCCCGAACAGCACGAAGTCGATCGATCCATCCGGGGAACCCTGCTCGCCGCTGAAGTGAGTCCACGCTGCGACGTCTTGCGGGTTCTTAATGGCGATGTACGCCAACGGCAGGATCTGCAGCAAGAGCCAGATGGGCTGCGTCGCAAGCTGCATCTTGCTGATCAAGCTAATCCCGAAGATGGCGATCGGAATGACGACCAGCGCGCTGATCAAATGCGCAATCCAAATCGGGATATCGAAGAGCATCGTCAGCGCCATCGACATGATGCTGGCTTCGATCGCGAACAGCAGGAACGTGAAGGATGCGTAGATCAACGATGTGATCGTCGATCCCATGTAGCCGAACCCGGCGCCTCTCGTCAGCAGATCGATATCGACACCGTACTTGGCCGCGTAGTACGCGATCGGCAAGCCGATCAGAAACATCAACATGAACACGAAAACGATGGCCGAGGCGGCGTTCGAAAAGCCGTATGAAATCGTGATCGCGCCGCCAATAGCCTCACACGCCAGGAACGCAATGGGCCCAAACGCGGTGTTGCCCACGCGAAAGGAGGACTTGCGCGCGCGGTCCGCCGTGTAGCGCAGCGCGTAATCCTCAAGGGTCTGCGTCGCGACCCACTGGTTGTACTGCCGGCGCTCGCGAACGATGCGCTGCGGACGAGACGAAGAAGACACTGACAACCCCTGATTTGTTCTTATGGGTCAGAGGGTTTGCAAGCGGGGTGCCAACGGACGGCGGACGCCAGGCGTCCGGCTACCGGCTGCCGGCTGCAGGTCCGCAAAGAAGCAAATCGTCGATGCTGCCGCTGGCAAACCATGTAAGCGGACCCCGTGCAGATTCACCCGCACTTCCAGTTCGGACCGGAAGTCGGTAGCCGGGAGTCGGTAGCCGCCTAATTTATGCATCGTGGCGGTGCACCCATCGGCTTCACCGCACCGTCTTCTCGCGCGCACCCCGTCTTCTACGTCATCTGACGTATGCGATATCGCGGGCCTACGTCATTTAACGCGTACTCGCAGGCAAGTCGCTCACATACGGTTGCTCCCGGGGAGTCGCCCGACGAGGCGAACCAAAACCGAATCCAGTTCTACACAGAAGGATCCACGCATGCTCCAGCCACGCTCTTCCCGACTGAAGTCGGATATCCGCGCCCTCGTGCTCGGTTCGGCCTTGATGGCCTTACCGGTTGCGACGGTTCTCGCTCAATCCACCCTACCGGCCGTATCCGTCGGCGCCGGCGTTCGTACCAGCTTCGCCCACACGGAAACCGACACGACACCAGAAAAGACCGAAGCCGATGACTTCGAGTTGAACAGCGCCCGCCTCTACGTAAGCGGCAAGGTGATGGACAATCTGAGCATCATGTTCAATACCGAATACAACACCAGCGGCGAGACGATCCGCGTAATCGACGCTGCCGCGCAATTCTCGTTCGCCGATGAAGTGAACATTTGGGTTGGCCGCTTCCTGCCGCCCAGCGATCGCGCCAATTTGTACGGCCCGTACTACGCGAGCCACTGGGGCGTTTATCGCGACGGCATTCAAGACGGATATCCGTTCGAAACCGAAGGCCGCGCCGATGGCGTGATGTACTGGGGTCAATTCGGTATCGCGAAAGTGTCGGCGGGTGTATTCGATATCGCCGGCTTGAACAAGGGCAGCACCGACGTCATGACGGCCGCCCGCGTGCAACTCGACTTTTGGGATCCGGAAGCCGGCTACTACTTGAACGGCACGTACTACGGCGATAAGGACTTGCTCGCAGTGGGCGTCGCCGCGCAAAACAATGCGGGCAGCAACGCGTACAGCGCCGACTTCCTATTCGAGAAGAATCTACACGGCGCGGGCGTCGTCACCGTCGAAGCGGAATACGCAAAATATGACGGCTTGGGCGGCTATCCCTCGCCGCGCACGACCATCGGTGGCGCCTCAATCGCTTACAACTCGAGCGACGGCTTCTACCTCTTAGGCGCTTACATGCTGCCGATGGAAGTCGGTATCGGCAAATTCCAAGTACTTGCGAAAGTCTCGAAGGCCGAATACGACTTCACTGCGCTGGACACCGACGTCGATCAAGACACGGTCGAAGTCAACTTCAACTACATCATGAAGCAGTTCAACGCTCGCCTCAGCGCCTTCTACATCGACGTCGATTACGACTCGAACATCATCCCCGGCGTGTCGCTCGACGGAAAAACGTACGGCATCGGCTTGCAAGTCCAAATGTAATTCGCAACTCAAACAGGAACGCATATGAAACTTAAAAACGTAATCAAGCTGGCGCTGCCGGCTGTTGCGACACTAGCGTGCGCAACCGCTCAAAGCCAAGAGACGATCAAAGTCGGCGTGCTGCACTCGCTCTCCGGCACCATGGCGATTTCGGAAACGACACTGAAAGACACCATGCTGATGCTCATTGAGGAGCAGAACAAGAAAGGCGGCCTTTTGGGCAAGAAGCTCGAAGCCGTCGTCGTGGACCCGGCGTCGGATTGGCCGAAGTTCGCAGAAAAGGCAGAGCAACTGCTAGTGAAGGACAAGGTCGCGGCAGTATTCGGTTGCTGGACGTCGTCTTCACGCAAGTCGGTATTGCCGGTGTTCGAAAAGAACAACGGCTTGCTCTTCTACCCGGTGCAATACGAAGGCGAAGAGTCGTCGAAGAACGTGTTCTACACGGGCGCCGCTCCTAACCAACAAGCCATTCCCGCTGTCGACTACCTGATGAAGGACATCGCCGTGAAGCGATGGGTGCTCGCCGGCACGGACTATGTGTATCCGCGCACGACGAACAAGATCTTGGAGGAATACCTCAAGTCGAAAGGCGTCAAGCAAGAAGACATCATGATCAACTACACGCCGTTCGGTCACGACAAGTGGCAAGCGATCGTGTCCGACATCAAGAAGTTCGGCTCGGCAGGCAAGAAGACGGCCGTCGTCTCGACGATCAACGGCGATGCCAACGTTCCTTTCTACAAGGAACTCGGTAACCAAAAGATCTCGGCTGAAGACATCCCAGTTGTGGCGTTCTCGGTTGGCGAAGAAGAACTCGCCGGCCTCGACACGAAGCCGCTGGTTGGTCACTTGGCCGCTTGGAACTACTTCATGACGGCAAAGAGCCCGGTCAACGACGCTTGGATCAAGAAGTGGCATGCGTACACCAAGAATCCAAAGCGCACCTTCAATGATCCAATGGAAGCGCATGTGATCGGCTTCGAGATGTGGGTGAAGGCTGTCGAGAAGGCAAAGAGCACCGACGTCAACAAGGTGGCGGATGCCATCATCGGTATCGAAGTGCCGAACCTCACGGGCGGCACCGCAAAGATGCTCCCGAACCATCATTTGACGAAGCCAGTGCTGATCGGCGAAGTCCGTGCGGATGGTCAGTTCGACACCGTATGGAAGACGGCCGGCACGGTGCCGGGCGATGCATGGACGGATTTCTTGCCGGCCAGCAAGAACATCGAGGCAGACTGGGTCACGTTGAAGTGCGGTAACTACAACAAGGTGACGAAGGTGTGTTCGGGTCAGAACTACAAGTAAATCAGGCGCTAGCTACTAGGCCCTAGGCTCTAGCCAAACGAAGCAACGCCCCTCGTTACCGAGGGGCGTTGTCCAAGAAAAAGACGAATGGTTTCTATTACTACGATGCGGCGCAACTTCCCTCTCCATCCTTTCTGGGTTGCGCTGCATCTCTTTATGTTGATTGTCGCGCCCGCGCGCGCTCAGACGGATGCGGCGAACGACTTTGCTACGGCCATCGCGCCGCTATCGGAAGCCAGCTACGCTGACAAAGCGGATATCGTCAAACGCGTCGCCGAATTGCGCGCACCTGGATCCAAAGAATTCCTGCAAGCCTTTCTCGAAGGCAATATCTATGCACGCATTGCCGACAAGAAGGTCTTCATCGCTGCTGAACAAGACAACAAGCTCACGCTGACGGATCCCATTACCCAGCAAGCCGCCGGTACTGAAGACGGAACCGGATTCGAAAAAATCGGCACGAATAACGGTCTGCGCAAATCGTTGCGCGGCGCGATCGCGCAGTTCGACCTCACCGATCCGGAAGCAGCCGTGCGGCTCGCGGCAGTCAAAGACTTGCTGCGCACGCCGGATGAAACGACCACGGAATTGCTCCGCACTCACATCGACGCCGAGAAGGACGGCGACGTGAAGGAAGCGATGCACCTTGGCATCGCCCTCGCAGACTTAAGCAGCGATTCGCCCGAGACACGACTGCACGCGACCGCCACGCTCTCAGCCAGCTTGAATCCCGATGTCTACAATCGACTCAAGCAAATGGTCGAGCAAGCTGCAGACGGTTCCTTCTCCGAACCCGATGAACGTGTGCGGCACGCGGCATTGGAAGGGACTCAACGTATCGAGCGTTGGCGCAATTTCTACTCCGTGCTCGAGACGAGCTTCTTCGGTTTGAGCATCGGCTCGGTCCTCGTGTTGTCGGCGATCGGCTTGGCGATCACCTTCGGTGTCATGGGCGTCATCAACATGGCGCACGGCGAGTTAATGATGCTGGGTGCTTACACCACCTACTGGGTGCAACTCTCGATGCCCGCCCACATCGGCGCATCGATCCTGGTTGCGATCCCGGCTGCCTTCGCTTTGTCGGCGTGCGTCGGCATGCTCATCGAACGCGGCGTCGTGAAGTTCCTCTATGGACGTCCGCTCGAAACATTGCTCGCCACCTTTGGCGTGAGTCTGATTCTGCAGCAGGTCGTCCGCGACATCGAAGGCACTGCCAACAACCGCCCGGTCTCATCGCCGGATTGGCTCTCCGGTTCCATCCAATTCAATGATGCATTCTCGATCACGTACAACCGGCTCTACATCGTTTTGTTCACGATGATCGTGTTTGTCGCGCTGCTCACGATTCTGAAACGCACGCGGCTCGGACTCAATGTGCGCGCGGTTGCACAGAACCGCGCGATGGCGAAAGCAATGGGCGTACGGTCCGAATGGGTCGATACGCTGACATTTGGTTTGGGATCGGGGATCGCGGGCGTTGCCGGTGTAGCGCTCAGTCAAATCTCGAACGTCGGACCGAACCTCGGCCAACAGCACATCGTCGATTCTTTCATGGTCGTCGTGTTCGGCGGCGTCGGCAATCTTTGGGGTACGCTCGTGGGCGGCATGTCGCTCGGCGTCGTCAATCAAGTGCTTGAGCCATTTCTCGGCGCGGTACTCGCGAAAATCCTGGTACTGGTCGCGTTGATTCTCTTCATTCAGCGCCGGCCGCGCGGACTGTTCCCGCAAAAAGGCCGCGCGGCCGAACACTAAACTCACCCATGAAAACCCAGTCAGCCTTTCTCGAAGCCCTGCGCGCAGACCGCGGCGGGCTCACGTTCTTAGGAATTCTCGCATTGGTCACGATCATCGTGCCCGTCCTGCATCTCGGCACGCCCGACAGCTCCGCCCTCCACCTCTCTTCTTATACGGTGACTTTGGTCGGCAAGTACATGTGCTACGCCTTGCTCGCCATCGCGGTCGACTTGGTGTGGGGCTATTGCGGCATCTTGAGTCTCGGCCACGGCGCATTCTTCGCACTCGGCGGTTACGCGATGGGCATGTACTTGATGCGCCAGATCGGGCCTCGCGGCGTCTATGGCGATCCGATCTTGCCGGACTTCATGGTGTTCTTGAACTGGAAGGAACTGCCGTGGTTCTGGCATGGCTTCGACATGTTTTGGTTTGCGATGGCCATGGTCGTCATCGTTCCGGGGCTACTCGCTTTCGTGTTCGGCTGGCTGGCCTTCCGTTCCCGTGTGACCGGCGTCTATCTGTCGATCATTACCCAGGCGATGACTTACGCACTGATGCTGGCGTTCTTCCGCAACAACATGGGCTTCGGCGGGAACAATGGATTCACCGATTTCAAGGAAATCATCGGTTTTCAAATCAATCTGCCGAGCACACGCATTACGCTGCTGGTCGCAACCGCCATTGCGTTAGCCGTAGGCTACTGTGCCTGCCGGTATATCGTCGCGTCGCGAGCAGGACGCGTCGTGCAAGCGGTTCGCGATTCGGAAAGCCGTGCACGCTTCATCGGCTATCGCGTCGAATCATTCAAGGTTTGGATCTTCACTTTCTCAGCGGTGCTGGCGGGCATTGCGGGCGCGTTGTTTGTGCCACAAGTCGGCATCATCAATCCCAGCGAGTTCTCACCGATCAACTCTATCGAGATCGTTATTTGGGTAGCGGTCGGCGGACGCGGCACGCTGTACGGTGCGGTGGCGGGCGCCATTTTGGTGAACTACGCGAAAACCTACTTCACCACCGTATTGCCCGAGTACTGGCTCTATCTGCTGGGCATGATCTTCATTCTGGTCACGATCTTACTGCCGAAGGGCATCACTGGATTGCTGGCATCGCGAGTCGCCGTCAAGCCTCCCGCCGTGACCCCCAAGGTGAGCGCAGCATGAGCCCTGTACAACGACTGAAGCATTTCACGCGTTGGCGCAGTGCAAATAAGGATGCTCGCGGTCCGGGACCGGATGTCTCGCACAATACGATTCTGTATCTCGAAGACATCACGGTGAGCTTCGATGGCTTCAAAGCGTTGAATGCTTTGACTCTGTATATCACCGTGGGCGAACTGCGATGCATCATCGGGCCCAACGGCGCCGGCAAGACCACCATGATGGATGTCATCACCGGCAAAACACGTCCCGATTTCGGCACCGCGTGGTTTGGGCAGACGACCAATCTGCTGGAAATGACCGAACCGGAAATTGCGGAGGCCGGTATCGGCCGAAAGTTTCAGAAGCCCACCGTGTTCGAATCGCATAGCGTTTTCGAAAATCTGGAACTTGCGATGCGCGGCTCTAAGTCCGTGTGGTACACGTTGAATGCGCGACTCACCGGTGCCGAACGCGATCGTATCGATGAAGTGCTGCGCACTATCAACCTCCTTGATCGCCGCACGGAGCGCGCCGGGGCTCTATCGCACGGTCAAAAGCAGTGGCTGGAAATCGGCATGCTACTTATTCAAGAACCGCAGTTACTGCTTGTCGATGAACCCGTCGCCGGCATGACGCCGCAGGAAACCGAACGCACTGCTGAACTCTTAACGTTGCTCGCCGGCGAGCACTCGGTCGTTGTCGTGGAACACGACATGGATTTCGTGCGATCGATCGCGAAGACGGTAACGGTTCTGCACGAAGGTAGCGTACTGGCCGAAGGATCCATTGACGACGTTCAGAACAATCAGAAAGTCATTGAGGTGTATCTTGGGGAGTGACAGCAGTGTGCGAAGCGGCGTCTCTACCGATGTCACTTCGAGACTCGAGATTCGGGACTCGAGACTCGTTCAGATTGCGGAACGACGCCAGTCGAACGCCACTCAGTTTCGTATCTCTGCCGAGTCCCGAGTCTCGAGTCACGAGTCCCGACGGCCACCAACGCAATCGAGAGCTAGTCACAATCAGGCGCCAGCTGCCAGCCCGACATCACCATGCTAAACATCCACAGCCTCAACCAGTTCTACGGCGGCAGTCACACCCTATGGGATGTGGACATGGTTGTGCCGACTGGGTCCGTCACTTGTTTGATGGGCCGCAACGGCATGGGCAAGACCACGCTGTTGAAAAGCATCATGGGACTCATCAATACGACGTCCGGCACGATGCAATATGGTGATATCGATCTGCGCAAGCAATCCGCAGAACGACGCGCACATTTAGGGATTGGTTACGTGCCTCAAGGCCGAGAGATCTTTTCGCAGCTCACAGTCGAAGAGAATCTTCGCATTGGCCTGCCCATCCGCAAAGACAAACGCAAAACGATCCCTGACGCGATCTTCGAGATGTTCCCCGTGCTGAAGCAGATGCTGCACCGGCGCGGCGGTGACTTATCGGGCGGCCAACAGCAGCAGCTCGCCATTGGCCGCGCGTTGGTGATCGAACCTAAGTTCTTGATCCTCGACGAGCCAACCGAAGGTATCCAGCCCAACATCGTTCACGATATCGGCGATGTGATTTTGCGCCTGAACAAGGAAGCCGGCCTCACCGTGCTGCTCGTCGAGCAGAAGCTCCCATTTGCTCGGCGCATCGCCAGCGAGTTTCGCATCGTCGACAAAGGGCGGATGGTGGCGGGCGGGAAGATCACCGCGCTCACCGATGAGATGGTGAAACACCATTTGACGGTGTAAGACGTAAGCCTCTACGCTTGCATATCCGCTAGACAAGGCTCCCATGCTCGCAACTCCTCCCCTCCATGGCGAGAACACCGAAGCCGGTTGGCTAGCTGAGTTGCGCCTGCGTTTCGCACGACAAGGCGATCGTACGGTGCTGGCTCATCGCAAACACAGCGGACCGCTTGTCGTGCAGCGGCCGTTCTATCCGGAAGGCGATACCTGTCACGTCTACTTAGTCCATCCCCCAGGCGGCATCGTGGGCGGCGATAGCCTCTCACTGCAATGCGACTTGACCGAACAGACACACGTCGTCATCACGACGCCCGCGGCGACCAAGTTCTATCGCACGCTACCGGACGCTCGCTCGACCTTGCACCAGGAGCTTCGTGTGGCGCGTGCGACGCTCGAATGGTTACCGCAAGAAACCATTTTATTTCGCGAGACGCGCGCCTCGATGGCAACGATCGTTCGGCTGGACTCGGGTTCTCGCTTCATCGGCTGGGAACAATCGCAGTTTGGACGACCGTCCAGCAACGAACTGTTCGACTCCGGTCAGGTGCAACAGCGGTTTGAACTCTGGATCGACGGCCAGCCGGTCTTGCTCGATCGACTTCGCATCGAAGCCGTCGCCATGCAATCTCGCTGGGGCCTGGCGGGCAGCCCGCTCTTGAGCACACTCCTTGCGTATCCCGCCAGCAATGACGATTTGGACGCCGCTCGCGAATCCGAAGAGTTCGCCTGTACATTGGTCGATCGAGTACTGTGTTGTCGCCTATTGAATGCCGACAGCGATACAGCGAAGCGCGCGATGATCGCGCTATGGACCACGCTTCGGCCGCGCATTGTCGGCAAAGCTGCAACGCCACCGCGAATATGGGCTACGTGAGCGTTGAGCAATTCAGTAGGCTGGTGACGTAATCGGATGGCAACGATTGCAAGACCACAAAGCGGTACTGCAGAGATAGCCGGTTCAAATTACTGGATTCTTCGAATGAACTTGAGAAGATCATGGATCTAACGCCAAGAGAAAAAGACAAGCTCTTACTGTTCACAGCGGGATTGCTGGCTGAGCGTCGCAAAGCCCGTGGCGTGAAACTGAACTACCCGGAAGCAATCGCTTTCATTTCGTGCGCTGTACTTGAAGGCGCCCGCGACGGTCGAACCGTAGCCGAACTGATGAGCTTCGGCGCGACACTTCTGACTCGTGCCGATGTGATGGACGGCATACCGGAAATGATTCCTGACGTGCAAGTCGAAGCCACATTCCCCGATGGAACGAAGCTGGTGACCGTGCATCAGCCGATTCCGTGAGGCCCTTCGGGCAAGGCTATAGGCCGTAGGCTGTGGGCTGTGGGCTGTAGGTAGGAAACAGAATATGAGTCAGCACGACTGTTCCGAACTGTCAATCCTACTAGCGCCTAGAACCTAGTTAGTAGGCTGTAGGCTGTGGACTGTAGCAAGAGGGGATCGAGATGAATTTTGTAGTAACGACTTACTCAGGTTTCTGTTCGCTCTGGCTACAGCCTACAGCCTACGGCCTACAGCCTGTTTGCGCGGAGCGCAAACCATGATCCCAGGCGAACTCATCACTCAACCCGGCGACATCGAACTGAATGTCGGTCGCGATACGGTCAAGGTGAAAGTGGCGAACAGCGGCGATCGGCCGATTCAAGTTGGCTCGCATTATCACTTCTTTGAAACGAACAACGCACTGCATTTCGATCGCGGCGCCGCCCGCGGCTTTCGATTGAATATTCCCGCGGGAACCGCCGTTCGCTTCGAGCCGGGGCAAACGCGCGAAGTGGAATTAGTACGGCTCGCGGGCGACGGCAAGGTGTTCGGTTTTCAAGGCAAGGTCATGGGAGCGTTGTAGATGGCTAGTAGGAAAATTGCCGTCATTGCATTGATGGAGCTTGCCGTTCGGGACTCGAGATTCGAGATTCGAGACTCGGCAGATCAGAGTGCCGCACGAGACAATAGACGCGGTCTGAATCCGCTGTCCGAATCGGAACGAGTCCCGAGTCCCGAATCCCGAGTCCCGAGTCCCGATACCGCATCGATCGTATCTGGCGACAGCTCTTCCAACTGTTTCAGTCGAGACTCGGGACTCGGGACTCGACACTCGGCAGAGCAGAGTGTTGGACGAGACGATAGACGCTACCTGAATCCGAAGTCCGAATCCGAACGTGTCCCGAATCTTGAGTCTCGAGTCTCGAAACCACCGCGATCATGCCTGGCGCACTTCGTCACTGTTCCTCCACTCTCAACGAGCGCATCACATGGTTAAGCTTTCCCGGCAAGCCTACGCCGAGATGTTCGGCCCGACCGTCGGCGATCGCTTGCGACTCGGCGACACCGAACTCTTCATCGAAGTGGAGAAAGACCACACGATTTACGGCGAAGAAGTGAAGTTCGGCGGCGGCAAAGTGATTCGCGACGGCATGGGACAAAGCCAGCGCACCAGCGCCGAGACCGTCGACACCGTGATCACCAACGCGCTGATCCTCGATCACTGGGGCATCGTGAAAGCCGACATCGGCTTGAAACATGGCCGCATCGTCGGCATCGGCAAAGCAGGCAACCCGGACATTCAGCCAGGCATCAACATCGTCATTGGCCCCGGCACGGAAGTCATTGCCGGTGAAGGCTTGATTGCGACGCCCGGCGGCGTCGATTCGCACATTCATTTCATTTGTCCCCAGCAAGTCGAAGAAGCGCTGGCGTCCGGCATCACCACCATGATCGGCGGCGGCACGGGCCCGGCCGCGGGAACTAGTGCAACCACCTGTACCCCCGGACCTTGGTTCATCGATCGCATGCATCAAGTGATCGAAGATCTTCCCGTCAACATCGGGTTGCTCGGCAAAGGCAACGCCAGCCAACCTCAAGGTCTGGTGGAGCAAATAGAAGCCGGCGTGATGGGACTCAAGTTGCATGAAGACTGGGGCACGACGCCGGCCGCCATCGATTGCTGTCTCACGGTGGCGGATCAGTACGACATTCAAGTTGCGATCCACACGGACACACTGAACGAATCGGGATTCGTCGAAGACACCTTCGCGGCGTTCAAAGATCGCGCGATCCACACCTATCACACGGAAGGCGCAGGCGGCGGTCATGCGCCCGACATCATTAAGGCGTGCGGCAAAGCAAACGTGCTGCCCTCGTCCACCAACCCAACCCGCCCGTACACGATCAACACCATCGATGAGCATCTCGACATGTTGATGGTCTGCCATCACCTGGATCCTTCAATTGCCGAAGATGTCGCGTTCGCCGAATCGCGCATTCGTCGAGAAACAATCGCGGCGGAAGATATCCTTCATGACCTGGGTGCGTTCTCGATGATCTCGTCCGATTCGCAAGCGATGGGACGCGTCGGCGAGGTTGTCACGCGCACTTGGCAAACGGCGCACAAGATGAAGGTACAGCGCGGAACGCTGAAAGAAGACACCGCACGCAACGACAATTTCCGAGCGCGCCGATATGTCGCGAAATACACGATCAACCCCGCGCTCACCCACGGCATTGCGCACGAAGTCGGTTCCATCGAAGTCGGCAAGCTCGCGGACATCGTCCTGTGGAAGCCTGCCTTCTTCGGCGCGAAGGCGGCTCTCATTATTAAAGGCGGCATGATTGCCGCTGCTCCGATGGGCGATGCGAATGCGTCCATCCCGACTCCGCAGCCGGTCCATTTTCGGCAAATGTTCGGCGCGATGAATGGCGCGCGACATGCCACATCGGTCACCTTTGTCTCGCAAGCCGGGATCGACAAAGGAATGACCCAACGCCTGGGGTTGAGGAAACGCCTTGTCGCCGTCAAAGGCACGCGTACCGTGCGCAAGAAAGACCTAATCCTGAACGACTACCAGCCTCTGATCGAAGTCGACTCGCAGACGTACCAAGTCCGTGCCGACGGACAGTTGCTGACTTGCGAACCCGCAACGGTGCTGCCACTCGCGCAGCGCTATTTCTTATTTTAATAGAGACAGTTTTGATCACGATTACGCAAAGACTAAGTCCACGCCGCCAAGCGCAAGCGCAACTCACTTTACCTTTTGAGTTACGCCAAAAGAGCCGGCTTCGAACCGCACTCGCGAGCGGCGAAGAAGTGGGACTGAATCTCGACCGCGGCCTCGTGCTTCGGGGCGGCGATCAACTCCTGGCCGATGATGGCCGCGTGATCGAGATCGTCTCGGCGCCCGAAAAAGTGTCCGTCGTACACAGCAACGATCCATTGCAGTTAGCACGCGCGGCGTATCACTTGGGAAACCGGCATGTCTTGGTGCAAATCGGTCCCGGCTGGCTCCGGTTCCTCCATGATCATGTGCTGGACGACATGGTGCGCGGACTCGGCCTGCCGGTCACACAAGAGATGCAGCCGTTCGAGCCTGAAGCCGGAGCGTATTCAGGACACTCGCACTTGAATGTGCGGGCACTGAGTCGATGAAGTGATTGGTGAATGGTGATTGGGTTCGGGACTCGGGACTCGGGACTCGGGACTCGGGACTCGGGATTAGAGTAGCGCGAGCGCCCTGTCTGACTGTCTGGCTAACGACTAGCGACTAGCGGCTAACGACTGGCGCGGAGCGCCCGATTCGTGAATCGTGAATCGTGAATCGTGAATCGTGATTAGAAAAGCACAGCTCGCGCTCGCTCTTCCACTCCGCTCACCCTGAGTGGGTCGAAGGGTTCTTGGTTTCAATTCGAGCGAAGCGTAGGAGCCCTTCGACTACCTCAGGGTGAGCGGAAAAATGAATACGACGGAGTTCTGAATCTAGGATCACTAATCACTAATCACTAATCACCATTCACCGTTAACAGAAATGAAGAAGCTCGAACCAAATGACTCCCTCAACCCTTCCCCCGCGCCGCGGGAACAGGGAAGGAAGGGCGCATCCGAAAACTCTCCCCCGCAAAGCGAGGGAACGGATCAGACACGCATGTCGTCGCTTGCTCTTCTGCGCCTTTGCCAATTAGTCAGCCCCGCATTGCCGGTGGGTGCCTATCACTTTTCGCAAGGTCTTGAGTACGCCGTTGATGCCAATTGGATTCACGACGAGCGTGGAGCGGCCGATTGGATTTCAGGCATCGCGCAACACGCGATCGGCACGCTCGATATTCCGATCCTGCTCCGGCTATACGATGCCTGGGGTTCGCAAGATCGGGTTGCAGTACAAAGCTTAAGCCGCCAACTCATCGCGTCTCGCGAAACGTCCGAGTTGCGCGCCGAAGAGCGCCATATGGGCAAAGCGCTGGCGAAAGTACTGGTTGAGTTACAGATTTTAGCGGCTCATGAGTGGATCGTGCGCGATAGCGCAAGCTACGCAGCAATGTTCGCGCTTGCGGCGACGGAGTGGCGCATCGAACGCGTCGCGACAGCACAAGCCTATTTGTGGGCCTGGACCGAAAACCAAGTGCTCGCGGCGCTGAAGCTCCTTCCCATCGGTCAATCCGCCGGTCAGCGAATTTTGAATGGCATTATCCCTTTGATTCCGGCTATCGTTGCAACTGCGCTGACGGTCAGCGACGACGCAATCGGCGTCTCGACTCCGCTGCATGGCATGGCCA
>Ga0193752_1001925_pt1 | contig 16472 bp, 10 predicted proteins | sample H1c1metaG_FD_144924 | JGI IMG/M metagenome (GOLD analysis project Ga0193752, IMG submission 144924) | Soil microbial communities from a riparian zone of the East river system, Colorado, United States - H1c1 | ecosystem: Environmental > Terrestrial > Soil > Riparian zone | place: USA: East River... | reverse complement strand
CACAACGTCGGCCTGCACGTCGCCGCGCTCACGCCGCAGATGCGCGAGATGCCGCAGAGCGCGATCCAAGAGATGCTGCGCGCGGTGCTCGGCGTCGACGAGTTCGACTCGGAAGCGCTGCTCCGCGATCGCACGACGCGCCTGCGCGAGCTGGGCTTATTGTCGGTCGAGCAAGCGGCGGTCGCGACGGCGCTCGGCCTGCCTTCGGAGGCGCAACGCCGCGATGGGCGAAGACCGCTCAAGGCGGCGCTGCTGCGCATCATCCGCAAGCTCGCGGAAGACCGGCTGACCATCTTTGCGTTCGATGGCGCCGAGTACATGGACCACGACTCCGAAGCGATCGTGGCCGACATGCTGCGCGCGGTCTCCGAGGCGCGCATCGGCGTGTTCCTCTGCTATCGCCCCGGTTACAAGCCGCCCTGGGTCGACCTGCCCACGTTCCGCGAGGTGCGGCTACTCCCGATGAACGACGAGGACACAGCCTTTGCGCTCACCTCGCGGCTCGGCGCCGAGGAGATCCCGTTCGAGCTGCTGCGCGAGGTGAGCGCAAAGGCCGCCGGCAATCCGCTGCACCTCGAAGAGCACCTCAAGGCGCTGCAGGGCTCGGGCGCGGTCACGTTCGTCGACGGTCAGGTCCGCTACAACCCGGCCGCGGCCCAGGTCGACGTGCCCAAGACGCTGCGCGGCATCGTCGCCTCGCGGATCGCGCGGCTCGGCGCGCTCGAGCGCTACGCGCTGCAAGTCGCGGCGCTCGAAGGCGAGCGCTTCCACGCCGAGATCGTGGCTGCGGCCGCGCAGGAAGACGTGCGCAGCGTGACGGCCGCGCTCGAGTCCGAGCACATGCAAGGTATCGTCGTGCCGCGCGGCCCGAGCGAGCACATGTTTGCGCACGGGCTCGTGCAACAGGTGCTGGTCGAAGGCGTACCGCTCGCGGCGCGCAAAGAGATCCACGCCGCGATCGCCGAGGCGATGGTCAACCTCTATCCGGAGCGCCTCGAGGAGATGGCCGAGCGGCTGGCGCGCCACTACCACGAAGCCGGCAATGACCCGCAGGCCGTGCACTACCTCTTGCGCGCCACCGATCGGCTCGAGGACGAAGGCGCGCTCGACGCGGCGATCCACGAGCTGCGCCGCGCGATCGACTTGATGAGCGCGAGCGACGATCGCAGCGCCGTGCTCGAGCATCACGAGCGGCTCGCCGACCTGTGCTTCCGCAACCGCAACCTGCTGCAGGGCGCCGAGTGGATGGACCGCGCGATCAAGGCCGCCGAGGCTGCGCGCTCCGATCGCCACATCGCGCGCTTTTGCATGTGGCGCGGCCGGATGTTGGTGGCGGCGTCGCGGGTCGAGGAAGGTCGGCGCTGGCTCGACCAAGCGCAGCACGTGGCGCGCGGCGTGACCGACTGGGAGCTGTCACGCGACGTGCTGGTCGCGACCGCCGACGCCAACGCGCGCTGCGGCGAATTCGAAAAGGCGGTGGGCCTGTTGCGCGAGGCGCTGACGCTGTCGCGCAACGGCAGCGCGGGCGACCGGATGACCGAGCTGCGCTGCCTGCTGCCGCTCGCGCTCACCTACGCGCGCATGGGCGACAACCAATCGGCGCTCGAGACCCACGACGAATGCGCGCGGATCGCCGAGAGCACGCGCGAGCCGCTGGTGGTGAGCCAGATCCACCGGCTCGAGTCACAGATCCATTATCACGCGCGCAACCAAGAGGCCTCGGCGCGCGCCGCAGGCTTGGCGATGCAGGTCGCGCGCGAAGCCGGCTTGCACTACGAGTCGGCGCTCAACGCGCACAACATGGGCGAAGCGTTCCTGCGGCTGGGCGATCACCGCCGTGCGTTCGCGGCCCTGCGCCAGAGCTACGAGGTCGCGGTCGAGAACGGCTATACGCGCCTGCAGATGTCGAGCTTGAGCGCGCTCGGCTTCATCGACGCGACGCGCTTCTCATCGAGCGAAGGGCGCGCGCGCGTGCTGCAAGCGGTCGAGTACGCGGAGAAGAACGAGTTCGTCTGGGACGTGATCCAGGGCAAGTTCTACCTGTCGATCATCGAGCAGCAGCGCGGCAGCCTCGAGGTCGCGCGCGCACGGCTGCGCGAGGTGCTCGACATGGCGGCGCAGCACGGTCACCGCAACTACATCGAGGACGCGGAGGACGCGCTCTTGCGCCTCGAGCGCCGCGAAGCGATCGGGCTGCCGCGCTAGCCTCCGCACCGCGCGAGCGGGAGCGGGCTCACCGTTTGAGCTTACGGCGCGGCAGGCGGGGGCTCAGGCGTCGTCGGGGCCGGAGCGGGCGCCGCTGCAGGCGGCGGCGTCGGGTCGACCGCGGCAGGCGCGGGCGCAGCGGCTTCGGGCGGCGCGGCAGCGGGTGCGCGCCTCCTCGGCGCGGCCGGTGAAGGCTTTACGGGCGCGGCCTCGACCGGAGCGGCCTCAGCGGGCGCGGCGGCAGGCGCTTCGGTCGGCGCGACGCCTTCGGGCAGCGCATCGACGCGCTCGACCTGGATCGGCGTGCCGTCGGTGCCTTGAATGTTGAGGCCTTCGAGGCCCGCGGGCGCCGCAGCGCCGGTCTCGCCTTCGGGCGAGCTTGCGGGGCCCGGCTCAGCGGCCTTCTTGGACTTCGCGTCGTCCTCGACCTTGCGCGCTTCCTCGCGGGCCTTCACCTGCTCGGCGGCCTTGTCGAGCGCCTTCTCCGAGCTCGACGAGATGTACGCGAGCGAAGCGGAAAGGATCATGAACATCGCGGCCATGGCCACGGTGAGCTTCTGCAGGAAGTTACCCGCGCCGGCACCGCCGAACACCGTGTTGCTGCTGCCACCGAAGGCCGCGCCCATGCCGCCACCACGGCCGGCTTGAAGCAGCACGACCAGGATGAGGAACAGGCAAACGAGGACGTAGAGGACGGTGAGGAAGGTAGTCATGTGCTGTCTCGAAGACCGTTCGGGCCGCGCAGCCTAGGCCCGATTCGACCCGGTTTCCAGTAGAAGGGACCGGCACAGGGGACGGACTACGCAACTTCGCGTTTGCCCGGGCCTCCCGCCCCAAATGCGTAGTTGCGTAGTCCGTCCCCTTACCGGGCGGTCCCCTTACCGGGCGGCGGCGACGATGGCTGCGAAGGCGGTGGCGTCGAGGGAGGCGCCGCCGACCAGGGCGCCGTCGACGTCGGGCTCGGCCATCAGCGAAGCGGCGTTGTCGGCTTTGACGCTGCCGCCGTAGAGAATTCGGGTGCCGTCGGACAGGGCAGGGCCCAGGCGCTCGGCAAGGCGGCGGCGGATGGCGGCGTGGACGGCCTGCGCGTCGGCCGGGGTGGCGGTGCGGCCGGTGCCGATCGCCCAGACCGGCTCGTACGCGATCACGGTCTTGGCGCGCAGCGGCTCCTCGTCCAGCGTCTCCAGGCCATCGATGATGGCGTCGACCTGGGCGAGCACGTGCTTCTCGGTGTTGCCGGCCTCGCGGATGGCCAGCGTCTCGCCGACGCACGCGATCGGTGTCAGCCCGCCCTTGAGCACGGCCAGCACCTTGCGCTTCACCTGCTCGTCCGTCTCGCCGAACAGCTCGCGCCGCTCCGAGTGGCCAACGATCACGAACGTGCAACCGACGTCGGCGAGCAGCGGCACGCTGACCTCGCCGGTGAACGCGCCCTGAGGCTGCTCGCAGCAATCTTGGGCGGCGAGCCCGATGTTCTTGCCCGCAAGCCGTTGCTGCGCGGTCGACAGCGCCGTGAACACCGGCGCGACCACGATCTCAGCCGCCTCTTTGCTCTGCAGCCGCCCGAGCAAGTCGTCGAGCAGAGCGCGCGTATCGGCGAGGTTCTTGTGGAGCTTCCAGTTGCCCGCGACGAGCGGGCGGCGGCTGGTTCCTTGAGAATCCGCCTTCACGACTGCGCCGCCTCGAGCCCGGGCAGGTTCTTGCCCTCGAGGTATTCGAGCGAAGCGCCGCCGCCGGTCGATACGTGATCGTAGCGAGCCGCGAGCTGAGCCTGGTTCACGGCCGCGACGCTGTCGCCTCCGCCGACGACGGTGAAGCCCGCGCAGTCCGCGCCGGCCTTGGCCACGCCGAAGCTGCCGGCGGCGAACGGCTCCTTCTCGAACACGCCCATCGGGCCGTTCCAGAAGAACGCCTTCGAAGGCAGGATCGCCTTGCGATACAGCTCGACCGTCTTCGGGCCGATGTCGAACGCCATCGCGTCATCCGGCACTTCGTTGATGCCGACCACGCGGCCGACCTTGGCGTCGATCGAGTCGGCGATCACGAGGTCCACGGGGAGCATCAGCTCGACGCCCTTTTCCTGAGCGCGCTTCTGCAAGCTGCGCGCGAGCGCGAGCTTGTCCTGCTCGATCAAGCTCTTGCCGAGCGACAAGCCGCGCGCGGCCAGGAACGTGTTGGCCATCGCGCCGCCGATCAAGAGCGCGTCGACGCGCTGCAGCAGCGCCTCGATCACGTCGATCTTGTCGCTCACCTTGGCGCCGCCGAGTGCCGCCACGTACGGGCGAGGCGCGCCGGTGCGCAGCTTCTCGAGCGCTTGCAGCTCTTGCTCGATCAGGAAGCCGATGCCGCGCTCGCGGACCAGCTTGGGCAGCGCCGAGACCGAAGCGTGCGCGCGGTGCGCGGCGCCGAACGCGTCGTTGACGTAGACGTCGCACAGCTTGGCCAGCTCGCGCGCGAAGTTCTCGTCGTTGCCTTCTTCTTCTGCGTGGAAGCGCAGGTTCTCGAGCAGCGCGACTTGACCATCGCGCAGGTCGTTTACGACCTTGCCGGCCGCGTCGCTGATGCAGTCGTCGGTCAGCAGGACCTCGACGCCCATCAGCTCGGCGAGCGCCTCGCCCATCGGCTCGAGCGAGTACTTCGGATCCTTCTTCTTCGGCCGGCCGGCGTGCGACGCCAGGACCAGCTTCGCGCCGCGCTCAGCCGCGTGCTTGAGCGTCGGCAGCGCCGCGCGAATGCGGCTGTCATCGCTGACCTTGCCGCCGTCGAGCGGGACGTTGAAATCGACCCGCACGAAGACCCTGCGGCCTTCGAGCGAAAGGTCTCGGATAGACCGCAGTGTGCCTGCCATGGCTTACCTTCAGCTGTGCTGCGCAACGTAGCGCGTCAGGTCGACCATACGATTGGAGAAGCCCCATTCGTTGTCGTACCAGGCTTGGACTTCCACGAAGTCGCCGTCGATCACCTGGGTGAGCGCGGCGTCGACGATCGACGAGTACGGGCTGCCGATGAAGTCGCTCGAGACGCACAGATCGGTCTCGTACTTGAGCACGCCCTTGAGCTCGCCCTCGGCGGCCGCCTTGAACAGCGTGTTGAGCTCGTCCTTCGAGGTCTTCTTACCGACCACGACCGATAAGCAAACGATCGAGACGTTCGGCGTGGGCACGCGGATCGAGGTGCCGTCCAGCTTGCCCTTGAGGCTCGGCAGCACGAGCCCGATCGCCTTGGCGGCGCCGGTGCTGCTCGGGATCATCGACAGCGCTGCGGCGCGCGCGCGGCGCAGGTCCTTGTGCGGCAGGTCGAGGATGTTCTGGTCATTCGTGTACGAGTGCACCGTGAGCATGTTGCCCTTCAAGATGCCGAGCTTCTCGTCGAGCACCTTGGCGACCGGCGCCAGGCAGTTGGTCGTGCACGAAGCGTTCGAGAAGACCACGTGCTTGGCCGGGTCGTAGCTCGCGTGGTTGATGCCCACGCAGAACGTCGCATCGACATCGGCGCCGCCGGGCGCGCTGATGATCACGCGCTTGGCGCCGGCGTTCACGTGCGCGATCGCCTTTTCCTTCGACGTGAAGATACCGGTGCACTCGAGCACGATGTCCGCGCCGAGGTCCTTCCAGGGCAGCTTGCCCGGGTCGCGCTCCGCGAGGATCGGGATGCGCTTGCCGTCGACGACGATCGCCTTGTCCTCCGCCGTCACCGACACGCCGAGCGTGCGGTGCACCGAGTCGTACTTGAGCAGATGCGCGAGCGTCGCCGCGTCGGTGAGGTCGTTGATGCCGACGAGCTCGAGGTCAGTCGCGTTTTGCGCAAGAAGAGCGCGCGTTACGCAGCGACCAATACGTCCGAACCCGTTGATGCCAATCTTAGTTTTACCGGCCACAGAGAAGCTCCTGCTGAAGCTATAGAGGGCTCGCAACATACCGCTTGCGGAGTGGTTTTCAAGGCACGGTAGCCATCGCTTCGGGCCCTATCTGCGGTCGGGCGTCGAGCCAGCGCCCCGCCCATGAAACGCCCTTGCCAAAGTGCTGCAGCGCATAGTGCGCGCGCGCCAGATAGTAGAGCGCTTCGGGACGCAGCCGGGGCAGGTCGGGCTGCGATCGCAACAGGCCCTCGATGTCCGTGATCGCAGCGGAGAAATCGCCGGCGCGGTAGGCCGCGACACCGCGCAGCAAGATAGCGTCGGTGCCAAAGTGCCGCACGAGGCTGTCGGGGACGGCGTTGGTCACCTCGTACGCGCGCTTGGTCTCGTTTCGACTCAGCATCGCCGCGATGTCTCGGAAGGCCTCCAGGAAACGCGCGTTGGAGCGATTGCTGATCGTCGGATCAGGGCGCGGTGAGGTCCAAACGATCGCCGGCTCGGGCGTCTTGCCGTCGAGCAGCGCGAGCACATCGCGTGCGGTCTGGAGCTCACGAGAGCCCACGCCGCGCGCGAGCACGGCGGCGGCTTCGCGCTTACGTCCATGCTCCAGCAGCGCGAGGGCGACGCCTGCGAGGTGAGCATCCGCGGTCGGGCCTTCGCCGATGCCTCGAATGCGACTGGCGATGTGGCCGTACGGCCACGAGCCGCCGTAGATCGAGTCGAGGTAGCCCTTGTAGCGCTCGAAGCCGATCAAATCGCGCGGCGCAGCCAGCTCGATCAAGGCGTTGTCGTCGGTGTTGAGCGGTGCGTCCTTGGCGTAGCTCATCAGCTCTTGCCGATCGGCGAGCAGCACGCGGCCGAGCACGGCATAGGCATTCGGCACGCGCGCGCGGCGCAGCTCGGCCGCCACGCGCGGGTCGTGCATGCCGCGCTGCAGGTGCGCGACGTCGAGCGCGAGCGGCGAATCCGAGCCGAGCAGGATGGTGTCGCTCGACAGGTCATCGGCCGAGAACGCGATCACGTAGCGGAAGTGCTCGGCGAACGTGCGGTAGATAATCTTGACGTTGTCGGGGCTCAGCTCGTAGAGCTGCACCCACTGCCCGTAAACGCCGCCGGGCTTGAGCGCGCGCTTGGCAACGCGGAAGTGATCGGTCGTAAACAGATCCGCGACGCCGGTGAGCCACGGGTTGGATGGCTCGCTGATGATCACGTCGTAGCGGGCGTTGGTGCTCGCCAGGTAGTTGCGGCCGTCGTCGTTGCGGGTCTCGAGCCGCGCGTCTTGGGCGTACGGAAACGCCTTGAGCGGGTAGGCCATGTGATTGACCGACGAGTACAGCCGCGACGCTTCGACGACCGCGCGCTCGAGCTCCATCGCGTCGACGCGCTTGACGGGGAATTGCAGCGCCGCGCCGACGGTGACACCGGAGCCGAAGCCGATGATCGCGACGTCGAGGTCTTTGCCGCCGCTCTCGTGGAACAACAGCGGCAGGGCAGCCACGTTGATCTGCGTCGCCATGTCGTCGCCGTTGCTGGCCTCGACCTTGCCGTTGTTCTTGAGCGACATGTGCCGCCCCCAGCGCTCGACCGACACGGTCGTGGCGAGCCCATCGCGGTAGTAGACGATGTCCGGCTCGCCCCAGGCCTCTTCGTCGAGCGCGCTCTTGGCCAGGGCGATCCGAAATACGCCGAGCGTCATCCGGGTGAGGTCCCAAGCGAGCACGCGCCGCACCGAAGGCAACGCCGCGCTCGCACCGAGCACCAGCAACACCGACGCCGCGACGACCGCAAAGCCCAGCCGCGCCCGCTGCGCGCGCCGCGACACCAGCTCGACCGCCGGTACGCGCGCGCACAGCACCAGCGCGACGACCGCGCCGAGCGCGATGCCGATGTACAGCGTGTTCTGCATACCGAGCAGCGGCATCAGCACGAAGCCCGGCAGCCACGCCCCTGCGATCGAGCCGATCGTGTTGCGTGTGTACACCGTCGAGACCTCGCGCCCGACGTGCGCGCCGCCTTCGCTGACCGCGCGCAGCGTGAGCGGGAACATCGCGCCCATGCCGAGTGCCGAAGGCAGAACGCACAGCGAGACCATCGCGAACATCAGCACGAGCACGTGGTCGACGTGATCGGCCAGCGTCTCGTACAGCGGCGCGACCAGCGACGCGAAGGTCAGCGAGATCTGATCGGCCCACAGCGTGCTCGCGAGCGTGGCGGTCGCGATGAACAGCTGCGTAAACGCCAGCTGCAGCATCAGCCGGCCGGCCGCCAGGAATAGACCGGCGGCGAGCACGGACGAGACGATCGCAAGCGTGAGCGCCAGCCGCGACAGCCGATCGTCGTACTGGAGCCACAACACGACGGCGCTCGACAACGCCGGCAGGAGCATCGCGAGCGGCGCGATCCGGCTCGGCGCCTTGACCAACAGCGGCTCGTCGAGCGCGTCCGCGTCCAGCGCACCACGAGCGCTGCGCTTGCGCGTGGCCGCAAAGCCGAGCAGGCCGGTGACGGCGATCAGCGCCAGCGTGATGATCGCCGCGTACGGGGTCTTGCGCGCGAACAGCGACAGACCGCTCGGCAGCACCGCGACCAGCGCCGCCGCGAACAGCCCGCGCACGCTCGCGACGCCGCGCGCGAGCATGCTGGCTGCGATCGCGCTGCCGCCGGCGATGCCGAGCAAGAACGTCATCAGGATCAACGCAAACGAGTACGCCGAAGCACCGATGGTGTTGACCAGCGCGCGCGACCAAACCACCTCGTAGAGCAGCGCGCAGAAGCCGGAGACGGCGAACGCAGCGCTGGCGAGCGCCCGCGCCTCGGGCGGCAGGCGCACGCCCTCGGCCGGCACCTCGCTCTGCTCGCGGCTGCGCTCGACTTCGGCTGTAGCGCTGCTCGCGGGCGCGCTCGTAGCTCGGCGCCCGAGCAAGCCTGCGAGCACGAACAGAAACGCGTTGCAGCTGAGCGCGACGTTGTGCGTGGCGCTGACGCCGATACTCGGCAAGAGCACGAAGCCGGCGAGCATCACGCCGAGCACCGCGCCCGCAGTATTCGTCGCGTACAGCGCGCCGACGCGCGCGCTGGCCCGCGCCTCGTCGGCGCCCGCCTGCACGAAGTGCCGCGCCAGGATCGGGAGCGTCGCGCCCATCAGCGTGGTCGGCACGAGCAACACCGGCAGGATCGCTAAGAAGCGCGCCATCATGAACGCGAACGAATCCTCGCCGAGCGACGCGCGCAGCACGCGGTTCCACGCCGCGAGCGGCCCGAGCGGGTCGAGCAACACCGGTACCAGCAGACCGAACAGCGCCACGCCGAGCTCCGCGATCGCATACGCCAACAGTGGCCGCTTGAGCTTGTCGGCGATCCGTCCGGCCAGAAACGCACCGAGCGCGAGCCCGCCCATGAACACGCTGACCACGGACGAGATGGCGACGCTCGACGAGCCGAACACGTGATGGAGCAACCGGCTCCAGATCATCTGGAAAACCAAGCTCGAAGCGCCGGACAAGAAGAACGCGAGGAACGGCCACAGGCCGTTCCAAATCGCATGCACACGCGCTTGGCGGTCTTGCACTACGCGATGCTCGCGAGCGCTTCGCGCAGGCGGTCCAGCGCGCGCGTATGCAACCGGCTCGCCCAGCTCTTCGAGAGGCCCATCTCGCGCGCGATTTCATCGAACGGACGGCCGTGCACGTAGTGACCTTCGACCAGCCGCCGCTCTTGCTCGGGCAGGGTCTCGAGCGCTTTCTTGGTCAGCGCGCGCCGTTCGCTCGCGAGCATGACGTCCTCGGGCGAAGCGCTGGTCGGCGTACCTTCGACGCCGCCGACCTCATCGCTCGAGACAGCCGTGGTGTACGCCGCGGCGACGCGGCCCAACACGCCGTCGATCGCGCGCAGCTTACTGTCGAGCGTCGGCGTCGCACCTTTGAGCTTCGCTGCGGCTTGGCCTTCGACGTTCGCTTCGCTCTCCACGTCGAGGGCGAGGGCTGCTTTCATCCGCGCGTGCGCGCGCCGCGGCAGGTACGCCATGCTGCGCACGCCATCGAGGATCGCGCCGCGCACGCGGTAGTACGCGAACGCCTTGAACGGGACGTTGCGGGAGCCATCGAAGCGCTCGCGGGCTTGCAAGAGCCCCTCGAAGCCAAAGGCCACCAAATCTTCAGATTCGCATTCGAGGCCAAGCTGGAGCTTGGTTTGGTTCGCGACGCCGCGTACGAACACCGCGTACTCGCGAACGAAATCGTCATCCCCCGCAGCCATCTTGGGCCGCGACTATAGTCGAGCATTCGGGGGAGTCGAGCGGTGGCGGCAGCCTCTTCAGCCACCCCGTTGAGAGGGAGCGCATTCACAACCCCTCGGAGCGCGTGTATATCGGCGCCGTGTCCGATCCCGACGGGCGGGAGCCGCCTACGCGTATCGTTGAGAAGCCTGCTGCGGCACCGAGCATCGCCGCGGACGCGCCCGAGGCCGGCCAAACGCCTTTTCGTGCGCTGCTCGCCGCGGCGCTCACCCACAACGACGCCGCGCTCGGCTTGGCGTGCGCCTACGCCGAGCTGCAGCCGGCGCAGCGCAGTGAGCTGCTCGACGCGGTCATTGCGGACTCGGAAGCGGAAGGGCTCTCGCTCAAGCCGCTGCTCGGCCCGCTGTGCGCGATGGAAAACGATCCCGCGCTGAGCGCGCGGCTGCGCCGCCTGCTCGAAGCGCACGGCGTCGCGCTATCTATGAAGCCCGCCGAAAAGGCCGGGCCGCCGCGGATCTTGCTGACCGGCGATGCGGGCTTTGGTGCAGCGCTGCTGGTGCGGCCGCTCACGGGCGATCAGCTCGACGTGCTCGAGCTACGTTGGGACATCGCCGGCGCCGTGCTGCACGCGGAGCGCAAGCGCATTGCCACGCTCGAGCTGACGCTGCTCGCCAGCACGCTGCACGCGACGGCCAAGCGCGATGCGCGCGCCACGCTCACCGATATCGAAGAGATCCCGCTCGATCTAGCCGCCGAGGTGGTCGCGCACGCGCTGTGGCGCCATCGCCGGGCGCACGGCGTCTTGCCGGTCGAGCTGAGCGACTTCGCGGATCTGATTGGTCCGAACGCGCCGGCCGGCCGCGAGCTACTTGCTGGCCGTTGAGATATCGGACTCGTCGTCGTCGCCCTTGCGCAGCGCGGGCGGCACGCTGGACGAGCTCGCCGCCGTCTCGACCGTGGGTGGTGGCGCCGTGGTCGGCCGGTGGGGCCGGAACGCGACGCGGCCGATGCGGCGCCGGCGCATGTCCTCGACCGTCGCCTCGTAACCGCCGATCTGCACGCGGTCGCCGGGATGAGCGAGCCGCCCGAGCTGCTCGATGATGTAGCCGCCCACGGTGTCGGCGGCGTTGGTGCCGTCGTACTGCACGCCGGCGAGCGGCACGTTGCCGAGCGGGACGCTGCCGTCGACGATGATCGTGCCGTCGGGTTGCAGCTCGACCTGCGCTTCGGCGACGTCGAGCTCGTCCTGCAGGTCGCCGACGAGCTCCTCGACGACGTCCTCGACCGTGACCAGCCCGCTCGTGCCGCCGTACTCGTCGACCACGATCGCGATCGGGATGTTGGTGCGGCGAAAGCGGGTGAGCACCTCACCGAGCGGCAGCGACTCGGGCACGAACAACAGGTCCCGAAGCAGGCCGCGCAAGCCATTGCGCGGTGGCGTCTGGGCGAGCAGCAGATCCTTCACATACACGTAGCCGCGGATGTGATCGGAGTTGCCTTCTTGGGTGACCGGATAGCGGCTGAACCCGCTCTTTCGGATCTCGGTCAGCCACTCCTCGAGCGTCTGGGACAGCGAGAGCGTGTGCATGTCGACGCGCGGCAGCATCAGCGCGCGCACCGGCCGGTCGGTCGAGCGCAGCACGCGCTCGAGCAGCTCGCGCTTGAGGTGCTCCTTCTCGCTGTTGCCGAACGAGGCCTCGACGATCAGCCGGATCTCGTCCGGGCTGTGCTTGACCTCGGTCTCGCGCGCAGGGGTGAGCCCGAATGCCTTGAGCACCAGGTTCGAGGCGCCGTTCAGCACGTACAGCGCCGGATACGAGAACCAGAAGAACGCCGCCATCGGCTGCGCGGTCCAGCGAGAGACCTGCTCGGGCTTGAGGATCGCGAGCGACTTCGGGACGAGCTCGCCGATGACCACGTGCAGCGCGCTGATCACGATGAAGGCGATCGCGGTGGCGATGCCGTCGACGGTGTGCGCCTCGAGACCCAACAGGCTGAGCGGTCCGAGCAGGAACCCCGAGATCGCCGGCTTGCCGAGCCAGCCGAGGCCGAGCGACGCCAGTGTGATGCCGACCTGACAGGCGGTCAGATACTCGTCGAGGCGGCGCGAGTTCGCGAGCGCGCGCGCCGCGAGCGGATCACCGGAGCGCGCCTGGCTCTCGAGCGCAGTCGGCCGCACGCGGGCGAGCGCGAACTCCGCCGCGACAAAGAGTGCGTTGGCGAGCACGCAAGCGAGCGCCAGTACGAGCGCGAGCAGAGAGCAGTCTCCGGACTAGATCCCCAGGGGCGGAAGGCGCGACCGTACCACAGCCGGCCGCATCTGCTCGGCTGCCGAGCTACTACTGTTTATGGAGGGGGAGGGCGCTCAGCGTGCCCGCCGGGCGGCTGGCCTGCGAGACCTCGACGTCGCCATCGAGCGCCGCCACCGCAGCGGCCGCACGCTCGAAGCCCGCAGCGACCGCGTCCTCACGCTTGAGGACCTCGGCGATGCGAACCATGCGCAGGCTCGACACCTTGTTAATGTCGAGCTCGCGTTCCAAGAATGATTCGAAGGAGCCGTAGCCCTTGATCACGAACAGCTTCTCATCGCGAATCCGGCCGAGAATCCCGCCGATTTCGTAGAATCCCTTGCCGATATTGCGCTTGAGCGTCGCGATCTGGGCGGTAGCGCCGCTGAGCTTGCCCAGCTGAACCTTGAGCTCCTGCTTATCACCGGAGCCGGCGCCAGCGCCCGCCTTGGACTCAACCGTGATGCTGCGAGCCGGCGGTGGAACCGACGCGGCTTTGACCGCTTTAGGAGCCACGGACGGCTTGGGCGGGACCGGCGTCTTGAGCGCGGCGCCGGCCCGTGTGGCCTTGGCACTCGCGGGTGGATGCGCCGACTCGCTGACCCGTTTAGCCGGACTGCGAGGTTCCTTGCGAAGTGCCTTACTGGACGAAGTAGCCATGATCCCCCGGGGGAAATACGGCGCGAAAGCGCCGACAAAATCGGGCGCTTACGGCGTGAGCCACTAGCGCAAATCAATTGCGTGAGCGCCGCTTAGGCGTGGCCACTAGCACCCTTTCATCCGGGTGTAAAGTTCGAGAAAAGCCCACATGGCACGAGCTTTGCGGCCCATGTGGGCGCCACGGCACCGGCGAGATGAGTGTTACCGGATGCGGGCAAAGGCTTGGTCGATGTGACTGCGCAGCTCGGCGTAGGTCTCAACGTGCGGATACTGGGGGAACTCGGCGATCACGTTCGGCGGGGCGCTGAACAGAATGCCGGCGTGGGCTTCCGCGAGCATGCTCGTGTCGTTGTACGAGTCGCCGGCCGCGACCACCTGAAAGTTCAAGCTCTTGAGCGCCGCGACCGCGTGCCGCTTCTGATCCTTCTGGCGGAGCTTGTAGTTGGTGATCTTGCCGCTGGCGCTGTCGGTCTCGAGCGAGTGGCAGAACAGCGTGGGCAGGCCGAGCTTCTTCATGAACGGCGCGCCGAACTCGTAGAACGTGTCCGACAAGATGATCAGCTGATACGTCGCGCGCAGGGAGTCGAGGAACTCCTTGGCGCCGGGCATCGGCTCCATGCCGCCGATCACCTCTTGGATCTCGCGCAGGCCGAGCTTGTGCTGATCGAGGATCTCGAGGCGCTTCTTCATCAGCACGTCGTAGTCGGGGATGTCACGCGTCGTGAGCCGCAGCTCGGCGATCTTCGTGCGCTCCGCGAAGTTGATCCACACCTCGGGGATCAGCACCCCTTCGAGATCCAAGCAAACAACACGCATGATCAGCTAGCTCCTACTCGTCCAGAGATTGCTCGTCCTCGAAGAACGGCTCTACGTCCGTCTCCTTCGGCGTTGCGAGCAGCGCGCCGTCGGGCGCGTCGCGGCGAACGATAAACACTTCGCGGGAAGCGATCTCGTTGTTCTCGCGCGCAACCACGGTGACGTAGTTGATCCCCGGTTGCAGCGGGATAGTCGTATCGAACTTGACCCGCTTGGGATCCGCCGCGGAACGGTTCGACTGGTAGAAGACTTTGCGCGAGCCGACGAACACGTAGAGGTCGCGGACCGCGGCGTCATCGACGGCTTCGCCCTTCAGCTGCAGCGTCGTCTGGCGCGTCGCGACGGTGCCGCCGTGATCGACCGTAAGCTTGGGTGGCGTGTGCGCGAGCACGTCGTGCAGCTCGCCTTTGCCGGCCGAGCCTTGGATGTCTTTGGCGAGCGCCCAGCCCGGGCGGCCCTGGCTCAAGTCGACCCGCACGTACTCGCCGCGCTTGGCCTGCATCGGCAGCGCGAGGCCGCCGTTGTCGATGCGCGCGATCACCTTCGCAGTGCCCTCGGGGCGCTCGAGCAGGACGGTGCCTGCGCGTAGCACGACCGATCCGCTCGCCGCGCTCAACGCCGGCGCCGCGGGCTCGCGCAACACGGGGATCTCGATCTTTTCACCCGCGCCTTCGCGCAGCACGCCATCGGCGACCGAGATCTGCAGCTTGGCCGTGGTCTCGGTGAACTGCGGCAGCACCTCGAACTGGAAGGTGACCATCGTCTCCGCGCCCGGCTTCAGCTCGCCGAGCTCGAACCTGCCGGCGTGGAGCAACACGCCCGGGCCGCTCAGGTTGCGCAGGTTCGCTTGCGTCTCGCGGCTCACGCCTTTGCCAGTGTTGCGAATGCGCATGTACACGTTGGCCAGCTCGCCGACTTGGTAGTCGCCATCGCCGTTGCCGCGCGCGTTGTCGGCGACGTGCACCGTGTACGCCAGCTGCGGCTCCTCGATCGGCTTCACGCGCGTGCGCAGCTCGCCCTTCGCGAAGTTGTGGCTGTGCGCATCCGCGAGCTCGATTTTGACGCCGTCGGCGCGCTCGGGGAGGGTGTCCGGCAAGCGGCACTCGCGCTTCTCGGTGTCCTTATTGGTACGGCACACCCCGAGCGTGGTCTTCGCGACGCGCTTCTCGCCCGGCATCAGCTTGCCGAACAGCAGCTCGCGATCGGAGAACAAGCGGTTGTCGCTCTTGGTCAACGCTCGCACTTGATAGAGCGGGGCCTTGCCCTTGTTCTCGACCGTGACCTCGACATTGAACGGCTCGCCGGCGACCGCCTCGTTGTCCTTGTGATCCGTCTTCACGTCGATCGCGACCTCGGCGAGCGAGCCGGCGGGCAGCTCGTCCTTGCCCACGGTCCAGTCGATGTTGAGCGCCTTGAGCTCCTGCTCGACGCGCTGCATTTCCTTGGCGGTGGTCGCCTCGATCACCGGGCCGGCATCGCGCAGCAGCTCGCGGCGGCCGGGGCGCTTGGCCTGCACGAGCAGCTCGCGTGAGAACCGGGTCAGGAACTCGGCCTCGCGCTCGTTCTCCTCGAGGTCTTCGGCGTGCGCCTCGCGCAACCGTTGCCGGGTCGCCGAGGGCAGGTCGTAGTGCAAGACGTACGTCGGCTTCTGGCCGTCGTGCGCTTGCACGTGCGTCAGGTGCGCCGCGAGGTCCGACTCGCGCAGGTACCCGCCGTCGACGTAGAGGTCCATGTCCTCGCCATCGACCGTCATCGGCTCGATCTCCACGTCGGGCACGATGCCGACGCTCTGAATCGAGATGTCGCCGGGTGTCAGGTACTGAGCGATCGTGAGCTTGAGCGCCCAGCCGTCGTTGTCATCGCCATACAGGACCTGAACCGAGCCCTTGCCGAACGTGCGCTCGCCGACCACCAGCGCGCGCTCGTGATTCTTGAGCGCGCCCGCCACGATCTCGCTGGCCGAGGCGCTGCCGCCGTTCTGCAGCACGATCAGCGGATAGAACGGCTCGGTGCCTTCGCTGCGAGCCATCTTGCGCTCGCTCTTCTCCGGGTCGTTCGACGACGTGGTGACGATCGTTCCGCTGGAGAGGAACACGTCGGACACGCACACCGCTTGCTGCAGCAGGCCGCCCGGGTTGTCGCGCAGGTCGAGGATCAGGCCCTTCATACCCTGCGAGTGGAACTGGGCGAGCGCGCGCGTGATGTCGTCGCAGGTGTTGGACTGGAAATTGGTCACGTGAATGTGCCCGATGCCATCCGGGAACATCTTCGCTTCGACCGACTCGATGTGAATCGCCGCGCGCTCGAGATCGAAGCGCTTGGGCTTGGCGAAGCCCTTGGCGCCCTCGCGGGTGAGCCACACCGAGACCGTCGATCCGGGCGCGCCGCGCAGGCGCGAGACCGCCTCTTCGAG
>Ga0193752_1001924_pt1 | contig 16477 bp, 13 predicted proteins | sample H1c1metaG_FD_144924 | JGI IMG/M metagenome (GOLD analysis project Ga0193752, IMG submission 144924) | Soil microbial communities from a riparian zone of the East river system, Colorado, United States - H1c1 | ecosystem: Environmental > Terrestrial > Soil > Riparian zone | place: USA: East River... | reverse complement strand
CCCGGCACCGGCCCGGCGCTGGCCACGTTCGCCACTTACATGCTGGAAAAGAAACTCGCCAAGGATCCATCGCGTTTCGGCAAAGGCGCGATCGAAGGCGTGGCGGCGCCGGAAGCGGCCAACAACGCCGCCGCGCAGACCTCGTTCATTCCCATGCTCACGCTCGGCATCCCCACCAGCGCGACCATGGCGCTGATGCTGGGGGCGATGACCATGCAGGGCATAGAGCCCGGCCCGCACGTCATGACGTCAAAACCGGAGTTGTTCTGGGGACTCATCGCGAGCATGTGGATCGGCAATCTGATGCTGGTGATACTCAACCTGCCGCTGGTCGGCATCTGGGTGCGCATGTTGCGCGTGCCGTACCGCTGGCTGTTCCCTTCGATCATCATGTTCTGCTGCATCGGCAACTACAGCATCAGCAACAATCCAGTCGATCTGTATCTATGCGCTTTCGTCGGCGTGTTGGGCTACATTCTGCTAAAGCTCGAATGTGAACCCGCACCGCTGCTGCTGGGCTATGTGTTGGGCCCGCTGCTGGAGGAATATCTGCGGCGCGCGCTGCTCATTTCACGCGGCGACCCCATGGTGTTTTTCACGCGCCCTTTAAGCCTGACGTTCATGATTGCCACCGTGTTGATCGTGGTCGTCATGGTCGCGCCTGCGATGCGCCGCATAAAGCCGCCGGTAGATGGCGGGTGACATGAAAGAATGACGACTGTCGCAGAATATACTGTAAGTATTTGTTTTTATTGATATTTTTATTCAATCTTAAATCCGCTGTCCTTAACAACCTTCGCCCATCGATCTTTCTCGGTCGCCAGCCACTTACCCATTTCCTGGGGCGTACTCGGCAGCGGTAAGGTGCCTTGCGTGGACAACTTTTCCTTGATATCGGGCAGCGCAAGGATGCGCCGCACTTCCGCGCTGGTCTTGTTCGCGATCTCGGCGGAGAGTTTTGCCGGACCAATGATGCCTTGCCACGACCCCGTGAAAAAACCATCGAGCCCCGGTGTTTCCGCCACCGTAGGCACGTTGGGTAGCGCGGGGTCGCGTTTTTCGCTCGATACCGCAATGACTTTCAGCCGGCCGGCTTTCACGTGGGGCAACGTTTGCAGCATGCCCATGAACAACAGATCACCCTCGCCGGTGGCAACGGTCAGGATCGAACTCTGGCCGCCCTTGGTCGGCACGTAAACCCATTGCGCACCGGTGCGCTGTTGCAGCAACAGCCCGGCCAGATGCACGGAGCTGCCGAGCCCCACCGGAAAGTTAAGCTTGCCGGGATTTTTTTTGGCAAGCGCAATCACTTCCTGCACGTTTTTCACCGGCACGCTCGGATGCACCGTCACCAGATGCGGCGAGTACGACACCAGGGTGATGGGCGCCAAGTCGCGCAGGATATCAAACGGCAGCTTGGAGTACATGCTGGGACTGATCGACAGATTGCCGACGTCCATCAGACACAGGGTGTAGCCGTCGGGCGGTGAGCGCGCCAGAATATCCACGCCGATGTTGCCGTTGGCACCAGGGCGGCTATCCACGATTATCTGTTGGCCCCAAACCTCGGTCAGTTTCTGGCCGATCATGCGCGCCAGTATGTCCGAGGTGCCGCCGGGTGGAACCGGTATGATCATGCGGATGGATTTCGCGGGCCACGGCGGCGTTGCGCTGGTTGAAGCGGTCTGCGCGTGGACCGGCAGCACGGCCGTGCTCGCGACAATCGTTGCAGCAAAGCTTAGGTAGCAGATTATGTAGCGGATCATATTTGCTCCTGCGAAATATGAGGGACAGTTGTTGGCCTTCCACCTATCAGAGCGTTTCCGCAATGCCTAGGAAGGCGCACTCGTTTCCTTCACGTGTAAGCGCGCTGAATCTTCGATAGTCGTTTCTTCCCGTCACATGCCCAATATGCGCCCGATCTCTGCGATATAGCGGCTGGCCTGCACGCCTCCGCCCACAGCGGCGTCCAGTGCGTCGTCGAAACCTTCGCGTATGCCGTGCAGCGCGTCTCTCACCCAGTGGTGCCTGCGCACGGGAGAGCGCAGCAGGTTCTTCAGTGTCTCCACCTCGTCTTTGAGGCGTTGAACATCCTGGGAGTCGCCCTGGATTTTTTGCAGGTCGCGCTCAAGGGCGTCGACTAGCGCAGCGACTTCGTCGAGATCTATGTCGCGGGTTGTGTTGTCGTCCGGTTTGCTGGTAGCCACGGAATACCCCTCCGATCGGTGTCAGGCCATGCTACACCCTTCGGCCGCGCAAATCTCTAAAAGGAATTTCGCGGAATTCTATCGGCTCGATGTGTGTAGCGCATAGGATGCCGGTGAGGGCGTGCAAATCCCCAGCGCCTTCGTCATCGCATCCACGCGTGCTATTTTGCGCCGGCATCCTTCACCGCCTGCTGCCACTTGCGCATTTCCTGCACGATATAAGCGCGGGCTTCCGCATCCGTCAGCAACTCCGGATCGAAACCATTGTCGATCAGGCGCGTGCGAAAGTCCTGGGGCTCCATTGCTGCGCGCATAGTGGCGGTGAGCTTATTCCGGATTGTCGCGGGCAATCCCGCCGGCGCCGCCAGAAAACGGAACGCACCTGGATTCACCGACTCCAAGCCCACGCTCGCGAACGTAGGCACGTTCGGCAGCATGTGATACGGATTCTTGCCGGTGATGACCAGCGGAATCATCGCACCGGATTTGATGTGTGGCGCGACCGAACCGGGCACCACGGAAGTGAGATCGGCATGACCACCCAGCACATCCACGATCGCAGCACCGGCACCCTTGTACGGAACGTGCAATATGTTGATCTGCGCGGCCGTTATAAACATCTGCAGCGTCAGGTGACTTGAAGAACCCACGCCCGCAGAACCGAAGCTGATCTTTCCGGGCTGGCGTTTCGCCAGCGCAATGAGTTCCTGTACCGTACGCACCTTGAGGCCGGGGTGCGTCACGATCAGCGAGGGCGAAGTCGCGATGATCGAAACGAACACAAAGTCGCGCTCGGCATCGTAGGGCAGTTTCGCCGCCAGTGCGGGATTGATGGCGAACGCGGTATCCAGCACGCCGAGCGTGTAGCCGTCGGCATTAGCCTTGGAAAGTATTTGCGTCCCCAGCACGCTGCCCGCCCCGCCGCGGTTATCCACCACAAACTGCTGGCCGAGCAGTTCGGTGAGGCGCTGCGAGATAAAACGCGCCAGCAGGTCCGTACCGCCGCCCGCTACGAACGGCACGATTACGCGGACCGGGCGCGTGGGGTAATCCGCGGCACCAGCGAACGCCATCGGCAACAACAAGGCCAACGCGAAGGATAGCTGTATTGGGAAAGCTGACTTGGACATAGGCACAGTGTAATCCCAATAGCGAAAGCCTGTCACTGTAAATGCCCGCGATACCCCGGCGCGAACTGGCGGCCTGCGCCCAGCCGGTTTAGTATCCGCTATTCCAATTCGATTCAATCTGCTTCGAGGAACACGACGCCATGGACGCTCACGACACCCACGATGCTGCGCACCACAGCGGCAAACGCGTAGAAGATTTCCGCCTCATCACCGGTACCGGCAAGTATGCCGCGGACTGGAATGCACCCGGACAACTGTACGGCTACTTTGTGCGCTCGGATCATGCGCACGCCGAGATTGTTTCAGTCAACGCCAAGCGCGCGCTGGCGCATCCGGGCGTCAAACAGGTATTCACCGGCGAGGACGCAGTGCGTGAAGGCTACGTACGTGTGGCGCACGTGCTGGGCACGCCTGGTAAGAATGGCATGAAGGCGCGCGCGCTGGACCGGCCCGTGCTGGCGCATGGCAAGGTGCGCTTCGTCGGCGAAGCCGTGGCGCTGGTGGTGGCAGAAAGTGCGGCGGCAGCGGAAGATGCCGCTGCACTGGTCGAAGTCGAGTACCGCGAATTGCAAGCTATTGTTGATCCCGAACAGGCGCTCACACCGAGCGCACCGCAGCTCGACACAGCCGTGCCTGGCAACTTGGTGTACGAGTCCGAAACCGGCGACGAAGCTGCCGTGGCCACCGCAATCAAAGGCGCTGCGCACGTGACGCGCCTCAGAATTGATTCCACCCGCGTCACCCCCAGCCCGATGGAGCCGCGCGCATGCCTGGTCGCCTATAACGCGGACAGCAGCGAATACCGTTTTAACGTATGCACGCAGGGCGTGACCACGCTGCGCAAAATGATGTCATCGTGGACAAAAGTGCCGGAAGACAAGCTGATTTTCGAAGCGCGCGATGTCGGCGGCGGCTTTGGCCAGCGCACGCCGGCGTATCCGGAATATGTGGCGCTGATGATCGCCGCCAAGGCGCTGGGCAAGCCAGTGAAATGGGTGTCGTCGCGCGTGGAAGCGTTTCTCACCGATAACCACGGCCGCGGCAACATCGCCGACGGCGAACTGGCGATGGACCGCGACGGCAAATTTGTCGCGTTCCGGCTCAACTGGATCGCCGACATGGGCGCTTATCTGTCGCCGGGCTCTGCGGGGCATATCCGCAACACCACCACCTGTTTGACCGGGGTGTACAAAATACCAGCGCTGTATGCGTTGTTTCGCGTGCCGCTCACCAATACCACGCCGATGGGCTCGTATCGCGGCGCGGGGCGGCCGGACATTGCTTATGTAGTCGAACGCTTTGTCGATCAGGCCGCGGTCGAGATGGGGCTGGATGCCGCCGAGATACGACGGCGCAATTTCATACCGCCCAACGCGTTCCCGTACAAAACGCCCACCGGTTCCACCTATGAAAATGCCGACCTGCCGGGCCTGCTCGCCAAAGCGCTGAAACTCGCCGACTGGAATGGCTTTGCCGCGCGCCGCGCACAGTCGGCTGCGGCGGGCAAGCTGCGCGGCATCGGCATCTCAACCGTGATCGAGGGCTCCGGCGCCGGCAATGCGCCGAAGGATGAAGTCGAACTGGAACTCGACGCCAGCGGCATCATCACCGTCTACACCGTATCTAAGTCGCAGGGCCACGGCCACGAAACCACCATGGCGATGATTGTTTCCGACGCGCTGGGCATCGCGATGGATCTAGTCAAAATCGTGCAGTGCGCGCCGGGCAGCAAGCTGGAAGGCAACCACACCGGCGGCTCACGCACCACCGTGGGCGTGGGCAGCGTATGTTACCTCGCGGCGCAAAAGCTGATTGAAGAAGGCAAGGCGCTGGCAGCACTGGATTTGAAACTGGAGCCATCGCAAATTCAGTACGCCAAGGGCGAGTTTCGTTCAGATCAATCGCCGAACACCGTCAAACTGGCCGATCTCGCGAAAACCAAAACGCTCAAGCTCATGGCCGACGGCAAATTCGGCTCCACCTTCCCCAACGGCTGCCACATCACCGAAGTCGAAATCGACCAGGAAACCGGCGCACCGAAAATCGTTTCGTATTGCGCGGTGGATGATTGCGGCGTGGTGATCAACCACGCCATCGTCGAAGGCCAGTTGCACGGCGGCGTGGTGCAAGGCGCGGGGCAGGTATTCGGCGAACAAATCGTCTATGACCCCAAATCCGGACAACCGCTCAGCGCAAGCTTTATGGATTACGTCATGCCGCGTGCCGGATTGGTGCCCGAATTGCGTGGGGAGGAACATGCCACCACCAGCAAGGTGAGCCCGTTGGGTGTGAAGGGTGTGGGTGAGTCGGGGTGTACGGCGTCGATCCCTTCGCTGGTTAATGCGACGCTGGACGCACTGCGCACGGTGGGGGTAAAGCACCTGGATATGCCGATGACGCCTTCGCGGATTTGGCGAGCGATGCGGGCGGTTAAATAGTGTATTTTTCAATAAAAAGAAATTGTTAAAGTGTACCGGGTCTGACATTCATGGCACTGCCTGCCATCTTGTCGTTCAAGCGAATACGAACGAACCACCTTTTGTGTCGTTGCGATAATAGAAGACGAGTGTTCATCGTTTTCGATTTTTCGCAAAGGAAGAAGGAATGCGCATGCGGCCCCAGCGATCTGTAGTCGGATTTCTTTCTAGACTCCCAGTGATTCTGTCAGCGGTATCGAAGAGCACTACGCGCGCTGTTTGGCAACTTTTTGAACGAATTGCTACGATCATTTGGAATGGCTTAAGGGCTGTTGGCGACTTCATAGTGAGCATCGCAAAGTGGTTGTGGGCAACGTACTGTAAGTTGGAATTCAGCGTTGTTCAAATAACGGTTAATTTGCTGCTCGCTTTCTGGTCTATTCGATTGCTCCTAGCTCTCGTAGCAGTTGCGGTGTCTTTAGCATATTTCAAACTCTGGATATTTCTTCTTATTTACCTTGGAGTAATTGCTGCAGCAGTATTTCTGTACTTCAAGATGGATGCTGAAGATGAGGCTCGTGCCACGACCGAACAAGAACCTTTGAAGAACTGGATAGCATCTGTGCTGAGGTGGGTGTTCCGCATAGCGATTTCGTTCGCACCAATCATTGGATTTTTGATCTTTGGAGGCGTCGATATTTCAACAGTAAAGAATATTGTTACGACGGCGCGCGACGCGGCGCAAGTGCCAACGAGTGACTCAAACCAAAAGTCTGTGCAAAATGCAAGATCCCAGAAAAGTACAAAAAGCCCCGTCCAAGTTAGTGCGGCTAGTGGGCCAAAGGCGGAAGCAAACCTTGGACCGCCTCAGATTCGAGTCGGTGATTCGTACGTATTCGAATCTAGGAACGTTACGCAACCTGGCCTTAGCTATACCGCTGAACGAGTAGTCGTTGGAATAAATGGCGATAAGGTAAGCACTACGATGCGAATACTTACAAATGGTTATACATGGAAGATCGATTTTGACAGCCATTGGAATGTAATATCAAGCCGCTCTCAATCAGGCGAAGGGTCTGACCATAGCCCACCCATTCGTTATTTTGATTTTCCATTACGTACTGGCAAGAAGTGGATCGCATCCAGCACCGAGCGTAATATAAAGACTGGAAAAACACGCTTACATAAGATAAGTGGAACTATTGGGGAATGGGAAGAAATTACAGTTCCCGCTGGCCGATTTCGCGGACTTAGAGTAACTTTGAATACAGAATTTGAGGACGAAAATGGATTGGTATCAGCCGAAGATGTATCTTGGTACGTCCCTGAGGTCAAACGCACTGTTCTGTCTAGGATAAAGTCCTTAAATCGTGGGACTCAGGAGCGACGCGAGCAGGAGATTGTACTTGTTAGTTACAAAGCCAATCAGTAAGGTGCTAGTCGGTACAAAGCAACACGATGGCCGCGATTGTTCAACCGCCTTACACACAAAATTCAGGACAAGCCGCGCGTACGACATTCAGCACATGTAGGGAGCAATTGCTATTGCGCCGCATGATTTGCTCGCATACCACGTTCGGCGCAACGCGCATCGCTTATTGAAGCCTTACGGCGCATTGGCCGCCATCACTTCAACGCCAAACGTCGGCGCCGCCAACAGCATGTGCCGGTCATTGGTATAGACACGCCGCAGGCCATGCTCCCTTGCGCTGATAAGATGCAGCGCATCGGCGGAGCGGATCGTAATGGGTTTGCCCAGCGAGCGCACGGCCTCCGCAGTACTTTCGATCAAGCTGTCGGTGACCGAAAGCCAGCTCCACAAACCCGCTGCACAATCGTCGGCGAACTGGGCTGATACTTCACGAAACTCGCGCTCGGTGAAAGCACCTTCACGCCACTTGCGGTGAAAAACACTGGTGACTTCGATACGGCCGAACGCGCTGCAATGCACGCGTCCGAGGGATTCCGCCAGTTGCCGGACCGCATCGCTTTCCGGTTCGTCCACGTAAAACTTGGCGATGTACGCCGAGTCGAAATAACTCACGGATTGCCTACGTGGTGTCGCGGTCTTCGGAAACCGACCGGGTGCTGTCCGTGCCGCCTTTGAGCTTGCCGCGCAGGCGCGCGTATCCTTTGCGTAGCTTGCGCGCGGCGAAAAGATTGGTCGCAGCGTTGGCCTCTACCGGCACGATTTGCGCGATGACTTTGCCGTGGTCGGTCACGGTGATCGGGCCAAGCGTCACGCTGCGTCTGACCCAATCACCGGTCTTTTCGTGCAATTCCCGAATAGAGATCGTTTTCATGTGTCACAGAGTGTCACAAAATGCATGCACTTGCAACGGATGCACACGGGACACGGAAACCCCAGAAGCGCAAAGTAAATTTAATTTAATAAAAACAAATGCTTACGTAAGGTTCGGAGCAGCCTTGCCTGTTACGCTTTAGCCGCATGCATGAATCTATCCACTACGAAAATCAACTGTTCAAGTTCTTTCGGTTCTTATAAACCTTTCCCTCACCCCCGGCGGAGTGCAAAACCTCATCGTACCTCGAATGAAAGGTTGAGAAAGGACGGTGTTCTCTCGACCTAAATATAGTTGCAACGACAATTCAAATCGCAATGCGCTAATCCAGCCTCATATCTGCCCGCCGAACCACCTCCCCCACCGCCCCATCTCCGCTTCAACAAACGCCGCAAATTTGCCACCACTCATACCGGTCAGAATGCGACTGCCATGCTTCTCCGCGTATTGGGTGATGTCGGCGGAGGTCATGAATACGTTTAGTATTCAATCGTTCGCGCCCTACGCGGCGTCTCTTCGATAGCGCTATTCCTTAAGCCGAAAAACCCAATAGGCGACGGGTGCCTGAATCAGTTCCGCCACCAGATAAAAAAGCAAAAGTGGCGACGGTTTGCCATCGGCAAAAAAGCTGATGATTCGCCCAATGACGAGTCCAGCAGGAAAAAGTATGACGGTCAACAGCGCCGGATTTCTATAGTTGGCGCTAAACGCCGCGAAGAGCCAAAACAATCCAAACCCGAGATACAGGCACATCATCGCTCTAAGCAGATGTGCAAGATTATGGTTGGGCGTGGGTTCTCCAAGTATCGTCGACGCAAACCAATACGGCGCTATCCCGTACAAGGAAGCAACAAGAAAAATGGTGAACGCCGAGAGCAGTAAGAAATACTTTTTTATTTTTGCAGGTGCGATCATGGCTGGGTCCCGGCAAAAAACTCTCGTGTGAACGCTTAGAGCCGGCTTTCATCAATCGGTAAACCCAACTGATGTCTGCCCACCATCTCGTAATGGGCTAGACGGCCCTGCACATGCTGGGTAATCACGTGGATGTCCTGGAAGTGGCGCTGGATCAGATTGCCCTCGAAAGCGGCGGTTGCACCGCAAGAAGCGTAAACGCTCTCGACAATTTGCGCGGCGAGCCTGATGGCGTGCGTGCCCGCCAGGCGCAGGCCCAGACGCCGCTCCAAGCTAACCTCCCCCGTCTGGGTGACCTCGTTCCAGATATCCCAGACTGCCTCCATCAGAAAAGCGCGCCCGGCACGCAGCGCCGCTTCACCCTGACCGACCGTGAACTGGCTGATCGGTTGATCACGCAACAGGCCCTGCATGTAACGCGGTGCCTTGGCGCCGGCAAGTTCAAAGAATGCGTCGAGGCAGCTACGGGCCACGCCGAGTGCCACCATGCCGTCGCCGGCGGCGAAAGCCAGGGTGAGCGGAATCTGGTAGCGCCCGCCGCCGCTTAACTGCGGCGCGTTGCGGGCGGTGAGGACGCTGCGCTCCTCCGGCACGAACACGTCTTTGACCTCGAATGTATGCGTACCGGTGCCGCGCATACCACGCGTGTGCCAGGTATCGAATAACTCAGCCTCGGCTTTTGGAATGATGAGGTAACGCGCTTCCGGTTTGCCGTCCCGTTGCCGTACCTCGCCGTTCTCCATGACCTGCGCGTGTGCCGCCAGCCAGGATGAGTGTCGGCAGCCGGTGCTGAAACCCTGGCGGCCGGTGACTCGGTAGCCGCTCGGCACGACGACGGCTTGCGCGCTGGGCGCTGGCGTGTTCGCTACCACGCTGCGCGGCGTGTCGATCCAGATCGCGCGCGCGGCGTCGCGCTGCATGCGGGCCGCGAATGTGCCGAAGGTCGCACCCTGGTTCACCGCCCAAGCGGTGCTGGCATCGGCTTTGCCGATCTCCTCGATCACCTGGACGTAAACCGGCAAATCGATTTCGCTGCCGCCGACTTCGCGTGGTATAGCCATCAGAAAAAGGCCGGCGTCGGCCAGCGCCTCGAACAGCGGGCGCGGCAACTCGCGCGCCGTTTCAATATCACCAGCGGCTGCGCGTATCAGTGGCGCAAGCTGGCGTGCTGCTTCGAGCGGGCAGGATGTTGAACGTGGTGCAGGCGGGGCATTCATGTTTGCGATACTCGTTGGTTTACGCGAGTGTCCCGAATCAGCAGGCCGTAGTCAACCAATCCCGCCGCGCAATCATCGGCGAACTGGGCATGGACTTCATTTAAATCGCGCTCGGTGAAAGGCCCTCACATCGCTTGTGGCGAAAGGATTGATCACGACGTTCGCTTCCTCCGGTGCGCTTTGCGCGATGACTTTGCCGTGGTCAGTCACAGTGATGCGTCCGAGCGTCACGTTGTGTCAGACCCGATCGCGGTCTTCCCGGGCAGTTCCCGAATCGAGATGGTTTTGATGTCTCACCATGCGTCACATTCTTTATAAAGCCGCAACCGGCACGCGTGAAACTCGCTTTTTATATTGCATAGCATAACTATAATATCAATAAAATCAATATGTTACAAAATTTCAACTTGCGTAAAACATCATCCTCACCAAACCAGCCGGCTCGTCGGCATCGAATTCAAACGCAGCCCGAACTGCGGCGCCGGTTATTCCTGACACTAACTGGAATCAAAGTGGCCACGTTCAAGTTAAATCCGCCGTCAACCGATTGCTCATTGAAAAATAAATAATGACAAACAATGGGCTATGGTATTTTCCAATTCTTCCATAGCTGTTTCAGAAAAGAAATCTCCGCTCGCGCCCGCTACCGTAAAAGGCGAAACAAAAACGCCAAAGCGGTCAGGCTCGAGTTAATTTGTGTTTACGTGAAAAAAGTAAAACCGAACCATGCAAAATGCACAGAAAAAGAACACCGTCGCCAAACCACTGCAGTCCATCGAAGAAGTGGATGCGGGATTGAGCGCCACCGGCTACATCGCCAGCCGCCCGATTTCGACCGCGATCTACCTCGCGCATCATCTGCAGAAGCCCATTCTGGTGGAAGGGCCCGCCGGCGTCGGCAAGACAGAGCTTGCGAAGTCAGTGGCGGCCTGGCTGAAACTGCCGTTGATCCGCATGCAGTGCTACGAGGGACTCGACGAATCCAAGGCGCTGTACGAGTGGAAGTACGGCAAGCAGCTCCTCTACACGCAAATTCTCAAAGACAAGGTGGGTTCCGTGATCGGCGAATCGGACAATCTCGCGGTCGCGCTCGACAAATTGCACGCCTTTGGCGACATCTTTTTCTCGCGTAATTTCCTGGAGCCGCGACCGCTGCTGCGCGCGCTGGAGCAGCCCGGTGGCGCCGTGTTGCTGATTGACGAAATCGACAAGTCGGATCAGGAGTTCGAGGCCTTTTTGCTCGAAATTCTGTCGGACTATCAGGTCACTGTACCGGAAATCGGCACTGTTACGGCGCAGGTGCCGCCGATCGTGCTGCTCACCTCGAACTCCACCCGCGATCTGGGCGATGCGCTGAAACGACGCTGCCTGCATCTGCACATCGGTTTTCCCGACGAGAAGCTGGAGGCGCGCATCATCGCCTCGCGTGTGCCGGGCATCGATGCGCGGCTGCTAAAACAGCTGGTGAGCTTTGTGCAGCAACTGCGCGCCCTCGATCTCAAAAAGCTGCCATCCGTCAGCGAGACCATCGACTGGGCCAAGGTCATGGTGCTGCTGCACACCTCGGTGCTGGAGGTTGCTATCGTGCGCGACACCCTCAACGTACTGCTCAAATTCGAGGCCGACATCGAGGCCGCCGACAAGCAACTGGCCGGTTTGACGCACAAGGCGCAGCGCGAGGCGGGGATCGTTTGATGTCTGACGGGGCAGGCATTACAACGCCGCGCGCGGCGGCGAGTGAGCCGCTGCGACGCTTTTTGCAAGTGGCGCGTGGCGCGGGATTGCGCGTCTCCGCGGCCGAGGGCATCGACGCCGCGCGCGCGCTTGACGTTATAGGCTACGCCGACTGCGCGGTGCTCAAGGACACGCTGGGGCTGGTGCTTGCCAAGACACCGGACGAAAAAGCGCTCTACAGTGAAGCATTCGATCTCTACTTTAAGCATGAGGCGTTTTCTGGAAAAGAAGCGCCGGATGACGCCGCGGCCAGCGAGGCAGGCGCTCAGCAGCAAGGCAACGGCAGTTCGTTAAGCGAGTTGCTGACCGAAGACGACCGCGCCGGTCTCGCTACTGCCATGGAAGTGGCGGGGCGCGATTCCGGCATCGAGAACATCCGCTTTTTCACACAGAAAAATCTCTACGCGCGCCGCATTCTGGTGCGTATGGGGCTGCGCGAGGTTGAGAATGAAGTAGAAGCGTTGCGCAAGGGTGAAACGCAGCCGGGCATGGAGCGTGCAGCGTTTCTGGAAAGCCGCGTCGCGCGCCTGCGCGATGCCGTGCGCGACTTTGTCGAGCGTAATATGCTGCTATTTGCGCGTGGCGAGAATGAGCAGTTCCGCGAGGATCTGCTGAAGTCCGCGCGCCTGTCGAACATCGACCGCCGCGACATAGAGCGCATGCGCGTGCTGGTGCGGCAAATGGCAAAAAAACTCGCCGCGCGTTATGCCAAGACACGCCGCCGCCGGCTGCGGGGCCACCTGGACATCCGCCGCACCCTGCGCAAAAACATGGGCTGGGGCGGTATTCCATTTGTCACCGTGTGGAAGCAGAAGCGCATCGAAAAACCGCGCGTCATGGTGCTGTGCGACGTCTCCGGGTCAGTGGCGGCGATGTCGCATTTTTTGCTGATGTTCCTGTACGCGCTGAACGAAGCGCTATCTGATATCCGCGCCTTTGCGTATTCAGGTTCCTTGATCGAAGTCAGTGAAATTCTCGAGAAGGAACCCGTCGAGCAGGCCATCGAAAAAATCATGGGCACCATCGGCTTTGGGTCTTCGAACTACGGTAATGCTTTCGCTGATTTCGAAGAGGGCTGGATGCAATTCATCACCAGCAAGACTACGGTGATCATCCTGGGCGATGCGCGCGGCAACCATAACGATCCACGCACGGACATTCTCACGCGGCTGGCGCAACGCTCACGGCGCATCATCTGGCTCAATCCGGAATACCGCACTATGTGGGGCACCGGCGATTCAGACATGCATCGCTACGCACCGTTTTGCAACCTGCTGACGGAGTGCAGCACGCTGCGGCAACTTGAGCGCGCGGTCGGCGACATGCTTGAAGCCGCGAGCTAATATGCAAGCTATCCGGTAACAACATGTCGGTTCAATCAAAATCCAGCAACGGTATCGAATCACCCTACGCGTGGACGCGCCTCTTCATCTCGCTGCTATTGATGACCATCGGCGGTTCGGGCGTTTACACCGTGAGCGTCGTGTTGCCGCGCATCCAGGCCGAGTTCGGCGTAGCGCGGGGTGATGCCTCACTACCGTACACCGCCGCCATGGTCGGATTCGGACTGGGCGGCATTTTCATGGGGCGGCTGGCTGATCGATTTGGCGTGATCGTGCCGGTGCTCGTCGGCGCGGTCGGGCTCGGCGGCGGATTCATTGCTGCCGGGGCTTCGGACACCCTGTGGCAATTCAGCGCCGCGCAGGGCCTGCTGATGGGGTTTCTCGGCAGCGCAGCCACGTTTGCGCCGCTTGCGGCTGACACCTCCAAATGGTTCAGCCGCCATCGTGGCATTGCAGTCGCCATCTGCATGAGCGGCAACTACCTTGCCGGCGCCGTGTGGTCACAGGTGCTGCGTTACTACTTCGATGCCGTGGGCTGGCGCGAGACTTATTTCGGCATGGGTGTGTTCTGCCTCGCTGCCATGCTGCCGCTCGCTTTGGTATTGCGCCGCGCGACTCCGGCGCAGCCTGACGCCGCGTCCGCTGTAACGGCAACTGCTGTTCATGCGAGCCGCGTCAATCACGCACGTCCCCTGGGCCTTTCTCCTGCGGTGCTGCTGGCCCTGCTGTGTGTTGCCGGCGTGTCATGCTGTCTTGCCATGTCGATGCCGCAGGTGCATATCGTTGCTTATTGCGGCGACCTCGGTTTCGGTGCTGCGCGCGGCGCCGAGATGCTATCGCTGATGCTGGCGATGGGCATCGTCAGCCGTCTTGTTTCCGGATGGATTTCCGATCACATCGGCGGACTGAAAACCTTGCTGCTAGGCTCTGTGCTGCAGGGGATAGCGCTACTGATGTTCCTGTTCGCGGACGGCCTGGCGTCCCTTTACATCGTCGCAGGCATGTTCGGCTTGTTCCAAGGCGGCATCGTACCGAGCTATGCGCTTATCGTCCGCGAATATTTTTCGCCCGCCGGCGTCGGCACGCGTGTCGGCACCGTGTTGATGTGCACCCTGCTGGGCATGGCGCTGGGTGGATGGATGTGCGGTGCGATATTTGACATGACCGGATCGTACCGTGCGGCGTTTCTCAATGGCACGGCGTGGAATCTGCTGAACGTCGGCATCGTCGTGTTCCTGCTGTGGCGCGCGCGTGGCGGTGGCCAGCCTGCACTTGTAGCGCGCCCGGCCTAACTCGAATAAAGTCTTATCTCCAAGAACGCGGAGGTGTGTATGAACGAGCCGAACAGGGATCGACGCACAATTCTTAGAGCAGCATCGGCGCTGGCAGTGACCGGCGCGGCCGCCAGCATGGGCTGTGCGCAAACGGGCAGCGGTAGCCGGGGTGTTGAAGCCAACGCCGCCGTTAAGCCGCCGCCCGGACGCGGCGAATTCGTGGTTCGCGGCGCCATCATTCTGACTATGGATGCCACGATCGGTGATTTCGAGCGCGGCGATGTGCATGTGCGCGACGGCACTATCGTTGCAGTGGCGAAAATGATTACCACGCCGGCAGCAAGCGTAATCGACGCGGGCGGCATGATTTGCATGCCGGGGTTTATCGACACGCATTGGCATTTATGGACCAGCCTGTTCCGGCCAATGATGCGCGTTGATGATGCCGCGCGCGGCTATTTTCCGGTCAGTAACAACCTGGGCCGTCATTTCACGCCACAGGATAGTTACCGCAGCGTGCGCCTCGGACTTACCGAGGCATTGAGTGCAGGGGCAACCACGGTTCATAATTGGGCGCACAACATTGCCACGCCGGATCACGCCGATGCGGAACTGCGTGCGATGCGTGATGTCGGGCTGCGCGGGCGGTTTTCTTATGGCGCGGCGCAAGGCATGCCCAATGACCAGCCCATGGATTTGCAGGGTTTGGCAAAAATCAAACGCGAATGGATGCCGAATGACAGCATGCTGACGCTCGGCATCTGCTCGCGCAACGTCGGCGACTCAACTAACCTACTGCGCGGCAACATACCGGTTGAAGTCGCGCACAAGGATTGGGGTGGCGCGCGTGCGCTCGGCTTGCCGATTACCATGCACACCTCGGGCCCGAGCCCGATCACGCTGCTGCATAAGGCAGGGCTGTTGGGGCCGGATGTGCAACTGGTGCATCCTTTGCTTACCACGCCTGAGGATCGGGAAATATTGAAGGCGCGCGGCGTGAGCTATAGCACGTCGCCGGTGGGTGAGTCGCAGCGTCCGGCGAGTGCGGGCGTCATTCAGTTGGCGGAGTTGCTGGAAGCGGGCATTAAAGTCAGCCTGTCGATTGATCATACCGGCACTTACAACGTCGACTTTTTCCAGTGCATGCGTTTTCTCTACAGCCTGCACAAGCATCGCGTCGGTAATCGTGTGACTTTGACGGCGAAGCGGCTGGTGCAGCTTGCCACGCTCGACGGCGCGGTCGATCTGGGCATTGCACACCGCACCGGTTCTCTGACGCCCGGCAAACGCGCCGATATGATTCTGGTGCGTACGGGCGACATCAACATGGCCCCGATCGGCGATCCTTACGAGTCGCTGGTTTCGCTTGCGCAACCGCGCAACGTGGATACGGTCATCGCCGATGGCCGTATCCTGCAACGTGCCGGGCGGTTTACTGCGTTGGATTATGCGATGGTGCTGCGAGAAGCTATTGATGCAGGTGCGAAACTACGCGCTCGCGCGCTACAGGGCTGAGGGCGGTGGACCGCCACGCGTGTTTAACACGCAACCCTTTGCACCAACCCTATCAGATTAATATATAAGTATTTGTTTTTATTGAGTTTTATGATCTATTAACGAAACGGGCGGGTGCGCCAGCCTCAATCCACCTTCGCCTTGAGCGTCTTCGCGATCATCGCGTATTTCTCCACCTCGCTTTTGATCAATGCACCGAACGCCTCCGCAGTGCCGCCGACCGGGTCCACGCCGTTGGCTGCGTACTTTTCCAGCAGGCTGGGCGAGACCATCGCCTTGTTCACCGCATCGTTCAAGCGGACGATGACCGCTTTGGACACGCCTACCGGCGTAATCAGCCCGGCCCACACCGTAACGTCGTAACCCGGCACGCCCGATTCGGCGATGGTCGGCAGGTCGGGAAAGTTTGACGAGCGCTTCAG
>Ga0193752_1001923_pt1 | contig 16487 bp, 17 predicted proteins | sample H1c1metaG_FD_144924 | JGI IMG/M metagenome (GOLD analysis project Ga0193752, IMG submission 144924) | Soil microbial communities from a riparian zone of the East river system, Colorado, United States - H1c1 | ecosystem: Environmental > Terrestrial > Soil > Riparian zone | place: USA: East River... | reverse complement strand
GAAGCGGCGGCCTCGAGCATCGGCGGCGTCGAAGCGTTCGATATCGAGAGCGGCGAGCGCGCATGGACGTACACGACCTGCGAAGGCAGCGAGAACGGCGCGATGGTGTGGTCCACCGTCACGATCGATCTCGAAGCGAGCGTGGTGTTTGCGGCCACCGGCAACAACTACACGGTCGTCGGCGAAAACTCCGACGCGCTTCATGCGATCGATCTCGCGAGTGGTGAGCGCCTGTGGAAGACGCAGGTCCGCGAAGGCGACCAGTGGTCGCTCTCGACCGGCGGCAGCCTCGACACGGACTTCGGCGCCAACCCGATCCTCGCCACGATCGGCGATCGCAAGGTCGTCGCAGCCGGCGACAAAGGAGCAGCGTTTTGGGTGCTCGATCGCGAGACCGGCGAGATCGTTTGGAGCAAAGAGGAGCTCAGCAGCGCGCATAACCCGTCGAACGGTGGCGTGCTGAACAACGGCGCGTACGACGGCGAGCACTTCTTCTTTGTCTCGAACCAGCCGCCCGCCACGGCGATCCTGCACGCCGTCAACGCGGACGATGGAACGCCGCTGTGGCCGACCAAGAGCTTCTCGAAGATCGTCTGGGGCATGCCGTCCTTGGCGAACGGCCTCTTGGTCGTCCCGGTCAACGACGAGCTGCACATCTACAACGCGGCCACCGGCGAGATGCTCAACATGTTCGATACCATCGGGACGATCGCGGCCGGCGCGCCCGCGATCGCCGACGGCATGATCATCGTGAAGAGCGGCATGCAGTACATCTTCGGCGGCAGCCAGGCGCTCTTGAACGACAAGGTCTACGCGTACGGCCTACCGTGAAGCTCAGCGCGATTGTCGTCACGCTTCCAGGCGCGCGTGGTTTCTTTTAGCCTGTCGCCAAACATGAGCAGTGACGACGACATCGAGCCCCCGCGTGACGCGCCTTCGAAAGTTGCGATCACGCCGTTCGTGCGCTCGCTCGTGCGGTTGATGGATGACGCGAACGCAATACCCGGCACGAACATCCGCATCGGTTGGGACGCGATCCTCGGTCTCGTGCTGCCCGCTGCAGGCGACGCGTTCACGGCGGTCAGCCAAGTCGCGCTGCTGATCGCAGCGGTGCGCGCGCGTGCGCCGGGGATCGTGATCGCGCGCATGGTCCTCAACGTGGCCATCGACTCGCTCTTCGGTAGTGTCCCGCTGGTCGGCGATCTGTTCGATGCTGGCTTCAAGGCCAACCGCAAGAACCTCCAGCTGCTCGAGCGCTTGGAGCACACCCCAGCCGAACGGCGCGGCTCTCGTACGGGCGACTACGCGGTGCTCGGCCTCGCGATCGCGAGTGTCCTTGCGCTGATCGCAGCCCCGGTCGTGCTCGTGTTCTGGCTGTTGGGGCGCTCCCTCTAGGCGACTTTGCCTTCGACATCCATGGGGGAGCGGCTAGGCTGCGCGCCGTGGATTTCCTTGAATTGATGAAGCTCGAGTCGCATGGCCCGGATACCTGGGTTGGCGTGGGTCCGAAGTATCCGTGGGGCGGCCTGTACGGCGGTCAGATCGTGGCGCAGGCGCTGCGCGCGGCGGCGTATAGCGTCGACCCGAAGCTCGTCGTGCACTCGCTGCACGCCTACTTCATCCGTCGCGGCGATCATGAAGCACCGGTGCGCTACGAGGTCGATCGGGTCCGCGATGGCCGCTCGTTCGTCACGCGTAGCGTGGTCGCTCGCCAGTCGACCGGCGCGATCCTCAACATGATCGCTTCGTTTCAGCTGCCCGAGCCTGCCGCCGAGGTTCAGACGGTGCAGGCACCTCAAGTGCCCGGCCCGGACGGCTCGCGCGAAGCCACGTGGTCCAAGCTGTTCGACCGCCGCTCCGTTCGGCGTCGCGACCTCGACCCGAACGATCCGCGCGCGTGCGCCTGGTTTAGAATCGCCGGCGAGCTGCCGGACGATCCGCTGCTGCACGCCTGCGCGCTCGCCTATATCTCCGACGACCTGCCGACCGAGGCCGTGATCGCGCGCCACCCCGAGCACGTGCGCGAGCCCACCACGCCGTTTTGGAACGCCAGCCTCGATCACGCGATTTGGTTCCACGATACGTTGAAAGCCGACGCCTTCCACCTCTATGAGTTCGGCTGCCACGCGCTGCGCGCCAGCCGCGGCCTGACGATCGGTCACGTCTTCGACGCTGCCGGCAAGCACGTCGCGACCGTCAATCAAGAAGTGCTGCTGCGCCAGCTGAAGAAGGAGTGAATCGGGATGCAAACGACGAAGATCGCTGGGCTCGACGTACGAATCACAGGCGGCACCGATCGCGAGGGCGGCGGTGACGGCCCGGTCGTCGTACTGCTGCATGGCTTCGGCGCGCCGGGCGATGATCTCGTGCCGCTGTGGCGCGTGCTGAGCGTGCCGCGCGAGGTGCGCTTCGTGTTTCCTGAAGCGCCGCTTGCGCCACGAGAGCTCGGCGGCGGGCGCGCGTGGTGGCCGCTCGATTTGGTGGCGATGCAGGCGGAGCGCGCGCGCGGCCAGCGCAGCGATCGTTCGCGGCAGGAACCCGACGGTCTGGCGGCGGCACGCGAGCACGTGATCGCGCTGCTCGACGGCGTCGAAGAGCGCTTGGGCGTACGGGGCGATCAGATCGTGCTCGGTGGCTTCTCACAAGGCGCGATGGTGTCGTGCGACGTCGCGCTGCGAGCCGATCGCCCGCTCGCGGGCCTTGCGCTGCTGTCCACGACGCTCTTGTGCCCGCAGATCTGGGAGCCGCGCATGGCTCTACGCAAAGGCCTGCCGGTGTTTCAATCGCACGGTCGCCGCGACGAGCTTCTGCCGTTCGAAGCCGCCGTCGTGCTGCGTGATCTGTTGCGTGAGGCCGGCTGCGCGCTCGACTGGGTCGAGTTCAACGGCGGCCACGAGGTCCCGCAACCCGTGCTCGAAGGCCTCTCCAAGCTGATCAACACCAGCCTCGCGCTCTAGGCTTGCCACGTTAGCAGGTCACCGCCGCCGCCGAGCATCATGGTGCCGGGCATCACGCGCAGTCGCCACGGCTCGAGCTTGAGCGCAGCGAACGCAGGCGAGGTCGGTCCGTCTTTCCAAGGCGGCACGATCGCCGGGTCGTAGCCGACCGGCGCCGGCGCAGCTTTGAACGCGTGCCAGACCTGCTCGCGCGTGGCGTCGTCGAACGCCCACTCGACTCGGCACTCGGCCACGCAAGTGTCTTGCGCGGGCGACCAGTAGTTGAGCGAGATGAACGGGCTCGCTTCGAGGTGCGCGCGCTTGAGCGGCGTCGGGCTGGTCGCGATCACACCCGACAACACCCTGCCGTCCCAATGCCAGAGCGGATGCAGGATGCGCGTCCGCGGCCGCCCTTGCCGATCGACCGTCGCCGCGCCACACCACACGATCCGGTGCGCCATCTCGACGAACGCCGGCGCGATTTTCGATAGCTCGGTCATGGTGCCTCTCTTTATCACGGCGCGCGCTTGCGGGAGCAGCGGCCCTCACGGCAGATCGGCGTTGCGATAAAGCATGCCGCTCTCGCTTCTACGCAATCGCCCCAGTACTCGTAGAACGTAGCCGAGAGCGGCGCGGCGAGCGCGACAAAAGCCTGCTCTTGATCCTTGTTCACAGAGACGCTGCACGCGAACGCCTCCAGGCAGCCTCCGTCCCCGCGTGCGATTACACAGTCCGCGTCGCTGGCGCATCGGTTGTGCTTTTGGACCAATGCTGCGGCCTCTTGCTCGAGCCGATCGTGCGTCGCCTGGTCCGGCTCATGCTTGCAGCGCCCTTCACGGCAAACCGAATTCGGCTTGATGCAGCTCACGTGCTCGCGAGCGCACAGGTTGCATTGTGCCTTGTAGCGCTCCGAGATCGCGGCCACCTCGGTGTCGACTTGCGCGATGTCGCTCACGCGCACGGCAATCCCGCACGCAACGCCTTTCGGGCACGCCCCCGCAGCTGTTCCACACTCGGTGCTGGACGTGCACGCGTTGTGCGCCGCCATCACGGCGTGAATGTCGCGATCCAGCTCTCTGCAGCTACGCTCGGGCAATGGTTGTGCCGGTGGCTTCGGGGGAGGCGCTTGGGTCTCGGCGGGAGCGGTGACTTCGGGCTCGGTTGCCGGCGTGCTCGACGCACACGCAGCCAGTAACGCGAGGGCAGCCAAGAGGAATGAACGCAAGATGTCGTGCATGTTCAAGTCCCAATTCTAAGAGGAGCTTCAGCGTTTGCGCGAGCAGCGGCCTTCGCTGCAGACCGGCGTCGCGGCGACACATTCAGCGGTCTGGGACGTGCAACGGTCGCAGTACTCGTAGAACGTCTTCGAGAGCGGCGCTGCGAGCTCGACGAAGGCTTTCTCCTGGTCCTTGTTCACGGAGACGCCGCATGCGAAGGCCTCCGGGCACCCTCCGCTGCCGCGCGCGAACACGCAGTCCGCATCGCTGGCGCAGGCGTTGTGCTTTTGGACCAGCGCTTCGGCTTCTTGGTCGAGACGATCGCAAACCGCTTGGTCCGGTGCATGCGCGCAATGCCCATCGTTGCATACCGGGTTCAGCTTCATGCAGCGCACGCGCTCGCGAGCGCAGTGCTTGCACTGTGTCTTGTAGCGATCCGAGATCGACGCCATTTCGGCGTCGACATGCGCGAGGTCGCCTGCGCGCACCGCAACGCCGCATGCAAAGCCGTTTGGGCAGCCGGCAGCTGCGGCCGCGCAGTCGGCGTCGGCCGTGCAAGCGTTGTGCGTGTTGATCAGGGTGGCCGCGTCGTCCTGCAGCTGATCGCAGGTGCGCTCGGGCAGCGCTGGGGCAGGCGTCGGCGCTGCTTGGGGCTCGGCGGGCACGGGCTCTTGTGGTGTGCTCGGAGCGCAGGCAGCAAGGACTACGAGCGCGACAAAATAGAATGACCGGAGGGTGTTCTGCATGAGCGGCCGTGAGCACCGTATACACGACTGGTATACGGTTGATCGCTCGTACCTCAGCTACGTGCCCGCGAATCCTTCATGCTCCAGCATGCGACCAGCTTTGCAGATGTCTGTGTTCCTTGCGCTCAGCTTGCCCGCGCTCGTGGGTTGCCCTTCGGATGATTCGCAAACAGCGAAGTCCTTTGAGCGCTGGAAGTCACACGAGCCCGACCAATATGTCGTGCAGACGTGCACCATCGGCCTCCAGCCACCCGGCTGCATTCGTGCCGTGATTGAGGGCGGTGAAACCGTATCGATCGCCGAGCAGATCTATGCCGAACGCGTCGGCGCTGAAGACTTTGGCTGGCAAGATTTCACCGCCGAGCACGCCGGCAACGAGAGCCCGCTCGACGCCATGTTCACGCGCGTCGCGGCGGGCGACGAGGACGGGTGCGCGGCGCAAAGCGTCGAGCACGATCCAGAGCTCGGCTACATCCAGTCGTATACTCTGCGCTGCGAAGGTGACGTTACCGGCGGACGCTGGGTCGCTTGCTTCGAAGCGGACACGACCGACGTGGAACGCTGCGACGTGACGCCGTAGCGTTTTCAGCTGCGCGAGCTTCCGAACACGCGCTCGCTCTGCGCGCTGCGCAGCGTGCCTTCGGGGTCCCATTTGCGGACGACCTCGAGGAACGTGTCGACGCGCGGGTCCATCGCCCGGAAGTGGTCGGGCCGCGTGAAGCCGTCCTTCGTCAGGTAAATCCGCCCTTCGTTCTCGATCACGATCTCGTTCAGCTTGTCGATCACGAGCTGCGTGTTCGAACGGATCGGAATATCCAGCGCGACCGAGATGCCGGGCTTCGGGAAGGACAAGAGACCGTCGCCCTCGGGCCCGCAATCTTTCAGCACGGTGAGGAACGAGCACGCGCCGTGCACGCGCAGCGTGTCGAACAGCTTGCGCACGCCGGCGTTGGCTTTGTCCTTGGGGATCACGCACTGGTGTTGCGTGACGCCGCTCTTGCCGTACATCCGGTTCCAGGCGTGGATGCGGTCGAGCGGGTAGAAGAACTTCTCCGGCGAGACGATGTGCTGCTGGCGCTTGGGCGAGACGGTGTAGAGCGCGGTGTTGAACACGCCCATCGTGAAGCGGTTGAGCGCGAAGCTGGGCAGCGGGATCATCGGGATCGCGGCGCGCGGCTTGGGCAAGCCTTCCTTCGCTTCGTTCGGCTCGGCCCAGCGGCCCGCGAACACGATGCCGCGGCCCATGCTCGCGCCGCTCGAGATCGTGTCGATCCAGCTCACCGTCATCGGGAAGTTTTGGCTGGCCTTGTTGAGCTTCTCGAGGAACACGTCGAAGTTGGGCGCCGTCTCGGTCTCCTCATAGATCCAAGGTGAAGGGATCTTAGGAAACGCGACTTCGATCTCTAATATATGACCGGTGAGGCCCATGCCGCCGAGCGTGGCCAGGAACAGCTCGCGCTCTTGCTCGCGCGAGCACTTCACGACCTGCCCGGTGCCGGTGCGGATCAGCAAGCTGCGCACGTGCTTCCCGAACGTGCCGGCGACGTGGTGGTTCTTGCCGTGCACGTCGGAGGCGACCATGCCGCCGAGCGTCACGTACGTGGTGCCCGGCGTGACCGGCGTGAAAAACCCGCGCGGCAGAAGCAGCCGGTTGAGATCGCCCAAGCACACACCGGCTTCCACGCGCAGCAGACCGGTCGCTTCATCGAACGCGAGGATGCGGTCCGCCAGCGTCGTGCCGACCACCGTGCCGCCCTGCGCCGGCAGCGACGCATCGCCATACGACCGCCCGAGCCCGCGCGACAGCGCTGCGCCCTTCGTAATCGCCGGCAAATCCTCGGAGCGCAGCTCCTTGCCCGGCACGAATGTCCGGCCCCAGCCGCTAGTTGAGAAGTGCTCATTGTTACAAGTGCTCCGGCGTACGCCAATCCGCAGGTCTTCGGCGGCCTCGGCCAGTCGCTTATCGAGCGACCAGAGCTTGAGCCCGCTTTGCGCGGCTGCAACCAGAAGGTGCATGTCTATCCAGCCAAGGCCACGGCCCGTGAGCTTCTCGTCCTCGACAAGAGCGAGCACGCGATCGTGCCCGGCTGGTTCGGCGCGGGGAAGCAACGCGAGCAAACCGAGAATCTTTTGGCGCCGCGCGAGATTTCCGCACGCGAGCTCGCCGATCACAAATTCATGCGCCCATACGGAGCCGGCTTCGAGCGCATCGGTCAGATCGGCATTGCCGTATCGCAGGTGATTGATCCACACGGACGTATCGGCCAGGACCAGCTCAGCCACGCGTGCTCCGCCGGCGAGGTATCGCCTTCAGTTTGCGCTCAGTGCCCCCCAAGGCAGCCAGCTTGCGCGCGCTCTCTCGCTGAATCAGGGCCTTGAGCCCCGCGTGCAAGACGGCGGTTTTTTCGTTCAGACCGCTTAGCTCGGTCGCCCGTGCGAGCAGCTCGTCGTCGATGTTCAGCGTCGTGCGCATCTGCATCATATTGGGCAGTTGATGCAGATGGGTCAAGCAAGCGAGGGGCAAGACTTTCGCGTGCTGCTTGCGATATGAAGAGGCGGTGGTAGTGGCGCGCGCTGGCGGCAAGGTCATTTTGTTCGGGGAGCACGGCGTGGTGTACGGGCGGCCTGCGCTTGCGGCGGGGCTTTCGACGGTGCCGACCGCGGAGCTGGTGAGCGCACCCGGGCTGACCACCGCTCGGCTGTCCGTCGAGCCGTGGGGCGTGACCGTGGACGCTATCGCGCCCGACGCGAGCGGGCACGCGCCGGCGGCCGCGACCAATCAGCTGGCGCTGGCGTTCGGTGCGATCGTGGCTGCCTATGAGCAGCCGCTTGCGCTGCACGTGAAGGTGAAGATGGAGCTGCCTTCGGGCGCGGGGCTCGGCGGGTCGGCGGCGCTGAGCGTCGCGATCGTGCGGGCGTTCGATGACGCGCTCGGGATCGCGCGTTCGTCGAGCGAGGCGGCCGACATCGCGCTGCGTGCCGAGCGGGTGTTTCACGGCAATCCGTCGGGCGTGGATACGGCGATGGCGGCGGCAGGCGGCGTCGCCGTGTATCGCAAAGGTCAGCCGCTGCAGACCGTGGTGGCGAAGCGGCGGATCACGCTGGTGGTCGGGCACAGCGGTGAGCCGGGCATGACCAAGGAGACGGTCGCTTCGGTCGCGCGGCAGCACGCGCAGAAGCCGGAGAAGGTCGAGCAGATCTTCGCGGGCATGGAAGCGATCGTTAACAACGGCAAGAGCGCGCTCGAGCGCGGCGATCTCGTGTCGCTCGGGCAGTTGATGGAGCTGAACCAGAAGCTGCTGGTCACGCTGGTGCTGTCGACGCCGCGGCTGGAAGAGATGTGCACGGCGGCGGTGAAAGCGGGTGCGCTGGGCTCGAAGCTGACCGGCGGCGGTGGCGGCGGGTGCATGATCGCCCTCGTCAGCGACGAGGACAGCGGGAAAGCTGTGCAGGAAGCGCTGCAAAAGTTGGGTCGCGATGCCTTCATCACAATGGTGTAGGCTGCTCCCCGAAAAAGTACTCGGGGGAGGCTAACCATGGCGCGCTCAACGGTCTTATTCGCTCTGATGTTTGCGCTGCTCGGCTGCAAAGAGCAGCGCGACGACGTGTCGAACGCAGTCGAGGCCGCCAAAGGCATGGCCGAGCTGGCTTCCAGCCTGAAGAAGGCGGGCGAGCAGGCCGAGCGCGCCGGCAAAGCGGCCGAGCAACAAGCGGCGGCTGACCTCGCGGCGGGCAAGGATCCCGAACAGGTCAAGCAGCAGACGGAGATGGCCAAGGGCCTCGCGGCGATGCAGGCGCTCGGCGCGAGCGGCGGGCCGGCGGTCAACTGGCGCAAGCTCGCGCCGTTCTTGCCCGACGCGATCGGCGAGCTGAAAGCCGATGGCGACGTGAAGGGCAAGACCGAGAAGGCCGGGCCGATGGAGCACTCCAACGTCTCGCGCGACTACAAGCTCGGCGAGAGCCGGGTGGACATTTCGATCGCCGACAGCTCGGCGATCCCGATGATGCGCGCGCCGTTCGCGATGGTCGCGATGATCTCCGAGGACTCGAGCGAGGGCTTCAAGAAGGGCACCAAGATCGCCGGCAACACCGCGATCGTCGAGTGGCGCGACAAGAGCAAGCACAGCGAAGCGACCGCGTTGATCGGCGACCGCTTCATCGTGAAGGTCGAAGTCTCGAAGGCTGCCAAGCCCGAGGCCGCGCAAGAGCTGCTCGCGCAGCTGAACCTTGCAGAGATTGCGAAGCTCAAGGCCGATGAGCCGGCTGAAAAGTAAGTAGGAGTCAATGAAGAGAGAAGCGCGTGCGACCGCGCGAGCGAATATCGCGCTCGCAAAATACTGGGGCAAGGCCGATGCGGCGTTGAACCTGCCCGCAGTGCCGAGCCTGTCGATGACGCTCGATCCGTTGCTCACGCACACACGCGTGAGCTTCGATGACGGCTTGGCGGCGGACAGCTTCTTGCTCGGCGGTCATTTCGCCGAGCCGGAAGAGACCGCGCGCGTCACCAAGCTGCTGGATCGCGTGCGCGCCGAAGCGGGGCTCTCGCTGCACGCCGAGGTCGAGAGCAACAATCAGTTTCCGACGGCTTCAGGCTTGGCCTCGAGCGCCTCGGGTTTCTGCGCGCTGGCTGCGGCGGCGCGCGCTGCGGCGGGCTTGCCGTTCGATCGCGCGAAGATCAGCGCGATGGCGCGGCAGGCATCGGTGTCAGCGGCGCGCTCGGCGTTCGGTGGTTACGTGGAGCTGCCGCTGGGCAAGCCCGGCGATGGCACGCACGCGGCGAGCGAGCTCGCACCGCCGAGCCACTGGGACCTGCGCATCGTCGTCGCGGTGACGAGCGAAGGCCGCAAGGCGATCGGCTCGACCTCCGGCATGGTGCACACCGAGCGGACCTCGCCTTATTACAAGAGCTGGGTCGACGCCTCGCCGAAGCTCGCCGCGGAAGTGCGCGCCGGCATCCTCGCCCGCGACCTACCGCGCGTCGGCACCGCGATGGAGCAGAGCACGCTGAGCATGCACGCCTGCGCGATGGCTGCAGCACCGTACGTGCTGTACTTCCGCCCCGCGACGCTCGCCGCGCTCGACTGCGTGCGCGGCCTGCGCGACCAAGGCATCGCGGTTTGGGCCACCGCTGACGCCGGCCCGCACATCAAAGCGCTCTGCCACGTCGACGACCACGAACGCGTCGCGCACGCCCTGTCGCGCGCCGACGGCGTGTTGCGCACGCTGATCGCATCACCGGGCGACGGCGTCTCGATCGACTAAGTCGAGGCTCCCAGCTTCGTCGGGCCTTCGGCGGCTAGTTTTTCATCGCGGCGGAGCGTGACGAGCGTTGCGCCCCAGCCGCCGCGCTCGCGCGGGGCGAGGCGGGCTTCGATGATGTCGGTGCGCTTCTTGAGCGCTGCCTCGACGGTGCGGCGCAGCACGCCTTGGCCTTTGCCGTGCACGATGCGGACCTCGAGGATGCCGCGGCGCTGGCATTCATCGATATAGTCCTGCACCAGATCCGGCACGTCGTGTGGCGCGAACGTGTGCAGGTCGAGCTCGCCGTTGATCGGGTACTCGGCTTCCGCGTTCGGGTCTTCTACGAAGTCTTCCTCGCTCATGCCGTAGCTTGGATCTCACGGAACGAGATGCCGGCGCTCTGCAGCCGCTCGATCAGCGGCTCGCCCATCGCCGCCGCGGTCGTGATCACGCCGAAGTGGTTCGGCAAGCGCTCGCGATCGAAGGCGAGGCACAGCGCGGCCTCGGCCAGCATCTTGGCGGTCTCGCCGTAGCCCGGATCGCCGCCGCGCACCTCGCATTCGACATGTTGATCGGCGGCCTTGCCTTGAAAGATCACGCGGAAGTAACTCTTCTTGCGCGTGCTCTCATCCGGACCTTCGCCAGGGTCGCGCACCTTTTGCAGTAGCGCCTTGGCCGGCTTCACCTGCGCCAACCCGAACAGCATCGAGAAGCCCGCGATCAGACCGGCCACTTGGTAGCCGCGCTTCACGCCGAAGTAGTGGCCGTAGCGAAAGTCCGGCCCGTACTCCGGGAGCAGCTCCGCCGAGCGCACTACGATCTCGGGATCGATCGTCGGCATCGGCACCGCCCAGAAGCCGAGCTCTTTGCGGAACGCCGGCCGCGAGAACACCTGCTTGGCCTTGCGGTCGCTCGGCGGCTTCGAGGACCGGCGGCGCTTGCTCTCGTTCGCGTGCTCGCGCGCGCGCGACATGATCTCGAGCGCCGAATGCCAGGTGCCGCCGGAGATGCTGCCGTTTGCGCGTACGAAGCCGTCGATGCGAACGGCGGCTTGCTTCTTCTCCTCGGGCGTCAGCTTCTGATGCAGCGTCTTGAGCGTGAAGTACGCGCCGAGGTCGTGCGGGATCGAGTCGAAGCCGCAGGCGTGCACGATGCGCGCGCGCGAGGACGACGCGACCGTGTCGTACTTCTCGATCATCTGCGCCATGAACTCGGGCTCACCGGTCAGGTCGACGTAGTCGGTGCCGTGCTCGGCGCACGCGCGCACGAGCGGCTCGCCGTACTTGATGTACGGGCCGACCGTCGTGATCACGACGCGCGTCTCTTTGACCATGCGCTCGAGCGACTCTGTGTCAGCGGCCTCGGCGACGATGATCTCGGGCACGCGCGATGAGCCGGCAGGCAAGCCCAAGCGGTCGCGAACGGCGTTGAGCTTCTCAATGGAGCGTCCCGCCAGCGCCCAGCGCAGCGGCGTGTGCTCCGAGGTCTGCGCCAGGTAGTCCGCAACGAGGCCACCAGTAAATCCCGTTGCACCGTACAGAACGATGTCGAGCTTGCGGTCGTGCATGAGCGGGAGCTTTGTGCACCTTTCGCTTACACACAAGCGCGCGTGAATCTCCGCGCAACACAACGCGCGCCAGATCGATAGCGGCGTATGCCGTTACCGCCATTCCTAAGATTCCGAGTTATGAAATGCACGCTGAGCATCCTTACAGCATGGGGTGTGGCGTCTTGCATGCCCGACCCGCAGCTCGCCGAGAACACAGCCGGCGCCGCAGCGGAGCGCGCTCCGCAGATTCGTGCAGCGCCGCAAGAAATCGCACCACTCGTGGCGCTTACCTGGAATGTGCAGTGGCTGGGCGATACCGAGCACGGGCCCGAGGACGAAGCGCGCCAGCTCGCGCTCGCGGTGGATTCGCTGACCTTCGCTGATGCTGACCTGATCGGCCTGCAGGAGGTCTCGTCAGCGGCGAGCGCGCAAGCGCTGGCGCAGGCCTTTCCGGGCTACACGCTCGAGCGTTCGCGGTATCCGCAGCCGCAAAACGTCGCGCTGATGTACCGCGCGGACCGGCTCGAGCTGCGCGAGCTGAGCGCGGTCCGTGGCTTGGACGACGCCGGCCGGGCTCCGCTCGAAGCACGCTTCGCGCTGCCGAGCGGCCGCGAGCTGTTTGTGATCGTGCTGCACGCCAAGGCCGGCGACGATCCGCGCAGCTATCAAATCCGTAAGCGTTTTTCTGAGGGCTTGGCGGCGTATCTCGCGGGCAAACACCTAGGGAACGATGTGGTCCTGCTCGGCGACTTTAATGACCTGTTTTCGTCATCCACCCTCGAAAGCGCGACCTCTCCTTATCAGTCGCTCTTGGAGAGCCAAGCCTTCGTGGCGCCGACCGCCGAGCTGGAGGCCCAGTCCGAACGCTCGACCGTGTGGGGCGCGACTGTCGATCACATCGTGGTGTCGCGGTCGCTCGGGAGCGCCGTCGTGCCCGGGTCGGTGGAGACGCTGCGCGACGAGCTGCTCGCCCGGCATCCGGACTTCTTCGAAGCGGCGTCCGACCACGCGCCGGTTACGCTCGAGCTCAGGCTATGAGCTCAGGCCGCAACAGCGCGCGCCTGCCTACTGCGCTGCACGCGCAGCCACGTGAGCGCGACACCGGCCGCCAAGATCACCGGCAGCGACGCGTAGTTGACCACGCTCCAGCCGCGCGTCGTCACCAGCAAGCCGGCGCTGAGCGACGACAGCGCCATCGACGCGAAGATCAGGAAGTCGTTGACGCCTTGCGTCTTGGCGCGCTCGCTCGGTACGTACGCTTCCGTGAGCAGCGTCGTGCCGCCGACGTAGAGCGCGCTCCAGCCGACGCCCAGCAGCACCAACGCAAACCAGAAATGCGCGACGCTGATCCCGGCGAGCGCGATGCCGACGCACGCCAACATCATCACCACCCCGCAAGTCATGATCTGTAGAACGCCAAAGCGCTGAATCAGCGAGCCCATCACGAACGCCGGCGCGTACATGCCGATCACGTGCCATTCGATCACCAGCGCGGAGTCCGAGTACTCGTGGTGGCACATCTGCATCGCGAGCGGCGTCGCGGTCATCAGCAGGTTCATCACCGTCGCGCCGACGCCTGCGCCGAGCACGGCCACGATGAACACCGGCTGCTTCATAATCGCGCGGAGCGGCCGGCCGGTGGTGGCGCGCTCGGCCTCGGTGAGCGGCGGGATCTGCACGCCCTGGACGAGCAACAGCGCGAGCGCCGCGAATACGATCAGCGATGCGTAGCTGCCGAGGAACGGCGCGCTGAGCGCGTCTTTGGTCAGCTTGCTGGACTCCGGCCCGAGCACACCGCCGACGATGCCGCCGGCCAGCACCAGCGAGATCGCGCGATGCTTAAATGAAGCGCTCGCCGCGTCCGCAGCGGCGAACCGGTAGTATTGGGCGCACGCGCTGTACACGCCGAAGATCACGTTGCCGGCGCACAGCAGCGCGAAGCTGTGCAGGTACGCGGCTGCGGCGCAGCACACGCCGCTGACGATGCCGACCGCCGCGCCGAGCGAGAAGCCGCGCTTGCGACCGAGGCGATGCATGAGCAGCGATGCGGGCACGGTGCACACCGCGCCGCCCAGCACGAAGCAGGTTACCGGTAGCGTCGCCAGCGCCTTGTTCGGCGCGAGCGCGTGGCCAGCGAGGCTGTTGATCGAGATCAGCACCACGTTGCTGGTCACGATCAGCGCCTGGCACGCCGCGAGCAGAAGGACGTTCTTGCGATCGGCCTGCATGGCGTTGCCGTGTAGCACGGCGCGTGTAGCATGCGGCGCCTTGTCATGAGCCGCCGTCCACCTCGTAACGCAAGGCCTGCACCGCGCGAAAAGCGCGGTTACCTCGCTCAGCGCCCGCCGCCCGCACCGCCGGCGCCGGACGGCGAGCTGATCTACGGTCACCGCGCCGGGCTCGCCGTGCTCGAAACGCGGCCGGCCGATGTGCTCCGCGTCGGCTACGACCGCGCGCTCGAGCGCGAGCTGCGCGAGGTGATACGGGCCTGCTCCGTGCTCGAGGTGCCGTGCACTGCGCTCTCCGAAGCCGAGCTGTCGCATCTAGCCCATTCGGACCAACACGAAGGTCTGCTGCTCCAGACCACGCCTCGGAAGTTCGCCCCGCCGGCCGCGCTCGCCGAGCTGCTCGTGAAGAAGCGCGGCCTCGCGGTGGCGTTCGATCGCGTGCGCAACCCGTACAACATCGGCGCCGTGCTCAGGACGGCCGCGTTCTTCGGCGTGGAGGCCGCGCTGCTCGGCGCGCCTGCGCCGCACCCTGCGCTGCCCGCCCAAGCGGTGCGCGTGGCCGAGGGCGGCGCCGAGCATTTGATGCTGTGCCGTACGACCGACCTCGCCGACACGCTCGGCCGCTTGCGCAAGGCGGGCGTCCTGGTGGTCGGCGCAGAGGACTACGGCACCAGCACGGTGGCCAGCGTGGTGCAGAAGCGCCCCGTCGTGCTCGTGCTCGGCCACGAGCGCGAAGGCCTCTCTGATCGCGTGCGCACGCAATGCGACGCCATGGTCGCGATCAAAGGCAGCGGCCACGTGCGCTCGCTCAACGTCTCGATCGCCGCCAGCATCCTGATCGCCCAGCTCAGTGGCTAGCTCGCGCGCAGCGCGGGTGCCATGCTGGCGATTGGGTGCGCGCTTCAGGAACACATTTGCGCGTGGTTACGGCCGCGGCGCTGTTCGACGGCCACGATGCTGCGATCCACGTGGTCCGGCGCATCCTGCAAGCGCAGGGCGCTGAGGTCATTCACCTCGGTCACGATCGTTCGGTCGCCGAGATCGTGCAGGCCGCCGTTCAGGAAGATGCGCACGCGGTGGCTGTGTCTTCCTACCAAGGCGGACACATGGAGCTGTTTCGCTACCTGATCGATCGGCTGCGCGAGGCCGGCGCGGGCCACGTGCGCGTGTTCGGCGGAGGCGGCGGCACGATCTTGCCGGAAGAGGTCGAGGCGCTTCACCAGTACGGCGTCACCCGCATCTTCACGCCGCAGGACGGCCAGCGCATGGGTCTGGTCGGCATGATCGGCAGCGTGCTCGAGGCGCTCGGAGAGCCGCCGCTGCCCGCGTTGCCCGCGATCGAATCGCTCAGCACCACGCGACCGCAAGATACCGCGCGGCTCATCACCTGGCTCGAGCGCGTCGGCGCGGGCGAGCTCGCCGACGGTGACGCGCAGCTGGACCGCGTGCGCGGCGCGCTCAAAGCGCGCGTGGCCAATAACCGGAGCTTCGTGCTCGGCATGACCGGGACCGGCGGCGCCGGCAAGTCGAGCGTGCTCGATGAGCTGCTGCTGCGGCTGATGCAGGCCGCACCCGAGCTGCGCGTGGGCCTCTTGCTCGTCGACCCCAGCAAGCGCAAGACGCGCGGCGCGCTGCTCGGCGACCGGATCCGGCTCAACTCGCTGGCCTTATATGAGGGCCGGATCTATGCGCGCTCGCTCGCGACGCGGCGCTTGCACAGCGCGCTGTCCGTGTCCGTGCAGGACGCGTTGCTCACGCTGCGCGCGGCGGGCTACGACTTGATCGTGCTCGAGACCGCCGGCATCGGCCAAGGCGACTCGGAGATCGTCGACCTGTGCGACGCCAGCATGTACGTGATGACGCCCGAGTACGGCGCGCCCTCGCAGCTCGAGAAGATCGACATGCTCGAGCTCGCGGACATCGTGGTGCTCAACAAGGTCGACAAGCGCGGCGGGCTGGACGCGCTGCGCGACGTGCGCAAGCAATGGAAGCGCAACCACAACCGCTTCGATGCCAGCGACGGCGAGATCCCGGTGTTTCCGACGATCGCGAGCCGCTGGGACGACAGCGGCATCGCCCGCTTGCACGCGACGCTCGTCGCCAAGCTGCGCAACCGCGGCGTGACCCGGCTCGACACCTCCAATGTCGCGACCATCCCGCCGCCGCCCAATCACGAGACCGCGACCGAGTCGCGCCGGCTGATCCCGCTAGCGCGCTCGCGCTACCTCGCGGAGATCGCAGAGACCGTGCGCGGCTACCACACGGCCACCGCTGCGCTGGCCAGCCAAGCGCGCGCTGCTGCCGCGTTCGCTCATGCCGCAGACACGCTCGCGGCCGCTCGTGCGCCGAGCGATGCGCACGTCATCGAGACGTTGCGCACGCGCGCCGCCGCCGCGTGGCAAGCGCTCGACGAAAGCATGCGCGCGCAGCTCGCGAGCTGGTCGGCGATGCGCGCCCGCTACGAGGCCGACGCGCAGGGCGAGCCACCCACCCGCAATCACCGCGAGACGCTCGCCGGCACGCGCATCCCGCGCATCGCGTTGCCCGATACGCAGCACTGCTGCGTATCG
>Ga0193752_1001922_pt1 | contig 16506 bp, 16 predicted proteins | sample H1c1metaG_FD_144924 | JGI IMG/M metagenome (GOLD analysis project Ga0193752, IMG submission 144924) | Soil microbial communities from a riparian zone of the East river system, Colorado, United States - H1c1 | ecosystem: Environmental > Terrestrial > Soil > Riparian zone | place: USA: East River... | reverse complement strand
ATCGAAGCCGTGCTGGCGCAACGAGGCGGTGATGCCGTACACATTCGAACGGCGCACCTGGTGTGGCTGGATCTGCTCGCCGGGTTCGATGAGTTCGTTGCCGGTCGAAATGACGACTATCATTGGTTGGGCGCTGACCCGCAGCCGCGCCATGCCCGCGCCGGCCGCGATCGCGACCTCGGGTGCCGACAACCGGGTTCCCGCGGCTAACAACAACGCGCCCTGCCGGCAGTCCGACCCGCGCCGGTGCACGTTCTGCCACACGGCCGGCGGCTTGCGGCCGATCTCCGCGAACGCGCCGTTGCGCTGCACCTGTTCGACCGGCACGACGGTGTCACATCCGGCGGGCAACATCGCGCCGGTCATGATCTCGATGCAGGAATCCTGGTCGGCCAGCGTCAGCGGCGGATCGCCGGCGTTCTGCGTGCCGGCGACGCGCAGCCGCCCGCCATTGGCGCTGATGGAAGCGGAGCTCAATGCGATGCCATCCATGGCAACGCGATCGAACGGCGGCTGGTCGCGCTCCGCGTAGATGTTCTCGCGCAGCACCGCGCCAGCGGCCTGGGTCAGTGGCAAAGACTCGATCGGCAGGCACGTGAGGTGCTGCTCGATGAGAGTCTCGGCCTGCGCCGGCGTCAACATGTGAATGAGCCTACGCCATGCGGACAGCCGGCGTCAGGAGGCCTTCTTCTCCGGCTGGTTCTTGGCTTTCCACGCGCGCAGCTGTTCGTTGAAGCGCGCGGCCACGGCCGTCACTTCCTCCACGGCGGCATTGTGCTTCTGGCCCTGCACGCGCTCCATCTCGGCCTTCTGTTCGGCCGTCGCATCCGTCTGCGCCGCGACCTTGGCATCGAACTCCGACTTGATGCAGACCAGATAGGTTTCGATGTCGGCGTTGTATTTCTCGACCGCATGTTTGGCGGTCAACATTTCTTCCTTGGTCGCCTGCGTGCCGTCCGGAAACTCTCCGGGAGCGATCGGATAGTCACAAGCCGCGAACGCTTGCGAGCCGGCGAGGGCGCCCACCAGGAGGAGGGCTTTGAACACGTGCTTCATGAATCGAATCCCCAAAGTAATGTTTTGTGCTCGCTATCTTAGAGGCGGCCGCCGCCGACTGTCTCGCCTTTCAGGTCCGCCGGGGGACTGTCCCCAAAGGGGACTGTCCCCTTTACGCAAGTAGGACTTGATGAAGTCGCCAACTTCAGCCGCCGTTCAGCTTGCTCGCGTAGTAATCCGGATAGTCCGGCGTCAAACCCTTGAATCGCCGGTGAATCCACAGGTACTGGTCGGGTACGCGCCGCACTTCCGCCTCGACGAGGCGATTGAAACGTTCGGTGTCCGCCACCGGATCGTCAGTGGGGAAGTTCTCGAGCGGCGGGTGGATCGCGCCGCGATAACCCCCGCCCGGCAGCCGTTCGAAGAAATACGGCAGCACCACGGCGCGCGTCATTCCCACGATGCGGGACGTCGCCGTGTTCGTGGCCGCGGGGACGCCGAACAGCTTCACCATCTCGGCGCCTTTCTTGCGAAAGCTCTGGTCGGGGGCGTACCAGACCACGTCGCCGTCCTTGAGCGCCTTGATGAGCGTACGGACGTCGTCGCGCGGAATCGCGCGTCTGGTCTGGACCGCGCGGCGACCGTGCACGAATTCACCCAGAAGCAAGTTCTTGGTCGGGCGGTACATCACGTTCAGTGGCATCCGCGCCGCCAGCGCCCGGCAGCCGATCTCGATCGAATTGAAATGCGCGGACAGCAGCAACACGCCGCGGCCGGTCGCCTGCGCGGCTTTCAGGTGTTCGAGGCCGGTCATCATCGTGATGTGGCGGATGCGTTCGTTCGACGACCACCAGCTGATCGCGGTTTCGAACAGTGCGCACCCCAGGCCGGCGAAATGTTCTCGCAGAATCTTGCGCCTGGTGGGCGCGTCGAGTTCGGGCAGGCACAACTCGATGTTGCGCCGGGCGATGCGCTTGAACGACGTGGGCAATATGTAGAAGAACAGGCCGACGCCGCGGCCCAGTAGATAGAGCAGGCCGTGCGGCAGCGGCTCGAACAACCGCAGGATGCCGAGGCCGAGCCAGGTCGGCCAGTACTTGGGATGGACGAAAGCGGCTCTCACGGACGCAGGCGCACGTAGACGTCAGCCCGTGAACGCGAAGCTCATGAACGATCGATGCGTTTCGCCGGGCCGCAGGATGCTGCTCGGGAAGTTGGCGTGATTCGGGGCATCCGGAAAGTTCTCGGGCTCGAGGCAGATCGCGTGCCAGCCGGGATAGGCGGTCTTGAGGTGATAGGCGCCGTACACCTGCAGCCCGGGCAGATTGGTCCGCACCATCATGCGCACGCCACTCGCCGGTGAATACAGATCACCGGCGATCCGCGCGCCCTTGTCGAGGACCCAGCAATGGTCGAACCCGCCGGTCAGGGCGATCTGCGGATGCGCCGCGGGCGGCGGCACCCGCACGGTCCGGGCGCGGCGGAAGTCGAACGGCGTGCCGGCGACCGGCGCAATCTCGCCGGTGGGCACACGCGCCTCGTTGATGGGTAGATAGTTGCTGGCGGTCATCATCAGGCGCTGCTCGTCGATCGGCCGTTGCGGATCGCCGGAGATGTTGAAATACGGATGCCAGGTGAAGCTGATCGGCGTCGGCGCGTCGGTGGTGGCCTCGTAAGACAGCGTCAGCGTGCTGTCGTAGATGCTCACCAGCGCGGTGACGTCCAGGTTGCCCGGGAACCCGTTGATGCCGGCGGGCGAGTGATGCCCGAGCTTGACGTAGCTGTTGCGGCCGCCGCCGCTGCCGAGCACTTTCCACAGGAACTTGCCGAAGCCGACGTCGCCGCCGTGCAGCGTGTTGGGCCCGTTGTTGGCGGTGAGTTTGTATTTTTCACCATCGAGCTCGAAGGCGGCGCCGCCGATGCGATTGCCGTACCGGCCGACCAGCTGGCCCAGGTACGAGGTGTCCTTGAGGTACGCCGGCAGGTCGGGCAAGGACAGCACCAGCGGAATGCGCTTGCCCTTCACCGGCAGCGACAAACTGCGCAACGTGCCGCCCAGTGTGAGGATTTCGGCCTGCAGGCCCTGCTCGGACCCCAGGGTGTATACGTCGACTTCGTTGCCGTCGGGCAGCCGGCCGAAATTCCGGGCCATCCCGCCCTGCGCGCCTTCCTTCATGTTTTCTTGCGCGTATGCCCCTCGAAAAGCCGCTGCAACAGGCAGAAGAGCAAGAGCAAAGCTCCGACGACGATCTTGGTCCACCATGAGCTTAAGGTTCCGTCAAAGGCCAGCAGGGTCTGGATGATGCCGAGAATCAGCACGCCGAACAACGTTCCCGCCACATAGCCCACCCCGCCCGCCAGCAGGGTGCCGCCGATGACCACCGCGGCGATGGCATCGAGCTCCAGGCCCACGGCGTGCAGGCTGTAGCCCGACAGCATGTAAAAGGTCATCACGATGCCCGCCAGCGCGGCGCACAACCCGCTCAGTAGATAGACACCGATCTTGGTGCGGGTCACGCTCAGGCCCATGAGGCGCGCGGAGGATTCGCCGCCGCCGATGGCATACACGGTGCGGCCGAACTCCGTGGAGTGCGCGATGCGCATCGCGGCCGCCACCACCAGCAACGCGATGACGGCTCCGATCGTGAGCGAGGAGCCGAACCCGACGGGAATCCGCGCCTGCGCGATGGCGGCGAACGTCCGGTCGTCGATCGGGATCGATTCGGTGCTGATCAGGTAGCAGCAGCCGCGCGCGAGGAACATGCCGGCCAGCGTGACGATGAACGGCGCGAGGTTGAAGCGCTGGATGAGGAATCCCTGCAACGCGCCGAACAACGCGCCGAACACCAGCACGAACAACATGGCGGCATATGGATTCCAGCCCGCGTCGAGCAGTGACGCCGCGATCATCGTGGTCAGCGCGATCACCGCGCCGACCGACAGATCGATGCCACCCGAGAGGATCACGAACGTCATGCCGATCGCGACCACGCACAGGAAGGCGTTGTCGATGAGCAGATTGAGGAACACCTGCGGCGAGAGAAATCCGTCGTACCGGATCGCGCCGAACGCCGCCATCGCGATGAACAACGCGATGGTGATCGTCAGCGGCAGCAGGCGGCGGTTGATCATCGGGCCGCCCCGCGGCCCAGGAACAAAGCGCGGAATTCCGGCGACTGCAGCAGCATGACGGCGAACACCAGCGCGGCTTTTACCACGAGATTCACTTCCGGCGGTACGCCGAGCGAGTAGATCATCGAGGTCAGCGTCTGGATGATCAACGCGCCCAGCACGGTGCCGGCGAGGGTGAAGCGCCCGCCGGTCAGCGCGGTGCCGCCGAGGGTGACGGCGAGAATCGCGTCGAGCTCGAGCAGCTGGCCGGCGTTGTTGGCGTCCGCGCTCTTGACGTTCGAGCTGATGATCAGCCCCGCCACGCCGGCTGCCAGGCCGCAGAACGTATACACACACAACGTGATGGCGGACGACCGCACGCCCGCCACCCGCGCGGCTTCCGGGTTGCCGCCGATGGAACGGATGAACAAGCCGAGCGCGGTGCGCGACAACAGGAAGTGCAGGGCCGCGAACAACGACGCCGCGATCCACAATGCGACCGGCAGGCCCGACAGGAACCCGTTGCCGAGCTTGAAGAACGGCGTGTAGTACACGGTGATGATCTGCCCGCCGGTCAGAAGCTGCGCGATGCCGCGGCCGGCCACCATGAGAATGAGCGTGGCGACGATCGGTTGCATGCCCGCCTTGACGACCAGCAAGCCGTTCCACAGCCCGCAGGCCGCGGCGATGGCGAGCGCGGTGCCGAGCGCCAACCACAGCGGATACTTGCTCGCGACCTCGCCGCTGGCGCTGAAGTTGCCGCCGATCATCAAGGCCGCGACCGCCGCCGCGATCGCCACCACCGCGCCGACGGAGATGTCGAGTCCGCGCACGGCGATCACCAGCGTCATGCCGAGCGACACGATCATCAACGGCGCGGCGCGATTCAGGATGTCGATGACGTTGCCGTACAGATGCCCGTCGCGCCAGGCGAGCGACAGGAACGACGGGTTGAAGAGGCTGCTCGCGGCCAGCAGCAGCAACAGCGTGAGCGCCGGCCAGAACAGCGTGTTTTGCGTGAATCGCTTCATGCCGCCGGCACACCGGCGATCATGGCGTAGACGGCATCTTCATCCGCGCCGCGCGGCAACTCGCCGGCCTTCGAGCGGTCGCGCAGCACCATGATGCGGTCCGAAACGCGCACGACTTCTTCGATTTCCGCCGAGATGAACAACACCGCGGTGCCGCCCTGCGCGAGCTCGAGGACTTCGCGCATCAGCTCCTGCTTGGCCGCGACGTCGATGCCGCGCGTCGGTTCGTCGAGGATCAATACGCGCGGCTGCGTCGCGAGCCAGCGCGCGATGATGGCCTTCTGCTGGTTGCCGCCCGACAACTGCCCGATCGGAGTCTCGATGCTGGCGGTTTTCACCCCCAGCGCGGCCACCAGCTTCTCGGCCAGCGCGCATTGTTCGGAGAACTTCAGGAACTTGCGCAGGCCCATGCGCGCCTGCAGCGCCAGCGCGATGTTCTCGCGCACGGACAACTCCGCCACGATGCCGCTGTGTTTGCGGTCCTCGGGGCAGAACCCGAGGCCGAGTTCGAGCGCGTCGGAGGGGCGATCGATCGCGGCCAGCTTGCCGTCGATGTGGATCTCGCCCGAGTCGCGTTCGTCGAGCGCGAACAGCAGCCGCGCGAGTTCGGTGCGGCCCGAGCCCAAGAGGCCCGCGAGCCCGAGCACCTCGCCGCCGCGCAGCTCGATGTCCATGGGTTTGAGATGGCCGCGGCGCGACAGGTTTTTCGCGGCCAGGACGGGCGGCTGCGCGGCGGCACCGGCGAGCGCCTGCGCTTTCGTGGATTTCTCCGCGATCGCGATTTCGCGGCCGACCATCGCCGCCACGAGGCCGCGCGCGTCGAGCCGGGCGCAGGCGTATTCGCCGACGAACTTGCCGTTGCGCAGCACCGTCATGCGGTCGCAGATCTCGTACACCTGGTCGAGGAAATGGGTGACGAACAGGATCGCCACGCCCTTGTCGCGCAGCCGGCGGATGAGTGCAAACAGGGCCTTCACTTCGTCCGCATCGAGGCTCGACGTGGGTTCGTCGAGGATCAGCACGCGCGCATCCGTCGCCACGGCGCGCGCGACCGTCGCGAGCTGCTGCAACGCCGCCGGCAGTCCGCCCGCGAGCTGCGTGACGTCGAGCTCGATGCCGAGCCCGGCCAACAACTCGCGCGCGCGTTTGTTGGTCTCGCGCCAGTCGATGCCGCCGCCGCGCGTCCAGGGGCGGCGCGGATAACGGCCCGCGCAGATGTTCTCCGCCACCGAAAGATTGGGCAGCAGGTGGCTCTCCTGGTGCACGGCGGACAGGCCGAGCTCCTGCGCATGGATCGGAGATTCGGGCGAGATGGCCTTGCCGGACAGTTCGATGGTGCCGGCGTCCGGCGCGTAGACGCCGGTCAGCACCTTGATCAAGGTCGACTTGCCGGCGCCGTTCTGGCCCATCAACGCGTGCACTTCACCGGCGCGCAGCGTGAGCTCGACGCCGGCCAGCGCCTGCACCCCGGGGAACGCACGGGCGATGTCGCGCGCCCGCAGGACGATTTCGGCTTCGGTATTGCTCAAGCTTCAGTACTTGCGCGATTGAATGTGCTGCTTCGCCGTTTCCATGGTGAATACCTGTTCTTCGACGACGATGCGCTTGGGGATGGGCCGGCCGGATACGACCTCGGTGACGGACGTCATCAACTGCGGACCTAACAAGGGATTGCATTCGATCGTGGCGTTCAACTTGCCGGCGATCATCGCCTCGAACGCGCCTTTGACGGCATCGATCGAGACGACCAGGATTTCGCTGCCTGGGCGTTTGCCGGCTTCCTCGATCGCCTGGATCGCGCCGATGGCCATGTCGTCGTTGTGCGCGTACAGCAGGTGAATCGGCTTGTTTTCCGCTTTGAGGAAAGCCTCCATCACTTCCTTGCCCTTCGCCCGGGTGAAGTCGCCCGACTGCGAGCGGATGATCCTGAGGTGCGGGTTCGCCGCGATGATCTCCTCGAAGCCCTTCTTGCGATCGTTGGCCGGCGCGGAACCCACCGTGCCCTGCAACTCGACGATGTTGACGTCGTCGGCGGCATCCTTGAATTTCTCGACGACCCAGCGCCCGGCCTTGCGGCCTTCCTCGACGAAGTCGGAGCCGATGAACCCGACATATAGAGAAGAGTCGGCGGTCACGGCGCGATCGGTGAGGATCACCGGAATCTTCGCCGACTTCGCTTCCTGCAGCACCGTGTCCCACCCGGTTTCGACCACGGGCGAGAACGCGATCACGTCCACTCCCTGCGCGATGAACGTGCGGATCGCCTTGATCTGGTTTTCCTGCTTCTGCTGCGCGTCGGAGAAACGCAGGTCGATGTTGCTGGTGAGCGCGGCGGATTTGATCGACTCGCTGTTCGCCGTGCGCCACTCGCTCTCGGCGCCGATCTGGCTGAAGCCGAGCACGATGCGCTCGTCCTGCTTGTCCTTCGCGCAAGCAGCGAGCAACGCGCCGGCCACGGTGAGAGCGGCCAGCGCCACGATGCGTCGTGAAAAATTCATTCTCGTTCCCCCATACGTGCTGCGCGGCCGGTCAGAGCGCCGCGACCCCGTTCAACCCGAACCCGCCGGGCTCGAGCTCGAGTTTGTTGGTGAGTGGCGCGCCGAGCGCCGGCAGGTCGATCTCGAACTCGTCGCCCGCCTGTACCTTGATGTTGTCGACGAAGCTCAGCGTGGCGGTGCCGAAGAAGTGCAGATGCACGTCACCCGGGACGCGATGTTGTTTGTACTTGAAGTGGTGGTACTCGAGATTGGCGAAGGAATGGCTCATGTTGCCTTCGCCGGTCAGGAACGGCCTTTCCCACAACACCTGGCGCCCGCGCCGGATGCGGCTCGTGCCTTCCAGGTGCGCCGGCAGCGCGCCCGAGTTGAGCATCGGGCCGACGCCGCATTGACGCAGTTTCGAATGCGCCAGCAGTAGATAGTTGCGGCGCTCCGTGACGTGATCCGAGAATTCGTTGCCGATCGCGAACCCGAGACGATGCGGGCGGCCCGAGTCGTCGATGAGGTAGCAGCCGACGAGCTCCGGTTCCTCGCCGTGGTCTTCGGCGAAGTCGGGCGACGCGAAGGCGCGGCCGCAGGCGACCACGTTGCCGCCGTTGCCCTTGTAGAACCACTCCGGCTGCGTGCCTGGCGCAGTGCCGGTGGGTTTGCCGCCTTCGACTCCCCACTTGAACATCTTCATGGAGTCCGAGAGGTCGGTTTCCTGCTGACCGATTTTCTGGTGCATCGAATCGCGCGCGGTGGCGCTGCCGAGATGCGTGAGGCCGGTGCCGGCGACCAGGCAATGCGCCGGATCGGGATGCGTCAACGGCGGCAGCAGCTGCCCCGAGTTCAACAATTCCGCGTACGGGATGACCGCATCGAGCGGCTCTTCGCTGACAACCTGCTCCAGTGTTTTTTGTTCCGCGATGGCCTTGCGCGCGAGCTGCCAGGTGCTCTCGAAGCGCGCCAGCGGCGACACGGCCCCGTTCGGCTCCACGCGCCCGACGCGCGCGCCGCCCCGGTCGGTGAACTGCAGCAGTCTCACAACCAGCCCGCGTCGACGATGTATTCCTGCGCGGAGCAGGCGCGGGAATCGTCGGCGGCCAGGAACAGCGCCATGGCCGCGACATCGTCCGGGCGCACCTTGTCGGGCAGCACCTGGTTGCGCTTGATCTCGAGCTCGCCCTCGGGGTTGAGCCATTTTTCGATCTGCCGCTCGGTCATGATCCAGCCCGGCGTGATCACGTTGATGCGAATGCGGTGTTCGCCGAGCTCGGCCGCGAGGCCGCGGGTCAGGCCGATCACCGACGACTTCGCCGTCGTGTACACCGGCATGTTACGGCCCTTCGCGCCGTAGGAATTCGAGCCGAAGTTGATGATCGAGCCGCCGCCCATCTTTTTCATGCCCGGCACGACGGCCTGGATGGCGAAGAACGCGGGGCGCTGATTCACGGCGATGCGTGCGTCGTAATACTCGGGAGTGACATCCATGAGCGAATGGCGGTCGTCGTTGGCCACGTTGTTGATGAGGACGTGGAAGTCTCCCACGGCCTTGGCCGCGTCGCGGATCGCGTTTTGCAATGAACCGATATCAGTTACGTCAACCTTGCGATACCAGGGCCTGCTCGAGCCTGCGGTTTCGATCTTCTGCACCAGGGCCTGTGAGGGCGCTTCGGCGTAATCGACGAACGCGACCCGCGCGCCCTGTCTCGCGAATGACTCCGTGAGACATCCGCCAATTCCCGAGCCGCCGCCGGTGATGAAAACGCTGCGGCCGCGCAGGCTGGGGTAGCTGGCGCCGCCGCTGGAAGAGTCCTGTGAATCGGCCGGCATCAGAGACCTCGTGAGGGTTTGGTGGGTCAAGAAAAGCGCTGAAGTATAGATATTCCGGTGTAGCTTGTGCCAAGGTGCGGGCCGGCAAAAAGAGGCGAGGCGATGGATTCGAAGGTGAAGCGTCGGTTGCGCAGCCAGGACTGGTTCGGCAAGCAGGACAAGGACGGTTTCATTCACCGGAGCTGGCTCAAGAACCAGGGCTATCCGGATGACCTGTTCGATGGCCGGCCGGTGATCGGCATCTGCAACACCTGGAGCGAGCTCACTCCCTGCAATGGACACTTCCGCGAGCTCGCGGAGTTCGTGAAGCGCGGCGTTTACGAAGCCGGCGGATTCCCGCTCGAATTTCCCGTGATGTCGCTGGGCGAGACGCAGCTCAAGCCGACCGCGATGTTGTTCCGCAATCTCGCCAGTATGGACGTCGAAGAATCCATCCGCGGCAATCCGATGGATGGAGTCGTGCTGCTGATGGGCTGCGACAAGACCACTCCTTCTCTATTGATGGGCGCCGCGAGCTGCGACCTGCCGACGATCGGCATTTCCGGCGGACCCATGTTGTCAGGCCGGTTCCGCGGCAAGCAGATCGGCTCGGGCACCGGCGTCTGGCAGATGTCCGAAGACGTGCGCGCCGGGAAGATGTCGCAAGAGGAATTCACCGCCGCCGAGTCGTGCATGCATCGCTCGAAAGGGCACTGCATGACGATGGGCACCGCGTCGACGATGGCCAGCATGGTCGAGGCGCTCGGCGTCTCACTACCCGGCAACGCGGCGATTCCCGCGGTCGATTCGCGCCGTTACCGGCTGGCGCAGTTGAGCGGTCGCCGCATCGTCGAGATGGTGCGCGAAGACCTGGTGTTGTCGAAGATCCTCACGCGCCAGGCGTTCGAGAACGCGATCAAGGCCAATGCCGCGATCGGCGGCTCCACCAACTCGGTCGTGCACTTGTTGGCCATAGCTGGCCGCCTCGGCGTCAAGCTCGAGCTCGAGGACTGGGACAAGCTCGGCTCGCAGTTGCCTTGCCTCGTGAACCTGCAGCCCTCGGGCGCGTTCCTGATGGAAGACTTCTATTACGCGGGCGGACTGCCGGCAGTGCTGAAAGAGATCGAAGGCGTGCTCCACAAGGGCGCGCTGACCGCGAACGGCAGGACGATGGGCGAGAACATCGCCACCGCGCCGTGCTGGAACCGCGAGGTCATCAAGACTTACGACGATCCGTTCAAGGCGAACGCGGGCATCGCGATCCTGCGCGGCAATCTCGCGCCGGACGGCGCGGTGATCAAACCCTCGGCCGCCACGCCCAAACTACTCAAGCATCGCGGCAAGGCCGTGGTGTTCGAGACCATCGAGGACTTCAAGGCGAAGATCGACGACGAGAGTCTCGACATCGACGAGAACTCCATCATGGTGCTCAAGGGTTGCGGCCCGAAGGGTTATCCCGGCATGGCCGAGGTCGGCAACATGGCGCTGCCGCCCAAGGTGCTGCGCAAGGGCATCACCGACATGGTGCGCATCTCCGATGCGCGCATGAGCGGCACGGCGTATGGCACGGTGGTGCTGCACGTGGCGCCTGAAGCCGCGGCCGGCGGGCCGCTGGCACTGGTTAGAACCGGCGACGTCATCGAGCTCGACGTGCCGGCGCGCCGGCTGCATCTCGACGTGAGTGACGCGGAGCTGGCGATCCGGCGGGCCGCGTGGGTCGCGCCGGAGCCGCCGAAGCGCGGGTATTACAAGTTGTACGTGGAGCACGTGCAGCAGGCCGATAAGGGCGCGGATCTCGACTTCCTCGTTGGCGGCAGCGGCACCGCGGTCACGCGCGACTCGCATTGAGATTAAGTCGCTGCAACTTTCGACGAGCCGAGCTTGTCGATTGTGGGACCTGCGGAGATACTCGCCCGCGGAGGCAGTTCTGACTCGACGCAATCGCCGCTGGTTTACCCACTTCCTGTCGCTGGCGTTCCTGTTCGCCCAGTTCGGCATGGTGGTGCACGCCAGTTCGCACCTGAAAGTCGATCCGCACGCGGCACCGACCGCGAGCCAGTTGTGCGGCGAATGCCTCTCCTTCGCTCCCCTGCAAAGCATGGTCGGCGGCGGATCCACCGCCATCCTGTTCGTGGCCGACACGCCCGACCGCGCCGTCGAATCCAGCATCCCGGCAGCAGCCCCGCGCCGCGCTTTCGCGGCCTATCGTTCACGCGCACCACCTCGTTTCCTCTGACAAACAAGTGATTCCACGCCGGCGCTCCCGCGCCCGCGTGTTTGTTAGGTTCAGAGGAGATTCCCATGACGAGTTTCAGGCCCATGGCGGCGCTGTTGGCGCTGTCCATCCTGCCCGCAATCGCATCCGCCGCCGACGACGCATCGGCGCTGCGCGCGGAACTGCAGGCAATGAAAAGTGACTACTCCGCGCGTGTCGACGCGCTCGAAGCGCGGATCCTGCAACTGGAGGCGGCCCCCGCGGCGGCACAGATTGCAGTCGCGCAACTGCCCGCACCGGAACCCGCGCCGCCCGCGACACCCGGCGGTGGCGCCTCCGCGTTCAACCCCGCCATCTCGCTGATTCTCGGCGGCAGCTACACCAGCACGTCGCGCGCTCCCGGCGACTGGAACATCGCCGGTTTTCCGCCGAACGGTGGGGAAGTGGGTCCAGGTGAGCGCAGCTTCAATCTCGGCGAATCCGAGCTGACGTTCAGCGCCAGCATCGATCCGTACTTCTCCGGCGTGTTGACCGCGGCCATCACGGGTGAAGACGAAATCGAAGTCGAAGAGGCCTTCGTTCGCACGACGGCGCTGCCCGACGGCTTCACCGGAAAGCTGGGCCGGTTCTTTTCCGGCTTCGGCTATCTCAACGAGGTGCATGCCCACGCGTGGGATTTCGTCGACCAGCCGCTCGTCTATCAAGCCTTGTTTGGCGGCCAGTTCCAGCAGAACGGCGTGCAGGTGAAGTGGCTCGCGCCGACCGACCTGTTCCTCGAGTTCGGCGCGGAGACCGGCAATGGCGAGGGTTACCCGGCCACCCGCCGCGCGCGTAATGGCTTCAACGGCGCGACGTTGTTCGCGCACGTCGGTGGTGATGTCGGCGACTACACGAGCTGGCGCCTGGGCGGTTCCTGGCTGACGCAAAAGGCCGAGGATCGCGAAGGCGGTCTCGCGGACGCGTCGGGTGACCCGCTGTTCGATTCGTTCACGGGAGATGCACGCACCTGGGTCGTCGATGGCGTGCTCAAGTGGGCGCCGTCACCGCGGCGTCAGCTCAAGGTGCAGGGCGAGTACATGCGCCGGCGCGAGAGCGGCGCCATCGCGGACGTCGACGGGTTGGTGCTCGCGGACGACTACCGCAACAGCGAATCGGGCTGGTACCTGCAGAGCGTCTATCAATTCGCGCCGCGCTGGAGAGTCGGTGCGCGTTATGACTCGCTCGACGCGGGAACGCCGCGCTACTCGTTGTCGCCGGATGGCTTGCTGTCGGCCGATCCAGATCGCCTGTCCGTGATGCTCGACTGGAATCCGAGCGAGTTCTCGCGCCTGCGCGCCCAGTACGACTTCGACAACGCGCGCGACGACGGAGACCGAGACCGCATCCTGCGCCTGCAATACATCTACGGCATCGGCGCGCACGGCGCGCACAAGTACTAGGAAGCCAACATGAAGAATTTCACCAGAATCGTTTCGATGTTGTTAGTCGTAAGCGTCGCCTTGCCGGCCAACGCCGCGCTCAAGGTGCTCGCCACGACGCCCGATTGGGGCGCACTGGCGACGGAGCTCGGCGGCGACCGCGTCAACGTGTATGTCGCCACCACCGCGCTGCAGGACGTGCATCGCGTGGAAGCGAAGCCCAGCCTGGTCGCGCGCGCACGCACCGCGGATCTCGTGGTCGCAACCGGCGCCGAGCTCGAGGTCGGCTGGCTGCCGGTACTGATCCAGGAATCGGGCAATTCGAAGATCCAGCCGGGTGCGGCGGGATCGTTCGAGGCCGCCGCGTTCGTGCAGAAGCTGGAGGTGCCCACGAAGCTCGATCGATCGATGGGCGACATCCATCCGCAGGGCAATCCGCACGTGCAGCTCGATCCGCACAACATCGCCGCCATCGCGCACGGACTGACGGCGAAGCTTTCGGCGCTCGAGCCCGCGCAGGCGGCGTTTTATGCCGCGCGCGGTAAGGATTTCGACGTGCGCTGGAGCGAGGCGATCAAGCGCTGGGAGACGCAGGCAGCCCCGCTCAAAGGGGCGCAGGTGGTGATCATGCATCGCGACCAGGCGTATCTGTGCCACTGGTTGGGGCTGACGGAAGTGGCGTCGATCGAACCCAAGCCCGGCGTGCCGCCGACCGCGGCGTATCTCGGACAACTGGTCGGCAAGCTGACCGGCTCGCCGCCGAAGATGATCCTGCTCAATGCGTACAACGATCCGAAGGCGGCCAACTGGCTGTCGGAGCGGGTGAAAGCGCCGGCAGTCATCCTGCCGTTTTCGGTGGGTGGATCCGCGGCGGCCAAAGACCTGTTTGGCCTCTTCGACGACACGCTGAACAAACTACTGGCCGCGAACCAATGAACAATCTGCTCACCGATCTCAGCATCCTGTTGCCGGCGTTGATCGCCGGCTGCCTCGTGGCGGTTTCGCACGTGCCGTTGGGACAACAGGTGTTGTCCCGCGGCATCGTGTTCATCGATCTCGCCATCGCGCAGGTTGCGGGGCTCGAGCTGCCCATCGAAGGGTGGGGCGCGCAGCTGGCGGCGGGCGCCGCGGCATTGGCGGGGGCGTTGCTGCTGACGTGGACGGAGCGCAAACGGCCGGAAGTGCAGGAGGCGCTGATCGGCATTCTCTTCGTGCTTGCGTCGACTGCGCAGATATTGTTGTTAGCCAATGATCCGCACGGCGGCGAAAACCTGAAGGACCTGCTGGCCGGGCAGATCCTGTGGGTGTCGAACTCGCAGCTGATCCGCACCGCCGTGCTGACCGCCATCTTCGCGCTGGTGTGGTTCAAGTGGCGTGTGGCGGTCGGCCGCGTGGGTTTCTACGTGTTGTTCGCGCTCGTCGTGACCGCATCCGTGCAGCTCGTCGGCGTATACCTGGTGTTCACGAGCCTGATCGTGCCCGCGGTGGCGACGTATCGTCATTCGCCGAAACGACAGTTGCTCATCGGTTACGCATTGGCAGTGGGCAGCTACATCGTCGGGTTGGGCGTTTCACTCGTCACCGATTTGCCGTCTAGCCCGGTCATCGTGTGGGTGATGGGAATCCTGGGCCTGCTGGTTCATCTGACCGGGCGCAATGGCGGCGCCGTGGCGAAACACGCCTGAGGCCCGCGCGCCGGAATGCGCGCGACTGCGGGATCAACCGGCGCGCATCTTCAGCAGCTTGTCGATGTCGAACGGCCCGGAGAGCTCGCGCCATTCCAGTTCGCGTCTTTCGACCGCGAGCATGGCCATGCGATCCGCCAGTTCGTTGCCTTCGATCCCGACGTGTGCGCTGACGTGCTGGAGATTCACGTCTTCCTCGATCTCGAGGTAAAGCGCGTGCAGCAGCTGGATGATCTCGAGATTCTTGATCTCGCCTTCGGCCTTGCGCCAGCCGCGTTTTTTCCAGCCCGCGGCCCACTTGGTCACGGCATTCAGGCCATACGAGGAGTCGCTGCGGACCTGCACGGTCCGGTCCTCGTCGAGCTCGAGTTTCGCGAGCATCAGCGCCTGCAGCAGCGCGTTCAATTCCGCGGTGTTGTTAGTGCCGGCGGGGTTGTACGCGCCGTACCAAAGGCTCGCGAGCACGCCCGCGCGATAGACCGCCATGCCCGAACCCGCTTTGCCGGGGTTTGGTTCGCAGGCCCCGTCGCAGAAGATCACCGTGTCGAACGCGGCAACCGCATCCGCGTGATCGGTCCGGGCGACGCGTGGTTTGCCGCCGGCGGCTCCGCCCGGCTTGCGCGCCGGTGCGCCGCCCCGAAACGCCGCGTCGGCTTCCGCGAGTGTTGGAAACGATTTGTACTGCGCGCCGGGGAACCCGTCGACCAGCGCGAGCGTGGTCGGCCAATCCTGGAACACGCCGGTCTTCACACCGCGCCATACGACATAGAACTTTTTTGCCATCGGCGCGCATCCTGCCGATAGAAGGCTACTCACGCAATCCCGTCCCGCGCGCCATGAGAATCGCCGACGTCAAGTAGAGCACCACGCCGCAGGCGGAACCCACCGCGAACGCCGTGCCGGCCGGCACGTCCGATACGCCCAGAAATCCGTATCTGAAAGCGTTCACCAGGTAGAACATCGGATTCGCGAGCGAGAGGTCTTGCGCCCAGTTCGGCAGCATCGAGACTGGATTGAACACGCCGCCGACATAGGTGAGCGGCACGAGGATCAGAGTCTGGATGGTGATCACGTGCTCGAACGTCTTTGCCAGCACGGCTGCGATGAACCCGCCCAGTGCCGACACCAATGCGGCGAGGAACAACGCCGCCATGCTCACGGAGACCGAATGGATTTCCAGAGGCGTAAAACACAGCGCGGTCAACGTGACTGCCGCGCCCACGAGGAATCCGCGGGTTATTCCACCGATCACGTAACCCGTCATCACGATCCATCCTGGCAGCGGTGAAACCAGCAGTTCCTCGATGAACTTGAAGAACCGTGCTCCCAACAACCCGGCGGCCGTATGGCCGAAGGAATAGGGAATGACCCACAGCACGATCAGGCCAGGCGTCATGTATCGGGTGAAGTCTATTCCGGCGAACGACCCGATCCGCTTCCCGAAGATTTCTCCGAAGATGGTGAAATACAGGATCGTCGTGATGACGGGTGGCGCGAGCGTGACGCTCCAATAGCGCACGACGACCCGGCACTCGCGAAAGATCAGCGTTTTCAGCCCGGTCCAGGACATAGCCGGCTCTCATTAAAGACCCTCATGTTCGCGAGCGCGATGGGCTGGATGCCCGGCGGAACGTGGGTCATTGCCTCGCGATCTTTTCAACTGATGCAAAGCGAGCAGCGGCGAGGGCGGCTACAATGCCCGCCCACGCGCCCGTAGCTCAGCTGGATAGAGCACCTGGCTTCGAACCAGGTGGTCGG